>Ga0209697_10005700_pt1 | contig 15379 bp, 8 predicted proteins | sample AliMusrvi5mmetaG_FD_184115 | JGI IMG/M metagenome (GOLD analysis project Ga0209697, IMG submission 184115) | Freshwater lake bacterial and archeal communities from Alinen Mustajarvi, Finland, to study Microbial Dark Matter (Phase II) - Alinen... | ecosystem: Environmental > Aquatic > Freshwater...
CCCATACTCCCACACGCTTCGCTTACGCCAACTGTTGCAGTTGGCTCAGGTTCAGCAGCGCCACCTGCTGCGCGCCGACGATGGCCTGTTGCAGCGGGCCATTCGGCAACGCGGAAATCTCCACCGCATAGGTGTTGATCAGCAGCGTGTTAAAACTGCGTGTGTGCTGCAGAATGTCGGGCCGGGCCGCAAACGACACCGGCGTCGGCAGATTGAGTTGATTGGTCGGCAAACACAACTGGTTGGCAATCAGCGTCAGTCGATTGACTTGCTGCTGATGGGCCTGGACGGATGTCTGCAGCAGACTCGCGCCGTTCACGTCGTTGAGCGCGGTCAATTGCGTCGCTTGCGCCTGCAGATCGTTCACCGCCGTTTGCTCCAGCGCCAGCGCGGCAAGGACGGCGTTATTCAACGCCTGCGGCGTTTTCAAGACCGCCGCCTGCGCCAGTGTCAGCGAGTTGAAATGGTTGATCGCCGCCCCGCTGCCCAGATCGGCCAGCATGTGGATATTCGCATCATTGGTGCTCTGGGACAATTGGCGATAATTGGCGATCGCCGTCTGGTGCGCTTGCAGATCTTGCGCCAGCATAGACGGCAACGTCCCCATCTGTGGCGTGATATTCGGTTGTATCGCCGGCGCGGTGCCGCAGTTGGCTTGCAACACGGCGGACAATCGCACGGCTTGTGCCTGATGATCCGGAATGTAACTGGCGATCACCGCCGCATTCAGCGGGTCACCCTGTTGCTGGAGAAAGGCCACCTGTGCATTCAGTATGGCCACTTCATTCACTTCCGCCTGCAGATACGGCGTCAAATCCACTGCGCCCGCTTGCGGCGGAGTTTGCTGTGCCCACGCCAGGGCGCCCAGCAACAGCGCGCCCATGCAGGCGACGGCCCACCGCCATCGAAGACTACTCATCGTATCCTCCTCATCCATACCCGGCAGCGCCGGTGGTAAAGTGGCCTTCTCTCCGACCCGGCGCCACGCGTTCGCTCGCACCGCGCGAAGATGAAGGAGTCCGAAATTCTTTCCCACTAGCTTCTTAAACCGGCGGGGCTGCCGGTAAACCTCATCTCCCGCGCGATGGCACGACGCGAGGGGAACAATGGCGGATAGCGAGGACAACGCCGACCAACGCGCACCGGCGCCGCGAAGACATCGCGGCGCCGGTGGTAGTAGTTCGTCAATTTGAATTTGCCAGGTAAAGGAATCGCCTTCGGCGAGTTTTTCGGCTCCGACGGAGCGTCGCCCTCCCGCAAATTCAAATTGACGGACTAGTAGTTCATCTTCATTCGCAGCGTAGCCAGGATGGTGTGACGCTGGGCAGGATAACTATTTACGGCTGACCTGCCGGAACTGGCAGGTCAAACGCAAAAAAATCTATCCTGCATATCCTTCAAACCATCCTGCGCATCCTGTGAATCATTAGTCGCGCATCCACGGCATCATGGCGCGGAGGCGTTTGCCGACTTCCTCGATCAGGTGTTCGGAGCGCATGCGGCGCATGCCGAGGAAATGCGGGCGTCCGGCCTGATTTTCGAGAATCCAGTTGGAGGCGAAGGTGCCGTCCTGAATCTCGGCGAGCATCCGGCGCATCTCTTCGCGCGATTCCTCATTGATCACCCGCGGGCCGGCCACGTAATCGCCATACTCGGCGGTGTCGCTGACCACATAGTCCATCATCGCGATACCCTTGGAATAGATGATGTCGACGATGAGCTTGAGTTCGTGGCAGCACTCGAAGTAGGCCATTTCCGGCTGATACCCGGCTTCGACCAGCGTCTCGAACCCGGCCAGGATCAACTCGCTGACGCCGCCGCACAGTACGGCCTGCTCGCCGAACAAGTCGGTTTCCGTCTCTTCTTTGAAGGTGGTCTCGATCACGCCGGCGCGCGTGCCGCCGATGCCTTTGGCATACGCGAGCGCAAGGTCTTTCGCCTTCCGGGTGTAATCCTGATAAATGGCGATCAGGCAGGGTACGCCGCGACCGGCTTCGTATTCGCTGCGGACCAGCGTGCCGGGGCTCTTGGGCGCCACCATGAAGACATCGACATCTTTCGGCGGGATGATTTGGTTGTAATGGATGTTGAAGCCGTGCGAGAAGATCAGCGCTTTGCCTTCCGTCAGGAAGGGTAAGATCATCTTATACACCATCGGCTGCACATGATCCTGTACCAGCATCTGGATGAGCATCGACTCTTTGGCCGCTTCTTCCGCGGTGACCGGCTGGAAACCATCGGCGACGGCTTGTGTATAGTTCGTGGTGCCCGGCAATTCCGACACGACGACCTCGATACCGCTATCCCGGAGATTCAGCGCCTGGCATCGCCCCTGGGCGCCGTATCCGATGATGGCGATTTTCGTTCCTTCCAGCAAATTCAGATCCGCATCGCTATCGTAGTAGACTTTCAGCATAGTGTTTTCTCAACCTCCTCGGTGAATTCATACGACTGCAATTTTCGCGCCGCACGATGGAAAGTCCTGCCGATGTGCGAAAAAAACGTTAAGAAAGTCAGTAGAGGCTTGCTACCGTGGTGGAAAACCCCTCACATTCCCATTCGGCGCACGAGGGGAAGAATTTGTTATAATAGGATTCAGGATGAGAAATGCGGAAGGTAATATCGGTGCTGTGCGCTACGACCCTGGCGCGCGAGCGTCCTCGCGAGCACCCGAGGTCACCCAACACGTTCCGTGTCAGCGTCACCGGCTGTTTATGAGATAACTGAATGCTAATGGATCTGACCATGTATCAATGTGCTGTCGTCATGCCGATCGACCCCTGGTGGGCCGCATTTCTGGTCGGGTGGGTCACGGCCAGTGTCATCATCGGCGGCGGCGCATTCATCCTGCGGTGGCGGCAGTTGTCGCTGGCGGCCCGCGGGGCGGAGCACCTGCCCGTGGAAGCAGCCGTGACGCCGATCGAGGAAGCGCCGGTGACGGACGAACCGGTGGACGCGCTCCCGGAGCCGGAAGCGCCGTCCGTGGAAGGTCCCGGTCCGTTGTTCCAGCGCTTCAAAGCGCTGCAAGCCGAGTTCGAGCTGGCGGTGAAGGAGATGCAGCGCCTCAATGGGACGCGCGAAGCGCAGTTGCAGGGCTATCAAATCCTCAGCACCGACATCGTACGACGTGTGCTGCCGGTGTTGGAAAATTTGCAACCGTATCTCGATGACGAGGATAGCGCGCTGGCCGATGTCGCCCAGATGGCGTCCGGTCGGTTGATGACCGAGTTGGTGACCGTCGGTGTGACGCGCTTCGTCCCGGAGATCGGTGAGCCGTTCGATGCGCGCAGTCATCTCCTGCTCGCGCGCGATGACGGTGCGCCTCCCTACCGCGTGCGCACGGTCGTCGCGCCGGGCTACCGGTTTCGCCCGCGCGTGCCGGGCGCGAATGAGGTCATGTTGAAGCCCGCCGAAGTGACCGTCGAAGGCACCGTGGAGGAGATCACCGCGCCCGCGGAGGCGATCGAGACCGAAAATACCGCGCGGGTTTCGGAGCAGGTATAGCAAGAGCGCAGGTATAGTCAGCGGGCAAATTGGGGATGATGTGTTAGCAGGCCGTTTGTTATAAATGCCGCGCGGGCGGTGTGTCGGACCTGTCGGACCAGCGTAATTTTTTCGACCATTTTTTTACCAAGAACAACATTCATCTGGGTTTCTTTTTTTATCCGGCGAATCTTGAAGGAGATTTTTCTTTGGCCATTCTGGGAATTGATCTAGGCACTTCAAATTCCGCGGCGTCGATACAGGTAGGCGGCGAAGTCATCATGATCGAACCGGTGGAGGGGGTTACCGAGGAAGGGATGGTCTTCCCCTCCTACCTCGCCTTCGATGTCACCGGCGAGGTAACCGATGTCGGTATTACGGCAAAGCGCCAGTTTCAGACGACGGCGGATCTCGTCGTGCGTCACATCAAACGGTTGATCGGTCGCTCGTATGATTACCTGCGCCGTCAGATCAACGATGCGCAACACAGCGGGCAGGAGCGCCGTTTCTTAGACGAGTTTAAAGAGCGGATCGAGCGCGGGCAGACCGGCGATATCCTCGTGCGCGTCGGGACGATGGTTGCGCAGACCTACACCCCGCAGCAAATTGCCGCCATCATGTTGCGCAAAATCAAAGAAGATGCGGAGCCGCAAGTCTGGCAATTGACCGGCGGCGGCATCGACGGCGCGGTGATCACCGTGCCGGCCGGCTTTGACGACGCCCCGCTGCGTGCGACGTTATGGGCCGGTGAGCAGGTGTTTGGCGCCGGCAACGTGCAATTGATCCCGGAACCGTTGGCCGCCGCGGTGGCCAGCGGGGTCGAAAAGGACCAGGAAACCATCATGGTGGTGGATATGGGGGCCGGCACGACGGATATCGTGGTCGGCAACGTCATCCGCTCCGATTGGGTCTTCCACTGGGCGCCCATCACGCAGGGGTGCGACGATGAATTGGGCGGTTGGGATATGGACTGCCTGATTCTCGAACACTTGCTGCGCACGGATCAGAAGGAGCCGCACCTGCGCGATATCTACCCGCACCTGGATCTGCGCGCACGCGGGCGGTTGATGGAAGCGATCGAGCGCGCGAAGATTGCTTGTTCGACCAGCGACAATGGGCAGGTCAGCGTGGTGTTGGAAGCCGATATCGGCGGCAATATCGTCCGCAAGCCATTCGTGTTTACGCTGGACGAAAAGACGCTGCGCACGATTGTGGCCTACAAAGGCAAACGCGCGGTGACCGATAAAGGCTCGGTTGTGGAACGGTGCCGCCAGTTGGTCGAAGATACCCTGATGGAACTGGCGGATAAAGATCCAGGGCGTCTCGATGAGGTGAAACAGAGCCTGGACCGCGTGATCCTGGTGGGTGGCCCGATGCGCATGCGGTGTCTGTATGACATGATGTGCGAAATCTTCGCGAATCACCTTGACGCGCTCAGTCCCTACGATCCACTGGATACCTTCCCGATGGAATGCGTGGCGCGCGGCGCCGCCTTGTATCAAGGCGATCGCGTGACCTTGCAAGTGCCGCACACCTTGAGCATCTATGAATGGGGCAAAGGCGGCTACTACAGCCTGATTCCGCGCGGCACCCCCTACGAGGGAGAAGCCACGTCGTCGCTGGTCATCGATGTGGAAGCCGGCTCGACGTGGGTCGATATCATCACCGAAAAGGAAAGTGTCGCGCTGGGCGATTATCCGGTGCGCGAGCATCTGGTGCGCGTACCGCAGAAAGGGAAGCTGGAAGTGACCCTCCATTGGGATACCGCCGGCTGCCGCATCGCCTTCAGTGGCGCCGGGATCGCGCAGACGATCATCCCCCCGGTCAGCGATCAAACCACGCTGGCGGAAGATTTTGAACGGCAGTTTTACAACCTGCTCAATACGGCGCGGAATTTGCGCGAATTGATGAAAAATAAGGAAGTCCGGCAGCGCATTGCCGAAATGGTGATCCGGCAATTGAAAAAGTCGGCCTCCGGCGATATCCAGATGCTGATTGAAGTCGATCCCGAAGCGGCGATGGATGAGTGGAAGGTCAACGGCAAATCGATGCGCGATCATGTCGAGAAGGAGATCGATCGCCTGCTGTCCGTGCCGGATGAAGAGTTGCGGAAATGCGATGCGCTCGATCTGCGGCATATCGAGAAATTACAGGAAGATGAACTGCGCCAGATGCTGCAGCGGGGCTACGACGAAGGCTCCAAAGCGCGCGCGCAGGCGCGCGGCATCTCCCCGCGGGTATTCGATGTCTGTCGCATCATCCGCAATATTACGCGTGGCCGGGTGACCGTCGAAGAACTGATCAAGGTGAGCAAACAAAGCCTGCGCGCGGCCAAGCATGCCCGTATTCCTTCCACGGCGAATGACGAATTGGTTCGCTACCTGCAGGAGTTGGAACGCAACCAGAAGGATCGCACGCTGGTGGCGAATGTGGCGATCCGCATCGCGGCGCTGGCCGATGTCCTGCTGGACCGCGGAGCCATCAGCCGCGAAGCGCAGTTGCATATTAAAAATGTTGCCGCGCAGGCGGAGGCGTGAGCGGCATGAACATCCCCCTGTTCGCTATCGTCGATACGGCCCGTACCCCGGACGCTTCCCCGTTCGGTGGATGGATCTGGGCGCGACGCGTGTGCCCTTATTGCGTGTTTGCCATCGGCATCTTTCTCGGCGCAGGCGGGATCGCGCTCTTCACCACGCTGCCGGCAACACCAGGCCAGTTCAGCGGCTATTGGCTGTTGGGCCTCGCGCTGCTGACCTGTTGCGTGGCCTATACCCTCGTCGAGCGCGATGAGCGCGCCTGGCTCTTGTTGCAATTCGTGGGCGCCGCCTGTGTGGGGGGGATGGGGTTCGCGTTGTTGCGGCTGACCGCGCTGGATATCTGGCTGCGCCTGCTCGGAGTCAACCTGCTGATGCCGGGCAACGAGATCCTCTGGTTTCTCACCGGCCTCGCGCTACTGGCCTGGTGCGTCGCGTTGCTGAAGAGCAATGGCGCGGCCTGCCTGCTCTGGCAACTCGCCACCTTGCCGCTGGCCATCATCGCGTTCTGTTGGTGGCATGGCCTGGCGACCATCCATCTGGCGCAGCAGGAACCCCCGGTCCTCGGCATGACTGTCTGGTTTGTGCTGACCGGCATCGGATTGCTCGCGGTGTTGCACCATGAGCGCAAGTTGGCATCGCACCCGCGGCCACGGAGCGTATCCCCCGCCACCCGCAAACCGTTGCCCGACGAGATGCCGACGAAATTTCCCACGCGCTATCACGAATTGTTGGCGCGCGGTCGCTTCTGTGAGATCTTCAAAGTTCCGTGCAGCACCCCCTGTCCGTTGCCGATGACCGTGGCGGCGAAATATCAGCGGCGCCGGTTGAAATACCGCTATTATCCCGAGGTGCTGGAAGCATTCGAAAAAGCCTACGCCGTGCTGATTACCCCGCAAACGCGCGATATCTGCCGGGTGGCGCACGATATGATGGAGATGAAAGAAAAGCAGCTCGGTATGAAGCGCTTCCAGGAGATTGAAATCATCCTCTGGGGCCGCCTCTGGAAACGGCTGCAGGATCGCGAACTACGCGCGAATCCCCCCCGCGACCTGCAGGACAAACAGCGTTTGCTGAAAGAGCTCAGTCAGGATTTAGACGACTAAATCACGAGGACGGAAGCGCGGCGCGCCGCATTCGATAATCTATCCGGGAACATATGGTGACGGCCCCCAATACGGTTCAGTTAACCATTAACGCCACGAATAATCAGCATCATGTTGCACGCTTAGCACGGTTTGGAAGCCGACGCCCGTCGCGCTCCCGTGATCGCTGATAGCATCACCGGTGAAATCTGGCATCCCGTCCGGCGAACAGTGCGGCAACGGTAACCTTCCTGCATGCACTGATAACGGGGCGCGACGGGCATCGGCTTCCAAACCGTGCCAAGCGTCCTCCGTGACCCGATAGTAGCAGCAGTTGAATTCCTGCTGTGAACCAACTGTCCCCGCCGTGGCAGGTCTGACACCCGAAACCTGAAACCTGAAACCTGAAACCCTACTACGTCCCCTGCATCTTCCACATAATATCGGTATTTTCACCCACCGGTAGGCGCGGCAGGCGCGGACGGTAGTAGCGAATGCCGGGATTATTCGGGTCGACGTCGTAACATACCGGACGCGCCAGTGTGGCGTCGTACTGGTAGGTGATACCCATGCGGCGGTTGTCGTTGGTGTAGTGCCAGCTCGCGGCGTTCCACCCGGCATGGGCCGGGTCCCAGAGATCCGGCGTGGCGGCGCCATACGCGCCGGTGGTGTAGTACCAGATGTCCGCGCCGCGCCAGTGCCGCAGCCACTGCTTCTCCATGTCCGGCGGCGCCGGGCGATTCTCCGCGATAGCGCCGTTCACGAGGATGCGGACATCGTAGGGTTCCCGATATTTCGGCGCCGGCCAGAGGACCGTCGCGCTGGAATCGCTGTTGGTATTCCAGAATTGTCCGGGAATGACGAACCAACTGCCGCGTTCCGCATAGATCAGCGCATCGACGCGCACATCCACGCACGTGACCAGACACCCGCTATTGAAACCGGAATTGGCACTGTTGCAGCCGGCGCTCAACAGATAGTCGGCGCCAAAGGTGATGCCCGTGCAACTGCCGTTCGCATTGTTCATTTGGGAGGTCGGATCGAATACTTTAAAAATGAAAGTATTGAGTTGGTTGAACGTATACAATGACGAGAACGGATTGTTATTGAGTGGCCAGGACTGCGTATTGAACGATGAACTGGCATTGTAATTGGTCGTATCCGCACTCGCATACACGGGTCCGCCATAGATTTCCGCGGTCAGCGAGCAATTGGTCCCGCTATACGCGGGCAACGAGTTGAGATTGTAAAAGAAGAGACTGGTCGGCACCAGCGGATTCAAGTGTTGTTGCGTATAAAGCGCGGGATTGACGATATTCAACGCGGAGGCCCAATTGTATTGCGTGGTGGCGGCGGCGTTGTTCACATATAGTTGCATCGACGTCGCAATCGCCGTCCCGCTTACACTGTTGGCATCGGCCGCATGGCGCAAGATCAGCCGCGTGCGCGGGTTAAAACTGCCCGCGGTCGAGAAATTGAAGATAATATTGGCGGCGGAGCCCGCCTGGTACGACGCTTCTCCATTGGTATTGTCGGGATTGGGGCTGGGCAACAGCTCGGACCGGATATCCGCGAAGAGCCGCGTCGGATTCAGGCAGACATTGTCCATCGCCAGCAGCGCCAGCTTGCTGTCGTATTCCGAGCCGGCGGTAATGGGGGTCAGTGCACCGCCGGTCAGGTAATTCGCATTCACGCTGGCCGGCGTCATCACGCTCCCCTCGATATAGATCGTCGCCGCGGAGACAATCGTCAGGTCGTAGCGCCGGTTGAAGGCATTCACGTAGTATCCGGTACTGCCGTCCGTCGGATTCCACCCGCCCCAATGCTGCGTATTGATCCAATCGGTAGCCGGTGCGCCCGGCGTGGTGAATGCGAGCGAGGCCGGCAGCTTCCCTTTGACCACCAGGTTTCCCTCGGCGAAGATGACGCCGTTGCGCGGGTAGGGATGCTGCGCAAAATAATACGTCCCGACGCTGTCTGTCCCGGTGCCATACGCATAGGTGCAGTTATCGAACGAGGTGGTGCCGGATGACGCGGCATTCAGCGCAATCCCGTTTTGCGCGAAGAGATGGGAGACCAGGTTGCTGGCCGCGGCGTTATAGTATTCGTGTATCTCGATATAGGGCGTGTTCGTGTAACTGGTCACCGCCGTGGCGCCGCCATTCACATCGGACCAGTCTTTCAGTAGCAACACCAGCGCACTGGCGGTTTGCGCGTTATACAGATCGCCGGCGCCCTCCGGGGTATAGCAGCCATTGGAGGTCCAACTCGTTCCCGAACCGTTCATCCATTGCGCGCGCTGATACTCGATCGGATCCCGCAAACCGCTCGAATCGATTTGCATCTGGTCCGGATTATTGAGATACGCGCCTTCACCCCATCCGATGTAGCCGGTATTGTAGGCCGATGCATCGCTCCACTCGCCGGAATCCCGGGTCAGCGCGCGGTAGCGGTTGAGCGCGAGCGGCGAGCGTGGCGTATCGAGACGCGGCGCGTGCAGCGGCTGCACCTGCGGGTTGGTCTGTTGCGTTTGCAGATAGGGAACGATCAACTGCCCGGTACTGCCGGACGCCAGCGCATTCACCGGATCATGATCGAGCGGAATAACCGGCATCTGAATGGCATGGCCTTCGAACATCAGTTTCCGGCAACTGCTCGAACAACCTTCATAATCAGTCAGTTTACCGGCAACCTCCACCAGATCATTGCGCTGAATGTAGTATTTGGCGCTATAAGCCGCGGCGTCGGCATTCCCATCGGCATTCACATTGGTGAGATCAAAACGACCCTGCCCGACCTGTAAATCCACTTCGCTGCGGATAGGACCGTCATAGAGCGGGAGGCAGTTGACGGTAGCCGTCGATGCGAAACCGGCGTAATTGATGCCGCTGCTGGTGGAGTTGACCGCCGTGCTATCGTCATAGGCGGTGGGGTCACCCATCGGCAATGCCACCGTGCGGATACACGCGCTGCCGTTGTTATTACTGCCATCGCTGTTGGAATAATTATCGTCCAGCGTCAGATCGGTGCCCACCACCGCCGGGTCGCCGCCACCGTGCAGATTGGTGATCCACAGCAGGTAATCGGTGAGCGCGATGGGCATGAACGCGGTCATTTTGCGGGATAAAAACCGCTTGGGATTGGCATACCCGAGTTGGTAATCCTGGAAGGCGGGATCGCTGATATCGGCGAATTGCGGCTGATTCGGCACGCCGAAACTCGCTTCGATATCGATCTTCAGATAGCGGTCGAGCGGATTGCTGAGAAATGGCGTGGTCTGGTTGATCGGATGGCTGGGCCCATAGCCGACGGTGATTTTATAGAAGCCGTCGCCGTAATGCACCCACCCGCGGTTGGCCTGGTCGGGGCCGAGATCGGGACGCCAATCGGCCCCGTCGGGACTGTAGAGCAACTGCTGTTTGACTTGATTGAATCCCGCCTGGGTGATCGCGTCCAGCGCCTGGCGATCCGCCGCGCGCGCCGTCTGCACCAGCGACTGGTTGATCATGGCGGCAAACATCCCGCCCAATCCCGCCAGCAGCAGCATGATGAGCACCACCATGATCAACGCCTGCCCGCGCGACGCATAGCGCGGACGACGCGGCGTTCCTATTAAGCTCGGTGCATTCTCCGGCATGAAGTACCTCGAGTGTAGCTTACCCATATGGGCAATACATTCAATCTCTCGCTGCCCTGACCGCGAACCCCTGGATCAATTCCCCTCTGCCCGTCGCAAGGCATTGCGCACTTCGATGTGGCTGTTGAAGGTCGCATCCTGCCGGCTCTGCGCCGGATTGCCGCCCGCGCGATCCTGGCGGCTGATCGTCAATCCCACGTCGAGTACGCCCAGCGTCGAATAGGAAGCCACCACCGTATCGGTCGGTGTCAGGTCACAGATGGTGTAGACCGGCGAATTTGAATTGGGATCGCCGGGGTTCGTTGGCAGAATGTAGACCGGATTCGCGAGCGTATCCGGTGAGCGGAAAACCATCTGCAGATCTTTGCTGTAGGCGCCATGCTTCGCCAGATAGGTAAATTGATAGGGATTCAACTTGGCGGGATCGCCGGCGTCGACGAACGCAAACGGGTGCGCGATGCCGCTTAACTTGATTATCCGTGGCGGGGAGACGATATACGCCGATGCCGTATAGCTCCAGTTCTGCGGCGCCGGCAACACGCAGGTGTAAAAATCACCGGTCGCGTACCCGCTCATGAGATTGCACGGCATCCACTGACCTTGTATCGAAACCGGTTGGGCAAAGACGACCTGCCCTTGCATCCGCTGTCGCGCGATATCGTCGGCGCTCCACAGGTGATTGGTCAACACGTCCGGGCGATCGATGGGCGGCCACTCCATATAATGGCGGTAGTGTGCGAACTGGTCCGTCGCGGCGGAGATAGAGTATTTCCCGAAGAGTATTTGCCCGGATTGATCGAAGACGGTGATCTGATAGCCGAACGGATTGCTGTTGGCCAGATAGAGCGGTGAAAAAATCGACAGGGCATTATTGAGATGCAGGATTTTATTCGCCGGCGTCAGCGTCGGAAACACGGTCGTATCGAAGGGCGCCGGCAGATTGTAGATCGTATAGAGATTATTTCCCAAGTTATCAGTCAACGTCGGACTATTGATCAGCAGGTCGAGATCGCTATTGCGCCCGGCCCACAGCGGGTAGCGCGCGGCAACGCCTGTCGGTATCCTGGCGCCTTGCCCATCGGTGTGCATGGTGAGCGCCTCGGTCAGCACGTGCAGCGGATTGACTTGAAAATGCGGGACATCCCACTGTTCCCCCAGCGGGGAGACGGCGATCATATCATTGCGAAATAACCGCTTGAGCAGCGCCCCGCTGTTGGTGCTGTTCTGGATGTTGGTATACGAGGTGGTATCCAGCGGATAACTCCCGTCCTGGGCGATGGTGACGGCGGTCGGCCACACCACCGGCGCCGGCGTCGTATAGCGCGTGAGGATGTAGGGGTTCACCGACATGCCGGACTCGGAGTTCATGTAAAACGACGAATGGTAATTATTGTAGAACGGCAACACCGTACTCGCAGCCGTATTGGCGTAATTGGGTTGCAACAGCAGCGAGCCGGCCCACGGGTAATCCGGTATTTGGCTATAGCGCACAAGCGTGACCGTGCTGGCGGAGCTGGTTAACATACTGGATGCCGCCGCGGCGGAGCTGACCGCATTCGTGGCGGAGGGCACAAACGCCACCCAACTGCCATCCGGCGGGACCGGGAAGACATATTCGGCATTGGCGAGTTCGTCCGAAAATCCCCGCATGAGCTTGCGGCCGGCGTTCTGAGCTTCGTTGTGCGCCACCGCTTTCTGTATATAACCGAACGCCGTAATCAGCGGGAGGCCGACGAGTGCCAACACCAGGGCGAAAATCGCCATGGCAATCAGCAACTCGGTCATCGTAAATCCCGCAGATCTCCCGCGCATAATACCCTCTTCAGATTTCAGGTTTCGGGTGTCAGGAATTCCTCGGCATCCGCACCTTTTTATTCTTTCGTCGCCGGCAGCACGGCAGTGCCCGACCGCACTTGCCAGCGCTCATTGATCGTGCGAAGCTCGGCGCTCGTGCTTCCCACGTCGATGGTATACGTCGCTCCGGTGCGTGGTTGCATCCACAGCGCCCGCACGGTCACCGAGACGCCGCGCACCGCCCCCGGATGCGTGCCGATCAACGGGCGCCATAACTTGAACCCGCTGGCCGGATTTGTCAAGGCCGTGGTCGCCTGAAAAGATGACGCCGGGATCGTATGCACTTCACCGCTGACGCGCAGCAAGGGGGAAGTAGGATCGATCAATGCCGTACCGGCCGCCAGCGTGAGTGACGCGGGCAGCCCGGACAGGGTGAGCTGCGCGTTGGCGAGATTCACCGCCGTCACCAGCGCGCGATAGGCATAGCCGGTAGTCGTATACAGCAGCACCGTGGCGTTCGCGGTGAGCGCCGCATTATCGACCGCCAGCGTAATGACGCCGCTGCTGTTCGCCGTCGCATTGGCCGTCGTCGTGCAGGCCGGCGCGCGGGTGGTGTAATCCACCGCGACCGATTGCCCGGCGTAGACATTGGAGGCATAGACCATATTGGTCGCGGTCGAGAAAGCATATTGATTCCAATCCAGGAAAAGCGAATTGGATGGGGATTGTGAATTGTACCAGAACTGCGTCGGTGGCTTATACACCTGCAGCGTCCAGTCATGCTGCGCGCGATAGTAGACGCGGAAGGTATGCCCGGCCACCGGGATGCTGCCGGTCAGTTGCACGCGGCTATGATTCACGTCGCTGAAATCGACCGTGAGGCCGACGGTGTTTCCTCCCTGGTCGGTGACGCGATAGGTCGGTCTGCCGCCATTCGCATCCGGTATATGCCAGATCGAGTAGGCGATATTCGTACTTTTATCGAGCAGCGACATGATGACCGTCGTATTGTCGCTATTGGTAGGGGGCGGTGGAATCGGGGTAAACAGGCCCCAGGTATTCGGTTCGCGCGGATAATTGGGTTTATTGACGATCTTCGGATTGGGTAGCGAGAGCGTGAGAGCCCCAGCGTTATCCGCCATCACGTCTTCATGCAACACATTCCAATCCGCCACCGTGTAATCGGCTTTCACCATCCGTCCGGCATCCTGCAGGGAGAAATAGATGACCCCGAGCAGCATCTGCTGGGAGGAAACCGTCGAAATACCGAGTATAAACTGCCCGCTATGTAGACTTGCGATTGTAACGGAAGGATCATAGGTGCAGTCGGTGTATGCCCGATTGATCTGCTCGCTGCCCGGAATGAACGTCCACTGGTATAATGTGGGATTAACCGGGTCACTCAGCGAAATCTGTGTTCCGCTATACGAGACGGTGACGCCATTCTGGGTGATCGCCTGCCCATTTCTAATTGTCGGGATGACCACCTGCCGCATGGTTGTAGGATCGCCGTTTTGCAGGCAGAAAAACGACAGCCGCACCGCGGACGAAACGGCGTTCGTTACAAAGTTGATCGTGGTCGCCGAACTCGCCGGATTTTCCGGTGTCATGGCATAGTACAGCGCATTGGCGGTATTCGCAGAATTCAGGGTGCCAGTGAGCGATGGCAATCGCGAGTAGGCCACCTTGCGATAGCGCAAATCGTAAATCGACAATTGATTCAACGCCGTGTCAACCTGGATGGGGCCAAAACGCAGCGTGGCTTTGGGCGCGAAGGCGGCAATGGTCCCACCGGAGGCGGCGGCCACATCCGCGGGAATCATCATCTTCTCCCCGATGATCCGGCGCATGCAGCGCACGCTGGCAGGTTCCCCTATCGGCCACGGATCATACGTCGGATCGGTAACGCTCGGGTAGGGATATAGATGATTCCCATACCAGGCCCAGCGTCCGGTGGCCGTTGCCGGTAACAGGCGCCAATCGACGGCGGTGAGATCGTTGAAGCTGAACGCGGTGGTCGGGTCCCCAGCGACCATAAATGCGGGATAATTAGGTGTGGGGGTGTCGATCGGTCGAATCTCATCCGGCAAACTATTCGCGTCTTCCTGCAGCGCGGTCAGCGAATTGCTGATCAAGCGCTGCGCGGTGGTGGCCTGCTGGCCGGCCATATAGGCCGCGAAGCCGGGGGGGAAAATCTGCAGCGCGGCGACCACGCCGATCAGCAGAATGGCGACGGCGATCAGAATCTCCGTCAGGGTAAACCCCTGCCGGCGGAAGCGTACGGATGAAGCTGTACCACGCATGCTGGTCATGGTCGCCACACTCCCGGTGAATACAGGAAGTGAGGCACCCAGCAGTAAATGGGGGTGACCCCCGCCGTGTAGAGACACCCGGAGGCGACCGGCGTCGTCGGCGCGACATAGCTGTAGGCGCTCCCTCCATTCGCGAAATAATTGCTTTTCAACGCGTAGGGATGTTGGATATCGACCGTGCCATCGACCCACAGCACCAGCGCCTTGTTCGTGCCATATTCTTTCTCGGCTTCATAGACGTGATCCGTGTTACCGATGGTATAGGTGGTAGGATCATTGAATTCCGCCGGATTGGGGGACGACGCTGACGGATTTTGTCCCGGTTCGTGCCCGTAGCACCAGCAGGCGACGGTGTCGCCGGGCGGATACGGATTCTTCAACTGGCGCACGCTGTTCAGGTCGCCGAATCCCATCGCGCCGTCGAAATTCGCGATGTCATTGGCGAATTGATCGTAGTTGTAGGTGAGATCGTAGGTATTATACCCGCCTTGCAGCGGGTCGAGCCGGCTGGTGAAGATTTGCGCTGCCGTCTGA
>Ga0209697_10005710_pt1 | contig 15355 bp, 9 predicted proteins | sample AliMusrvi5mmetaG_FD_184115 | JGI IMG/M metagenome (GOLD analysis project Ga0209697, IMG submission 184115) | Freshwater lake bacterial and archeal communities from Alinen Mustajarvi, Finland, to study Microbial Dark Matter (Phase II) - Alinen... | ecosystem: Environmental > Aquatic > Freshwater...
GTGGTGAAGTCGTAACTCATTTTTCCGCTGGCGGCGCCGCTTACCGATTGATCAGGCGAGTATTCGAATTTCGCGGTGATGGTGGAGGGGCTGGTATAGATGGTGCCGAAGGGGGCCGTTGCGGGCGGGCTCATGTCGAAGCGGGCGCTCCAGGCGCCGGCCGGGGTGGTGCTTTGGAGGTTGGTCAGGTACTGATAACCGTTCGCTGTGCCGAGGGCCGGATTCGATTTCGCGGGTTCGCTGAGCGTGACAGTGCCGGGGTTGTGATAGATCCAATCGTACTTGTGATCCTGCGTGCCGGTGGACTTCACATCGTAGAGATCGAGCAGATAGTCGGGCGTCAACAGCATGGTCCGCTCCAGCGTAGTGGAGGAATAGACGGTGCCAGCGGATGCTTTGGCCAGGCTCACTGAGGGCAGGGAAGTGAAGGCGAGTAATTTGCCGGTGGCTTCGGCCTGTGTGGTTCCGTCGACGACAACGGTGTTGTGGGCGAGGGTGACTTTGTCCCAAGTGTCATGTGTTGGGGCGGCGTAGGATTGGGTGCCGGGATCGAGCGCCATGCCGCCGCCGAGGGCGTAGGAGACGAAGTTCAGTTTGTCGTAGTGGCCGTGATAGCCGCCGTGGGGGCCAAATTTGAGCGCCATGGCGAAATCATTTTCATTGTTGCGAAGGAAGGCGTTGCCGGAGTCCGCGAGCAGCACCGAGGCGAGCGGGATTCCCTTGCCGCGGTCGATAGAATCGACGCCCCAGAACAGGCCGTTTCTGCCGCGCGAGCGCTGGCCGAGCACGGAGAGCATCAGCGGGTCCTGAAAGCGATTCCATGCCATTTCATACAGCGTGTCTTCATTGATAACGCTGATGGAGTTGCTGTCGTTGAATGCCGGCAAGCTGAGGTCGGCCATGGTGGAGAGCAGCGGGGCGCTGAACATGCGATGCAGGCCGTCCACTGAGTAAAGATCGGTGCCGTTGCGGGCGGCCATTTCGGCCAGGTAACAATGCGGCTCCAGCGCAAAGAAATGGTAGCCCCAGGCGCCTTCGTACCACGGGCCATCGGGCAGGACGCTGTTCTTCATCTGAAAGCGGAAGCCGCTGGGGCCGTCAATCGCTTTGGTGATGAGCGTCTTGTCGTTGAGGGCATAGCCGACTCCACCGATGGCCGCGTTGTGCCACGACTGCCAGTTGCTGGTGCCGGCGTTGTTGTTCTGGATTACGGAGGCCGCGGCACGTAGCAGGTTCTGTTCGATGCTGGTCTTCTGTGCGGCATTGAGCACGCCGCTATCGGCGATGAGGTCGTAGGCCCACAGGACCGGGATGAGCCAGATCGCTTCGTCGAGCGTCTGTGCGGTGACGCGCCCGGCCGTGGAGGTGACTTTCTTGTTTACGTCCTTCAGCGGATACTTCAGGTACATGTCGGCGTAGGCGAGCAGGATATCGGCGGCGTTCTGCGCGTATTTCTTTGTTCCGGTGAGGCGGTAGGTGAGGCCATTATCGCGCGCGGCGTTGGCGAGGTCGGAGTGTTCGCGGCCGTAGATGACCTGATCGTAGGGCCAGCCGGTGTAGTTGTGATTATCGATGGAGCATTCGTTGCGGCCGGGTCCTTTGTAGGTGAGGTAGATGCCGTGGGTGGGGCAGACGTACCACAGCGACCACTGGCCGCCATCGGGCGGGAGGCTCCAGGTTTTGAGGCTGTATTTGGTGGTGAAGGCGGAGGGCCAGGAGTCGGCGGATTGGATGATGGAGGTGCGGACGCTGTCGGCCCACGGGTCGGCTTTGGCGGTGGCGTCGATGCGCGCGAAGTCATCGGGGGTGAGCAGGGTTCTGGGTTGGGCGCACAGAGTGAGCGGCAATAGGAGGGCAGCGAATCGCATCAGTCTCAATCATGACGCTGTTTGGCTTTGGTTTCAAGAGCTGCGAAAAGCCTTAGAACTTATTAAAATAGTAGGTATATTATGGATACAAAACAATCTCCACAGGAGAGCCTCGCACAGACGCTGACGGGGACGACTAACGAAGCAGAAGCACGCGACAGGTTTCGCACTCAACATGGAGTTCAGCTGGTGAGTGGCGATCAAGTGGGCGAGAGCGCACAGAAGTTGCCGGCGGGCTTGTATGGTTTCAGCTATACGCCGTTCGGTGGCGAGACGCCGCTTTTTACGAACCGGCCGGCGATGAGCTATGAGGTGCACACGCTGAAGGGCGGAGAACTGCATGCGATCTGTTTTGCGGATGCAGAGACGGCGGTGCTGATTGCGGCGAATAAAGAGACGGACTATTTTGAAGTGTTCCCGGAGGTTGTGGACAAGTCGGATGTTCCGGTGAGTATTCCGTTTTCGCAGATGGTAGGGGCGAAGCCACTGATGCGGAATAAGCGGAATTGCTTGAAGGTGCGGTTGCGGGGGGCGTAAGCGCAACTGCCTGGTTTAAGGTCTGATGTTAGATCTGCGTCCATCTGCGTTCATCGGCGGCCAATTCAGGTTTTGGTTTAACTGCAGTGAAGACCTAAAACCATTTTGGCCGCCGATGAACGCAGATGGACGCTGATAAGACCTTTTCTGGGTTGCATCAAGTTACCATTGAAGGAATGGATATTGATGTTCTGATTGCGGGCGGCGGTCCTGGCGGGTTGGCTTCGGCTGAGGCTGCGGCGCGCGCCGGGTGCTCGGTGCTTCTGGTTGAGCAGAATAAAGAAATAGGTTCGCCGCTAAGGACAACCGGGGGCAGCTTTCTTGAGGAATTGAAAGAGCTCGGGATTCCTGAGAAGTTCCTGCATCCGATTCATCGCTGCCGGTTTGTTTCCCCCAATAATGAAGCGGCGTGGGACTACCCGAAGGCCATTGCGTGCGTGATGGACGTGAAGGGCGTGTACCAGTTTCTGGCTTGCCGTGCGATCGATGCCGGCGCGCAGATCCGCCTTGGCGTGCAGGCGACTGCTCCGGTGATTGAAGACGGATTCGTTCGCGGCCTGCAGTTGCGGGATTCCGCGGGCAAGGAATGGACCGAGCGGGCGAAGGTGGTGATCGACGCCTCCGGTTATCGGGCCTCGCTGATGAAGCAGGCCGGCGTACACAAGGGTTCGCGGCGGTTTGGCGTTGGCGCGGAGTACGACCTCTACGCGCCGCATTACGACGAAACCGAAGCCGTGCTGATTGTCGGCAGCAAAGTGGCGCCTTCCGGCTATGCGTGGTTTTTCCCTTGGGGCAATCATCGCGTCCGCGCGGGCGTGGGCATTATCCATCCCGATTCGCATGCCAGCGCAGACGCTTTCCTTGACGATTTGATCCGTAATGGAGATCAGTTCGGCGTGAACCTCAAGGGCGCGCAACCGGTGGAGTATCACTTCGGCATGATGCCTTCGGACGGGATGAACGACCCGATCGCCGGAGATGGCATCATCGGCGTAGGCGATGCCGCCGGGCAGCCTTCGGCGCTGGTGGGCGAGGGAATCCGCTGGTGCATTGAGGCTGGCCTGATGGCTGGCAAGGTCGCGGCGCAGGCGGTGCAGGCCGGGGATGTATCGAGGCAGTTCCTGGCGCGGTATGAGAAGCAGTGGAACGACAAGCACGCGCGCAACCTGCGCATCGCGCATGAGATCAACAAGCGTATCTCGTTCTGGGATGACGGTAAATGGGACCGGCGCACGGAACTGCTGAAGATGTTTTCTCCGGAGCAGTTCGCCGAAGCGTTGAAGACCAATCTCACCGGGGCGTGGGCCGCCAAACTCATCTGGCAGAATCCGAGCCTGCTCAAAGAGGGTGTTCGCAAGCTGACGGAATTGGCGATGGGCTAGGCGCAGTATAATTCTGGGTACTGTAATGAGAATCGCACTGTTCATTCTCGCTGCCGCCTCCGCCTTCGGGTCCGATGGCCTACCCGCTGGCTGGACCACCTGGAGTGCCCGCGCCGAGACCGCGCCGCGATGCTTTGTCGATCCTCTGCGGTATCGCTCGAAGGCGGGGTCGCTGGCGATCAATGGCATGAGCAACGCCGCCGAGCATGGCGGCTGGCATCGAGTGGTGCAGGGCATCGAACCGGGCGCATGGTACCGCTTCACTGCTTATTACAGGACCGAAGGCGTAGCGCATGAGTCCGTGCAGGTGTTGGCACGCGTGGATTGGAACAACGCCGCGATGAAGCGCAGCGCTGCGCCGGACTACGTGTACAGGACCACGCAGGAGGGCGAGTGGACGAAGGTCACGGCCGAGGTGCAGGCTCCGCAGAAGACCGCCGCTGCTACGCTTCAGCTCTATCTTTCGAATTCGCCGCAGGGCACGGTGTGGTGGGATGACATCTCTTTCGCTCAGATTCCCACTCCAGCAGCGAGGCCCGTTACCATTGCGACGGTGAATCTGCGGCCTCAGGGAACCAGAAGTGCTGCGGTGAGCGTGCAGCGGTTTATCGAGACGATTGAGAAGGCGGTTCCGGCTAAGACCGATGTGATTCTGCTGCCCGAGGGAATCACTGTCATTGGGACCGGCAAGCAGTATGTGGATGTCGCGGAGCCGATTCCAGGGCCGACTACGAAGAGCTTGGGTGAAGTGGCGCGCAGGCGCAACACTTACATTGTCGCGGGGATTTATGAACGCGAGGGGCAGGTTGTCTATAACACTTCTGTCCTGATTGACCGAGCCGGCAATGTCGCAGGGCGTTATCGCAAAGTGTATCTGCCGTATCCGGAGATTGAAGGCGGACTTACGCCGGGCAACGACTATCCGGTATTCAAGACCGACTTCGGAACGGTCGGGATGATGATCTGCTACGACGTGTTTTTCTCAGATCCGGCAAGGGCTCTGGCGACTCGCGGTGCCGAGATTGTGTTGATGCCGATCTGGGGCGGGGACCTGACGCTGGGCAAAGCTCGCGCGATTGAGAACCAGGTCTATCTGGTCTCTTCCGGTTACGATTATCCGAATCAGGTCATGGATCCCGACGGAGAGATCCTGGCAGTGGCTCAGAAGGATGGCACTGCGGCGGTGGTAACCGTGGATCTTAACAAGCGCTACACGCACCTCAAAAACAACCTGGGCGATATGCGCGCACGGCGTGCCAAGGAACTGCGCGTCGATTTAACGATGCCGGTGCCTGGCCGCTGACCCGCTGATTTAACCCGCTCACCGCTCAAATGAACCCGCTTGTAAGATTGTCCTCGCGGCGTGTTCCATATTCGTTTCTTTAAGAGACAATGAGAATGCCGAAGTGTAAGTTTCGGGAGAGGATGATTGTGTTGAAGTTACTTGCAATAGTATTCCTGACTGTTGTGACCGCGGCCGCGCAGGACTCCGCCGAAATCCTGAAGCGCATGAAAGCGATGGAAGATCGCATCATCGCCCTGGAGACGGAGTTGCGCACGTTGAAGGCCGAGCGGGCTGCTCCGGTTGCGCAAGCCGCGGTGTCCACGCCGCAACCACCTCCCGAGATGCCGCCGCCTCCGCCCGAACCACCGGTACAACTGGGCGGCGCAGGCGCTGCCGCGGCTAAGGCACTGAATCCGGACGTGGCGGTGATCGGTGACTTTTTGGGTGCCGCAGGCAAAGGTGGGCCGAACGGTCCTCCGGCGCTGGAGATGCATGAGAGCGAAGCGGCATTCCAGGCGATTCTGGATCCTTACGCGCGGGCGGACTTCTTCATCAGTTTCGGTCAGCACGGCGTGGATCTGGAAGAGGGCTTTATCACCTTTACCTCTTTGCCTTGGGGACTGCAACTGCGAGCCGGCAAGATGCGGGCCGCGTTCGGCAAGGTCAACTCGCTGCACAATCACGTGCTGCCGTGGGCAGACCGTCCGCTGGTGATCCAGAATCTGGTTGGCGGAGAAGATGGCATCAACGATGCAGGATTCTCGCTGAGCCGCATTCTGCCTTCGCCGAAAGGGTTATTCCTGGAAGGCACGGCGCAAATCTTCAAAGGCGATAGCGAGGGCGTGTTCAGCGCGAGAAACCGCAAGGACGTTTCGACGGTAGAGCACCTGCGCGCGTTCCGCGATCTGAGCGAATCCACCAATCTCGATCTTGGCGTATCCTATGCTCGCGGGCACAGCGCGATTGCCGATAGCTCGAACCAGCTCTACAGCATCGACGCGACGCTGCGCTGGAAGCCGTTGCGCCGCGCCGTTTACCACTCCTTCATCGCGCGTAGCGAGTTTATATGGGATCGTTCGCGGCAGGGACAACTGGATGCCAGCGGACTCATCGCTGGTTCGATCGCGCCTCCTCCGCCAGCGCTTCGGTTTGCAACCCCGATCTCCAGGCCTTTCGGTTACTACGCCTCCGCCGATTACCAGATCGCACAGCGATGGTTCCTGGGCGGACGCTTCGATCGCAGCGACGAGTTGCTCAATTCCGCGCTACGCGATACCGGCGGTTCTGCTATCCTCACTTTTTGGCCCAGCGAGTTTAGCCAGATCCGCACGCAGTTCCGCCGCACCCGCTATGGCGATAAACTAACAGCGAACGAATTGTTGTTCCAATTACAGTTTTCCATCGGAGCTCATGGAGCGCATCCTTTCTAAACATCATGCAGAGATCAAAATTAGCAGTTATAGGCGGTCTGTTCGCAAGCTTGTTGACTAGCCAGGCGTTTGCGGCGAAGTTGAATGTCGTCACCACCACGGAAGATCTGGCGGCGATCGCGCGCGAGATCGGTGGTGACAAGGTCGATGCCGATTCCATCGCCAAGGGGTACCAGGATCCGCACTTCGTGGAGCCGAAGCCGAGCTTTCTGTTGCGGCTGCAAAAGGCGAATCTGCTGGTTGCGGTGGGGCTTCAACTGGAGATCGGCTGGCTGCCGCCCCTGGTGACCCAGAGCCGCAATCCGAAGATCCAGCCCTCGGCGGGTGGGTACCTGGAAGTGTCGGGCTTCTGTAAGATCGCGGAGATACCGCGCGGACAGGTATCGCGCGCCGATGGCGATGTGCACCCGATGGGCAATCCGCATTTCTGGCTCGATCCTGAGAACGGACGCCGCATCGGCAAGGGGCTGGCCGATAAGTTCAGCCAGATGCAGCCGGGCGATGCCGCTTATTTCGCGCAACGCTATGCCGAATTCGATAAGAAACTGACAGCTGCGATCAAAGGTTGGGACGCAAAGATGGCGCCGTACAAGGGGCGGAAGGTTATCACCTATCACCGCTCTTGGCCCAACTTCTGCGAGCATTTCGGTATCGTCGTCGCCGAATATGTCGAGCCGAAGCCGGGCATTCCGCCATCGCCCAGCCATTCGCTCGATCTCATCAACCTGATGAATCGCGAGAATATCAAGCTGATTCTGGTGGAGCCTTACTTCGACCTTCGCACGCCGAACTCAATCGCGCAAAAGACCAATGGCAAAGTCGTCCAGTTGATGCCCTCGGTGGGCGGCGTAAAAGAGATCAAGGATTACTTCCAGCTGTTCGATTACGATATCAGTAGACTTGCGGACGCGTTCGCGACCATGAAATAGGCCTATCAATCCAATGGAAACTCTCTCATTCCTGCTCGCACCGTTTGTGGCGAGCCTTATTCTGACCGGTATCCACGCTTACCTGGGTGTCCATGTAGTCGAGCGTGGTGTCATCTTCGTAGATCTTTCACTGGCACAAATCGCCGCGCTGGGAACCACGATCGCGGCGCTGTACAGTATTGAACCTCACAGTCCGCTGGCCTATTGGTTCAGCTTGGCGTTTACTTTTATCGGCGCAGCTGTCTTCTCCACGATCCGCAGTCACAAGGCCCGCATTCCGCAGGAAGCAGTGATCGGCATCAGCTATGCAGTGGCCTCGGCGGCGGCGATTCTTGCGATGAGCAAGTCGGCGTCGCAGACAGAGCATCTGAAGGAGATGCTGGTGGGGAACATCCTGACAGTGAGCTGGGAAGAGGTGGCCAAGACCGCTGCGCTGTACGGAGCGGTTGGTCTGTTCCATTACATTTTCCGCAAGAAGTTTCTGGCGATTTCGATGGACCAGGCCGCGGCCGAGGCGAGTGGCATGAACATCCGGTTTTGGGATTTTCTTTTCTATGCGTCGTTCGGTTTTGTGGTGACGTCTTCGGTGGCGATCGCGGGCGTTTTGCTGGTGTTCTGCTACCTGATTGTGCCGTCTGTCGCAGCGATGCTGTATGCGCAGCGGATCGGTCCAAGATTGGCTATCGGGTGGACAATGGGGACACTGGTTTCGGCGCTAGGGGTGTACATGTCGCTGCAACTGGATCTGCCAACGGGCGCCACAATCGTTTGCACTTTCGGCATCGTTTTGATCCTGATGGCGGCGTTGCGTGGGACGGTTCGCCGCATGATCGCATAGTGTTATAATTCCTCTACAGCAAGAAGAGTCTCGAATTTTTATTCTTTGTTTGGAGGATCTATGAGCCGTTCCCCCCGTCTGATTGCGGCGGCGTTATTTCTGTGCGCGACAAGTGCTTCCCATGGCCAGGAAGTTCGCGCGACCGTTTCGGGAGTCGTGACCGATCCAAGCGGATCGCCGATTGCCGGAGCAACCATTACCATTACCAATGTTGCGACCAACGCGAAGATGGTCACAACCAGCAGCGAATCAGGCAACTATGCCACTCCCTATCTCGCCCCCGCGAAGTATGAACTCACGGTTGAGCGGTCAGGGTTCAAGAAATTCATCGATCAGAACATCATCTTGGCCGCAATGGATAAGGCGCGCATTGATGTGCAATTGCAGTTGGGCGCCTTGTCTGACAGCGTGACCGTCAGTTCAACCGGCCAGGTCCTGGAGACCGAATCCGCAAGCCGCGGCCAGACTATTTCAAACGAAATGATCAACAACCTGCCGACGCAGGGACGCAACCCCTTCCAGATCGCCTGGGCCACGCCTGGCGTAGTAAAGTCGGGCACGTTCCGCTATCTGCGCTCGTTTGACATTGGCGGCACCTCCGGGTTCTCCGTCAACGGCGGACGCAGCCAGGAGAACGAAGTCCTCATGGATGGCGTGAGCAACGTGACCTCCGGCCGCCAGGTTATCCACGTGCCAACGATGGATTCGATCCAGGAGTTCCGGGTTCTCACCAACACTTATGACGCCCAATATGGACGCAACGGCGGCGGTATTGTGACGATCGTCACCAAATCCGGCACCAACCAGTTGCACGGCGTCGCCTATGAGAATTTTCAGAACGCCAAGCTGAACGCCAATCAGGCGGAGCTCAACGGCGCCGGCATTCCGAAATCCCCGAATCACATCAACTCGTTCGGTTTCGAAGTGGCCGGGCCCGTGTTCATTCCCAAACTGCTCAACGGCAAGAACAAGCTGTTCTGGATGATCGCTTATGAAGGCATGCGCCAGCGTTCGGCTGATCCGGGCGTTGTTACCGTTCCACAGAGCGAATGGCGCGCCGGCGACTTCTCCACCTTGTTCAATGGCCAGGGCCAGCAGGTGCAGATCTTCGATCCGCTGACTACGGCGAAAGATGGCACGCGCCAGCCCTTTGCCGGCAACAAACTGCCTGCGAACCGAGTGAGCCCCGTGGCAGCCGCGGCGATGAAGTATTATCCGGCTCCCACTTCGTCCGGTGTTGGACCGGCCCATACGTTGAACTATCCGTATCCTTCGCGCTGGGTGGGCGATCTGAATCAGTGGATCGGCCGTATGGATTACAACATCAACGACCGCAACACGCTCTCCTTCCGTTACGGACAGAATCCGTATAGCGAATTCCGTGGACTGGTGTTCATTCAGAACATCGACCAGGTGAATCCGGCCGAGCCGACCGGCAACGCGCCTCTCATCCGCAACGGCCGCAACTGGACCTTCGACTGGACCTCCGCCATCACGCCGCACGTGACCTTCGATTTGCGCGGGGGCTTGAACCGCTGGGAAGAGACCACCGGTAGCATCTATGGCACGGGCTTCGACCAGACGCAGCTCGGCATTTCGAGCTCGCTGGTTTCGCAGTTCACTCGCGTAGGCTTCCCAGTGATCGGCCTCGGAACGTTTCAAGCGATGGGTCCGAGCCGCCTCATCAGCTACACCGCAAACGATGCGTACAGCCTGCAGCCCAACGTTAATTGGGCGGTCGGCAAGCACCTGATGAAGTTCGGTGCGGAGGCTCGTAAGTACAACGACAACTCGCTGAACCCTGGACTCGCGGTCGGCAACTACAACTTCGGCAAGAACTGGACGCAGGCGGTGTCGAACCAGACCAGCGCCACGTCGGGCAATGAGTTCGCGACGTTCCTGCTTGGTTATCCGACTTCGGCTGCCGTGGATCGCAACATCGATCCGGCCTTCACCCATTTTTACTACGCCACCTTCTTCCAGGACGACTGGAAGGTCTCTTCGCGCCTGACCCTCAATCTGGGAATGCGCTGGGACTATGAAGCGCCGGCGACCGAACGTTATGATCGCATGGTGCGGACGGTGGATATCACGGCTCCGAGCCCGATCGCTGCCGGCGTCACCGGAATCAATCTGAACGGCCAGGTGCTGTTCGCGAACACCAGCGGACAGACCCGCGGATCGTTCAATCCGGACCGCAATAACTTCGCGCCGCGCCTTGGCGCTGCGTATCGCTTGCGTGACAAGTGGGTACTGCGCGGCGGTTACGGCCTGTACTATCTGGGCCAGAATGCAACCGGCTCCAATCAGGGCTACAGCCAGACCACCAATGCAACAGTTTCCACGGACAACCTGATTCCGGCGGTCAACCTGAGCAACGCATTTTCACTGCAGCCCGGCGGACAGCTGCTGGCCGCGGTTGGCAACAGCCAGGGTGCAGGCAGCTTCCTTGGCCAGTCAGTCAACTACAACTACCAGAACCGTCCGTTGCCCTATTCGCACCAGTACTCGTTTGATATTCAGCGCGAGCTGCCGATGAACATTCTGGTGGAAGCAGCATACGTCGGCAACCAGACGCGCAAGCTGCCGGTGGGTGCCAACCTCAACTACCTGCCGGTGACCGAACTCGGACGCCGCACCTCTGCGGGGGTGATCGATACGGCTTATTACACTGCGCAGGTGCCGAATCCGATGGCGGGCAAGATTCCGCTGAACGCCGCCCTGAACGGCGCTACGATCACACGCTCCACGCTGCTGTTCAACTACCCGCAGTATTCGGGCCTGACTGTCAGCAATCTTCCGATCGGCCAGCAGCGTTATGACAGCTTCCAGCTGAAGCTGACCCGCCGCTTCTCGAATGGATTTACTTTCCTGACCAGCTACACCTTCAGCAAGAACCTGGAACAGGTCAGCCTGCTGAACGCGCAGGACCTGAACATCGCCAATCCTTCGGCGACGAAGTTGATCAAGCAGCCGGCCGACCAGATCGATATTCCGCAGAAGTTCAACATTGCCGGATTGTACGAACTGCCGTTCGGCAAAGGCAAGAAGTTTGCCAACGGGATTCCGAAAGCCGTGGACTACGTGATCGGCGGCTGGGAACTGAACTGGAACATCAACTACAGTTCCGGCTGGGCGGTTGCGTATCCGAACGCCGCGCAGGTGCAGCCTGGCAGCGCGAAGCTGAGCAGTCCGACCATGGCTCAGTGGTTCAATACCGCGCTGTGGCAGGGTTCCAACGGCAAGTTTGTCTCCGCGCAGGAGCCGAACACGCTGCGCAACTTCCCACTGCGCTTCAGCGATGTCCGCCTGCCTGGCAACAAGAACTGGGATGCGTCGATCTCGAAGTACTTCCAGATTCACGAGAAGGCACGCCTGCAGTTCAAGTTTGAAGCGGTCAACCTGTTGAACCATCCGTGGTACAGCAGCATCGCTTCGGTGGACGTGACAAATGCGCAGTTCGGCCGCCTGAGCCCGACGCAGGGCAACCTGCCGCGGTTCCTCAAGCTTGGCTTGAATCTGCAGTGGTAGTTTGGGGGAGGGCAGGCGAAACCGCCCAATGCCACATAGTTTTCGCAATTTCGTAGCGCACGCATTTTGCGTGCCGCCTCGACATTCTTGTCGAGGTCTGGCGCGGTGTTGAAATCAAAACGTCGAGACGAATCTCGACGCTGCAGACATGAATGTCCGCGCCACGATTACACCGGGGATACATCGGCGTATCGCAAAACTATGTGGCATTGGGCGAAACCGCCTGCCCCACCTTCCTATCGTGGGAAGTGTTTTAAGAAGAACGCCACAATGTCCTTCTGCTGTTGCGCCTGCCTGCCTTCGTAATCCTCCTTCACCTTCACGGTGCATTCGATTCCCAGCTTATCCATGCGTTCTTTGAGGAAGTAGCCGAACTTCGGGTGATGGATGCCGGTGTTGGCGTCAGCCGGAGGCAGCGGCGTGTTGGATTGTGAGTAGAACAGGAAGACCGGTGGATCGCCGGGCGAGAGATATGTCACAGCGGAGCCCTCTTCGTAGGCACGGAAGCGGTCTTTGGCCTGCAGCGGATCGACGCCTTTGGGGACCTCGAACAGCAGGCGCAGGGCGCTGATGTGTGCCGTCTCTTCTCCGATCAAGGTGGCGATGGTGCGCGCGTCGTAGGTAGACTGCGCATTGGTCACGTACATGCAAGATAAGCGCGTCGACTGGCGCAGGACGGGGTCTCCGCTGGCCGGGTCGGCCATGTCGTCATGGAAGCCGATCCACAGCGAGATACCTGCGCCGGCGGAGCCTCCGGTGGCGGCGAAGGCCTTGGGGTTGAGGTTGTATTCGGCGGCGTGTTGGCGAAGGAACTGCACGGCGCGGGCGCTATCGGCCATGGGCGCGGGGTAGGGCGCCTGAGTGGAATAGCGGTAGTTGATGGACGCGACGGAGATGCCGTTGTTGAGGCAGCCATCGAGAATGAGGCGGCCTACCGTGCTCTTATCGCCTTGCGTGAAGCCTCCCCCGTGGATGTGGATCACGAGCGGCGTGGGCTTCGAGGATTTTGCTTTCCAGAGGTCGAGGACATTTCGTTCGTGCGGGCCGTAAGGAATGTTGGTGAGGTCCGGCGGGGTCAAGGGCTTCTGTTGTGCGTGCAGGGAGGTGGCGGAGGCGAGGGTGGAGAGAAAGAGGCGGCGGTTGAGCATGATGCTCCCACTGTATATCAAGTCGCTTCGGGGGATAGGGATGGCCTAAAATAGGAGTCAATGGTACTGTTCTCGCGCGTTGCCGTCCTGCTGCTTGCCTCCTCTTTGATCCACGCGGAAGTGAAGGTTCTGACCTCTAATTACGGGATCGAGCGCACCAACGCCAGTCTGCAGGAGACGGTGCTCACTCCCGCCAGTGTGAATCCGGACCGGTTCGGCAAGCTCGGCTCTTTCGCGGTGGATGGAGACATGTATGCGCAGCCGCTTTATGTTCCCGGCGTCGTGATCGGGGGCGTGGCTCGGAATGTCGTCTTTGCCGTGACGATGCACAACTCGGTCTATGCGATCGATGCCGATGTTCCTGCGTCAAACACTCCGTTGTGGAAGGTGAACCTGGGGGCGGCGGTGCCATCCGAGGTCAATGATTCCGAGGACACGGAACCGGAGACAGGCATTCTCAGCACACCGGTGATCGACGTGGAGCGCAACACAGTCTATGTGGTGGCGGCGACGATGGTGAAGGATGCGATGGGTTACTACCTCCACGCGCTCGATCTGTCGACCGGTGCCGAGAAGCCGGGCAGTCCTGCCGAGATCAAGGCCGTGATGGATGGCGGCGGAGACACCAGCGAGGGCGGCAAGATTACGTTCGATCCGTTGATGCACCTGCAGCGCCCCGGGCTGCTGCTGGCCAACGACAATATCTATATCGCCTTCGGTTCGCATGCCGATACGTGGCCGTATCATGGCTGGATCTTCGCCTACTCCGCGGCAAACGTGCAGCAGCAGGTGGCTGTGTTCAACACTACGCCGCAAGGGGATTACGGCGCCGTGTGGCAGTCGGGACGCGGCCTGGCGGCTGATGCAGACGGGAACATTTACGTGGCGAGCGGCAATGGCGACTACGATGGCGTGCAGAACTTTGGCGAATCGCTGTTGAAGCTGAGTCCCGCGCTGAAACTTCTCGACTGGTATACGCCGCCCAATTGGGAGTATCTCTCGGACTTCGATTTCGATATGGGTTCGCTGGGCCCGATGTTTGTTCCAGGTACCGATCTGATTCTTTCCGGGGACAAATTCGGCAACATCTACCTGGCCGATAAGAAGAACCTGGGCCACCTCGATACCATGCCTGCGCCATCCCCACGTGTGCTGCTGGCGAGTCTCTATGGCGGCGTGTTCAATACGGCGATCTGGAAGAGTGAAAGCGGGACGGTGTTTTATATCGTCGACCAGGGAGACGCGCTGAAGGCGTTCAAGATCGTGGATGGTCAACTGCCCACGGCTCCGTTTTCGACGACCGACGTGACGGCGGATATTCCGTACCAGGGCATGACGGTCACGGCGAATGGCAGCACGGCGGGAACCGGAATTCTGTGGATGACCACCGGCGATCATGATACCGATGGCGTCCCGGGCACGCTGCATGCGTTCGACGCGCTCGATCTGAAGAAGGAGCTGTGGAACAGCAATACGAAGCAGGAGCGCGATCAGTTGGGCGCTTTCGCGAAGTTCGTGTCACCAACGGTCGCCAACGGGCGCGTGTATGTTCCGACCTTCTCGAAGCAGTTGGTGATCTACGGGCTGTTGCCGCAAACGCCCGCGCAGTAAGTATACTGATGGATGCCTATGCCGCATTCCACCACTCTCCTTAACCGCCGCGGATTTCTCGCCGCATCGACGGCTGCACTTGCGCCATTGCACGCAGCGCCGAAAGCAGCTGTCGAATCGATCGTCACCATCTCAAAGCATCCGGAGTTTTATCACGGCTGGCCGACGCTGGCGCGCCGTGCCAATGGAGATCTGCTGGTGGTCTGTTCCGGGGGGCGCGAGAGCCACGTCTGCCCGTTCGGGCGTGTGGAGCTGATGCGGTCGCACGATGACGGGCGCACCTGGAGCTGGCCGGAAGTTCTGATGGACACGGCGATCGACGATCGCGATGCCGGAGTCTGCGAGACGCCCAAGGGCTCGCTGCTGGTCACGACCTTCACCTCGCTGGCGTATGAGGCGCCGCTGGCGAAGGCCGCGAACTGGGATGCGGAGAGGCTGGCGAAGTGGCAGGCGGTCAATCGCCGCGTAGGAGAGGCCGAGCGCAAGTCGCTGCTTGGAACCTGGATGCTGCGCTCGACCGATGGCGGCCTCAACTGGTCGGCTCCGTACCGGGTGCCGCTGAACAGCCCGCACGGGCCGGTAGCTCTGGCCGACGGCCGGATTCTTTATGCGGGCAAGAAGCTGTGGGATCCGGGCGGCAAAGTGGGGGTTGCCGATTCGAGCGATGACGGGAAGACCTGGCGCTGGCTCTCCGACATTCCTGTGCGGTCCGGGGACAGCGGCGAAAACTATCATGAGCTGCATGCCATTCAGGCAAAGAACGGTACGATCCTGGTGCAGATCCGCAATCATAATA
>Ga0209697_10005716_pt1 | contig 15345 bp, 9 predicted proteins | sample AliMusrvi5mmetaG_FD_184115 | JGI IMG/M metagenome (GOLD analysis project Ga0209697, IMG submission 184115) | Freshwater lake bacterial and archeal communities from Alinen Mustajarvi, Finland, to study Microbial Dark Matter (Phase II) - Alinen... | ecosystem: Environmental > Aquatic > Freshwater...
GCCCCAACAATGGTCGTATTGATCACAATGTTTGAAGGAGCCGTCAGATCCCCAAGGGTATAATTCGTCTCAGTGCAACTGTAGCTGGCAAAAAATACTGCGAATACACCCAAAAGGTATTTGAATATTCTTTTCATATTTTTAATATTAATTGGTTAATCTAAAATTGTCGACATAAATGATGGCTCCTGCCCCGTCGACGGTATCGTTGAAACGCAATACAAGCTGTCCAAATTTGGTGCCTGCAGGAATACCGGCGATCCCGCTATAGTCAAAGACCAACTCTTCCCATACACCTGATTTTGTTACCGGTACTTTCAACACGGCAACTCCATTAGATGGGGTTCCACCAACAGCAGCTTCCAGCTCGACGTTGAGTTTCGCACCAATCAAGGCTGCACTTGGATTGTAAACCCAAACCTTAATTTTCTTTCCAACGGCAAAATCGATGGAAACATCCAATGGACTATAGGTTCCGCTCCAGCCTTCCACACCTCTCACAAATTTACCAACCGTTGCACTGGTATTGATGCCAGTGGCACTTGGATTGGCTACAAAGGAGAATTGCTGTGAAGTACCGAACGTTCCGAAGAAGTAGCTGATGAAGGCATTGTCAAAATCAATAGGCAATCCAAAAGGGTCCGTCACCTTAACGGCTACTACTTTTTCTGTTTTCGCCGCACCACCGCTCAGAGCAACCACACGCAGGTTGTAATTTCCTGAAGTAGCGTAGTTGTGGGAAATTTCAGCACCAGCTGCAAGAGCAGTCCCGGTTTCGTTGGTGACATCACCAAAGTAAACAAGATAAGAGGCCGCATAACTGGCAGTTGCTGAGACTTTCAGGTTGTGAACAGATTGTGTCACGGTAACTGCCACGTCCTCAGGTGCGCGGTAGGTCACCACAAGCGGATAGGTAGTAGTAGTCTGATTGCCTGCAATATCCGTTGAAATTATGGTCACAGTATAGCTTCCTTCCGGATAGGCATGAGTTGTGTTGCCTCCTGCCACCACTGTGGCAGAAGCACTGGCACCTGATCCCTGTCCGAAATTAACGGTATAGGAAACAACACCTTCCCCGGTCGGAGTTATTCTGACCTTTCCTGAATTGTCCGTACTGATATCGAAAACCTTACTTAAAGTTCCGGAAACACCGGTCTTCAAAAATGACAGGTCCTGATCAATCCCATCTTTTAACTTACAACTTGCAGCTGTGACGAGCAGCAGAAATGCAAAGCTGTAGATGATCGTTATTTTCTTCATATTCTTACTTTTTTAGATAAGTCTGATTAATTGTAACCTGGATTCTGAACCAGCTTGGAGCCTTGTAATTCTCTGTATGGGATAGGGAATATCTCATTTTTGTTGGCAACAAAACCTCTGCTGGCCAACTTGGAAGCTGCATCACCCCATCTTACCAGGTCGAAGAAACGGAAACCTTCACCTGCCAATTCCAATCGTCTTTCAGCCTTGATGGCTGCAAGGGAAACGGGTATGGAGGGCAATCCTGCGCGAAGTCTAACAGCGTCCAGCAAGGCTTGTGCACGTGCTCCGGTTGAACCAAGCGCTTCTGCTTCAAGCAGGTAGGTATCTGCCAAACGAATGGCATAGGTATCTTGCTTGAAGTTCAACTCCAGTGCACCACCACCTGTTCTTACGTCTGATTGCCTGGGCAGGAATTTGTTCAGAAAATAGCCTGAATCCATATATCCGGGAATGTAATCGGCTTTACCGGCAGCTTTGAGCGCTTTCAGGTCGAACACGGTTGCACCGAATCTTGGGTCAGCCTTGATGGCATCGTAAAAATTCTGTGTGAATACGTTGAAACTCCATCCTGAAGGTAGGTCCGGAGCCGTTGAGCCTGCAGGTCTGGAATAACTTCTTGGACCAACCATGATGTTCACAGAGTTCCCTTCGTCACTGCCGCTGCCCCACCATCCCCAATCGGAATTTCCGGCGCTGCTGTGACAAACTTCAAGGATGGACTCTGTATTGAATTTGTTGCTGGTCACCCAAAGGTCGCTGAAGTTGGCAAGCAAACGATAACCGTACTGGCTGGTTCCGCCCGGAGTTCCGTTAACCAATGCCAGTTGGGCTGCTGCAAGTGCAGCTTTGTTGTCATAGAGATAGACTTTCCCCAAAATAGCCTGACCGGCACCCTTCGACAAACGTCCGGCTTCCGTAGCAACCGAGATGGTCGTCGGCAGGTCCGGAATCGCTTCCGTAAGGTCCTTTTCAATCTGCGCATACACGGCAGCAGGGGTGGCCTGGGTCACATCGTACATATTGGTTGCCGTCAGCGGCTCCAAAAGCAGCGGAATGTTCTTGAACATGATAACCAGGTTGAAATAATAGTAAGCTCGCAGTGCTTTTGCTTCAGCCGTATACCTGGCCTTGAGCGTTGCATCCATGGTTACCCCGGATAGTTTCAACAAGAGGGTATTGGCCCTGAAAATTCCCTGGTAATAATCACTCCAGAAACTTCCAGGCATGATGATAGCCGTCAGTGAGTAATTCGAAAATCCCTGAATACCTGCTCCATCGGTAGCACCACCACCTCCGGCATATTGGTCATCAGACCCGGCATTCATCATGGTAATCATGTTCTCAAAACCGCCTGAATTTTTGCGCATAAGATCGTATACCCCAACCAAAGCTGAGTATGCCTGATCTCCATTGGCGTAATAATTGGCCGAAAGAAACTGTCCTTTCGGATCGACATTCAAAAATGCCTTGTTGCAGGAACCCAATGACATCATCAGGACTACCGCTATGAATAAGTATTTAATTACTTTTTCTTTCATGTCTCTATATTTTTAAAATTGTAATTGTACGCCAAGCATGAAGGAACGTGCCTGAGGATAGACACCCTTGTCTATTCCAAATACTCCGCCACCAATTTCAGGATCATATCCTGTGTATTTTGTAAGGGTCAGCAAGTTTTCGGCCGACAGGTAGAAACGCAATTTGGTGATACTAGCCTTACTAACCAGGTAAGCAGGCAAAGTATATCCAATCTGAACAACCTTTAGGCGAACATAATCACCTTTTTCAAGGTAGAAGTCAGACATGTTTCCAAAGTTGCCATTGGTGTCATTGCTGGTCAGACGGGGATAGGTATTAGAGGTTCCATCACCTGTCCAGCGGCTTAATGCAACCGTTTGCCAGTTGGAATTGCTGATGTCAAGTCTGCGAAGACCCTGGAAGATCTTGTTGCCGGCTGCTCCTGAGGCAAAAACCATCAGGTCGAAGTTCTTGTAATCAAAATTCAGGGTCAAGCCAAAGGTGTATTTTGGAATGCTTGTGCCCAGGAAGGTCTTGTCACTTTCGGTAATCACTCCATCACCATTGGTATCCACCCAACGGAAATCACCGGGCTTGGCATTTGGTTGGATCAGTCCGCCCGCCGAATTGACGTACGAATTTATCTCCGCTGTATTTTGGAAAATGCCTGCAGTTTTGTAACCATAGAATGCATTGTATGATTGTCCGGCCTGGGTTCTGGTGACAGCACCCATGGATTGGAAGGAGGCATCTCCTGTGATGTAGTTGGCATCAGAGGCAACATAAGTCACTTTGTTCTTCAGGTAAGCAATATTGCCATTGGCAGCAAAATTCAGCTGTCCGAATTTCTTGTTGTAACCAAGTTCGAGCTCCAGACCATTGTTCTGCATGTCTGCAATATTTCCCACAGGAGACGAGGAGACACCAACATAACCAGGAATGGTTACTGGTCTCAGAATTCCTGATGTCTTTTTGCTGTAGTAATCCACAGTAACATTCAGGGATTTAAACAACCTGGCTTCGAAACCAATGTTTGCCTGAGCAGTTTGTTCCCAGCGCAGATCTGGATTATCCAGGGATGCAGGTGCATAACCTGTTGTAATTTTTCCGGAATTTCCAACCGTATAGTTGAAACCACCACCTACCGTGGAAAGGTATCCAAAATCACTGATGGCATCGTTACCTACGACTCCATAACCTCCTCTGATTTTGAGTGTATTGACAATGTCGTTGGCTTTCCAGAACTCTTCCTTGGAGACGACCCAACCCAAAGAGAAGGATGGGAAAACTCCATATTTGTGGTTGCTACCAAACCTGGAAGAACCGTCGCGGCGGTAAATCCCGGTGAAAAGATATTTTTCCTTGTAGTTGTAGTTCAACCTGGAAAACAAGGAGGAGAGTTTATGCTCCACAAAATCCGAAGCTCCACCAACGCGGTTGGTTGCATCCGGAATGTTGAAATTGTAGGAAGCATCCTTGTAGCTCGTGATGGGAAGGTCATAAAGTGTTACCCCTGCATAGCCACCGTGGTTGTCCACATAGGCTGCTTGTCCCAACAACAAATTGAAACTATGATCATTCAAAGTTTTGGAATAGGTAAGTGTATTTTCAATGTTCCAGTTGAAAACGTTTGAATTATTTTTATAGATGTTATTTTTCAGCAGCTGGGTCGTTGCACTTAAATAGTATACAGGATTGAATCCCTGGTCTCCCCAATAGGCAAGCTTGGCACCTACGGAAGATTTAACGACTATATCCTTGGTAATTGCTGCCTGTACATAGGCATTCCCAACAAAATTGTCTGACCAGCCATATTGTCCTCTTCTTGTTTGAATGTAGGCCATCGGGTTGGTCATCTCCTGTCCGACGATCGAGGAAATTCCGTAAGGATTTCCGTTGGCATCCCTGACAACCGGATTTACGCTATAGGGAGCAGCATTGGCTACTGCAGGATCCGTTACAACAATCGGAGTCGTAGGATCAAGATTGATGGCAGAACTTAAAGGACCACCGAATTCACTGTTGGTATTTCCAATTCCCAACTGTTTCTGGTGGGTATAACCAACTGTTTCGCCGAAGGTGAAGATTTTGGAAATTTTGTGTGTGGAGTTAAGCCTGATATTCTTTTGGTTGAAGTTGGAAATATCTGTAGCAACAATACCTTGCTGATCCTGAATACCAAAAGAGAAATAAAAATTGGATTTGTCATTTCCGCCGCTTACACTCACTTCGTGTGAATAGCGATTGGCATTGTTGTTGAAAATGGCTTTCTGCCAATCCGTTCCTTTTCCAAGTGCACCCAGATTTGAGAAGATGACATTCCCGCCGCCAGCGACGGAACGCTCATTCAACAAGGCACCGTACTGGGATGCATTCAGCAAATTCAACATTTTGGCTGGTGCCGAAGTACCGTAGAATCCGTTGTAACTTACACTGATTTTGCCGGCAGAACCTTTCTTGGTTGTAACAAGAATGACGCCCGTAGCTGCACGTGTTCCATAGATTGCAGAAGAAGCCGCATCTTTCAAGACTTCGATGGATTCAATATCCGACTGATTCAGATAACCAATACCTCCTGCATCCACCACGACTCCATCCACGACCCAGAGTGGGTTGTTTCCACCGTCGCCGAAGGTGGTTACCCCACGAACGCGAATGGTAGCGGTTGAACCTGGCTGTCCGGAGTTGGAAGCAACCGTGACACCGGATACGCGACCCTGCAAAGCCTGGTCAACACGTCCCGGAGATACTTTCTCGAGATCTTTCGCTTTTACACTTGAAATGGCACCCGTCACGACACTCTTTTTCTGAGTACCGTATCCAACTACCACCACCTCTTCAATGGCTTCCGTAGCCGAAGCTAAAACAACGTTGATTGTTGTCTTGTTATTTACGGCAACCTCTTGGGTTTTAAGTCCGACAAATGAAAATATAAGCGTTGCATTACCCGGGACTTTCAATGAATAAACCCCATCTAGATTGGTAATAATCCCTGTCGTTTTTCCTTTTACGACCACAGTCGCTCCAGGAATCGGCTGCCCATCGTCTGCCGATGTGACAACACCCTTTACATTAAGTTCCTGCGCATAGAGTGCTAAAGAGCTTAAAAAAAACAAAAGAGCAAAAATCGTTTGTTTCATAAATTTTAATAAATGTTAGAATGAATTTAACCTTATTTATTCCGGCAACGAATTCCCGGCATTCATATTTGGCTGCAATTTTAACACTTATTAATAGCAACGAACAATTTTTCACTACATCAAAAATACAACATCAATTAAATGTTAATACATCAATATTACATCACAAAAACAACTATATTCTTGTTTTTAAGCATACTAAGTCATATTACTGAAATACTTTTATTACATCAGTTGCCAAAATGTTAAGAAAATGTATTTCATCAATTAAAAATTCATGATAAAAGTGGTCATGTTGGTATCCCGCTCAATGTCCAGTTTTTTACGGACACGATACCTGCATATTTCGACGCCTCTGACAGAGATATTCATCAGGGGAGCTATCTCCTTGGAGGAGATGTTCAGGCGAAGATAGGCGCACAGCCTAAGTTCCTTTGGAGTTAAATTTGGGAAAGAACCTTTTAGCCTGTTCAGAAAATCTTCATGAACCTCATCAAAGGCGGTCTCAAATACTTCCCATTGCTTGTTGTGGTCGAGGTCTTTGTCAATCTTGACTATCAACGAGGCAATCTTGTCATTCATCGCGAAATCGTTGTTAGGCCGCTTCAATTTTAACAACTCCTCCTTGATGTTGAGCAGAAATTTATTTTTCCGGATCAGGTCCATGGTTTGATTGGCCAGTTCCTTGTCACGGTGGATCATTTCCGCCTTCAGCTTCTCATTTTTGAGATTGATGATTTTTTTTTCGTCCATCAGGGCATTCCGCAGGTACTCCTGTTCCTTCAAACGGTAGGCCTGCAGGTGCTTCAGCCGGTCTTTCCGCTTCGAGATTTCAATTCTCAGGTAGATCAACCAGAGAACCAGCAACCCAATGAAGAGCGACAGGAAAAAATAGACGAAGTAGGCCAGAACCGATTTGTACCAGGGTGGAAGGACACTAAATTCGACCTGATCCGACAGACTTTCAACGCCAAGCTGATTTTTGGCCTTGACCATAAAGATAAAATCACCTTCCGGCAGGTTGGTATATTCATTGGTGAAGGAGCTGCTCCATTCTGACCAGCTTTCCGTGAAACCGGACAACTTGTAACTGTATTCGATGTTACCCGGATTGTCGTAAGTCGGTGAGGTATAGCTAAACCTGAATGCATTGCGCTTGTAGGGAAATGAGAACCTGATTTTTGGATCCTTTGATCTGACAGAAAAATTGTTTCCCAGGTAGAAGATGCTGTCTTGATGCAGAGCCGTTGCCTTCGTGATATAGGTCGAAAATTCGGGATTGAGACTGCTCTCCCCCTTGGGATTGTAATGTGCAAAACCATCTTCGGTACCAATCAGGTAGTTTTCATCGTTGTACTCATAAACAGACTCGAACCCGCTGATGAATTTTCCGGACAGGATCGCAAATGGAGAGGAGACGTGCTGATACCTCAGATCTTCCTTCAATTTAAAGACGCCGGCCCTGTTGACAGAATTGAGCCAGGCAATGTACCAAATGTTGCCTTTTTTATCCTCTTTCAGATAGGAGATATCGGTTACAGGAGCCAACATCTGGTTGAAAAAGGCCGATTTGATGAACTGATCCTGCTGGGCATTGTATTCGTATACTCCGGTTTTAGAAGTAAATATGACTTTGTTTTGAATCTTGTAAACATTCAGATTGTAATTGGTCGGCAATCCCTCCCTGGTGGTATAAAACTTGGAGGTGATCACTGAATCCAGGTCGTTGTTCAAACTAATTTTGAAGATTCCCTTAAATCCGTGACTCATCCAGATATCTCCGTTTTCATCCTCCTCAAAAACCCTAAATGACTCATTAAAGCCCTTTATGTGCTTCACAAATTGCCAGTGGGTGCCAACTTTCCTAAAAAGGATCAAGCCACTGTAGGTACCACCAATCAGGTAGCCGGGATGTCTCCTAAGCTGAAGGTACTTCCATCCTCCAGCTGTTTGGTCAATGCAATTGGCCTTCTCTTTTTCAACTTCAAAGGTACCGTTGTTGTGACCGCAAATCAGTACTCCATCCAATATTTCGAGTGACCAAACTTGCCCGATGGTGCCCGGAACAAGCGAGAATGTGCCGACCGGGCCCGAACCAGCCCAAGGAGCCACAAACAGTCCCTGGTTGGTACCAAGGTACAACCTGCCATCCTTCACAATGGCCACATATCCGGCTCCAATGCTTTCCGGATTTTGCAAAAATGTAATCGGAGAATTGATGTTGACATAATCAACCCCATTGTCGAGACCCAACCAGAGATTATCTGATCTGTCTGCAAAAAGACTCAGAATGGTATTGTTCTGCAAGCCATTTGCCTTGGAAAAGTGCTGTATGATGTTTCCAGACTTATCTACCACTACCACTCCATCCTGAATGGTACCAATAGCGTAGTATTGTTCCCCGATGGAGGTAATACAAAAAATCTGGTTCTTCTTCAAAAAGCCATTTAATGGCGTCTTCCACTCTTCGAGCTTCTTCCCATCAAAGAGAAAAAGACCATCATTCAGGGTACCAATCAACAGACTGGATGTTCCGAAAAAAGGCATCATCGACCATATTTGAAGACCTTTTAGTCGTTCACATCCGGGAACAGCGTTCAGTTGTTTGCCATCGTATTCGAAAAGACCGGCATTGATATCATTGAAAAAGGCGCGATCATTCACCTTGAAGGCGTGATGGAAACGACCGGGGGCCTTCAAAACGGTAATATTTGTATCGTTGGCACATACAAAGGCACAGTTGTACGATTGAAATATGATTTTATTTTCAAAGGAAAAAACACTCCAGATGTCATCAAAATTCTGAAACTCCTTGGGAATGTATTTTTTCAGCGATTTAAAGACCATCTTCCCGTTTGGCAGTGTCGTCATTTTACCCAAATCATTGTAGGCTCCCACATAGATTTCACCGCTTTTGTCCACAAAAAGAGCCCTGACAATGGAAGAGTTCGGAATTTTGTACAACTGCCATTGATTGCCATCATAGACCAGCAATCCTTCGTTGTTTGCCGCATAGATGAAGCCACGTTTGTCCTGTGCCATGTTCCAGTTCTGGGTACCGGCTCTGTATTCGCGTTTTGGAAAATTTCGGATAAACGGGGTTCCAATCTTTTTGATCTCTGCTGATCCGAGCAACGGCAGCAAGATTGCAAGTAAAAGAAGGATTTGAATTCGCCTGACCATTTTCCGTTTTGTTAGAAATAATTGAATTGGTATCTCAAAATTAAGCTTTATAAATGAAAAAAATCCCAGTCTGGCCTAAGACCAAACCGGGATTTGATATATCAGACCCTCAAATCTATTTCAAAGGGGCATTTTTCAGCGTTTCAACCAGGAAATCCCAAAATTTCTGAACCGTTGGGACATTTACCTTTTCATCTGGGGAATGAGGGAAGCGCATGGTTGGGCCAAAGGAGATCATGTCCCAATGCGGGTAGTTGGCTCCCAGAATACCGCATTCCAATCCGGCGTGGATGGCTTTTACCTCAGGGACCCTACCAAATTTATTCTCGTAAATCTGCTTCATCTGCTGAAGGATCTGGGAATCCGGATCCGGTTTCCAACCCGGATAGCCTCCATCGAAGCGAACCATCGCACCTGCCAGGGTGAAAACACTTTCTACTTGCTCGCAAAGATCATCCTTTGCCGTATCCACAGAACTTCTCAGCAAACACTTTACAGAGATTACTCCATTTTCCGATTTAACCGTTGCCAGGTTTGTTGAGGTCTCAACCAGTCCGGGCATACTGTCACTCAGGCGAATGGCACCATTCGGACATGCATAGACCGAATCAATCAGGTCGTCCTGCACGCGTTCATCGATCAGCGATTTGGGTTTCGGTGCCTCTTCGGCGTAAAAACTCAGGTTGGGTTCCGTAATTTTCAGTTCGGCTTTGTAGATGGCTTCATATTTTGCCACAGCAGCGAGGAATTCGGGCACCATTTCGGTCGGAACAGCAACAACGCCATAAGCTTCCCGGGGAATCGCATTGCGCATGCCGCCTCCGTTGATCTCAGCCAGACGGACATCCAGTTCCCTGGTGGCAAACTTCAGGAAGCGAACCAACAATTTGTTGGCGTTGCCTCTTCCCAGGTTGATATCCAATCCGGAGTGACCACCTTTTAACCCCTTGATTGTTAATTTATAAGAGGAGTATCCCTTGGGGACAATCATCTCATCGTATTCGAATTCGATGTTTCCGTTGACCCCGCCAGCACAACCCACGTATAGTTCGCCCTCATCTTCGGAGTCCATGTTTAGCAGGATATCGCCCAGCAGCCATCCGGCCTGAAGGCCGAAAGCACCTGTCATGCCAGTTTCCTCATCGCAGGTAAACAAGGCCTCCACTGGACCGTGAACCAGCTCTTTTGAAGCCAATACGGCCATTGCAGCTGCAACGCCCATGCCATTGTCGGCACCCAGGGTCGTCCCACGGGCTTTCACCCATTCGCCGTCGATCCAGGCATCGATCGGATCCTTCTCAAAATCGTGTTTGGTATCGCTGTTTTTCTGGGGGACCATATCCAGGTGACCCTGCATGACCATCCCTTTCCTGTTCTCCATACCCAGAGTCGCAGGTTTGCGAATCATCACGTTGCCAACGACATCCTTTTCCGTTTGCAATCCGAGCGATTTTCCGAAATTCACCATGAATTCCTGTATCTTCTCTTCGTGTTTGGAGGGACGCGGCACCTGCGTAAGCGCATAAAAATTCTCCCAAAGTGCCTTGGGTTCGAGGTTGATTATTTCTTTTGACATGTTTTTAAAGTTTTAAAAAATTACTTTTTGGCACTCGATGGAAATTCCAATCCGTATGCCTGTTTCGCATCAGCCTTTTTTAGTAAGGCCGCCAGGAAGATGGATATGATACCGCAAACTACAAGCATCATGATCGGAATGGTATAATCGTAGGTCATTTTACCTTCCCTGATGGCAGCCAGCTTATCATGATTAACATAATCCAACATGGCACCAATTCCCCAGAAAAATGCTCCAAGGCCCCAGTTCTGGACAGTAAACATCGTTGCATAAGCCGTTCCCAAACGGCTTTCCGGAACAATTTTCGCTACAGAAGGCCACATGGCAGCAGGTACCAGCGCAAATGCGATACCCAAACTAACCAGCGCCAAATATCCCAAAACCACACTATTGGAAAGGGACAAAGAGAGGTGAGCAAAAATAAGCAGGCAGGATCCTAGCATCATCAAGGAGGCAGCTTTTCCCTTTCTGTCGACATAATTCCCAAAGATTGGCGTGAAAATGATGGTGCCAAGCGGAATTAAGGAGGCCGTTTTGGAGCCGTTGTGCAGCCAGACCTGGAGAATACCCCAGAAATTAAATACGATGACAGCAAAAACGGTAACCAGAGAAAAAGTAAAGATCCTTCTATAGTTCAAATTACTGATTCGGGAAGGTACGATCGAAAACGCAAGTGCAAAAACGAATAAAATCAGATAAACTGCGACTATTCCAAGCGCTTCGCTTCCAAATATCATCACGGATCCTGAAGCGGGCAACTTGGCCGTGAATCCAAATTTATTAATCAGCATATCCGGTGCATACTGGATAAACGGGAAGACGGCTGCATAAAAGGTTACACACAGCAATGTAATGTATATAAAAGATTTGTCGGTTATCAGTTTGACAAAATCTGCCAGTTTGAATTCCTCATCGGGTTCTTCAGTACCTGGTATCAGTGCATCTTTTTGTTGTTTGTCAATCCTGGCATCGAAGAAGGTATAAATAAGGAACATCAGGAACGACAAGGCGATCAGCGTAGCAGCAAAGGTAACAGCCGGAGAGAAGCGGCCACCGCCAATATCCAGGGATGAAGCCATTCCCAGTGCGGTTCCAAGCCTGCCAAATCCAATATTGATTGCCATGGCCAGCGCCATTTCGAATCCCTTGAACCACTTGACGATCGTTCGTGTAGCCAGTACACATAAAATCTCAAGACCCGATCCAAACATGATTCGACCGATGATCATCATGGTCAGTATGGTGCCTTTATCATGGCCGAAAAATCCTGCTGCAGCCAGGGCAGTCGTGCTTGCACCTATTGTGGCCAGAATGCCAAAAACATAACCAGTCAGACGAATGCCCCATTTGTCAAGAATTACCCCTCCAATAAGGATCATACCAAACATGTTGGCAATGGTCGTAAGTCCGATAATCCGGCCAAACTCCTCGCTGGAAAATCCCATTTCCGATTCCATGATTCCTTTCAGCCCAGACATAAAGTCCTGAAACCAATAGGTAGAGAAGGTCAATCCTGATATTAAAATAAGTACAAACCAACGCATTGCAGTCGAATCACGCAAAGTCTTCACTTGAGCTCCAGTCATAAAATATAAGTTAAAAATTTCTACTATTGATTTTGGTGTTGCAATATAACTAAAAACAGATAATTAATAATTGAGAGAAATCATAGATTGACAGGTCGAAAATCAGGAAGATATTCGAGCTAATCCGTTGTAATATTAGTTTGTTCCAATCTTTTTGATGGCTCCCGTAGCCGGATGAAACTCGATAGCATATTCCCCGCTCAGCAATCCATCCGGCAGGGTGGCGATGGTTCCAAATTGTGCCACCGTCATTTTTGATTGCGCCAGCACCTCGCTTCCATTCAGCAGTCTGACCAGGGCGACAACCGGCACTCGGTAATAAATTCCCCTGGTGGTGGCTTCACCGGCTGAAGCGGCATCGCTCTTTTGTTTCAGTTCACTTCCTGTCTCAATCTCAAGCATTACAGGCTTTCCGGATACATTGCTTTCAGGCAGAACACCAGTACTTTGAGAAAACCGGAAGGCCACCAGTCCCTTGTTGCTTTTGCCATCAGGCACGACATCGAAGGCAAGTTGGTATTTTTTGGTCACGGTTCTGCCAACAAAAAGCGAAACATAATCGCCGATGATCTTGTCAAGTTCCGCAATCATCACTTTGTAGGCTTCCCCGTCCGGAGGCAATTTGTCATATTTGGCAGCCAGTGTCAAAGCCTTTCTTTTTCTCAGCTTCAGGATATCGGATGCCGCCTCGGCAGCCTTTTCCTCAAACGATTTGAAGGTGCTCCCTGCCCGTTTGGTGCTGTCCTTTTCACTCAAAAAAGAGTGCATGGAAAGATCAAACCAGTTGTCATCGGCAGCAGCTTGTCTGGAAGGAAACATCGTGGTGACAGGTTTTCCTGCCGCAGATTTTACTTCACTGTTAATGCCTAGGAGCACTCCGTCTTCGGAGAGGCTTAACAACGTGGCAATGTTTCCGGTTGCCTTGTAAACAGCATTTGGATCGGGCTCTCCGGAGGTTTCCATCCTGACATTGGTAATGGTCCAGTTCTCTTCATCGGATTTCGGTGCATTGCTGATTCCCAGGTACTTCTGTGCAAATGCGTTGTAGGGGCCATGAATCAGTTTCGCTTGTTCGGCTTCCACTTCGATGTGGATGACTGTCCGGGGAAGAGCATACACCACACCTCCGGCAACAGCCGTTAACTCGTTGGCAGGCTTCTTCTTATCGTCCTTTGCCGACAAACTCAAATTGGTGGCCACCATACAGGCCAGCAGCAACAAAACAGTCAGAACTCTCATATCGATGATTTTGAATAATTAGTAGTACCTATTACTTTCCAAATTTGCTTGTTTTTTTCGGCATCTCAAAGTTTACCTGCATTTTAATGCAGAAAAGGCATTCCCCAAATAATCAGCTATTTCACTGGATAATAGAGATTCCTCGGAAGTAGATTTCACCCGTAGGTCGGCCGACAGCCCATGCAAAAAGACGCCAAGCAGGGCAGCCTCACGCGGTGTGTATCCCTGACAAAGCAATCCCAGTAGGATACCTGTCAGCACATCCCCGCTACCGGCCGTGGCCATGCCCGGATTTCCGGTGCTATTGAAAAAGACGTTGCCATTCGGGAAAATAATGCGGGTAAATGCCCCTTTCAGGATAAGAATGATGCCGTAACTGGCAGCAAATTGCTCCGCGATCCGGAATCGTTCTTCCTCCGTTTTGGAAACGAGTCCCGACAGGCGGTCAAACTCGACAGGATGCGGGGTCAGGATGGTCTCGGCCGGAAGCAGTTTAATCCAACCCGGATTTTCCGAAAGTATATTAAGGGCATCTGCATCAAGTACCAGCGGAACGGTGACTTTTTCGATCAACTCCCGGATAATAGTTTGGGTCTGTTTGGCCGTGCCTATGCCTGGTCCGGCAGCGATTGCACTGATTTTTTTCAAATCGGGAAGCGAGGTAATGCAATCCTCATCCGGATCAAAAATTGACATGACTTCGGGAAGGGCAATCTGGAGCATGGCAGCTGCAGATTGTGGCAGGTAAACAGTTATCAGTCCAGCTCCGGCTCGCAAGGCACCCCTGGCAGCCAGTTGTGCCGCCCCGATCTTTCCCTTGCTACCCGAAAGTAGCAAACCGTGGCCATAGCTTCCCTTATGGGCAAATAACTTTCTCTTTTTCAGAATTTTGGCAGCCTGATCGAAAGCTAGCAACTGGTAGTTCGTCTGCACCTCTCCAATGGCCTTTTCACTCAAACCAAAGGGGACAATTTCCCATTTACCAAAATAAGGTTCGTTTTCACCAAAAAAGAGGGCCAATTTTGGAAAACCAAGCGTCAGGGTAAAAGTAGCCTGGATGATGGATCCTGAATTCGCCAGATTTTCATCACACTGCAATCCGGAAGGAAGGTCAATGGCTACTACCTCAACACCCGAATGATTGATAAAATCGATTACGGAACAGGCAAAACCCGTCAAAGGCCGGTTCAGACCGGCACCATACAAACCGTCCAAAACCAGATCAAAATCGTACAGCTCAGGAAAATCGGCTGCCTCTGACAATTCTACTAAAGTGATATCCGTTTCCATTCTTATCCGCTCCAAATTAATCAGGGAGGCTTCTGAACGCCTTGCACCCAATTCCGGAAGATAAACACAAATCGAAAAGCCAGCGGAGGCAAGCAGACGTGCCACTGCCAGGGCATCTCCCCCGTTGTTGCCGGGTCCGACAAAAACTGCAACACGGGTTGTGACCGAATAATGCTTGCAAATCCAATCGGTGAGGCCCGCAGAAGCCCGCTCCATCAGGTCAATCTCCGAAATGGGTTCCAAATACCGAGTTTGTTTGTCGATCTGAGCCAGTTGCTCCTTTGAGAAAATTTTCATGGAACGTTTCAGTTAATGCTATTCCAAAGTTAATGGATTAATTCAATAGTGACTTAAGTGAGCTAAAGTTGGGGACTCCTTGCCATTGTATGCTGTAGCAAAGTACTAAAGGCGCTTTAGTCACTTTAGCTCACTTTAGTCACTTTTTCCTATATTTGCTTCACAAACAATTTCAAACTTCAAAACTTATGCTTAAAGGACATCCCAAGGGGCTTGTAGTGGCCTTTTTCGCCAACATGGGCGAGCGATTCGG
>Ga0209697_10005717_pt1 | contig 15343 bp, 15 predicted proteins | sample AliMusrvi5mmetaG_FD_184115 | JGI IMG/M metagenome (GOLD analysis project Ga0209697, IMG submission 184115) | Freshwater lake bacterial and archeal communities from Alinen Mustajarvi, Finland, to study Microbial Dark Matter (Phase II) - Alinen... | ecosystem: Environmental > Aquatic > Freshwater...
TCGTGTCTTCCTCGTCGAGACTTGGCGTTGGAGTTCCATTCGTTCGCTTTTGGTGAGTTTCATTGCAACCTCCATGGTCGCAATCATACTTCCGTTTTAAACGTTACAGTCCACTAGTGTCAAAACCGGTTCGGGTGCTCAAGCGATACCGGAGTCGCGTATCTGCCCGCGCGCTGATGTTTCGGCATATGCAGACTCATTTCAGTGGTTACCCGCTCGACTGGTTGGCGTCGCGCCTTCATGCCTGGCGCTTGTAGTCACGGCGCTGCTAAATGGCCGCCAGCGGTTACGATGCTTCTCTTTGACGGAGGTGTCTTTCATGTACGGAAAAATCCTGGTGCCGGTTGATGGGAGCCCTACCTCCAGTCGCGGCCTGCAAGAAGCCATCAAGCTGGCGAACCTGGCTGGCGCACAAGTCAAACTGCTGCATGTCATCGATGAAATTTCCTTCATAACCAGTTTCGAAGCGAGCACGGGCCTGTCTGCAGACATGCTGCAACTCCTGAAGGAAGGCGGCGAGCAGGTGTTGCAAGAGGCAGCCGCTCAAGCCCAAGCGGCCGGGTTGAAAGTGGAGACCGAACTGGTCGAGAGTTATGCTGGTCGCGTGTCGGATCTGGTGATCGACAAGGCGCGTGAATGGGGTGCGCAATTGATCGTCTTGGGCACGCACGGCCGGCGCGGTGTGGGCCGCATGGTGTTGGGCAGCGATGCCGAGCAGATCCTGCGGCAGTCACCGGTCCCTGTACTGCTGGTTCGCGCGCAGTAATCGGGCGCGCAGGGTGGGTTGCCACCTTCGCTGCCGGTCTTTCACCATGCCGGCGCCCTGGCGTTACAAACCGTGGGTATCTTTAACTTTGAAATTTCTCCTTTTTCCAGCGTCTTGTTTGTTCAACGTGGTTTGCCCGGCTGTAGTGCCGGGTTTTTTTTGGTCAGTTAGGCTAAAGCGTTGGCATGCCTCGCGGGCCACGCAAAGGCTCCGGGCGCGCAACCGTGTTTACGTCCGCTGTTTCAACGGCGATGTCCCGACCGCAGTTGCAGGTTTGAGTCGGTGGTCATGAATATTATGCTGCCTTCTTGAGTTGTTGAGCGTTGGGGCGAAGACCGTCTATCAAGGTTTTTAGGTCGGCATAACCGCGCAATTTTTTGAACGATTTCTCTGCCTCCAAGAAGCCCGCGGCTGTCCAGCGCAACGCCATCTCGACATCCTTGTAGTTGGTCACCCGACCGCTTACTCTTCTCACCACCGAGTTTGGTGATTCAATGACGTTGGTAGTGGCCAGGCAGCGAGCCAGTTCACCAGTGATGCCCAGGTCCGTGATGGTGAACATTTCGTCCAGACCCTCCAGCACACTGGCGGCGGCATCAGGATGCTGGGCCTTGAGGTCTTTGGCCAATTCCTTGAGCCGCTGTTTGCCCCTGGGAGCGTCGAGCTTGAATGCCTGCTTCATCAGCCAGCGCACCTGCTCGGCTCGGTCCTTTGGAAGACGCTCCGATACGTTGCGAATCTTGTGGATGCGGCAGCGCTGAACTTTGGCGTCCTTGCCGCACAACTGCTCGATTCCCGAGCGCAACGCCTTGGAGCCATCAATCACCCACAGCATGGGCACATTGAGGTCCAGACCGCGCAGGGCAAGTCCTGATAACAAGTCCTTGACCACCTTGGCGTTCTCGCTGCTGCCAGGAGCCAACCCCAGGACATGCTTGCTGCCTTGAGCGTCCACGCCCACAGCGGCAATGATGTGGTGCTTGGCCACGATGACGCCATCAACGTACATGGCAACGAAGTCAATTTTGCTCAAGTCACGACTCATCAACTGCGCCCAGGCCTGAGCGCTTTGTTTGACAAACTGGCGCGAAACGGCGCTCTTGGAAATGCCCAGTTCATCGGCGCAGCGATGCACCACACGGGCGTACTTTCTGGTGCTGACGTTGCACACCAGAATGTCGGCAATACGGCGCGAGAGGTCGCCATCGTTGGCCAGCGCGGCGTAGGCTGGCACCGCGACCTCGCCGCTGGTGGTGCGTAGCCTGGGGCGTTTGACGTGCATCTTGGATTGACCCAGGTTGACCACGCCGCCTTGGCTGCCGTGCCAGCGGACCTCGCCGGTGTGGCGCCCTTTGTGCTGGGCGCCGGCGACGCTTTGCGCCGATAGAACAAGCAGCTGCTCGATGAACTGGCGTGACAGTTGACCCAGAAGGTCGTCGATGGACAACTGGGCTTGCCCAATCATGGACAACAGAGGCAATGCCGCCTCGGGGTTGGTGGCGAACAGGGGCTGTTCGCTCAATCGGTTGACATCGAATTTACTGGCGACATGCAGTTTGGCTTTAGACTTTGACACGGTGGTTGAACCTTCTTGGCTTTGCGGTTGTTGAAGTCAGAACCCATATTCTGTAGGGCCTGACGGCTTCAACCACCAACTTCAACCTTCTACAGGGACTTCCCACGTAGTCAAGTAGATTGGCTCTGGCTTTCTATTGGAAACGGTATCTCATCTCGACGGACGATTGCAAAGTTGCGTTAAAACGAGGAACAGACTGCTTCTCTACAGACGGCCTTATTGCACTCATATGTGCGGGCCAAGATACGAACCGCTCAGCAGGGCTCCATTCAACTACCGTGGTCACAGCAATGGAGCCACTGAAGGTTGATCGAGTTTGCCTGCTGCCGGTCTGACCTGTCCAATGCATCTTTGAATTTATGTCCTGCAAGATTGAATACGCTAGTCCACTGCTACGGTCTATCCAACGCAGACCGAACTCGATGCCAACCCGGTAGGCTTGACACTGATATGGTGGGCATTGAACTCAACTCCCTTGGTGAGCAGCGCCCATAGCGTCCTGGCGTTCTTGTTGGCCAACGCAACAGCTGCTTTCTGCCAACCGCTACGGTCACGTAATTCCTGCGCCCAGCGCGTGATGGGATTATTGGCAACGCCTCGGAATACAACTGATTTGGCACCCTGGACCAATAGGGTCCGCAAATATTGATCCCCCTTCTTGGTGATGGCACCAAGCTTGTTCTTTCCGCCACTGGAGCTCTGCCTTGGCGTCAACCCAAGCCAGGCACCGAACTGTGCGCCACTCTTGAACTGCTTGAAATCTCCTACTGTGGCTACCACAGCGGATGCGGTGACAGGGCCAATTCCCATGATCTGCATGGCTGCTTGAGCTTGACGGTCTTCCTTGATGTGGGCGGCAATACGTTGATCACACCACTGCAGGTGCTGGTCGATTTCACGCCACTGCATCTGAGCGCGTTCTAACGTTAAACGTGCCAGACCCGGCAAATCGTTGCTCGCATCCTCGAGCAGTTCGCTGAGCCTTTCTTCCAGAATCCTTGTGCTCTGTGCGACAACCAATCCAAATTCGGCTAGCAAACCACGGATGCGGTTAATGCATGCGGTACGCTCTTCCTTGAGCCCCTCACGCAAGCGATGTACACATAGGATGCCTTGCTGGGAGGCAGTCTTAATCGTAACGAAGCGCATGTTGGGCCTGGACGCCGCTTCACAAATGGCGGCGGCGTCGTTGGCATCGTTCTTCCCGCTCTTGCCTTGGATCCGGTAAGGAGACACAAGGTGGGCAGACATGATGCGGGCATCTAACCCAAGGCCCACAAGCTTGCGCGCCCACTGGTGCGAACCCGCACTGGCCTCCATTGCCACCAAGCATCCGGCAGGCAACTGAACGCACCACTCGATAAATTTGTTGCGTTGCAACTGGCGATTGGTGACCACTTTGCCTGCTGCATCCACGGCGTGAACTTGAATCAAATTCTTGGCCAAATCAACGCCAACTCGTGTAATCTCACTCATGGGGACTTCTCCTTCAAAAGGGTATAGATTGACTTTCCGGAACTCAATCTTGGCACTCGATGCCGTTACAGAGAAGTGGGAAGTCCCTTAGTATTCAACTACGAGCGGGACATCGCCTTTCAACTCTGAAAGGTCACACAGATATGAAGAACCACTTGCCACTGATTGCCGGCATGCTCGGCGTTCTTGTGGGATTGAGTAATCCAGCGAAGGCACAGGACGGTCACGAACACCGCGACCCGGCGCCCATCGCGAGGCAAGCCTCGCATCTTCAGCTTGATCAGCGTTACCACCACGATCACTACTATCCGGCGCGAGGTTATGCCGTGCGCACATTGCCAAGGGGTAGTGTTAGCGTCTATTTCGGTGGCGGGCAGTTCTTCTTCCACGGCGGCGTGTGGTTCCGACCGTCTGGCGGTCGCTACATCGTGAGTGTGCCGCCGTTTGGGATCGTAGTTCCGATGTTACCGCCGGCTTACACAACCTTGTGGATCGGCGCGGTGCCGTACTACTACGCCAACGGCGTGTATTACGTCACCACGCCGGGTCAGGGCCACACCGTCGTCGCACCTCCGCCCGGCGCGGAAACTGCGCAGGTGGTGCCGCAGGCTCCGTTGCCCGGCAACTTGCCCGACCAGGTCATTTACCCCAAGAATGGACAGAGCGCAAGCCAGATGGAGAGCGATAGGCAGGAGTGCAACCGTTGGGCAACAACACAAGCTGGTTCGGCCAATGATGCATCGGTGTTCCAGCGCGCGATTGCTGCGTGTATGGAAGGGCGTGGCTACACCGTGCGCTGAATCCGGCAACGCCTGCCATCTCAGTACAGCGCTTCGACGTCACTGTCCAATTGATAACCTGCTCCGCGTGCGGTGACGATCAAGACTGGGTTGGCTGGGTCGGCCTCGATCTTGAGCCGTAATCGCCGGATCTGGACATCGATTGATCGATCGTAGACCTCGGCTTCGTGCAGGCGCGACATCGATAGCAATTGGTCGCGCGTCAGCACACGTCGAGGAGCTCGGCACAGTGCATTGAGAAGGCTGAATTCGCCGTTCGACAATTCGACCGAAATGCTGCTAGCGGAAACCAGACGGCGTGAGCGCAGGTTCAATTCCCACCCCGAAAACCGGAAGGCGCGGCGCGTGTTGTCGCGCTCGGGCAAAGTGGTCTGCACCTGGTAACGTCGCAGAACGGCACGCACCCGCGCCAGCAACTCGCGTGGACTGAATGGTTTGGTGACATAGTCGTCGGCTCCAAGTTCCAATCCCATGACGCGGTCAGCCTCTTCGCTTCGCCCGGTGAGCAGGACGATTGGGATCGTCGCCCGCTCGCGCAACGCTCGTGCCAACTGCATGCCATCCTCACCAGGCAATCTCAAGTCCAGTAGTACAAGGTCGATGGCCTCGCGTTCGATCGCCTCAAACATCTCGCGTCCTGAGCCACCCACACTAACGCGCATGTCGTTATTGCACAGGTATTCATGGATCAGTTCACGGATAGCAGGATCGTCGTCGATGACAAGAATATGTGGCGCGGCAGGTAAAGTCATATACCAAGGGTTTGATTCATTGGGCAACGAATATTATCTACGCTTGCTGTTGAGCGAACAATTGCGGGCAAGTCTGTGAAGAAGATTGAAATCAAGCGCTTACAGAACGCAGACATAACTTTGCAATGCATGGGTTATGCTTTCACAGCATGCACCTGAATTGGCTGAAATCCATTGCTTCAACTGAAAATCAGTCCACACGAAGGTTGTGGTTGATTGTCTTGGCATTTTGTTTTCTGCTAACAGCAGTTGTTTGCTTGGATCTGTGGCATTTGCGCCGCGAAGCCATTAGCGGCCAGACCCGAGAGCTTGGATTACTGTCATTGGCGTTGAGCGATGAGATCGATCGCGGCCTGCAAGGTGTTCAAGAAGGCCTGCATGCCATGGCCACCGAATTAGGCGAAGGGCGCCTGCCTTTGAGGGGGGCTGACGCGGAGCGAGCGCTGCGCACGCGTGCCGAATTGATGCCGCTAGTGAAAGCGCTTTGGCTCGTTGATCAAAATGGACGCACGCTCAGTGGGTCGGATTCGTCTCCAATGCCGGACCTCACCGCATTCTCTCCGGCGCTGGGTCAGCTGGGGGACCAGAATGCCGCCGTGAGTCGCCCATTTGTTGACCTGCGCAGCCACGAGTCCATGGTGGCGCTTTCGATTCGATTCAAGTCAAACGGTGGCAGTACCGATGGCTGGATCTTGGCCGCCATGCCCGCGAGTACCCTTCTGGGTGCTTTTTCCGCTGCGACTCCGGCAGCCGATGCTCGAATGGCCGTCTACCGCAGTGACGGGGTCTTGCTAGCTGGATCGATTGTCACGACACCAAGGCTGGATGAAGCAAATGTTTCGCAACGTTTGGCCAGGCCTCGAAGCATTGAAGTACGCCAGTTCCGTGATGGCTCCGAGCGGCTTGTCAGTCTGCATACGCTGTCCCGGTTCGAGTTGAAAATAATGTTGACGCGTAACCTGAAGGTGGTGCTGTTGGGTTGGCGTGAGGCGGCGCAGATCGCAGCCTTTGGTCTCGTGCTGGTTCTTGGTATGTTGCTAATTTCTGTATTCTTTGTACAGCGTGCTGATCAGCGGCGACGGCAGGTGCAACGCACACTTCAGGCGCAACTTGCGCGTACCAGCAAACTTGAATCAATGGGGACTTTGGCCGGTGGCGTTGCCCATGACTTCAATAATGTACTTGCAGCCATTGTCGGGTTCGGAGAAATGGCCAGGGACGCGGCACCTGAGGAAAGCGATCAAGCGCGCCATCTTGACAAGGTTCTGCAGGCCGCCATGCGTGGCAAGAAGTTGATCGAGCGGGTGCTTACATTCAGTCGTGGTGGGGCTCGCAGTTCCATTGCTTTTGAACTCGAACCCGTGGTTGCAGAGGTCATGAGTCTGCTGATCGTTTCAATGTCTTCAGAGGTGGTTTTGGAGCAAGAGCTCAATGCCACTGACGGGCGTGTGCGAGGGGATCCGACGCAGGCATTCGAGGCGGTCATGAATTTGTGCACGAATGCAATGCAATCCATGCCAAATGGCGGCATGCTGAGTGTGCAATTGAACCGGGTGAGTTTCCCGGAAGCGAAGGTTTTATCGCACAGCAAAGTGGCCAAGGGGAATTATCTGGCGCTGGCTGTTTCTGATCAGGGCTCAGGCATCACGGTGCAGGTCATGGAGCATCTCTTCGAGCCGTTCTTCACGACCCGCAGCGCAAAGGAGGGCACTGGCCTGGGACTGGCTGTTGTGCACGGTGTGATGGCGGAATTCAGTGGAGCGATCGACGTGCAGAGCGAGTCAGGCCATGGCGCCTGCTTCACCCTGTATTTCCCTGAATGTACCGATCCTGCGGAGTCACCAGGGGCTGCGATTCAGATCGCACCGAGAGGGGCCGGCCAACAGTTACTGGTGGTTGACGATGAGCCAGCGCTGGTTGCCATGACTGAAGAGATGCTGAAGGGGCTTGGCTACGAGCCAGAAGGCTATACCGACCCGGTTGCGGCATTGCAAGCGCTGCGTGTTGATCCTCGGCGCTTTGCTGCGCTTATTACCGATGAAGTAATGCCGAAACTCACTGGAACCCAATTGACCGAAGACCTGCGGGTGTTCGCGCCAGATATTCCCGTACTGTTGATTAGTGGCTATGGCGGTGCATTGCTGGCACAACGAGCTATCGCTGCTGGGGTAACCCGGGTCCTGGCCAAACCCCTTGAGCGCGCCGACCTGGCACGAGCCCTGGCTGAGTTGCTGCGCTGACCGCAACGGATCGAACAGGCGCAGAAGACGTCTGAACCCCACCGCTGTCCCTAGAAATACCACCAAGCTTACGGACGAAACGGATTCCAGACCTATCGACTCGGCAAGGTGTGACTTCTTTCGTTTCATCTGTAACACAACAATGGGTGAAACGACACACACCGGTGCTCACCGGCGTTGAAGATCACATCCAAGCATCGATGTTGATGCGATAGATGAAAAGGAAATACGTCATGAATGTTCGCAATTACAAACCGCTTGTCGCCGGCGCACTGGTCGCAATCAGTCTTGGTAGCTTTGCCGCAACCACCGAGGGCCCTTATGCCGGCGCAAGCCTTGGCGTGACTCAATACCCGGACAGTATCAATGGCGTCGCTGGTGATGGCTCGCCGGTGGTTGGAAAAGTCTTTGGTGGCTATCAATTCACACCAAACTTTGCCCTTGAGGCCGGTGCAGCTTCTTTGGGAGGCGTCAGTTCTGCGTCCGGTGATATGAACGGCCACAGCGTTTTCCTGGATGCGGTCGGAATCCTGCCACTCAATGACAAATGGTCACTTCTGGGAAGGGTTGGCTGGGCGCAGGTTGATCTCAATACATCTCTCGGCGACGACAGTGGAACCGGCCTGAAGATCGGCCTGGGTGCCGAGTATGCACTGACCAATAAGGTCGCTGTGCGGGGTGAGTGGGAGCGCTACCAGGTCAATGTATTTAACGACAAGCCGAATGTTGATCAATACACCGTCGGCTTGAAGGTCGCGTTCTGATCGCCAGGAAAGCGCACCGATAACGTCCTACAGCCCGGAGTTAAACGACATGAATCCCAGCAATACGGCAAGAATGCGCGCGTCAGACGATCTGTGTTTCTCTGACGCGCAAATTCCTATTGAAGAAATCGTCAGTCAGACCTATGCGTCTGTGAGACCGGAAGTTCGAAGTTGGATGTTGACGCGACTGGTCGCGAAGGTCTATGCGTCAGCGCCAGCAGCCGTGCAAAGTAGTTTGCTTGCCCAGCTTCTGAGACCGTTGGGTATCCTCTCACTGCTGGCGCTTGCCGGAGGCATCTTTGCAAAGATGCGATTTCACTGCGCCTCGCCTGGGATTCATGTCGTGCTTGAGGATGCAAGAAATGTACGAATTGGCGATTTGCTCATCCTTGTAGACCACGCTCAACAAGTCAGCGGCCAAGCCCTTGATGGCTTGGCTCAGATCATCACCGCGTCGGCTCTGATGACAACGTCTGCTGCAGCGGCCGTGTTGGTTACGGTCCTTGCAGCACGTGCAAGCGAGCGTCGATCCAGCGACGGTGAATTTGACAGGCCAGCCGCCAAATCCAGGTCGAATGTGTGATTGCCTCGCGCAAATGCCTGATCATTGAAAGATTATCGTGAATACCCAGACAGCGGCCTTGGGCAATGCCGCACGCCTCTTGATCCACAGTGGTAAAGAGCGCGGCGCCGCCGATACATTTATCAAGTCCGCGTTATGTCGTTTGGGTTCGCTCTGTATGCTTGTATCGCAACGCCGTGACAAGACGAGACTGGGTGTACAGGTGAGCGATCTAGCAGGGCATCAGATCTTTGCCAGTGAGTCTGTGAATTGCTTGATTGAGCTCCCGCTACCTGCCGGAACTTACCGCGTTGTCGCTTACCACGGCAAGGTTCAACGTACCTACACCATGAAACTGGAGCCACAAGCCAGTGTCGATCTTTATCTGCGTCCGTAGATAACAGCAGGTCCTAAATACCAAGAATTCATTATGACCACAATACATCGTTTATTCGTACCGTCGCTGCTCTCAAAAGTCCTCCTCGTTGCGATCATATTGGGCAGTATTGGTGCTTGTGAAATCAGCAGCGCACAAGCGCTGCCGGCTTCGCCTGTTGCCAATTCTGCAGCGTTGCCCGACATGACGAGCATCGCAGCCAAATTCTCGCCAGTGGTCGTCAACATCAGCGTACGCGGCACACGCAAGGTGTCCACTGCTGGCGATGTCTCCAGCGCCGATGCGGGTGATGCTGCCGGACCTCAGGATGCGGATGCGATGCGGGACTTCCTGCGCCGCTTTCAACAGCGCTTCGGTGGCTTGCCACCCCAGTTGCAGTTGCCGGTGCGTGGTGAAGGGTCTGGCTTCATCGTCAGTCCGGATGGTGTGATCCTGACCAATGCGCATGTGGTCAGTGATGCCGACGAAGTGCTGGTCAAACTGACCGACCGCCGCGAGTTTCTTGCCAAGGTGCTCGGTAGCGACAAGATGACCGATATAGCGGTTCTCAAGATTGACGCCGTCAACTTGCCGGCTGCCAACTTGACCCCGCCAGCGGCGCCTCGGGTCGGCGAGTGGGTCATGGCCATCGGCTCACCCTTTGGTTTCGAGAGCACCGTGACCGCAGGGGTCATCAGCGCCACCCGACGCTCGTTGCCGGGGGATGGTTCGGTCCCATTCATCCAGACCGATGCTGCGATCAACCCCGGCAACTCGGGCGGACCACTGATCAACATGCGCGGTGAAGTGGTGGGCATCAACTCACAGATATTTACCCTCTCTGGCGGATACCAGGGCTTGTCGTTCGCTATCCCTATTGATGTCGCGCAACGCATCAAGGGGCAGATCCTCAGCACCGGCCAGGTCCGTCATGCCAAGATTGGCGTTGCTGTGCAGGAGGTGGATCAAACCTTGGCAGAGGCGTTCAAGCTTGAAAAGGCGTTCGGAGCCCTCGTGAATGAAGTGATGGCGAACAGCGCGGCCCAGCATGCCGGGCTGGAGAGCGGCGATGTGGTGCTTGCCTTCAACGACCGACCGATCGCCGTAGCTGGCGACCTGTCGGCCAATATCAGCCTGGCTCAGCCTGGCGATCAAGTTGAACTCAAGGTCTGGCACAAGGGCGCTCTGCGCACTTTGCACGCTGTGCTAGGCGATGCGACCACTCCGGAAATACCCGCGCAAACAATTGCAGCGAAGGCACCCAATCCAACCGCACGTCTGGGTCTGTTGCTGAGCGGATCCAAGCCCGAGGACAAGCATGAGAAGGTGGCGACCCCGGGTCTCTTGATTGATGGTGTCAATGGTCCCGCCGAGCGGGCCGGCATTCAGGCCGGTGACGTCCTGCTGGCAATCAACGGCGAGTCAGTCACCAGTATTGCCCAGGCGGGCGCTGCGGCAGTCCGATCAGACAAATCCGTAGCGTTGCTTTTACAACGTGACGGGATGAAGATTTACGTTCCTCTGCGCCTGAGTTGAATCATATGAAGACAATAGCCTGGTTGATATTCGTCTGCTTGCCGTTTGCTTGCTTGGCGCAAGCAGAAGACAAATTGATTCAGTTGCATGATCGCCTCGCGTTAAGCCCGCAGCAGCAAACGGCCTGGGCTGCGTATGAAAACTATGTGGCTGCGTATAACAGCGCTTATTACCGTCAAAAACCCGTAGTACCGTCGCCAGACGATGCCGCACCGCGCCAAATTGGTCGACTGGTTGACAACCTACAGAACCGGTTGGCTGCATTGGAAGACGTGGAGTCAGCCGCGAAAACCCTGTATGCAAGCTTGAATGCCGATCAGCAAAAGGTTGCCAATGAAATGTTGATCGCGACGATTCCGACCTTCACCTCTCTGGGTGCCGGTTCAACGGAAGCACCGGCAGACGCTCACAAGAAGGACAAACCCGATGCGGGCAAGCGCTCTCGTCGTGGTGGCGTTGGTGGTGGGATGGCGGGATCAACGATTGGGAACTGAAACGGCGCTTTCAAGGCTGAACTGAGAGCATGAACAACAAGGACAAAGAATGAATTCAGTAACGACGAGTCCATGCTTTTTCCGTCGTTAGGCAGGATTGTGTTGCCTGTCATCAGACATTTCGCACCTTTAATCGAATTGGCGCTGTGGCGTTTCTAGGTTGTCTGCAGTCAGTCAGGAATGTCAGTGTGTTGGCTCTATCGCGGAGCCAGCGATCGGCCGCACACTTGCAGGCCGACGAATCAGCAGAAGCAACGGCATCGTCAGCAGCGTTATCACCATCATCACCCGGAAGTCACTGACGTAAGCCATCATCGTCGCTTGCCGTGTTACCTCGGCGTTGAGTATGGTCAGGCCGGCCGGTGTGCCTGGATTGAATACCTGCGACATGGATTCAAGAACCTGATTGGTATAGGTGATGTCGACGGCCAACTCGGCATGCGCGCGGGCCGCGCCTTCGGTCAACAACGCCTGTACGATGGAAATTCCGACACTGCTTCCGATGTTGCGCATCAGGCTGTAGATTGGCGTGCCGTCGTTGCGCAAATGCGGCGCCAGTGTCGCGAAGGTGGCGGCACTCAAGGGAACAAAGGTGAAACCGATGCCCAGCCCCTGAATGAAGCCCGAGACGATGATCAAGGTGCCGTCCATCTCCAAAGTCATGCGCGTCATCTGGTAGAGCGAGAAAGCGGTTAGCCCGAAGCCAACTGCCATGATGGCACGCGGGTCTACCCGTTGCACCAGGCGCCCGACCAGCACCATCGCCAGCATCGTGCCGATGCCGCGCGGCGCCATGACCTCGCCGGTGTAAATGACCGGATAGTTGAGCAGGCCCTGCAATAACGACGGTAAAAGTGCCATCGTCGCGTACAGAATCATGCCAACGACAAAGGCGAATAGCGTTCCAGTGATGAAGTTGCGATCTTTGAGCAGGCCGCGATTCAGGAAGGACAGACCGTCGGTGGTCCAGGTGTGGGCAATGAAGAAGACGAACGCGACCAGGCAGCCTGCGGCCTCAATCTGGATTTCAATCGAATTGAACCAGTCAAGGTGCTCACCGCGATCCAGGAAGAGCTGCAGCAATCCGATTGCCGCACTCAGTGTGGCGAAACCGAAAATATCAAGCCGTTCGCCAGACGGTCGACTCTCAGGCAAGTACCGGGCAATGCCGTAAAAGGCAAGGATGCCAACCGGCAGGTTGATGTAGAAGACCCATCGCCAGTTGGCATTCTCTGTCAGCCAGCCGCCGATCACCGGGCCCAGGATCGGTCCAATCATGATGCCAGCACCCCAGATCGCCATCGCCTGGCCCAGCTTTTCCCTTGGGTTGATGTCGAGCAGGACGGCCTGCGAGAGCGGCACCAGTGCTGCTCCGAACAGACCTTGCAGCAGACGCGCGGCAACAATCTGCCAAAGACTTGTTGCCATGCCGCACAACGCAGAGGCGACGGTAAAGCCCACGACAGCAGTCAGGAAGACCCGCCTGCGTCCCCAATGACCGCAGAGCCACCCCGTGAGAGGCGTGGCGATCGCGGCAGCCACGATATAGGAGGTAAGAACCCAACTGATCTGGTCCTGTGAACTTTGCAGGCTGCCCTGCATGTGCGGCAGTGCCACATTCGCGATCGTGGTATCGAGCGCCTGCATGATGGTAGCCAGCATGATCGAAATGGTGATCATTCCGCGATGCTGAACGATCTTCATAGGCTTGTCAGGTTGCCATGCACCTTGCGCAGCAGGCTCATGAGCTGCTTGCGCTGGGCAGCGTCAAGTCCGGCCAAGGCCTGCGCTTGCACCACGTCACCGATTGCAAGTGCGGCCTCCAACTCCAGACTAGCCTTGTGCTCAAACACGATTTCCTTGACGCGACGATCGGTGGGGCTGGGCTGGCGCTTGATCCAACCGCCTGACTCTAAACGATCACACAAGCTGGTAATTCCCATGGCCGTGGATCCAGACGGCCGGCTAACTCGGCTTGATTAAGAGGGCGCTCGCCCTGATGCATGGCCAACACGCCAAGCAGGCGGCATTGGGCGCGGGACAAACCGAGCTGCTGACGCGACAGCTGATCAAAATGGCGCCCATAGAGACGCCCGACCTCGTTGACTAAAAAGCCAAAGCGATTGCTGTAGTCTTGCTTCTTCATCTGGTTGATGATAAACGACGTTACTATCTTTCGGCAATCGCTGAAGGGAATGTCATGGCTGCTGCGTGGCTGAGATGACGGAACCACGCGCGACAGCGGGTGCCTACGGCTTACGCATCTGGGCCGCGTCATTTCAAGTGATCTCTGCAGTCTTGGCGTGAGCGTCCGTCACGTTCGCGCAATGGCAAAATGGCGTTGCGCGTAAACAGTCCGCATCTACAATGCCCGCACAATGGCTCGCGACAGATTAGTTCCAATCATTGTGGCCAGCCCACTCTTCCTGCAAAACCTTGATTCTTCGGTGATGGCGACGGCGTTGCCCAGCATTGCAGAGTCCCTGAACGTGCCGCCCTTGCACTTGAACTTGGCAATCACCTCTTACCTGTTGAGTTTGGCCGTCTTCCTTCCCATCAGCGGTTGGCTGGCAGACCGTCTGGGTGCCAAGCGGGTGTTTTGTCTGGCCATTGTGTTCTTTTCTCTGGGCTCGGCATTGTGCGGTGCAGCCAATTCATTGCCCGAGCTGGTGCTGTTTCGAGTTCTTCAGGGCCTTGGTGGGGCCATGATGGTCCCGGTGGGTCGTCTGATTCTGCTTCGATCCGTGCCGCCGAAGCAAATGGTCTCAGCCATGGTGTGGTTCACCGTCCCTCCCGTGATTGGCCGCATGATGGGACCCTTGTTTGGAGGGGTCATCGTCACGCTGACCTCTTGGCGCTGGATCTTCTTCGTCAACATTCCTTTCGGCTTGCTTGCTGTATTGTTGGCTCAAGCGTTCATAGAGGACACAGATCGGACAACGGCGCCGGTTCCCTTCGATATCAGGGGCTTCTTTCTGCTGGCCTTCGGTCTGTGCACCCTATTGGGCGCCCTTGAAACAGCCGGTAAGGCATTGGCGCCACTCTGGGTATCCTGTCTGGCAGCAGGGCTTGGATCGCTCGCGCTATTCTTCTACTACCTGCATGGCCGCAGCCAAGAACATCCCATCATCGACTTGAGCATCCTGCGCTTTCGAACATTCCGGACAAACATCCTTGGCGGCACACCACTACGAATTGCGATTGGCGCTTCACCGTTCTTGTTGCCACTCATGCTCCAACTGGGTTTTGGTCTTTCGCCGTTGACATCAGGCCTGCTAACAGTTGCCACGGCAATTGGTGGATTGGGCACCCGGGTCGTTATGAAACGAGCCATTCATCGTTTTGGCTTTCGCCACTTGTTGCTAGGCTCGACTGTTCTGACCAGTCTTCTCTACATCAGCTACAGCCGGTTCAGCCCATCAACACCGCATTTGCTCATGTTTGGCACGATGATGATCGGAGGCCTGTTCAACTCGATGTGCATGGTCGCGTTGGGCGCCTTGGGCTTTTCGGAGATACCCGAACCCAGCATGAGTCATGCGACGGCACTGTCTTCCATGGCTCAGCAACTATCTGTCAGTTTTGGTGTTGTGATGGGTGCAGCATTGGTCAGTGTTGCGTCCTGGTGGCATGGCGGCGATGCGGCCCATCTTCAAGCAGGGGATTTTTCCCCGGCCTTTGTGGCGGTGGGCTTGATAACGATGCTGTCGATTTACTCATTTGTGCAGTTGCATCCAAAGGAAGGCGCTGGCCTGCATTAGTCGCGTTGCCCATTGCGACGACGGACGGCGCCATATGCTACCCAAGAGCCGACCAATACTACGTTCCACTTTCTACCAGATCAATGACTTGTCGGGAGCATTCGGTTCGCCCAATGCAGAGCGTCTTTAGCCTGGCGGTCGCGGGCTAAAAAGCTGAAGCAAAGCTGGGCGACCGTTCCGCGAACGGTAGGCTAAAGATCCCGTTGGGCTAAGCCGCCACCTGAGTTGGCGGCGTGCTAT
>Ga0209697_10005720_pt1 | contig 15339 bp, 17 predicted proteins | sample AliMusrvi5mmetaG_FD_184115 | JGI IMG/M metagenome (GOLD analysis project Ga0209697, IMG submission 184115) | Freshwater lake bacterial and archeal communities from Alinen Mustajarvi, Finland, to study Microbial Dark Matter (Phase II) - Alinen... | ecosystem: Environmental > Aquatic > Freshwater...
CCCCACTCCCGCCACGGCGTTTTATTTGCGACTGCTCGCCGGCCTTGTGCGCACCTTTGAATCCGCTGAAGCACGCAATGCGCTCCTCGAATGCGAAAAGCCGGAGCAAATGTGGAAGACGTTGACCAAGCTCACACGCGAAACCATTCCGTAACTGAACCGCTGAACCGATTACGGATATTGCCGGGCTTGCAGAATTTCCAGCGCGAGCAAACTGTAGCTCGTCACCAAAACTGGATCGTTTTCCCACCAGCGATTGTTTTCATTAATCCAGAATCCATCGCTTTTCTGGAGGCTAACAAGTTTATTCATCAACTCATATCGCCAGTCGTGCACCTTACCGGTGGCATCGGTGAACGTGTCGCTTCCGAAAATGGTCAAGGCCTTCGCAACCGTGTGGTAGTAGTAAAATAAACCTTGCTTGCCGAGGCCGGGATTTTCTTCCAGCGAATAATTTTTCTGGAGCCAATGCAATGCCGCCACGACACGCGGATCATCTTTCTGCAACTCGGCGTAGAGATAACTCTTCAACCCGGCATAGGTCATACTGGCATAACTGCGCAGCGGCGTTTTTTCATCCACCGGTTGACCGTCATTGGCAAAACTGGTCGCCGGTAAGCCTTTCGCTGGGTCGCCCGGCATATAGATGAATCCGCCACGATCCTCCGGCAGCGTAACCTTGACCCAAGCTTGGTCATTTTTCTCCGGGAAGTTCTGACAACGCTGGAGAAATTGCGCCGCTTTCTCCCAATGCAACTTCGACGTCGGTCGCGGCTTAAACGAACCATCTTCCGCCGTCGGCTTATCCAGCGCCTCCGTCAAGCGCAACGCCTCCAGCGACCATTGCATATTCGACATATCTGGCCGCTCGCGTTTGCCGTAACCAATCCCGCCATAGCTGGCGTCGTTCGTCGTGAATCCGGTCCGCTCGTCAAATTGCGAGTTCAGCAAAAACTTCCGGCCGTTGCGAATAATATCCGCGTATTCTGATTTACCGGAGGCCAGCAACGCCATCGCACAAATCGCGGTGGAATAATTCGGATATTTATCTTTGTCATCACCGGCAAAAATCGAACCATTCGTGCGAACATTACTGAGAATAAATTGCACCGCCTTGCCGGCGGCAGTTTGTTCCTCGACCGTCAGCGCGCGACCCGACCGGTAAATCGCCGTGACCGCCAACGCCGTAATCGCCGGATGATGCCGCCACGAACCATCCGCTTCCTGTTGTTTTACCAACCACGTCAGCCCACGCTGTTGAGCGGTGCTGACCTCGTTCAAGAACGAGATTTCCCGGCTGGGCAACGCCGGCCCAGCAAAAGTGGTCACGGCAAAACCGGCGGCGAGCAAAGCAATAATGATTTTCATAATGTGTCTTAGTTGCACCTGAATTCCGACCACGTCAACCGCAAATTACTCGCAAGCTTGCAGACTGCCGGTAACTTGCTAATACTTCCCGCATCATGCCACTCCAAGTTGAAGACTTTCAGGAAGAGATTGATCGCGCGACTCGCAATTACGAAAAGTTCGTAATTTGCATCGATAAAATCCCGGAGGATTTTTTGCGCAGCCTGCAATCGCTACTAAAAAAAGCCATTACCGCCTATGAAGATCGCGGGCCTGGCCTCCGGCACGGATTAGCACTCGACCAGCATGTCACCATCATGCTCAGCCAAACCGACACGGACCGGCCACTCTGCGGTATCTACTTTAATCTCCATTCTCCATACCGTCGGCCAGCCGCAACCAAGTCCAGCTAATCGGTTTTGCGGCGCAACATTACCAGCAGCAGAATTGCCGCGACGCCGGTACTCATCCCGAGCCAGAGCAAGACCGTCGGCGCCGGTGTCCGCTTGAAAAAGCTCGCTGGGCAAAGATCAACGCTGCCAAGAAGAAGTAATTAACCAACCAAAAGGAAAACATACAATGGCCACGAAGACTACCGCAAAACGTAAACCAAATGCCGCATTCATGAAGCCTGTCCAACCCAATGCCAAACTCGCGTTGGTCGTGGGTGAGAAACCCTTACCCCGCACCGAGCTCACGAAGAAGCTCTGGGTGTACATCAAGAAGAACAACCTGCAGGACAAGAAGGTTCGGACGCAGATCAATGCTGACGAAGCTTTGAAAGCCGTCTTCGGTGGCAAGAAGTCAGTCTCGATGTTTGAGATGACTAAGTTGGTTTCGAACAACCTCGTGAAGTAAGATTGTCATTCACAAGGGGCGGTCCTAGCAATGGGATCGCCTCTTTTGTTTGTGGACTGCTCGATATGTTGCAGATACATCGCCTCAACCTTCGCTCTTGCCCACGGAGTTCGCCGAAGGAATTGCAGACTGGATTTGATACTAGGATTGAAATTGAAACACCGAACATTGATACAGAGGCCTAATTCTTTCCAACCGTAATGGTAAACCAGCTGCTTCAGAATCGCTTCCAACGTCATCCCATGCAGTGGATCTTTCGAGGGTTGTTTTAACATGGTGCTCGTTAATTCGAGTAGTCACCGCTATTTTTGTTTTCAGCTTTCACGGTTGCTGCTTTGCCTCAATCTCGATTGGAGGAGACTTTTCAAATGATTGAGCCAAAAAATAATGATACAAAATTGCTGCACGCTTTCAACAAACACCACCCTACTGAACTGGTTGCGAAATTTAAATCAGGCCAAGCCTACTTCGAACGCAAAAAAAGTATGACAAGATCGAGAATTGACCGAGTGGTGGAAGAAGTAGCAGTCGGCGTAGATAGTTGCTGACAACACTCTGACCGCTAACAAAAAGAGCACCCGCTCTTCTTGTTTTACAACCTAACTTCTCGGCCGACCCATATGGACCAGCAACTTCACGGTGTGCTACACCGCAATTAACTCTCGAGCGCGGAGACTCGACTTCCATAGTGGCTCATCACTCAATTGCTCCACTGAATTAGAACCCCACTGCTCGATGATGACCCCACCAATCTCACGTTTGATCTGCGTGACTCGTGGTGCGCTAACTTTCAGGGTCTTTGCGATCGTATCCGTGCCATGCCCTGCATTGAGCGCAGCAATCACACCCCGCTTCCGAGCATCTAGCCTTGCTTCGAGTTCATTCCAATCGATGTCACGACCTGCCATCATCGAGGGATCATCACTGCGACATGCCAACGATTCACCTAATGTTTGGCTGTCATCGTCTTGTATGTCCATTGGCATGTCCAGCGACATGATCACGCACCGTCGATCCAGCTGACAGCCAGGACTGCAAACATCAGTCCGACCACTGCTGTACGATCTCCTGCCGCTCTTGATCCGCTGGATGCTGTAGTACGCGATGCTCTTGGCAATGATCACTTGCTTGCCTGCATCTTCCAGGGCTTGCAACATCTGCGCGGCGATAGCCAGCGCATCTTGCACAAGCTCCTCGGCATCTTCACACCCGACCTGACGGACACTGGTTGGAACCACGCCTTGAATTATCGGCATGATTTCATCCAGTAACATTTCACCGGCTCGTGGACTCACAGTCACCTCGTTTCTTGGAAAGGTGATCGCGGCAGGAGATAATTCACCTGCTGATAGCGACCACCAATGGTTGGTTGGTAGCCGCTATTGCGGCTGGCTAGCGCCCCAGGTTGACGAGACCTGAAGCGCTAGCGATTTGAATTATTTAAACCTGGTAGTCAGCCAGCGAGTGAGAATCGATGGTTATCAATGCTCGAGATATTATGCCAGGTTTCGAGCGAGTTTTAAGGTGACCTGTATTTTGTGGGGCGTAACCCTCTGAAATAGAGCTTGTTACACGACTAACACTTGAATTTAGGGGGTATCAAGGTAGCCAATGGGTAGGGTTCGAGGCCCCGGCGGGCTTTTATGGACGAATGTGGAGGTTTGGTGGGGTTGGGGTGATTATGAACCGCTGACAGTTAGAAAAGAGACCAGTGATTTCGCTGACTGTTAACGCTCTTGCATCTCGGAAACGATAGTAATAGCCTGTGTAGGTGAAGAATCCTGCAAAGGCGCTGCAAGTATGAATAAGGCTGGAATGATTTGGTTATTCAATCTGGCGACAGATTTCGTCAGCAAGACGGCTTGCTATCGAACGAAGCTCATTCACAACACGCTACTGCTCCCGTACCTGCAAAAAAGTAACGGGGCTGCGAAAGCCCCGTATGGAAGTCATCGTCTGCGCCTTGCGGCACTAGCTGCTTCGGCTCTTCCCAACCATTCGTGAGCAGCTCGACTGGTTTTGATCTGTACACTTCATAACCCAAACGACAAACAGAGTCAACATCATGAACGAATACATTCTCCGCCAGCCAGATTTAAAACTTCAATCTGAAGAGTGGTTGAAACACGAGTTCTACCGAAGTGCGGTGGTTCTTGGGATTGATATTGGACTGGAAGGTATCGGACTTTACTTACGAAGAGGACCATCAGAAATTTTCGCGCGCTCTGTAATCTTAGAATTACCGCAAACCGAGGCGCTCGCCGATCGTCGTGCCAAGCGCGCATGGCGCCACTGCCGAAAGAATCGTAAGCGCCGACTACATCGACTCAAGATGCTTTTCGAGAAACATGGATTGCCGTGGCTCTCTGCCGAACGTATGAGCCGCAGCAACCCGTTCAAGGAACGCCTTCGCGCCGTCACTACGGGAGTTGCATCCCCTGAAGCTTTGAGCATCTGCCTGCGCAGTTGTGTAGCTCATCGCGGCTTTGATTACGGCGGCACAGAGGAAGGGCAATATCCTTGGGGCGGTTCCTCAAAACTTAGTGACGCCTCGCAATGGTTGCATAGCGCAGTCATAACGAATGAACTCAAAGACATCATCGAATGTAAAGTCGATGAGTTGGAGGCCGATAAGAACCCCGAAGAGCGGCGCACAATGTTTCGCGAACTCCTGCGTGAGCGCTTGGAAATATCACTACAGCACGACATGGAAACCATTCTTCGTGACCATACAAAGGGTGGCCACGACAACCTACGCCCGCGCGCACGTGGGGTGAACTTTCCTCGCAAGCAAGTCTGGGAACACATTGAGAAAATCGTCCGCCATCCCCGTCATAAGGCCTTTCTTTCCGACCCAGAGGCATTCCTTAAAGAGTTGTCAGTTGATCCAAACAAGACTCGTGGAGTTACCCCCAAAGAGCGAATCACAAACGCCGCCCGTGCTCGTCGGAAGGCTATTTTCTTTTACAATCGCAAGACACGACCTGAAATGGAATGCCACTGGGCTAAAAAAGTGAAAGATTGCTCCTATGCGCAACGGATTGACCCGAATCTAGCCGGAAAGAAAATCATCTGTGGCGAGAAAGGTGAGGTATCAATCCGTAAATGGAGCGCGCTTGAATTCTGTGCCGCGCGTCGCGTCGAAGTCGAAAATATCACCGGCAAAGGCAAAGACAAACGGTCCCGCCGGTCGCTCTACTCGCTGAGTGCCCTGGCTGTGAAACAGATGCTCGGAACAATCGAGCAACACGACCGAGCACTCCAATCAGGCGACAGAGCCGCCGCACCATCATGGGATGATGTAACGGCCATTATCGAGAAAGATCTACCAGTAGCCGACAATACTAAGGTCAAGATTGCCACCCGCAAGAAGGGCGAATGGAACGAGACATTTCTAGAACAACTCCACAACCTTGTACTGCCCTCGCTTGCCAATCGCAAACAACGCGCGTCACTTTCAGTTCTAGCTGCGGAGACTTTATTTGCCCGCGCCACCAATGATGGTAGCGACATCAATCCCTCCCTGTTTGCACCTCGACTCAAGGCGATTGGGTTCTACGAATGGCGACGAGAGGCGACCCTAGACTTCAACCCTTACCGTCAGGTGGAGCTCTTATTAGGGCGGCGAATTAAACACGGCAAAAAACGCGGCCAGCTGGCTGAGTCATGCCAAGGGTTGCTGCGCCGTATCTTCATTGAACACCGAGAAGCTTTGGGTGGAATCTCCGCACCCGACTATTGCGTAATTGAAGTCATTGGCGATGCCCCGCGCACCAGGCAACAGGCAAAGGAAATCCAAGCTGCACAGAATGAGCGGGGACAAAAGCGCCGTGAGCTTTTTGCAGAGCACAACTTAGAAGATAGCGGCGTAGTATCAAAACGCCGCCGGATTACGCTCTGGCACCAGCAAAAAGGCATCTGTCCCTACACTGGAAAAGAGTTACCGAAGAATCCACTGGATCCTTCATTGGAAATTGAACACATATTCCCTGAGGCACTTGGTGGTTTAAGTGTGGAGGACAACCTCGTTTTAACCTGGCGCACCGTAAATGGTGATAAAGGCAAACAGACGCCACTCCAATTTGCCGATAAGCTTGGTGTTTTATTTGAACAGATGGTTGCCTATACAAAAGAAATGCGGTGGAATGCGCGGAAGCGGGAAATATTCACGTGGGGCACAGTCCGCGAGAACAAAGACACTCAGCAGTCACACTACAACCTAAATGGTTCACTCCGTGTTCCCGATTTTGGCAACACGACCCGTACAGCGCAACTCGCTCGGCAACTCAGGGCTGAAATCATGCGCTGGATGCAGGTCGAGGATAAACCAGATGAAGCGACCAAGCGAATCGGGACGCCTTCAGGCTGGCTGGCAGCCCAAGCGCGTAAATCATGGCTACCTCCGGATGAGTACCAAAAAGTACGAAGCAATCTCACCCACCATTTGATTGATGCTGCTGTGCTCGCCCATATCCCACCGAGTGAGGGGATGAATAGCATCCGTTGTAGCGGCATCTTTTACGTCGAGCACGAACCCGTTCGGAATCAGGTAACCGGGGAAACTTTCTACCGGCTTCTCACGAAAACATTACCAGAACTTTCCCCCTTACCACGTCTTAAGCATTGGCTGCCTACTAACGGCGAGTATGCCATCTGTCCCGTACAAAAACTACGCAGGGAAAGTAAAACCCAATCACTGGGTGACTCTACTTTCTGGAGACAGGTGAGTCGCGACCAACCAACGCTAGCACAACGGACGGTTTTAGATGGAAATGCTCTAACCAAGCTAAAGATTGTTGATGGCGGGGCGCTTTCTGCCCACCTGCAACGGATGGGAATTAACGCTGATAAAATTCCGAGTCGTGATGTTTTGCAGAAATGGATTAATGCCGCAACAGCAGCTGGGGACAAAGACAGATCCCTTCCGCCGCTTACACTTATCGACGGAACACCGGTAAAAAATCTATGGAAGTTTGACAGCAAAGGCAGTCTCTCCTCTGCAATCGGCTGGAGTGGAAAGTGCAATGCGGATGGCACATTGCGCGAATTACGCTCCATCAGTCTTAAGTACGACCGTCTGGAATTATGGTTGGGTTACGATCACACGAAAGCTGAACGCGCATGCATGGCTAAATTACCAGATTGGCAGCAAGCTGGGTGGATCTATCAGAAACGACTGATTCCAGATGCCATCGCATTACGCCACACCAAACAGATGGGTTTTTCTTTTGCGAGAGACAAACACAAACTAGCCCCAGTCTTCATGCAGAACAACCCCGACAAGCCCGAAACGCATGTGTCGTTACGCGACTTGGTGTTGGGCAAGCGACTCTTGCCGTTCTCCCATAAAGTTGGGGCATTTCGGAAAGGGGATGAGTTTCAGTTGCATCTGTTACCAGACGGCAGCATCCGCAAGCGCACTCTGGCTGGTCAACCAGAACCGAAAGCTACCTTGTCATCATTCTATGTGGTTACAGCTTTGAAATACGGAAAAGGCAATCCCATTGTCGAGCTGACCTGTCAGCTTTTTAAAGATAAAGAGGGAACCCCGTTAGAACGCTTCACCGGTGATGTCCTCGGTCGTACCGTTAGTAGTCCAGACGATCTCGCGTTTCTACTTGGCATGCCATTGGCTGTTATCGTAGCAAAAGAGCGAGGCTGGCGCATCCCAGTAGCACCACCTATCGTCGAAAAAACAAAATAGGATATCACCGAGTGCCATAAGAGTGTGGGGAATGTAAGGATTAAGTGATTAACCACCTCATCCTGCTGACAGAGGAACAGAGCTTGCATATCGCAGACGGGAAGCTCGTGTCTGGCAACCGAAAGATCGCTATCGAAACGCTCGGTAGCGTGCAGTGCCTCTCGACTGCCAGCCAATGGTCGCAGACGGCTTTGGAATTACTCGCCACTCAGTGCCCAGTGATTTTGGCGCGTTGGGACAAACAACAAAAAAAGTGGCGGACGCTTTCCCTTACGCCTAAAGCGCGTTACGTGAACCCCACAGCTCTATGGAAACTCTGCCGCCTCTCACCGCAACGTGCTACTCAACTAGCTAGTGGACTACTTTGGACAAAGGTTTGCAATCAACACCAGATGTTGCACACGTTTGATCCACGATTGACAGAGAAACCGCAGCTCAAAGAGAATTCTTTTAATCGCATCCTACGTCTCGAAGCCACTTATGCCAGATTCTTCTGGCCGCGGTATTTCGCCGCACTTTCATCCGACCTTTTCGAGCGCGAGCACCGTAAGCCAACGCATCCGATCAACGCCGCGCTTAATTACGGTTACGGGTTTCTTTACCATGCCATTGAGTGGCAGTGTCTGGCCTCTGGTCTTGATCCATCTGTCGGCATCATTCATAAACTCCGTCGTAACCGACCGAGCCTTGCTTGCGACTTGATTGAACCGCTGCGTTGCACAGTTGAATTGACAGTGGTTCGCCACCTGGAGGATTTACAGGAACCTAAACGACTCGCTGGGCATTTTGCCGAAATGCTTGAAACCCCACTCACCTACCGTGAGAACAAGTTTAAGCTGCGCTCCATTATCCGTCTAATGGTGGAATCATTTGTGCGCTCGCTTGACGGCAAAGAAACCTTCCAGCCCTTTATTCTCCATGCTCGTGATGCTTGCATATGATACCTCGGAGCAGAAGGATCAAACCTTCCTCCGTAAGGAGTTTGAACGTATTGGTGGGACGCGGGTGCAATACAGCATTTATCTGTTCAAGGGGGAGCCGCACGAATGTGAACGAGTCATCCGCTATATGGAGCGAGTTGCCAAAGGCATCCCGGGCGATATTCGTCTATTTCCAATGGAAGAATCTACTTGGGATGCTCAAGTTGTAATTACCGAGTGCATCGAAAGCACCCGCCGAGTGGCCGAATTAAAGGAATTCGTCAAGGTATGGTAATCCGAACCCACTCTTGTAAAATGGGTTCGGATACACCAATACCAGATTGCCCTGTGGAGGGCGAGATCAAAACGGATTGGTGTAACCTTCGTCCATTGCTAACAGAATACCAGATTGCCCTGTGGAGGGCGAGATCAAAACAAGTAACGACGTGGCAGGGCGGGCAGTGGTTCAATACCAGATTGCCCTGTGGAGGGCGAGATCAAAACAAAAAAGTATCAGCGATGACTTTGTTGACCGTAATACCAGATTGCCCTGTGGAGGGCGAGATCAAAACTAGTTGAGAATCTCAGTCAACACCTCTTGCGCAATACCAGATTGCCCTGTGGAGGGCGAGATCAAAACGACGCGCCGGTTACAGCAACTCGAAACGATCAAATACCAGATTGCCCTGTGGAGGGCGAGATCAAAACATAATAGGGTGGGAGGTATTAGGTATGTTTCGAATACCAGATTGCCCTGTGGAGGGCGAGATCAAAACTAGTACCCTGCCCTTGCTCGCTGCCCTAGCAGAATACCAGATTGCCCTGTGGAGGGCGAGATCAAAACCTCATTGTGCAAGCACCAACAGCCGCGAGGATAATACCAGATTGCCCTGTGGAGGGCGAGATCAAAATAGGGCAGAAAACTTGTGGGGCAGAATATTGCTAAAATCATTTAAGGGGATTAGCATCACCAAATGCCCAAGCTAAACCCCTACTTCGCTTACGGCTCAAACCTGAACGCTAAGCGGTTCGAGTCGCGATGCCCGAATTCACGGTTTGTGCGGAAGGCGGTTCTCTTTAATTACGAATTCATCATCGCTAGTCGTGGCTTTGCGAGTGTTATTCCTAGCCCTGGAGGCCGAGTGGAAGGGGCTTTGTACAAGCTAACCAAGGCTGATGAAAAGAACCTCGATAAATGGGAAGGGGTTGACAAGGGACTTTACAGAAAAGAAAATCACCCTGTGAAAGTCGGAGCGAAGCCCATCACAGCTCTTGTTTACATCGACAACGATCCGCGACCTGGTGTTGCTTCAGAAGATTACTGTGAAATAATCCTTAAGGGCGCAGCAGATCGTAAATTGAGCAAGGCGTATCAGAAAAAGCTGCTAGCGATCATGACTCGATAGCTCGTGCTGACGTCGTATCGATTAGTTACTAGCTCGCCGCATAGGAATGATTTTATCATCCGCATCGGAGTTAGGGCGTAAATCCCAAAACCGTTTCGCAGTCGCTGCTGATGCCAGCGCGTCATAGCAACGCTTGATAACCTCAGCGGAATTACCAGCCTCATACGCCGTTCGGACAGGATCTTTACCTGCTGCGAGATGGTAGGTGCAGAAGCAGTGGCGTAACCCATTTTGCCGCCAACGACCTAACTCTGCCAATTTAACCAAGTTTTTGATGCGTGCATCAAGCGATTGCTTTGAAACAGTTATGACTGGACCATTAAGCTTGGCACATGTCGCCAACCAAACGGCAGCAGTCTCATTGATGCTTATCACTCGACGACTACGTTTTTTAGCAGCCTTACCGCTAACAGTAATTGTGAGCTCAGCGAGGCTCACATTGGACCAATCAAGACGAGCAATTTCAGCGCGCCGTAATCCAGCAAATAGGCTCAATACAACTAGAGGCAGGCAACCTGCCGCTTGCGCGTGGGTGAGAATTCGACCGCACTCTTCGACTGAAAAACATTCGATTTCGTTGTCCTCAGTTTCAGGGTTGTCGAGAAGGGCGGCCGTGTTCACCTCGCAATAGTGATGCTTGATACCATAGTCGTATAGCATGGAAACACGGCGCCGGTAATGAATCTGCGACCGGGCACCCCAAGCTGGATCGCGTAACCAAGTAGCAAGCTCCTCAACATTTAGGTCCGCAAGTTTACGGTCGCCGAATGCCTTGGCAAATACATGCAAGCGTTGGCGTACGTCATCGAGATTGCGCTCACGCTGGTTTAATTTCTCGCGCTCGGCAATAAACTCTTTAATGACTTCCCCAGCAGGTGGAGCGTGGCGGAAGCGGAGATTATGGGTGATATAGAACTCGACCGCCTTTGTAATGGTCTCGCCACGGTATTCTTTTAATAGGTCAACTGCTTTTTGGGCTTCAACACGGATTGAAGCTGGTAATGAGAACGCCGCCGCACCTTCCCGTGTTGATTGTCGTCTGATCTTAAAGGCGTGCGCTTCGGCAGCTTCCTTACTCGAGAATACCTCGCGCATCCGCTTACCATCCACCATACATGCGACTTGCCAGACCCGCTTCCCGCTGGTATAGGTCAACTCATGAATTGGCGGCCACAACTTAGTTTTGGCCTTAGTAGTTTTCATAGCAGCGCATTTCTACCAGTAGAAATGCCAATTATTGCCAATAGAGTCAAGCCGATTATTTATAAGTACTTAACGGAGAGGTGGCCGAGTGGTTGAAGGCGCCGGTCTCGAAAACCGGTATAGGCTCATGGTCTATCGAGGGTTCGAATCCCTCCCTCTCCGCCAATTTGAAAGAAATTAACATGCTTGAAACTGCGATCGCTGCCGCCTCTGCCGCTGGTAAGTTGCTGAAACAAAACTTCGGCACCAAACTCGACGTCAATGCCGCGACACAACACGACATCAAGCTCGCGCTCGACGAACAGGCGCAGGCGCTCATCACTCGCGTCATTCTTGCCGATTTCCCCGACCATTGTATTCTCGGCGAGGAAGCCATCACCGGCAACCAGCAGGCCGATGTGCGCTGGGTGGTGGATCCGCTCGACGGCACGGTGAATTATTTCTACAACATTCCGCATTACGCCGTGAGCATCGCGGCCCAGCAACGCGTCGGCGACCGGTGGGAAACCGTGGCTGGTGTGGTGCTCGACCCGGAACGCGATGAATTATTCACCGGAGCTAAAGGTCAGCTACCGGCATTAAACGGCCAACCGATTCACGTGAGCGACCGAGTAGAACTTTCGCAAGCTATTGTGAGCATCGGCTTTTTCAAAAACGAGGAAACCATTCGCAAAAGTTTGGTGAATTTTCAAAACTTGATTGGCCGCGTCCGCAAAATGCGCTTGATGGGCGCCGCCGCGCTCGACGTGGCGTACGTCGCCTGTGGCCGGTACGACGCTTACATTGAACACGGCATCAAGCTCTGGGACATTTGCGCCGGGCAATTGATTCTCGAACTCGCCGGCGGTCAAGTTACCAGTGCGCCGACCGGTGAAGCGCATACATTAGATGTGCGGATGTGGAATGGCAAACTGCCGGTCGAGGCATTGGTGCAATGACCGAGCCGTCGGTTTGGTTGGTGACGCCGTTTGCGGTGTTGTTGCTGGCGATGGCGTTGATGCCGTTTATTCACCGGCACCATTGGGAAAACCATTATCCGAAAATCGCCATCGGACTGGGTTTAATCACGACGCTTTACTACGTCGGCGTACTCCACAATCCGGGGCGGATGGTGACGACGGCGGTAGATTATCTGGGATTCATTGCGTTAATCGGCGCGCTCTATGTCGTAGCCGGTGGCATCCATATTAATCTTACCGGTCGCGCCACACCGGCATTGAATACCGGTTTGCTAGCCATCGGCGCAGTCCTCGCCAATTTCGTTGGCACCACCGGTGCGTCAATCCTGCTCATTCGACCGTTCCTACGAATCAACCAAAACCGTGTCGCGCCATACCATGTCGTCTTTTTCATTTTTATCGTTAGCAATACCGGCGGCGCGCTGACGCCCATCGGTGATCCGCCGTTATTTCTTGGCTACCTCAAAGGTGTGCCGTTTTTCTGGCTGATTACCACGCCGCAAATTTTGTCCGCCTGGCTGCTGACCGTCGGCTTGTTGTTGGGATTATTTTTCATCATCGACCGGTGGCATTACCGGCCGGAACCGGCAATTCCCAACCGGCTCGAACTGACCGGTACGCCAAATTTTATTTGGCTGGCGGTCATCATCGGATTGGTGTTGGCGCAAAAAGCGAATTGGTTGCAGGCGTTGGGTAATGAACATGCGGTCATGACGCTGGTGGCCGGTGCGATGCTTCTGGTGGCTGCGGTCGCACACCGGTCGGCGAATCGTGCGGCGTTGCAGAAAAACAAATTTACTTTCGCGCCACTCCGGGAAGTGGCATTTCTTTTTGCGGGTATCTTTGCCACGATGGTACCGGCGCTCGATTTGCTGGAAAAACATGCCGGCGCAATTGGCATCACGACCATCCGGCAATTTTATTGGGGCACCGGTCTGCTTTCGAGTGTGCTCGATAACGCGCCGACCTATCTGAATTTTTTGACGGCGGCATTTGGTTTGCATCATCTGACACCCGATGCGCCGGCGGACATGGCGCGGATGTTAAGCCAGCCGGCATTGGCCCAGTATCTCATCGCAATTTCGCTCGGTGCGGTATTTTTTGGCGCGGCGACGTATATCGGCAACGGGCCAAACTTCATGGTCAAAAGCATTGCCGAATCCAGTGGCGTGAAATGCCCAAGCTTCTTCGGCTACATCGGCAAATACGCATTACCAATCCTGCTGCCCATTCTCGCCCTTGTCGGTTGGTTGTTCCTGTCCTGACGACAATTGCGAAGCGATGTAATAAAAACTTCTGTTTTGCGCGCCGGTGAATATAATCCGCGCCATGCAACTGCTCGTCGCTACGCGGAACAAACATAAACTTAAAGAAATCGCCGCCATTCTGGAAGAGTTGAAACTCGATCTTCTCTCCGCGGCCGACATTCCCGGTTTGGCCGACATCGTCGAGGATGCTGCCACCGTTCGCGACAACGCAATTAAGAAAGCGGTCGAGACCGCGAAGTTTGCCAAGATGCTGACGATTGCCGACGATACCGGCCTCGAAGTGGACGCGCTCAATGGCGAACCCGGCGTCCGGTCCGCCCGGTATGCCGGCGACGACGCCAGTTATTTTGAGAACAACAAAAAACTCCTCTCCAATTTGCACGGCGTCCCGGCGGAGAAACGCACCGCCCGGTTTCGTTGCGTCATCGCCATTGCCGACGAAAAAGGCTTAGTGGAATGCGTCGAGGGAATTTGCAACGGCGCGATTATTGCCGACGAAAAAGGCGGCGGCGGCTTCGGCTACGACCCATTGTTCATTGCCGACGGCCAAGTGAAAACCTTTGCCGAAATTTCCCCCGACGTGAAAAACCGGATCAGCCATCGCGGCAAAGCCCTGCAAAAAGCGTGGGCCGTCTTGAGCCGGTATCTCCGCGAACGCGCCGGCTGATGCGCTAGACCATCGCGGTCGAACGTGACTTGGTAGATTGCTAACTGATTCTCGAAAGATCTTGATCATTCCCGCGAAAAAAGTGATCGATCCGTTTCGTGGTAAAAAAGACAAAGACCAAACAGTCAGCGAAACACATCCGGTATGCTGAACAGCCTGAACGACTCGGCGCACTCAGCCCGCTTGCCGGCATTACCCTCGGCGAAACCGCGCTCGTCCCGCTCAACTGCACCTACCGGGACGACGCCCACGGTATTTTCCTCTATCAAGGTGACTGCCTCGAAGTCCTCGACGCCATTTATGCCAAGTATGGCGACGAAGGCCGCTTCGATATGATTTTTGCCGACCCGCCGTACTTCCTTTCCAACGGCGGTATTACATGTCATGCCGGTAAGATGGTCAGCGTCCACAAAGGCGACTGGGATCAAAGCCGGGGCGCGGAAGAGAACCACAACTTCAACCGCGCGTGGCTGGAGCGTTGCCAGCGCGTCCTGAAACCCAATGGCACGATTTGGGTGACTGGTACGCAGCACGTCATTTTTAGCGTCGGTTACGCCATGCAACAACTCGGCTTCCGAATTCTTAACGACATTGCATGGGAAAAACCGAACCCACCACCAAACCTCGGCTGTCGCTGTTTCACGCACTCCACCGAGACCGTTATTTGGGCAGCCAAGTCCGAAAAAAGCAAACACGTTTTCAACTACGATCTAATGCGACAAACCAATGGCGGCAAACAAATGAAAACCGTGTGGACGATGACCTCACCCAGCGGCGACGAAAAGAAGTTCGGTAAGCATCCAACACAAAAGCCGGTCGCGCTTGTCGAACGCTGTGTACTCGCAGCTACGAACGAAGGCGACCTTGTACTCGATCCATTCGGGGGGGGGGACAACTGCTATCGCTTGCTTACGTCAGCACCGGCGTTCGGTCGCGATAGAGCTTGATTCCAATCACTGCGAACTGGCCGCAAAACGGTTAAAACACAAAGCCTCTGAGAGAAGCGA
>Ga0209697_10005732_pt1 | contig 15326 bp, 13 predicted proteins | sample AliMusrvi5mmetaG_FD_184115 | JGI IMG/M metagenome (GOLD analysis project Ga0209697, IMG submission 184115) | Freshwater lake bacterial and archeal communities from Alinen Mustajarvi, Finland, to study Microbial Dark Matter (Phase II) - Alinen... | ecosystem: Environmental > Aquatic > Freshwater...
GAAACCCATAATGACTGATTTGAAGACGGGATGCTCTATTTTTCATTAACTGGGTTGCTGTTCAAGCCTTCATATCCTGAAATCTACCCACAAATTCTGCGGATGAACCGAAAAATCCACTGACCTCTAAAGGGTTGCACGGCATCGGCACTGATCCGGTCACCGGAAAACCGATGGGAATCGTTGCGTCAGTGGAAAAGGGGGGGAAGGAAACAGAGCATTACGTTTCCGTCGAGACCTACCGGCGGCTGGAAGAATATATCCGGATCAACGGCAAACTGGAAAGCGACTACATCGACTACGTAGAGGCAATCAACCGGGCGGCAAAAGATACCGGCCAGTATGCACAAGGTCGCGGCAGTCACGGTCTCAAACACAATTTTGCCCAGGAACGCTATCTGGAATGCATCAGCCATGGTTTGACCCATGAGCAGGCCTTGCAGCAGACATCCCTTGAAACCTCGCACTTTCGCCTGCGGGAGACCCTGACCTACACGAGAGGATGAATTATGGATGACCAACTCTACCAGATAACCGGCCTGACCGACCGGGAACGGAAGAATGTTCTTTCCTGGGTGGCATCACTGCCGGAGGAGAAGATCGTCGAGATCTTTCAGGACGGCGTGAAGAAGGCCTACCAGATCAAGGAGGAACGGCCCGATCTCCCCGGCAGGATCGGTAAGTACTGCGCCTTCATCGTCTCTGCACGTAAATCCGGCTGGGACACGCTGAAAGGGAAAGGCTACCGGGTGGCGGAAAAGGAGCAGTACGATGACTTCTCCCACCTTCGCAAGGCGAAGGCTGCTTCATTGATCCAGCGGGGCCGGACCCCGGTGTTGCGAAAGAAAATCCTGGCTTACTGGGGAGAAGTGAAAGAGTTGAAAGCCGAAGGAATGGGGTTTCGGCCCATCGCAGAATATCTGACCAAGACACGCAAGGTGAAAACCTCGGCGTCGTACCTGGTAAAACTATGGCATGAGGTGGAGAGTAATGATTGAGTACGATTATAAGGGGATCAAAGTCGAGGCTACGGTCGAGATGGAACAGCATGACTACGTGGACGCAGGCGGACATTGTCGGGTACGGTTCGAGAAAAACATCAAGGTCGGAGTCCGATTCTGGAAATTTTTGGTTGACGGCAATTTGACCGAACTTGCCTTTATCAAGTCCACCTTGAACTACTTCATGCAGTGTTACTGGAAACGAACCAGCAAGGAAGGGAGCCGCATCGAACTGATGAAGACGATTCACCATAGCCACAAAAGTCACTTCGTCAATCCGCTTTCTCTCGGCTTCATGGCACGTCAAAAGAACAAGAAGCATTACCTTGAGATCAGTCTGTTAGAAAATGGCAACCCTGCTGGCGAAGTCTACCTGGATGGTCCGGAGGTACTCATGCTTGACATTGCCATTGGTAAGGCGATCAGCCTTCTGGCACCAAAAATGATAGAAAGCGAAGAGGAGAAGGGTAAAGAGGAGAGCGGAGAAAAGAGCGGGGCCGAATCTTCCGAACCTAAGAAGATTCCACCAATCCAGTACATCACCAGTTTTGATTGCTAAATTGGCAACTAAAATGGGGGCAAGCATTTGTCACCATCATAGGTGCCATTTTAGTCACCATTGATGGTGACGTTTCCGTATCCGAACCGGCAACCCAGGACCTTCGGTAGCCAAAAGGTAACCAAACAGGCAACTATCCGGAAAAGGAACACGTGGCAAAAATATACCGTGGCAATATTTATCGGAACAAAAAAGATGTCAACGCGATGGCCACCTCAATCATCTACAGCTTATTGCTTTGCTTTATGATTAAAATGATTGGCATTGACGCTACGGTCTCTTTCTTTCTTTTCCTTGGTATATGTTCCTTGCCTGCATTCCTTGACCGTGCATTAGGTGACAAAAGCCAGGTGGCTAACGACAATGATTCCGGTGGGTATCGTTACATTTATTCATATCGTTTCGGGTCACGATTCGGAAACCAAAAGAGATAGGAAGTGAAAGGGGCCGCAAATGACGATCAAACATTATGATGCTCAGGCATGGCTGAAGGAAAAGGAAGCCCGCAGACTAAAACTCCCTGCTTTCTTCTTCGCTTTGTCCGGAACCGTACTAACCTGCCTCCTTGCCGGGGGGCTTGTTGGCGTATTTTTTCAGAATATCTTCTGGTATTGCGCCATTGGTATCGCAGTCATCTCACTACCGTATGTCCTTATGGACCGGGTACATCTGCGCCTATATCACGGATATGCGGAAGGTAAGGATCTCTGGGCGTTGGTGAAATATGCATACACCAGCACAGATTATTGGCCGCGTTATCCATTTTTCTGGGGCGGCTGGTGGTATCGGTGTTGGTACTGGTGGTAAAATTCATCTAAATGGAGTATGTCATTTTATGTCATCACCTTTCCGATACACGTGTCGGACTCTGGCCTCAATACAAATTGTACCATTCCAGTTGGCGTAACAATTCTGCAATAGGACTCAGCCATGATCGCAAGCTGTAAAGGTTTTTTACGCGATGTCGCCATATATTTTCGCGACTTTCTAGAAACCGACTTCCATAAGAGGCGGCTACCAAAAAGAAGCGTCAAGCTGCGGAATCAGGACAATCTGCTGGTCGGTATCAAACTCGGCAAGTATCCAACGTTCGTGGAGACCGTTTGGAAACTGGTTCGAGGGGGTTTCGGCGGTACAATTCTGAAGCAGATCGCTAAAGGCAGTTACCGGGCAACGATCCCCCTATCTCTGATTGCTTTGGTTGATGCACAGCTAAAGGGGATTCGTGCCGAAGCTCTGGATTCAGCCGCTACAACCCTTGCCAGGGATGCAAGGCGCCTCGGGAAGGCGCACAAAGACCAATACGACCGGGCTGTCGAAGCTCTCAATACAGTTGCAGGAACAGTTGTCAAAACGCAGATCGTCAAGCCTTTCATAAACAGCCTTGCCAAGCCGCTTGCAAATCTCACAGTCAGTGACGAGAACCTTGTTTATCTGATGGAAGAAGAGTTGACGGCTATTCTCGTCAGACCGCTCGAAGAGATTATGACAGTCCTCGTGCAGGAGATCATCGCAGGGGAAGAGGTTGATGCAGAGAGCCGCCTTATCGGGCAACTTCAGCTCGAAGAGGTCAAGGGCGCTATCAGGAGTTTTTTTGAAACATACCAGGCAGCGGATCTATATCTGGAGTTGTTCGAGCTTGTCCGTAACAAGAGCATGCTTGAAGGGCAGGAGGTCTATCTATATTTCGGGGAAATCAGCTACAGCAATGCTCGTTTTCCGATATTCTACATCCCGGTAGAGTTGCGCCGTGAAGGCGAGGCTTTGGCTGTCGAGTTCGATCCGCATGTGTTCATCAACAAGAAGGCTCTCGACTTCATTTCCCAAGAATACTGCCGGGAGACGGAGAAAAAGGGGAGCCTTTCGAGCATAAGCGAACGAATCATCTATCTGGCAAATCAGGGCGATGGATTCCGGGATCTGGTGCAGGAAGTTTTCAACGAACTGGCTAGTTTTTTTGCCACAGATGGGGCAATCGACATTGGATCTGCCAAGCCGCAGATAACAAGAAGCAAGCATGTTCAGATCAACAACTCGACCAGCTTTGCTCTTTTCGAAAAAACAGATGAAGCGGTGGTAAACGACTACGAAGAGATTCTTCGCCAGCTTGCGCTAGATGATAGTGAATTGGGCGGTGCATTTGAGCGGATCATCCAGGATTTCATCGAGAAGGAACCTGTTTCCTTTCTCTCTGAGGTTCACGACGAGTGGGATGGTACAAGTACCGACGAGAAGCTGGTCGTATCCTCGCCGATAGCACTGAATGAAGAGCAGCGCCAGATTCTCATGGCGGTAAAGCGGGAAGGCTGCAATTACATAACCGTCCAGGGTCCTCCCGGAACAGGGAAAAGCCATACCATAACTGCAATCGTCTGTAATGCTGTTCTGAACAACCAGTCAGTGCTGGTCTTGTCAGACAAGAAAGAAGCCCTTGATGTTGTAGAAGACAAAATTGCAGAGACATTGAACAGGGTGCGGCATGACAAAAACTTCCAGAACCCCATCCTGCGTCTAGGTAAAACAGGCAGTACTTATGCCCAGATTCTTTCCAGCGCCTCAATCACGAGTATCAATGACGCCTATCGGGCTCTCAAAAGCAAACATGGCGAATTGGAAAAAAACATCGCCAGCTCCATTGCATCCCTCAAAGAGGATATCGAAGCCGAAGTCCTTGGCGGTGCCAACATAAGCCTCGATGAAATACGGGAACTGCTCGCGTATGAAGCCCGCATGTCAGGAAAAGCGATCCCTGTAGATGTCGATGAATTGGTCCGTCATGTTTCGGCTCCGGGAGACCTTGATGAGTTGCGCCAAATTGCCCTTGATATATGTGAAACTTTTGGCCCGGATGGAGGTGCTACCACCAATTCTTTCCCAAGACTTTGCACTGTTCTTGAACTTAAACCAATCGGTGATGTTAAGGCGCTTATCCGGTTTGGCGACCACTGTGGCGAATTCCTGACGTTATTGGCGACATTGAGAGGGCGTTTCGGAACGTTCCACTCAATCGAGACTCTAGGCGACCTTGCGAACAACAAGATCGACCCGCTCAAAGCGCTCCGTGCCGACATTGTGGCACTCCACGACGAATTTCTCGGCGGTCTGAAATGGTGGAGGAAAAGCGCAATCAACAATCGGTTTCGGGCTCTTTTTCCTGATTCAACGCTGGCTTCGGCATATGAATCTTTGCCTGTCATCAACTCTGCTTTGGAAATTATCAATGCCGCAGTGCTGCGTAAGGACTCATTACCGGCAGTCGACCAGCAATACGATTTTGCCGCTACTCTCATGCGCTTGGTACGAGACGAAGAAATATGCCGTGAAATGCTGCATCTCGGCAAATTCGCCGACGAGTTGCGCTACCTGGAAGAACGCATCGGAATCTACCCGGCAACGATGAAACAGCTCGGGATTAAGGATATATCGCTTCAATCCTTGTGTCGCAACAAGCTTGTTGCTATGGCTCAGGATGAGTTTGATGGTCTGGTTGCCTATATTTCGCTGTATCAGCTTCTTGAGCAAAAATTTCGTGGGCTCGGCTCAATCGGATTTTTAGCCAGAAAACGACAGATTGAAGAACTCATCACGATGGAGATGACATTCTGTCTTGACGGGCGTGTTATCGAGTTCTACCAGAACAACCTGGCGACAGCCAAGTCGCTGCGGACTGTCATTCAAAAGAAGCGTCGCTTCCCGAAAGACGAATTCCAGAAGCTCAAAGGCGCCTTTCCCTGTATCCTTGCTGGCATCAGGGACTATGCGGAATACATCCCGCTCCAAGCGGACATCTTTGACCTGGTCATCATCGACGAAGCATCACAGGTCAGTATATCCCAGGCGTTCCCGGCGTTACTGCGTGCCCGCAAGGTGCTGGTCCTCGGCGACAAGAAACAGTTTTCCAATGTTAAGGCCGCCCACGCCCGTTCCGAAACCAATAATGAATATGTGAACCGGCTGCGGGCAAGTTTCCTCGCCTGTGTGTCGAGTGACGAGGCAAAGCTGACGCGAATTGAGAACTTCAACATCCGCACTTCGATACTCGAATTTTTCGAATACATAAACAATTTTACAATCCAACTGAACAAGTACTTCAGAGGTTACCGGGAGATCATTTCCTACTCCAATCGGCATTTTTACCAGAACAGCCTACAGGTTATGAAGATCCGCGGGGACGCCATTGATGAAGTGCTATCCTTTTCTTTCATCGACCATGATGGGAAAAATGAGCCGGTAGCGAATACCAACCGCCAGGAGATCGATGCAATAATCGCGGAGTTGATCCGCCTGAAAACTGATGGTTTTACCGGGACCGCTGGAATCATCACTCCGCATACCAATCAGCAGAAACTGATTATCGAATCCATCAACCGACTTCCCGAGCGAGACTGGCTTTACGACAATCTACGGCTCAAGATCATGACCTTCGATACCTGCCAGGGTGAAGAGCGGGATATCATATATTATTCGATGGTCGCCAATCCGGCTATTGATCGTCTCTGGGGCATTTTTGTCAAGGATCTTGCCAACGTCGATGTCGAAGAGGATGGAAAAATCAAGGCACAACGCCTCAATGTCGGCTTCAGCCGGGCCAAGGAAAGGATGCATTTTGTCCTCAGCAAACCGCTCGATCAATACAGCGGCTCAATCGGCGATGCTCTTCGCCATTATTGGGAAGAGCGCCGGATAGCCCAGCAGGAACCGACAGTTAACGATGTCGATCCAAAATCACCTATGGAACGTGAAGTCCTCGGGTGGATACTCAACACTCCACTTTGGCAGGAAAACCGTGACAATGGCCATATCTCGCTGGTCCCCCAGTTTAACATTGGAAGTTATTTGAACCAACTTGATCGGATGCACACGTACAGGCATCCGGCATACAAAGTGGACTTCCTGCTGACATACCGTGAACTTTCAGACAAGAAGCACCGCATCATCATTGAGTACGATGGCTTTCAGGAACACTTTGTCAATCACGAGGCAGTAACAGCCCTTAACTATGATCAGTATTACTGTGAAGAGGATCTTTACCGACAGAAAACCATCGAAGGATATGGCTACAAGTTTCTGCGTATCAACAGGTTCAACAGCGGGAAGAACCCGGTGGCAACGCTTGACAGGCGTCTTCGGGCTCAGATAGAAGAAAGGCCGGAAACCAATGGTGTCCTCGACGGAGTGCTCGATACCATAGATGGACTACGCACCAATGAAGTGAAAGAGTGTCCTGAGTGCAAGGAACTGCGTAAGATAGAAGATTTTCGCGACTTGACGCTGGTGAGGGGTGTTGGAAGGATTTGCAATACCTGCAAGGTGGTGAGGAAAGGTCCCTCCCAGAAACAAGCAGGCACAGGCGTTCAGACTTCAAGAACCAAGTGTCCAAAATGCGGAGTAAGCATGGTACTCCGTCGTGGCAAATACGGTCAATTTTATGGCTGCAGTATGTTCCCGCAGTGCAGGGAGACGGCCAAAGTCTAATATTCGGTTCTGATATATACTTCACACGGTCACCATTTGCGTTTTATCGAACATCTGGAATTTCAATGTTAGCAATGTCTTGAGTGCTGGTGTGCTCTGGGTCTGAGCCAGGCAATTCACAATGGCATTTTTAAACGGTGTGAAGCTGGAGTAGTATACCGAGTATAAGCACTCCTTTTTTTACAAAGCGCCACAACCTTTCAATCAGATTGAGATTTGGTGAATAGGTCGGTAAAAAACATAGTTCAATCTGTAGCAGTTCAGCAGTACTCATGACCAAGGCACATTTTTGATAGCGGGCATTATCCAAGAAGAGCGTGATTGGCATCTCCAACTTCTGCGCCGCCAAGAGGTGCAAGAGCTCACAGACTTCCTGGGCAGTAATATAACTGCCATTTGCGACACTGATCAGTTCATGGGTGATGGCGTTCAACGCGCCTAAAACATTGAACCGCTGCCGTCCAGCCGGGGCACGGATGAACAACCGGGTTACCGACCACAAAAAACCTAAGAACGGTGCGAGAACAAAATGAGCAGCGTCTACAAAAAAGACCGCGCGTATACCAGCTTTGGCCTCATCCAGTCGCGGTTGTAGAGTCTCCTTTAGATACTGCGCCTGCTTTTCGGGGTCTGCCTTGGCCGGCATCGTTCCGATCTTGCGACATTTCAGCAAGAGTTTTTTTTAAAAAAGTTCCCCACCTGCGTGGGACTTCGTTTAATGCCTGTCAAGGTCTCAATCTCAAACTGTGCCTGCTTGATAGTCGCCGGTGGATGTTCTCTGAAATGAGCTTCCAAGGATGTGGCGTAGGTGCTGAGCTCGCTTTGAGGACGATGGAACCGTACAGTTCTCAAACCATCGACACCGTTGTCAAGATACAGTTGAAAATAGTCTCGTAGAGTATTTACACAAATCCCTACAAGTTGGGCAATCTGCGCGTGGGGAAGGTTGTGACTCTTTAGCCATAACGCTTCCATCCGGCGCTGCACCAACGGCACAGGATGGCTAAACCGCTCATCGTTGAAATAGCTATGACTTCAGGTGAAAACATCATCTGCATGGTCATGGTTACCCCCCTGGTCGTCGTTTATGATTATATCGACAACTCAGGGTGAGACTTAACAAAAAACTCATTTAGAGACCGTTTGGAGTATACATCCCGGTTCTGCCGGGGCAGGGAAATCCCAGCTTGTTTTTGTGAGGGTTTAGGATGGCGTCGTAGGACTTCCGAATAAACTGTTTTCCGCAGGCAGTACATTTGAAAATGTATTTCGGACTACCGCCGCCGGCCTGAACAACTCTGCTCCTACCGGTGCTTCTCGGAATCGACGGCCGTGTCACAGAAAAACTTGATCTTTCCGTCAATGGGACATGGAGAGGCCCTGACGGGGTCAGTTCCACAAGGTATTTCGGGATAAAGGAGACGGTGCTGACTTCAACTCCTTCGACGCGATCAACACGATATGATCTTGGTTCCCCGGTTTCATGCTTGATTGTACACAGAAGCAGGTTGCCGTCTTTTGTGCGCCGCAATGAATAGGGTTCGATGAGCCGCCAGCTTCCCTGATATCGAAGGTTGACACAGAGCCGGTTGGCGGCAGCAAAGCGAACCGACTCCAGCGGGACTGGAGCGTGCCAGGCATAAACCATGGACGGTGGAAGCCATGCTTCGTCGATAGCCTCTGTGATCCGGATACCGGGAAGTTCCGGCTTTTCGGCAACACCGTGCAACCAGTCGAGGACTTTCGGCAACTCTGTCCAGAACTGCTCGAACGGCGGCAGCACCGGCAGTTGGTGGGCGAGCATATCTTCCCACTCGGACAACAGCTTTTCCTGTGCGCTCTGGGTCAGAAGTGAATCTCTGGTCGGGACTGGAATATTCTTGAATGCGCACTTTTCCCGGAGTGTCTGCATCACTACCGACCGGTCGGGACGGATCTCGTCGTGGCGGTAGAGATGCACCACATCGTACAGGTCGCGTGGGCGTTCCCGTTCCGTCAGTGCTCGCACCTTTTCCGCGAAAACCTCTTCAAAACAATAACAGAGGGCGCGAATTCCCGCTGTCGGCCGGTCCGAATAGGGATGATGTACTTCCCGCTCTTCCGGTGCCAGCACCAGCTTTTCCTTCGTGGTCAGATCAAACTTGATGCGCGCCAGGTTTCGCCGCTGTTGGAGGGGGCCAACGTAGTAGACACGTCCTTCGGCATAGGCGCCCCCCTGAAATTGGAAAACCTTGAACCTGATCTGATCGGCTGGAATCTCAATACCGCTCTCTTCATAGATCCAATCGGAGATTTTCCGGAACGTCCGGAGAAGGAAATCCTGATCGAGGTGCGCCTCTTCGGTAATGGTGAAATCGAGGTCTTCCGAGAAACGATAGGTCTCAAACCAGCATTTCTTGAGGCAAGTTCCCCCCTTGAAGATCCAGTGACCAGTAAGTGCCTCGTTGGCAGCTATGCCGGCCATGAGCCAGCCGAGAACGTAATCCTTCTCCACCACATTGAGGGCGAGAGAGAGTTCCCGCGCCAGTTCCGTCAGTTCCTGGCGGTCGATCATGCCGCCTCCTTCAGCCGGTTCTCCGGCAACCAGAGCCGCCAGCGAGAAATCAATCGCACGGCTTTGAGTTTCGGGTCAAACCTGGTGTTGCCTTTGGTGAGCCGCTGTGCGCATTTCTCAATGGCGGCGATTTCGTCGGGCGCATTCTGTTCCAACAGAAAACCCAGACGCTTGAACACGGCACCGTTCCCGAGCTGGTCGGCATAGTCGATCAGCAGTTGCAGATTCTTTGTCTCTGACCGAAGGTAATTTACCAGCATATCCTGAACCGACCTGATCCCTCCACCCAACCGCGGCTCGGCCAGCATGTCCAGAATTGTGCGGGTGGGATCGGATACTGAAACCTTGACCTGGCCGCGCCAGACGGACTTCATGCCGAACATTTTCTTTTCATTGATGGAGCAGAGGAGAAAAGTCGTGCTCTTCATGACAGGATTACGGTCACGCGGAGTCAGTTGAGTAATGACGACCGTGGTCCGGAATATCTGTTCCGTCAGGTCCCAGTATTCGGCAGCACTCCAGCCGCCGATATAGCAGGGGGCATAGAGGCTCGCGGCGATCAGCCATGGATCATCAAGAGCGACATCTGCCGAACTGGCCTCCAACGGTACAGGCACATACATACCTCGCTGCACCCGCGACACCCAACCCTTCTCATTCCAGCGTGAAAGCATCTTTGCCGCCTCGGTTCTGGTGATTCCCAGGGTCTCCGCTACCTGAGGGACAGACACAGTTCCCTTTGTGGCTCTAAGAACCTCTGATAGTCGCTCCCGCGAGAGTTTACCGATTCCAGTAAGCTTTTTCATAGTATACCTTACATGCACCAGTTCGCTTATTATGTGAATATCAGCACTTTACATATACCATATAAGATGCAGTATATCAAGTGTGTCATAATTCACAGATTTGGCGATCTAGTACGTTTTGAATATACTTTATACTATTCAATCCCAAATTGCTGTTTCAGCTGCTCAATGGTATGATTTCTGAACAACTGCTTCAGTATGGCGGCACTATGGTGAAGAAAAGCAGGAAGAAATCAATGCGAACAGCACGTGAAATAGTAAGAGCAGATACCTTTGAAGAGCGCGGGCCAAAACTACCGCAATTAAATTTTACTCCATATTTTTCAATCTGAAAAAGTCAAGCTCAGCGATTTGTTTGAATTTGTCATAAGTTGGCCCATGTAATTCACGCAGATATTTTGCAACCGCTTCGTTGCCGAGTATGCTTTTCAGATATGCCTGCATGGATGTCATATCGATCATCGCTGTACCATACTGCTCCTTCAATGAGCCTATTTCCCTGGACAAGGCAAGGCTCTCTTCCTCAAGACGAACCTGGCGGGCCAGTATTGCCGGAGTCTCCTTTTTCGGTTTGCCTTTATTGACGAGCTGGTTCACCGGCGTTGCGTCCAGAAGGGCCTTGGCATAGTTGCAGTTGAACTTGTTCTGGTCATTCATCAGCATGGCAGCGTTAATCTGCCGGGGCGCCTTCATTTTTCTCAATACCCTGAACACCGGTTCCGGCACGACCTTATCCTTCAGCAGTTCGACCGCCTCCGGGCAAATACCTTCAAGCAGATTCCTCTTGTTTCTGATGGTTCCAATGTCAAGATTTAAGACACGGGCGAGCTTTTCTTCAGAGACTCCTGACTGCACGGCCTTCACTATCATACGATGTTCCTGAATTGCTGTAAGCCGATTGATATATTTGTTGTAGGTATAGGTCTCGTCATCGGTGGAGATCAAGCAAGCGACGTGTTCCACTCCCAATTCCTTCAATGCCATGATCCGCAGATGACCATCGAGCAGGAGATAACCTTTTTCTTTCTTGAGCGGAGCGACGACAGGGGCTTCGATAAGTCCTACTTCCCGTATGGATGAAAGCACCTGAGCATACTTTCTGCATTTTTTTGCACTGATGGAAATATTTTTGGTGGGGAGTAACTCCTCCACGACAAATTCTATCAGTTTTTCCTGGAATCCCTGCTTTATTATGTTTGCCATCGCCGCTACCTTTTCAGAAGATCCGTTACATGCAGAGGTATTTCATTCATGCCGACGGCCTTCAGCTGATTGGTGAAATGTACATCATTCAATAACTGGCGCAGAGCCATGGCCGTGTAATCCAATACATCCTTGATATAGTTCGACTGAGCCAACAGTCGTTTCTTCTCTCTGGCTCCATTTTCATAGGCTGCAATCAGATCTTCCGCGGAGACTTTGGCATTATCGCGGTGTGGAGCTGAAAGCCCTTTGCCGTAATGTTTGCGCCGGGAGATGATTTTCTGCAAAAGGACCAGCTTCTTCCCGGTCAACGCCCCCGATTCATACGCTTCCGTCAAGGCCGTCTGTACGGTGGCGTCATCTTCCGCAGCGATGTTCAGCGCCTGGTATAAAGGGATTCGCCCCTTTTCCACGGCGTTGACCAGATATTCTTCTCCCTCTTCGAGCAGACGGATGATGCCGCGAATATAGTCTTTGCCAAGATTGGTCTTGGCAGCAATGGCATCGTCCGCGTACCCCTGGCCTTTCAGGTACTTAATGCTTTGCAGAAGCTCCAGGGCACTGCTGTTGCGCCGGGCGATATTCTCCACCAGGCTCATAAGATGCGCATCTTCTTCACTTACTTCGCGAACTATTGCGGGGATTTCAATCGCTCCTGCTGCTATGAAGGCTTCAACCCTTCCCTGTCCACACACCAGATCATACTTCTTGCCGTTTTTCGGATCTTTCCTGGGTGCAACTGTTATGGGCCTTTTCAGGCCGACGCTCCGAATGTTCTGCCGAATTTCTTCGGCAATGATCTGATTGCGCACCCGTGGATTCAGAATGTGAATATCTTCAATGAGAATAAGCGCTACGGCCCCATGCTCCATGTTCCACCGCCTTGTCGAGAGAGATGTTAACGCTCAGCTTCAGCAAATAATCCAGAGTGTCGGCACGAAATCCATCCAGAAACCCTGTGTTGTCCTCCGACAGCTTTAACTGCCCGTGTGAAAACTCCAGCGCAGGTAGGATGTAGTAATCCTGGATCGCTTCATTACGGACATCCATGCGTACCGCTACGGTTATGTCGGGACGGAGTCCGCTGTCAAAGCGGATTTTCCAGCGCCGAGTCCCGGAAGGGGTGGTGAAACAGCGGCTGATGACAACTGAAATGAATAGATTGCAATTCAACTCCAGCAGGTAGCTTTCCCGATCTATGGGAATCTTCCTACCGCAAAGGTTCTCTATGGTGCGGACGACATCGGTAACGATCTCGGCATGGAGGGAGCGCAGTCGCTGGTTGATGGCAACATACTGATAGTCGCGCTTCGGGGTATACCCGATCATCTGATAGACCCGCAGCAGGCCACCGAAACGATTGCGGATCAGACTACAGGGAGGTAAGAAATCAGCTTCATCAATGATCAGCGCGGAAAGGCGCCCCTGCCTGGCGTATAAATCCCGTAGCCCCAGCAGCAGCTCTTCGTCGGTTGTCTTTTTGTTTCGCTCCCGGTAAATATCCTGGGCGGTGCAAAAGCGCTCCATATCAACTACGGGTTCAAAGGCCCGCTCCTTGCGGACCCACTCGCTTTCCGGATTCGGTTTGGCTCTGCTCTTCATTTTGCCCGATGTACGGTTGAACAAGTTGTTGCCGACATATTTTTCATTGGTCAGCACCTCGCACACGGTTCCTCGTGACCATGGACGTCCGAAATGGGTTTTCATCCCTTGTGCGTTCAACAGCGACGCAATGTCAGTTCCACTTATCCCGGCAATGAACTGGTCATAAATCCAGAGCACGGTCCGACATTCCTCATCCGGCCCCGGCATCAGAATTACCCGCTCGGTGAGCAGGCTTTTCCGCTGCCCCATTGCCAATTCCTGCTTGGGGTTACCGGCCTCGTCCAACAACATACGCCGCAGCCCGAACCCCGCCACGCCTTCCTGCCGGTATCCTTTTGATACCAGATTGCATTGTCCCGCCCATACCTTCTGAGAGAGCTGGCGGCAATAGTCGCTGGCGCTTTCATCCCGCAGCAGGGTCATAATCCGGTCGGCAAGGTTGCTGGTTAACGTCAGCGGCTTTTCGCAGGACTGGCAGACGACGTTTCTGCGTTCCAGCCTCATCCGGTGATACTCAGCCTCGCGACTGTCTACAAACCGTCCCCAACGGCTTTCATCCAGATACAAGACAATGTTGTATCCATTCCGCCCCTGCTCCACATCGTCAATCAAGGTCTGAAACTGTTCCCGCTTTTCAGTGTTGATCCCGCTGACGCCCAGGTCAGCATAGGTTTTGATAATTTCAATGCCGTATTCAGCGGCATAGGTTCGTATTGCCCGCTCCTGATTTTCCGGCGACTCAACCTGCAACTCTGTGGACATACGGATATACATCGCACCCTTCAGGCGCAGGCTTTTGATATCAGCCGGTGTATATGCCGTTCCCGCTTGGTGCATTTCCGGATATCTCCTTAATTACACGTCAGAATATTCCGATAACACTTTCAACCAACAAGGGGCGTATGTCTACAAAGATTCTGGGTTCTTTCGTAAATTAGTTGAAGCGTAAATCGGGTGGTCTGGAGAGCTGCGGATAGAAGGAAGTACATCGGATTTGACATTTTCTGTTAGAGTTTTGTTTCCCGACAAAATTTGCAGAAAGGATATCAAATCCGATGCATTACGAGACTATCACAAAGCTGCTCAACCTCCCAAACGTTATTGTGGTTAATGTGCCCGACTGCAAAGACGGCAACCTTCACCTTTGCGTTGCTTTCTCTGACGATATTGCTCCACCGATTTGTTCAGGCTGCGGTGCTGTCCATACATCAATCCACAGCAGAAGTCAGGTACGGATAGAGGATCTTCCTTCTCATGGTTGCCGCGTTTTTCTTTATCTGGAGAAACGCAAATGTCGCTGCCCCGACGGAGGCATTCATACTGAGTATCTGCCTTGGCTACATGGCCGCTTTACAAAGCGCTTTGCTGAGCAGGTGAACAGACTCACCGCCATCACGACTAATACCGAGGCTGGTTGGTTTCTTGGCCTTGACGATGAGGTTGTTTATCGGATCGACCGGGCAATCCTTCAGGAAAAGGCTGACGATCTTCTGCAACCTACGCCGGCACCAAAGACAATGAGCGTTGACGAAGTTGCTTGGAAGAAGGGGCACTCCTACGTCACTAATGTCGTGGACATCGACAAACGTATTGTCATCTGGAACCACGACAAACACGGCAAGAGTGTCCTTGACGCCTTCTACGAAAGCTTGACCGAAAAGGAACGCGCCGAAATCGAAGTGGTGGCCTGCGATGGTGCCAGGGGATTTCTCTCATCTTCCCGCCAGTACGCAGAAAATGCCCTGATCGTCCTGGACCACTTCCACGTCAAATCGTACCTGAGCGCTGCGTTGGATGATGTTCGTAAGCAGGAACTCACCAAGGCAAAGAGAGATAAAACTCAAGAAGAACTTACCGGGTTACTGCACTGCAAGCAGCGCTTCATCTTGCTGCGCAATAAACCGTCCAAGAAGAAAACCCAGGTACTCAAACGTCTGGAAGAACTTAACGAGCCCGTTTATAAGGCCATGCTTCTCAAAGAGCAGTTTGCAACCATTTACGAACCTGAATCGTTCTAATAGAGCGCTTGTGTTTTCAGTATGACTTTTTCTGTCGTATGTATCTGCTATTCTCCTGATATCAAGAATCGGGAGGATACACATGAAAAAGAACAACATTCAATT
>Ga0209697_10005735_pt1 | contig 15321 bp, 7 predicted proteins | sample AliMusrvi5mmetaG_FD_184115 | JGI IMG/M metagenome (GOLD analysis project Ga0209697, IMG submission 184115) | Freshwater lake bacterial and archeal communities from Alinen Mustajarvi, Finland, to study Microbial Dark Matter (Phase II) - Alinen... | ecosystem: Environmental > Aquatic > Freshwater...
GAAGAGCTCCACGGCCGGGATCACCGGCAGCACCAGCAAACGGATCGACACGACAACGTCCGTCGGTTTTCCGCGGACAAGCTCATAATTGAATCTGTTCAATGAGCCGCCTCTTGCGGGATGGAAATACGAATCATAATATTGACCGGAGTAAAAACTCATGAACCCCCGATCATTTCATTGGAATCGCATGGAGCGATGCCGCCACCGTCCCGGAGCGGTCAGGCATGTGGTTTTCCTCATAAATATTGCGTTTTTACGCATTGTTACCGGAGCGCGTTGTGCTTTATTGTCCAGCATGAAGGAGGTTGCTCCAAGCCTGCAGGTCATCCCCATGATTAAAAACAAACCGGATCTGCGAACTTCCGCCAGCAGTTTGTCCATCCTCCCACGATTTTCCGATATGCATGTTGCCAGCCCCAGACATCTTCTTCCCCGTCCATCCTTTCGGAAGGCGGGCGGGTTCACCTTGGTCGAGGTGGCGATGGCGCTGGGGCTTTTTGCATTTGCGATCATTCCGGTGATCGGGATGATGGGAACCGGCCTCTGCGTGAGCAAGGATTCCATCGAGTCCTCGACATTGTCACAGATTTTCCGCCAGGCGGAAGCCTACGCCGCGACGAACACGGACAATGCCGGGACGCTTTATTTTACGAGATACGGGGAGCAGCTGGCAAGTAGCAGCGGAGCCATCTACCAGATGAGTTTTTCGAACGCGACGCCGACGGATGCGGCGGCCGGGCTCCTCGCGAGGCGACTCGTGCAGACGACTGTGGTGAAGGCCGCAGCCACAAACGTGGCGATACCCAACGGCACGAGATTCCTCCAGTTGTCAAAGGATCCGGCTGATCTACGGACCAACAACTTCTGGTGAATGACTGACCGGCCCCATGCTCTTTCTCGCTCGTCCAAGGACGATGAGAGGCGGCCTTCGTGCGGGCTTCCCGGGGGATTTTCTCTTCTCGAACTCATTGTGGCGATGGCCGTGCTGGCGATCATGGCTGTGATGATGCTTTCGGTCACTTCGTCCGCGCAGCGTCTAGCGAAGCAGACAACCTCGCGGGTCGAGCAGTTCCGCGAAGCCAGAAGGGCGTTTGAAAGAATCAACCAGACCCTTTCCCAAGCCACCCTCAACCCTTACTGGGATTATGTGGATTTGAATGGCAAGCCGCGCACGACGAATACGAGCTTCATCCCGGCCAATTATTTCCGGCTCAGCGAGCTCCGGTATTTGCAGACGAATGCCTCGGCGCTCGCCGCGCCGCGCGGGGGGACGATGGCCGGGGGATCGGCATTTTTTCAGGCGCCTCTCGGAAAATCCGACACCGTTTCCGGCCTCAACTCTCTTCTGAACACGGTCGGTTTTTTCATTGAAAGAGGAAGCGATTCCAGCCTGCGGCCGCCAACGGTCACCGCTGCCGCGAAAACGAGATTCCGGCTCTTCGAGTTGCTCGAACCGACAGAAAATCTGACGATCTACGGCCTCACCTCGGGAAATTCCACCTACGGCGGCACGAACTGGTTCACCACGCCCCTTGCGAACGCGACCAATTCTCACAGGCTGGCAGACAACATCGTCGCTCTCGTCTTCCAGGCACAATACACCGCAGCCAATTCGACTCCCACAAACTCGTTCAACTACACCAGCACGCCGCAAGGGGTGGGCCTCACCCAGGCGGTCGAAGAGAACAACCTCCCGCCAAATGTCCGCGTCACCATGATTGCCGTGGACGAGACGTCCGCCCGTCGCATCGCGGACCAGAACATCGCGCTCACCGATGCCACAAACGACACCCTGCTGGCAACCCTCGAGCAGCAGCTTTCGGACAACCGCCTCAACTTTCGACGCTTCGAATCCACGGTCTCCATCGGGCCCGCAAAATGGAGCAGCAAATGAACCGGGCTTTTTCTCTCATCGAGTTGCTGGTGGTGATTGCGATCATCGGCCTGTTGGCGGCGTTGGCCATGCCGTCAGTGGCGGGCATACTCGGGGGCTCGAAGGTGAGCATGGGCGTCGAAACCGTGAACGGCGCGCTGTCGAGCGCTCGCCAGTTGGCTGCCACGAAGAACCGCGAGATCGAATTTCGCCTCATCGAGATGAGCGACCCCACATTTCCTGGTTCCGCCAGCCAAATCCGCGCCGTCCAGATCCTCGAGATCCGGGAGAACGGAACGAACCCGATCGGCAAACCCCGCGTATTCCCGTCCGGCGTCCTGATCGGCTCGAATGCGGCGATGACGTCGCTCGCCGCTCTTTCGAATGCGCCCGCTGCATCCACGGATTCCAAGATTTCCGGCATCGGCATTTCTTACAAATACCGCAGCTTCCGGTTCCGCCCGGACGGCTCGCTCAACCTGAAAAGCAAAGCCGAATTATCCGGCGTCACCAACTTCTTCCTCACCATCTACGACGAGAAGTTCCAGTCCCAGATCTCGGGGAATACCCCGCCGGCAAACTTCGCGACGATCCAGCTTGAACCGGCGACCGGCACCGCCATCCTCTACAGACCATGAAGAAATTTTTGATTTCCGATTTCCGATTTCCGATTTCCGCGCCGGCGTCCGGTCGAGCCCGGCAACCGGCCACGGACCATTGGCAACCCGTAATCGAAAATCCCCAATCGAAAATCTCCAATCGAAAATCGAAATTCGCAAATCGCAAATCCCAGGGTGCCGCGCTGGTTATCACCCTTTGCATTCTCGTGCTCGTGACCGTTCTGGTGCTTTCGCTCTTTCTCACCGTCACCAGCGAAAGAACGGAATCCGCCGCTTCCGCCAACCAGGGCGATGCCCAGCGGCTTGCCGCCGGTGTCGTGGACCTGGTCAAAGCCACCATCAGCCAGGCCACCAGCGGCTATGAGGACAAATTAGATGGAACCGGAACCCCAATAATAAGTAACCCGACCGCCTGGGCGTCCCAGCCGGGACTCATCCGCACATGGAGCCAGAACGGAGCCGCCTACAAAAGCTTCCGCCTTTACTCTTCGGGGAACATCACGGTCACCAATCAGGCCGACCTCGTCACGGACACGACCGATTTGGCGAGTTGGAAATCCGGCACCTCCTCCTACAACGCCCTCTGGTGCGACCTCAACACGCCGGCATCCAATGCCGCAGGCGGGCTGACTTATCCGATTGTCACGCCGCCAGCCGATGCCAACTCCGGCTCGACAGCCACGGACTCCACCAACGGCGTTCCTACCGACAACCCCGCGAGCGCGACCCAAGAGGGAGTTCAGGGGTTCTCGATTACCTCCTCGCCCGGCTACACGGCCGGCTCTGCCTCCCCCACCAACAATCCCGCGCCCATGCCGGTGAAGTGGCTCTATGTCCTCCAAGACGGCTCCTTCGTTTCGCCCACCGGCACCGCGGCAAATGTTACCGTCGCCGGCGCAACCCAAGCGAACCCGATCATCGGCCGCGTCGCCTACTGGACCGATGACGAGACCTGCAAGGTCAACATCAACACCGCCAGCGAGTATTTCTATTGGGAAGCACCGTCCACCTATTCCAGTGCTGATGTAACTCGGGCCATTTTTCAACCGGGTTCTGACGAATACCAGCGCTATCCTGGACACCCTGCAACGACCTGCCTGAGCGCGGTTTTTGAAAATCTCGGACCGGCCTCAAGTCTGGAAACCGACGCACAAAGAGCGGCGCGCTACCAGAAGGCATTCAACCTAGCACCGCGGATTGCAGGAACTATAGATGGCAAGCCGTATACCGGCGGGTTGAACGCAGGCGGTTCACAGGCAGGGACGGTTGTTAGTTGGCTTGGGTTACCTGCTCCCTCGCTGAAGTTGGTTCTCGATTCAGACCGCCTTTATGCGACGGAGGGGGATCTTCTGTATGACCCTACGCGCGCCGAACAACTAGTCAGCCAGGGGGTGCTAAACAACACCGCAGACCTTCAGCGAAGACTTTGTTTTCTGACCGCTCATAGCACGAGCCCTGATACCAATTGGATGAACCAACCAAGAATCAGCCTCTGGCCACTCAACCCCAACGAGACCGCAAAATGGTCGGCTTTCGACAAAGTTCTTGCTTACTGCGGGACGATTAACGCGTTACCTTACTATTTTCAACGAACCGACGGATTTGATCCTTCAAAAGATTTCAACGGAGCCGGGACTTACAGTCAGCGTAATCGATCGATCTACTCCTACCTAAAGCACATGCTGGACACCCCCATCCCGGGCGCGGCCGGGGCGAAATATTCCAGCAAGGCTTCCCGTAATTCCCAGCAACTCCTTACCAATATATTTGACTACATCCGGTGCTGCATCAATTTCCGCTACAGTGGCGGCTACACAGGCAGCGGAGTGAACGCCCAGGATGACCCCACCAAAAGCTATTACTTCCCCCCCGGACAGTCTTCCGGGTCTTTCGGATGCTTTGCCGCAGCCCCCACTGTCGTCAATGATCCTCAAACGGGGATAACAACCCGCGGTCCGGGCGGATACCCAGTCGTAAGTGATGTGGTGCTCCATTTTTGGGCGGTGAAGCCGGGGGAAACGAATCCATCGTCTCAAACAACAGATTATCCCGGGGCAATTCCTGTCAGCGGAACCATCACGCGCACCATCCAGATGAACCTTCTTTTGAATCTCTGCAATATGCAAGGCAACGACAACCTCCCGAGTCCGCAGTATCAGATTCAGGTTTCAGGCCCGGGTTGGTCCATAACAAGCGGGCCGGATTCCACCCAGGATGCCACTGTGATCTCCCCCTCAGGACCGATGAATTTCCCGTCTCCAGGTGGATCAGTGATGAGGGTTTACTCCCCCCACAACTCTAGCTGGGACTTTTCTCAACAAGGAGGATTCGTTGGCTTGGAATGGTTATACCGGGGCGCAGATAATGGCACGGACAGCTTCACTGGAACACATGATTTTCAAACCCGCGTGTTCAGTCGGACGCCCGCGGCAAACACCTTCACTTTTTACAGCGATCCGATCAACTTGAGAATTCCGATCGGAAGCGCAATCCCTATAGGTGGCGGAGCGACAATCGCTAGGCAAGGCTACAAGGATGAAGGCAAGAAAACAATTGCCTCCCTCATTGATCCAACGGCGAGACCAGCCATGATGAACTTTAATGGAGGCACGATTACCATCAAGATATTCCCGGGTATCAAAACAAATGGAACCGCTGAAACCGATTCTTATGATCTAACAACGACCACGCCGATTCAGATTATTACAGTCGATGTCCCAAGTTGCACGCTTCCCGTGCCGGTCCTTGGCGACACCGCCACAACTTGCACAGATGCGATTAACTCTCCCAATCCCAAAGTTTCATACTATGATTTTGGAACCTGGGTCAACCGGGGGAAGTATCCCCGACTCGAGACTTACATCAGCACATGCGGTTATGACAATGAAGCCCCATGGTTGATGGATGTCGTCCGCGGGGTCGCACTAAATCCTTCCGCCGACCACAAAGGCGATCTCAGGGTTCTGGCAAACTCACAAAATATTCCCTCTTCGTGGTATACGGGAGATTACAGCGGCACCTCCAGGGAGTTTCTTGTTGCCTCATGCATCTCATACGCATCCTCAAACGGTGGGACAAATTTCGCAAAACTTGATTCCACTGCGTCCTATAACGGTTATGTGAGCGCTAGGGTTGCTGCCCCCACACTAAATGGAATGAACCGGGGAGGGGTTGCGAATGTGGGAGACTTTATCAATGGCAGGGGAAACTTCGGCCCCGGCGGCTATTATATGCAATCCGACATGGGCTACGAGGCGAGATCGGTGAGCCTTAGCTACCCCCCCTACTTTGCTCCGGAGTTTTCAGACGCGCGTTCCCTCTCCAATGCTTTAACCTATTCACCCGCACGAATGGTCGGATCTCCAATTATCCTGGGTAAACTAAGTACGTTTGTTTCGGAGGCCATTCCTAACCCATGGGAAACGCTTCTTTTTTGTGCCAACCCACAAGGAGGCACGGCCTCACACCGCGGATGGGACGACCCGAAGGACCATTATTTGCTCGATTTATTCCAAATGCCTATTGTGGAGCCCTACGCCATCAGCCAGCCGCTGAACACCGACGGGCGGGTTAATCTCAACCACCAGATCGCCCCCTTTGGCTATATCAACCGGAGCACTGCCCTTTACGCGGCCATCAAAGGAACTCGCGCTTATGCCTTCCCTGACAAAAACTTAGTTAAATGGAACGCCCCAGGCTCCGCCCCCAAGCCAGACTACACGGTTGCCATCGATGTTCCACAGACTATCGCGCAAATCGACCTGCGCGCACCGTTCATTACTCCTTCGGAGTTTACAGAAGTTTCACTCATTCCCGAAGGAACGGGAATAACCACAAAAGCGGATGCAATTACCTACTGGAAGAGCATGACCGGAACAGGAGACGATCTTCGGGAAGCCCCCTACAACCACATCTACCCAAAATTGACCACCAAATCGAACACCTTCACTGTTCATATGCGGGTCCAGGCGCTGAAACAAGTGTCCAACCGGGCCGACTGGGCGACATGGAACGAGGCGACCGACCAGGTCGTCTCGGAATATCGCGGCAGCGCGACCATCGAGCGATACGTGGATCCCAACGACACGACGATCCCGGACTTCACCGTGCCCGCCAACTACACGAAAAACCTCGCGCCCTACTACCGGTGGCGCACGGTTTCGGAGCGGCAATTCCTCCCATGAGCCATCCCGGCCCGAAGCGCAAAGTGATCGCGTTGCTTTTCAACTCCTACGACCGCCATGTTGGGCTGTTCAAGATCGGTGTGCTCTAGCATGCGCTGCCGACCACGGACTAGGCACCCATAACTCTGGGAAGTGAAGACAGTAAGAAATGACATCTATTTCCAAACGCAACCCATGTTTATTTTCAATCAGAAGTGCAATGTTTCAATTTCAACGATGAATACTTGGCCCTCCTCCCATTTCACGGTCATGGCTTTTGCAGTCATGGTCTGCGCCTGCCTCTGCGGCACCGCCACTCGCGCCAGCGCGGAAGCCGCTCCGTTTGTGTGGCTGGAGGCGGAATCGGCCACCGCCACTCCGGCGACATTTACTCCCAAACTGCCCGGCACAGAGAGCCCGGATCCGCTTTGCAAGATCGAGGGCTCAGAGCATCCCGACTTCCTTTCCGACCAAAAATGGCTGCGTATTTTAATCGATGCCGGCAAGGTGGCCGAGCAGGTTCCGCCGGAGGGAATCGTGCTGGCGTATCCTTTTGATGTCGCCGCGGCCGGCAACTTCGACCTCTGGAACCGCATCGGGTTCGAGGCTGTCCGTTCCCCATTTGAGTGGCGAGTGGATGGTGGCGAGTGGAAGACGCTCGCCCCCACTGAGCTTGGCACGGATCTGGTGGAACTGAGCTTCTTTTGCGATGTGGACTGGATCAAGCTCGGCACGCAACCGTTGGCCGCCGGCCCGCACAAGCTGGAAATTCGCCTGAGCCGTGGCACCGACGCGTCCGGCAAGCCGACCCGCGTCCTCTATGCCTCCGACGCCCTCTGCGTCGCTGCGGCCGGGACATTTACGCCCTATTCCCATTTCCGCCCCGGCGAAGACCACCGCACCGATGCCGACAAGCAGGCCGAGCAAACGCTCTTCACTCTTCCCGCCCCGGCGAGCGCAAACCCCGGCGAGCGCACCTCCGTGCGCCTCAAGGGCCTCTGGCAGATCTGCCGGGCCGATGAAAAGCTCCCCGGCCCAGTGGACGTGCCGATCGCAGAGCTCCCGGTAAACCCGCGCTGGTCGGCGATCCCCGTTCCCAGCGACAAACAGACGGCCCGCCCGGATCTGATGTTAGCCCATCGCGTCTGGTATCGCACGCGGGTGGAGGTGCCCAAGGAAGCGATCGGGCGTTCGTTTGTTCTCCATTTCCCGCAGAATAACCTCAATACCACCGTCTTCGTCAACGGCACCTTCTGCGGGTTCTCCGACACGCCCTTGGCCCACATCGACATGGATATTACAAAAGGCGTGAAGGCTGGCGTCAATGAGATCTGGGTTGGCATTCGCGATCCTTATTACGCCAACCGTTTCAACCCTAATGACCCCATGGTCCTGCGGAACCTGTTCAAAGTGCCGCTGGAGACCACCAACCGCAAATTTGCCGATATGGTCTATGCGGTCCACGGCACAACAGCGGCAGGCATTCTGCAGACGCCAACCTTGACGGCGGCGGGGCCGGTTTATGCATCGGATGTCTTTGTGAAGCCCTCTGTCGCGAAAAAAGAGCTCGCCGCCGAGGTCACACTCAGCAATTCCGCCGCTCAACCTGCGGTCGCGGATATTACATGCGAGGCGGTGGACATCAAATCAGGCGCGGTGGCGGTCACGCTTCCCCAAGCGGCTGCCTCCGTCCCCGCCGGCGGTTACCAGATGGTTGAGGTCCGTGGCCCGTGGAGCGATCCGAAGCTTTGGTGGCCGGATGACCCGAACCTCTACCTGCTGCGCACTACAACCCGCGTCGGCGGCAACGTTGTGGACGTGCAATCGACCCGGTTCGGCTTCCGCGAGTGGACGATCCAAGGGAAAGACTTTCTGCTCAACGGGGTGGTGTGGCACGGATGGGGAGATCTCTTTTATGCGCCAAACAAAGAGGCTTGGCTCGAGCAATATAAGAAAAACAACGCGACCCTCGCCCGGTTGTGTGGTGCCTCGCAGGGCGGGATCTTTCCCTTTTTCGGCCTGAACCCCGACGACACCCTCGACTTTTTCGACGAAAACGGCGTCGTGGTTCGCAGGTGTGGCCCTATGGATGGCGAGATGATGAACTATCACACGCTGGAAGATCCGGTGCTTGGCACCAAATGGAAAGAGCAGCTTCTCGCCCAGGTGAAAGGCGAGCGCAACCACCCAGCCATTCAGCTCTGGTCGCTGGAAAACGAGGTCCTGTTCATCAACGCGATGAATGGCGGCAAAGCCGCCAAGTGGGAGCCGGTCGTCACCGAGGCTTCCAATGCCGTGCGCGCACTCGACCCAACCCGCGCCACGATGGTCGATGGCGGAGGAGCCCTCAAGGACAACTCGCTTCCCGTCCATGGCGACCACTACATCAATGCCGATCTCACCAAGCTTCCCGGTGCAGCCTATGAGCCCCAAGTGGAAGGCGGCGGGCGCAAACGCTGGACATGGGACCAGCAGCGCCCGCGCTTCATCGGCGAAGACTTTTTCCTCTCGGGCAACCATCCCGAGCTCTCGACGATTGGCGGCGAGGCCGCATTCGGAGGCAAGCTGGCTTCGCAACAAGCCACGGGCCTTGTTTTGAGCATCGCCCAGCAGGGCTACCGCTGGGCCGACTTTGGCGGATGGCAATTCTGGGTTTCCAGCAATGACAGCGACGGGAGCTACTACAAGTATTTCGCCCCCCGGGTGGCCTTGGTTCGGGAGTGGGATTGGACCTTTGCCTCCGGTTCCACGGTCCCTCGCACGATCGGCCTGTTTAACGATAGCCATTCTGCGGATCCGTTCACGTTGACTTGGAGCCTCAGCTTTGATGGGAAAAAAGTGGCGGGCGAATCAAAATCCTACACCGTGGCCCCAGGGACACGGATGGTCGTGCCGATTTCGCTTCCGATGCCGAAAGTCACCGCCCGTGCCGAAGGGGAGCTGAGCCTTTCCGTTGCAGTGAGCGGCAAGGAAGTCTGGAGCGATACCAAGGCTGTTTCGGTTCTCAAGGCGCCCGCAGTTCCTGCCAGCGTTGCCGCTCTGGGCGAACATCTGCTGCTTCTGGATCCTTCCAATACCGTGGGCGATTTCCTCGCCCAGCGGCACATCCGGTTTACGCGAGTGGCCGATCTGAAATCCTTGCCCGAGAGCGGCAAGGTGCTTCTTATTGCCAAAGACGCTATCGATAAGGTGGCGAGCTCCGCCACCCAGCTTTCCGCATGGGCTTCAACCGGCCGGGCCGTCATTGTGCTGGAGCAACAGAATCCGCTCCACTATCAGGCTTTGCCGTGTGAAATGGACGCAGCCACCAACGAGGGCCGCGTCGGCTTTAGCGAAGATCTCAACCATCCCGTCTTTGAGGGGCTGGCCCAGAAAGACTTCTTCACTTGGAATGACGATCAGATCCTCTACCGCAACGCCTACGCCAAACCGGTGCGCGGCGCCAAATCGTTGCTCCAATGCGATGATAGCCTGCAAAACAGTGCGCTGGCGGAAGTCCCTGCCGGCAAGGGCGTGCTCCTCCTGAGCCAGTTGGCCGTAGGCGAAAAAATCTCCACCAACCCCGTTGCCCAAGCGCTGCTCGTCAATATGCTTAACTATGCGGCGACCTATAAGCAGATATTCGCTGCGACCTTGCTCGTGGCCGACCCGGGCTCCCCGCTCGCCAAGGCCGTGGATGAGATCGGCTTGCAATGCGCCAAGAAGACCGACCCCCTTCAGGCGATCGCTCAGCCGGGCTCCGTTGTTGTGTTGCAGGCAACCACGGAAAACCTGAAAACACTTGCCGCCAACCTGCCGAAAGTTCGTGAATTCACCAAGTCCGGTGGCTGGCTTATCCTGAATGGGCTTACGCCGGAAGGCTTGGAGTCCTACAACAAGCTCGTTGGTGTTGAGCACATGATCCGCCCGTTCGGTTCCACCAAGCCCACCCTGACCAAGGATGGCCCGATGGCCATTGAACGGGTGCAATTAGCCACCCCGCGAAGCCGCCTGACGGCAGGTCTTTCCGCGAGCGACGTCACCCTCTACTCATCCAAGCGCATCTTTGGATTCCAAGGGGGCTGCTATACTCTCGGCAATGAATTCGGCTATGTTGTGGATATCGAGGATGTGGCTCCCTTTGCGACGTCTCCCTTTCCCCATTTTGGCAATATCACCAACGGGTTCACCCACGCCGATGGGTGGCCGCTGATCATCAATTTCCCGGCCCCGGCCGCAGATGCTGGTCCATTTGCCATCTCGCTCACCCTTCCCAAGGCTCAAACGATCCGTGAATTCACATGGGTTGGAAATGCGATTTACTGGCCGGCCACCCGCATCAGCCTGGTTTTCGACGGGGACACGGCGCATCCGGCCACCTACGATGTCGCACCCAACGACGCGCCTCAGGTTTTGCCCGTCAACCCGCCGCGACCCGCAACCGAGATCACGCTCAAAATTGAAAAATGGGACGTGGTTCCTGACAAGCGATCCAATCTTGGCATCGACAATATCTACCTCAACGCCGAGCGCCCGGCCGATTTTTTCCAGAAAGTGCACCCGATGCTCAATATCGGAGCCATGGTCGAATATCCCCAAGGCAAGGGAGGCATCGTGCTCTGCAACATCAACTTCACCGCCGCAGAGGAAGTCCCCGCAAACGCCGTGTCCAAGCAGAAGATGCTCTCGACGATATTGCGCAATCTCCATGCCCCGTTTGGCGGAGGCAAAGAAATCATCGCCGGAGCGGATCTCGCCTATGGGCCGGTGGACATCTCGAAGCAGGCAACCCAGTTCCGTAACGAGCGCGGTTGGTTTGGCGACCAGAAGTTCACCTTCGCCGATTTGCCTGTTGGAAAGGTGAAGCTTGCCGGGGTGAACTACGACATCTTCGATTTTCCCACCTCGCCGGTCCCGACCGCCCTGATGCTCAATGGGCCGGGTGCCGCCAGCACCATGCCGCCTCAGATCACCGGCATCCCGGTCAACCGCACTGCAGACGCACTCTTTTTCCTCCAAACGGCTAAGATGGGCGCCCGGCGCACCCCGAAAGAAATCAAGGACGGGGTGAAGAACGAGATGTTCCACTACGTCGTCCACTACGCCGACGGAAAATCCGTGGACGTCCCGGTCTATGCAGAAATCGACATCGATGACTTCAAACAGCAGGGAGAAGCCCGGGCCATAGCGGGCGCTCAGACCGCCTGGACCGCCCCCTATGCCGGCACCCCATTCGTCGCCGCGGCTTACTCGATGCAGTGGAATAATCCCCGCCCCGATGTGGCTATCAGCACCATCGACATGGCATACGGAAACCCCAAAATCGGCACTCCCGTGCTGCTGGCCCTCACCGCCGCAAAGTCGAAATAAGCACCTGCCCTGATAGCCCATTTCTTTTCCAAACCCAACTTCCATCAACCAGTAAAACTAAACCAACATATATCCTACTCGATTATGAACCTCGCCAACCTCGCCCATATCCAACCCGGCCGCAGCCGCTCGGTATCACCAGAAAACGTTTACGGAGAAAAAGGTCGTGGAGGGATGGCCGAGCTCGGGCCAAACCCGCAGGAAGAAGTCGTCAAAATCGGCCAGCAGTGGACGCCGTCCGAGTGCGCGCGTGACCTCGGGCGCGGGTGGAAGATTCGCCCATGCATCACGGTCCCCGGTGGCTCGACGGCGACGATTATGGATGTCGAGGGGCCGGGAGTTATCCAGCAGATTTGGATGACCCCGGGCACGCCTTGGCGGCATTCGATACTCCGCATGTATTGGGATGGCGAGGAGTCCCCCTCGGTCGAGTGCCCGGTGGGAGATTTTTTTGCTTCGGGCTGGGGAGTCTATGCGCCCGTTGTCTCGCTGCCTGTGTGTGTCAATCCGGGAAGCTCACTGAACTGTTACTGGCCGATGCCGTTCCGCCGGAGGTGCCGGATCACGATCGAGAACCTGGCTGCCGCTGACATGCGCCTTTTTTACCAGATCAACTACTCGCTCGAAGAGGTTCCCGACCAGGCCGCCTCGTTCCATGCCCAGTTCCGGAGGGTCAACCCTCTCCCCTACAAAAGCGTCTATACGATTCTCGATGGAGTGAGCGGGCGCGGGCATTACGCGGGAACCTACATGGCCTGGGGAGTGAACAACTCGGGATGGTGGGGGGAAGGGGAAATTAAGTTCTACCTGGATGGCGACAGGGAGTTTCCCACCATTTGCGGGACAGGGACCGAAGATTATTTCTGCGGATCCTATAATTTCGAGAATCCGGTAACGAAGCAATACGAGGCCTACTCGACGCCTTTTGTTGGCCTTCCTCAGATCATGCGCCCCAATGGGGTTTACGCCTCGCAAACAAGGTTTGGGATGTATCGCTGGCATATTCCTGACCCGGTGCGTTTCGAGGAAGATATCCGCATCACGATCCAAGCCCTCGGCTGGCGGAGCGAGGGGCGATACTTGCCGCTCCAGGATGACATCGCCTCGGTTGCGTTCTGGTATCAGACCGAACCACACGCGCCCTTTCCCCAGCTTCCCTCGAAGGATTCGCTGGAAACCATTTAATTGATCGGATGCCATTGCGAACACCACCTGCAAGAGCTTTTCGGCTCTTGGGTGCATCTCTAAAAGCGCCTCTTGAAGGGAGCGCGGGCGTCTCGCCCGCTTGTCCCCACAAACGGGCGAGACGACCGCGCTGCTTTAGTTTGCAACTTTCGCAAATGCGCCTCCCGGATTGATGGGAATGGCAGCCTAGCCGCAGATAGTTAGTTTCAACCCGAAAGGAAAGTTAGGCGAAGATAAATGATCATCACCCGCCAGCCCCGCATTCCGTTCAGTTGGCTTCTGATGGCGATGGTGCCCTGGGTCTTTTTCTATTTCATGGGCTCGGCTAACGCCGTCAATCTTTTCATTCTTAACCGGCTCATCGATAATCCGGCCGGCCTTACCTTTGTGCTCTCCCTGCCGGGGCTCGTGTTTGCGTTCTTACCATTGGGCCCCTTTATCTCCTACACGTCCGACCGGATCTGGACGCGCTTCGGTCGCCGCAAGGTTTTCCTGGTCATTGGATTTTCCGGCGTGGCGCTCGTGATGGTGTGCTACCCGCTTGCCCCGAACATCTGGGTTTTTATCGGGCTGATGTTTCTTGGGCCGCTTGTTGGCGCCTTCAACTCGCCGTTTGAGGCATTAAAGCTGGAGATCATCCCCCCGGCGATGCGCGGGCGGGCGGCGGCGATCGGCACCTGGTTCAACACGGTGATCAATATCCTTTTCTACATGGCGGTGATCGGGCGTTTTGACGAGGTGATCCCGTTCATCGGCATCCCGCTCAGCGGAGATAAAATCATCTATTGGAGCGCGGCATCCGGGCTTCTCATTGCCCTCTTTGTCTATCTGTTTGGCATTCATGAGATGCCCCCTCACAGCGCAATCACAAATGAGAAATTCCAACTAAAGACGATGTGGCTTGCCCTGACTTCCCCCCAATTGCGCTATCTTTATGTATTCGGGATTGCGGCAGGCCTGCTGGCGGCAAACCTGGGTGCCTTGGGCGCGCTTCTCTACATCAACCAGTGGGGGTATAGCTTGCAGGAAATGGGCTTCAACGTTGCCGTAGGCGGGGTGATCAACCTCTTCCTGATCCCGACGATCGGACTTCTGGCCGACAAGGGCAAGGGCCACAACCGGATGAAAATCTGGATCTCCTGCCTGGCCCTCATCCTTCTGCTGAACATCGCCTACTTCGGCTATGTCACCTGGTATCTGCCCGACCAGCGACCGTCGCTCGTCGAGATCATCTTTTTTGGGGAACTCACCAGCGTGGTCGGCATCGTGGCCGGAGTGGTTTATTATCCTCTCGTTTACGATTATATTCCCCGCAATCTGATGGGCACATACTTCGCCGGATCGGCGATCCTCGGTGGCGTTTCCGGATTTATTACGGTCAATGGACTGGGGCTCTTCATGCTTGGCTGGGCAAACCTTTTTCAGCCGCCAGCCGGAGAGATGGCGCGGGTCTGTCTTAACAGGGAGATGAGCCGCGCCGAGGTTGCCCGGATTCTCGCCACCTCCAGCCTATCCACCCCCGACGGAGGCACAGCGCTAGGCAGCGATGTTGTCGTCACTCCCTGGTTTGCGAACGGGATCGTTCAAGAAACCGGGATCTGTCAGGAAATCCGCCTGCGCAGTCCCGAAGCGGAGAAGAAGCGACAGCTTCAGGACAGCCTCAAAAAGGAGATCGATGCTCTGGAAGCCAAGAAACCGCCGGGCATCGAAAATAAGATCGCGGCCATGCGCGCGGAAAATGCTGAGCGAAGCAACGAACTTGCAAAGCGCGCCGAGCACTGGAGCCTCGAGGTCACGCGTGCGCTCGAAGGGAATCTCATCCAGACAGGGGGCGAAACTCTCGCTTCCACCAAAGGCCAGGCGGTCGAGGCATTGCTCCCAACACTCCGGAAAGCCAAGAGCCGAGAAATTGATAAGCTGAACCAGGCGCTTCGGGCCGAAGATCCCGACTTTGTCGGAACGCGGATCGTCAATCGTGGGCGAGAGTTTTTTCTGTCCATCTCCCAAGCGCTACCCGAGGGAGCGGACAAGGACTCGGTGATCTCCGCGACCTGCAGCAAGGTTGCCGGCGCCGCCCGAACGCTCACTCCCTCCCTGATTTCTCAAACGGCTGTCCCCGGCGATATCC
>Ga0209697_10005736_pt1 | contig 15318 bp, 8 predicted proteins | sample AliMusrvi5mmetaG_FD_184115 | JGI IMG/M metagenome (GOLD analysis project Ga0209697, IMG submission 184115) | Freshwater lake bacterial and archeal communities from Alinen Mustajarvi, Finland, to study Microbial Dark Matter (Phase II) - Alinen... | ecosystem: Environmental > Aquatic > Freshwater...
TCCTCCGGAACGCCGGTCTCCGACCCGGCGTCTCCCGGCCGTTTGGCCGACGCCGGGTCGGAGACCGGCGTTCCGGAGGATGCGCAATGTCCGGGTCAGGATCGGGGTCCAACTGTCGCACCTCGGCCAAGTGGGTGATCTTGAGATTCTGGCAGGGACTTCCCTTCAAGTTCCGGGCGATTCTATTCGCCATTCTAGGATGCCGCCGGACCATTCGGGTTGAAGCTGAACTTCGATGCGCAGGGCCTTGGTCTCGACCGGGGCGAATGTCACTCGGTTAAACCGGTCCATCTCGGTGGTGTAGTCAGAGACGCCGGTGACTGGCTTCCATTCGCCGCCTGTTTGATAGAGCAAACGCCAGGATTGTGGCACGCGGCAGTGGGCCTTGAGGCGTCGCTCGTCCCACCAATAAACCTGGACTGCGGATACCTTCTCGGTGTGCTCGAAATCGTATTGTACCCACTCCTGGGTGCCGCGGTGGTCCCACCAGGTGAAGCGGGGAATCTTCATGTCGTCCGAACCAGCCGGCTCGATCTGGTCGTTGAGAGCGGACACCGTGTCGCTCTGCCAGCAATGTGATGCCGACGGTATGGCGCGACTCGCCGGCGTGGACGACGGCAACGGCTCAGCCTGATTCGCGGTGTCCGCCATCCACACCATCATTTCGCCTGCCTGCCGGTTGGCATTCGCAAAGTAAGGAATGGCAGTAAACTCGACATTGGTGACGCCAGGCATGCTGGCAAACGGAAGGTAGAGCGTGTCGCGCCATTCCATTCGCTGGAGGCCGAGCGCCGGCCCCGTGATGACCGTCACCCCGCCGAGCAGGTCTGCGCGGTACTGCGCCTTCAATTGCGCATCAGGCGGAATGACCAGGTTTCGGACCTGACCGCCGTTGTCCACGGCTTCCAGGCAATAGACGATCGGGCCCCGCTGGAGCGCAACTCTCCCAATATCGGCCTCGACCTGCGGAGAGGCTTTGATGCGTTGCACGGGCATGGGCAGCGCCAGGTCGATGCGATCGCCGCGCCGCCACTTTCGTTGGAGGCAAGCGTAACCGCGGACCCTCTCGAAGGTCGGCAAAGGTTTGCCATTTACCTTCAACTGCGGCTCAGCGCACCAGGCGGGCAGGCGCACATTCATGGCAAACTCTGTCTCCCGCTCCGGTTCGACAGCCAGCCGGACCGCGCCCTCCCATGGATACCGGGTCGTTTGCCGAATAATACACTTGGCGCCATTCACAGTAAGACTCGCTTGGCTGCCGACGAATAGATTCACGTAAACACCGCCTTGATCCTGGGCATAGATGTAACCCGGCAAGGCCCCCATGATCTTGAGAAACATCGGGGGGCAGCACGGGCACCCGTGCCATTCCCAACGCGTCCGGTTCTTGCCGGCTTCGAGCGGGTTTTCGTAGAAGTAGGTATCTCCTTTCAGAGAAACTCCACTCAGGATGCCGTTATAGAGCACGCGCTCGAGTTCGTCGGCGTAGCGCGCGTCGGCGAAGGCCAGGTTCATATTCTCATGAAAGAAGCCCGCGCCAATGGCCGCGCACGTTTCGAGATAGCCGTTGTTCGGCAATACGTAATCGGGGCCGAATCCTTCGTGGCCAGCCACTGCGCCCAAACCGCCAATGACATACATGCGACGCTCGACCATGTTATTCCAGAGCCGCCGGGCCGCAGTGAGATAATCTTCGCGCTCGTCTGCGGTGGCTGCGGCGACCAACCCGGCACAGAGGAGGGTAGCCCTGACCGCGTGGCCTTCAATGGTTTCCTGCTGCAACACCGGCTTATGATCCTGGGCATAGGCGCCATAGCTTTGCCGGCCTTCGTGGTTGCCACGGTTCTCTATCCAGAACTCGGCGAGCTTGAGGTAGCGCTGCTCCTCCACCGGCACCGGCATCCGGGACTTCAGCTCCGGCCTTTCCCGGAACAGGAGATACAGCTTCACCAGCGCTTCCTCGCCCAGCGAGTGTCCTGGCACGATGTTCTGTTTCGGCAGCGGGCCCATGACGTCGGCCATATGGTTGGCGAGTTTGGTGGCGACCTGGAGCAGCCGCGTTTTTCCCGTCGCGCGGTAATAATGCACTGCCGCCTCGACCATGGCACTGGCGTTATAAACATCGTGCTGTTGGACGTCGTTGCCCCCGTTCAGGCCCCAACGATTAGTGGGTGCCATCAACTGGGTCCACGTGTTCAGGTAACCGTCCGGGTCTTTTGCCGCGGCAGCGGCGATGCGATCGATATAGCCGTCCAACCGCTTCTCCAGTTCGGCGTCCGGGCAAGAGGCCAGGAAGTCGGCACTGCCGCGGATCATCTCATAGATCAGTCCGTCGTACCATTCCGGCCCCGCATGGCCGCCGGTCTGGCCGTCCCGAACACGATCGAAGTTGTTGATGGCTCCACCGCGGTCGTTCTCGAACTTCGTGAAACAATCCGCAATGGTCACTTCCCGCCATACCTTGAGCTTGGGTGACCAGAAGTCATCCTGGATGACCACTTGCTGAATGGGGACCGGGTTCAGGCGATGCTGCCTGAAATGCCGCGCGACCGGAGATTTCTCCGCCGTCGGCACCAGTAAATTTCGCTGGGGCAGCGCGCTGGCTGGCAATTTGCCAGTCGTCACTTTGAGGAACGCCACCTCTCGTGCTCGGAAGGGCGTGCCGTCGGCGCGCAGGATGTCGTGGTGCCAGAGCGTCGGCTCTGGCGCGCCCTTCGGTGAACCCCACGGGAAATAGGTCTGTGTGCGGCCTGCCACGAGGCCCCAGTTCCAGCAGGCGATTTTGTTCTCCTTGAAGAACGGCAGGTGCGTCTCAAAGCGGCTGCCGGGGCCGCGTGCCATCCATTCGGTGCAAAGCAGAGGCCGACCGTGAGCGAGCAAGCTGGCCACCTGAGCTTTGACTCCTGGAAGCGGGCCGTAATCGTGGAAGCAGAGCACATCGGAAAGCTCGATGATACGCTTCTGCATTTCGGCATTGCCGAAGATAGTAGTCGTGACCGGCTGGGATGGTCTGGCTTCGCGGGCCCACTGGAACGCGGCTTCCACAAGAGGCAGCGACTGGCTCGGCTCGTTGTAAAGCTCCCAGGCAAGCACGCGCTTGTCCTTTCCGAAAGTGCCCACCATGTTCTTGACGTATTGCTCCAGCTTGGGCCAGAACGCTCGGTCCTCGCGCCGCTTCGCGCCCGGGCTTTGCACCCACTGGCTGTTGTGGACACCCGGTTCAGGATCGGGCTGCTTGCCGACGCAGGGCTCGGGCTTGAAGCAATCGTCAAACAGAACTACCAGCGTGGAAATGCCGTGCTTGTGGGCGATCTTGAGGAACTGGCGGAAGTTGTCCTTCAGGCCCGCGGCATCGGCTTCCCACACGGCATAGTTGACAAAGACACGCACCGTGTTGAAGCCGAGTTCCTGCGCCCACCCGAGTTCACGATCAATGGTCTTGGCGTCGAAAGTCCCCTTCTGCCACATCTCGACGTCGTTAACCGCGGTGCTGGGCACGAAATTGCAGCCGACCAACCACGGCTGCGAGTTATACCAAGTCCAGGCTCGCTCCGGTGTCCACCGGCGATCCGCTTCACCTTGCCGCGCGCGCTTTTGCCCACCGTGGACCCCGGAAGCCGCTGCCTGCTCGAACGAGGGATCAGGGGCCGAGTTGGCGATTGTTCCGGAGTTCTGCGCAGCGATCTGCGGCATAACACCGACCGATCGTTCGAGCCAGGGGGCCACTTTGTCCACCCAGCACGCCGCGTGGGCGCGCAGGCCGGGTCCACTGAAGTGGACGCCTTTGCCTTCGTTCTCGCGCAGGTCGCCTTTGAGGGCATCACTGTCCGGACCCGCCAGGGCCACGCCGTTCGTCCACAAGGAAGCCTGCGCCGCGCGGATATCGGGCGACGCCTCGTCGCCTGGCACGTGATAGCTGACCTGCGCGACAAACCAGGGAGGTTCCCAGCCCAGCGCACGCCCCGACTCCCGGATGAGGTTCTTGAGATACTCGTAGTAAAGGCGGCCGGGCAGTGTGCGGGCCGGGTCCGGCTGATTCGCGTCGCTCTCGCCCTGGTGCCACAGCACGGCACGGAAGCCGCGAGGTCCCATTTGTCTCATGCGAGCCACTAACATGTCGAAAGCCTCGCCTTTGCCTTCCCATTGACCGTCGGGAAGCTGCTGCACACGGCCCGTGAGAGTGGGTGGGTTCGGAAACCCGGCCCCCTTTGGGAGCCACTCGCGAACGCTCGTGGCCCCGATGCCGCAAGCGACGAATCCCACCGGAACCCCAAAACGCTGCGCCATGGCATCGCCAAACGGAGGCAGGAAGCTGCCGCCCGCCCCTCCTGCGCCAGGCTGGGGATCATTGCCGAGCTGCCAGTGTTCGCCATCGAACGTGACGACCTGGCCAGACTTCGTTGACTGCCTTTCCTCCCCGTAATTGGCCGCGTTGGACTGTCCGGCCACGACGAACACCTCACCCACCCCCACATGTTCGACGGCTGCTCCCGCAAGAACGCTGTCTCCACTCAAAGCCCGCACCTCCACGCGGTACCAACCTCCTGCGGGAGACCCCATCGTGGCTAAGAACCTTTCGCCGGTGAAGGTGACCGGCAGTTTCCGCCATTCGCCCGTCGTCCCAGTTCTGACTATCCGCGCTTCAAGAGTGATGTCCTTTGTCTCCACTTCAACGAGCCTGCCCTCTATGGCAATGTTGCCCCGGTCCCGTGTTTCCCGCTGGACGACCTGATAGTCCAAAGGCGCCGTGAGCGTCAGTGTGGCAGCGTGAAGGCGGCCGAGCGCCACGAGCAGAAATAAGAAGTAGGCCAACGAGGTGCGGATCATGATCCAGGTTCTATTACAGTTACACAGGTGAATCGTTACATGAGTCACACATGAGCAACCAGCGCCAACTGCTTCTGCAACGAGATAACTCATGTAACCTATTTAACCAGCCACGTCACTATGTACTTATGCTCGGGGCGACCGGTCAAGGACCTGGACATGGACGGCATTGGAAGCAACGAAAACGCGTCCAGACGCGGATGTTAAATTAGCGAAGATTCGTCAGTGAAGCCCTGAAAGCACAGTTGGTCATTTAGAGGTTATTTCGCCGCATGGTTCACGGCAGCGGCGGTTGCGCTCGACTTGAGGGCTCCGGCCCCGGGGCTCTATATCCGCGGACAACAAATCCATGAGAATGCCGAGGAGGCCGACGAGTGAAGACTGCGCTCAATTGTTAGCCGCACCGAAGCAAGAGCAGCAACAGGACAGCGCCCAGAGCGGCTATTAAAAAGGTGGTCGGTTCAGGAATCACGGCCGGGGCCAATGTTATCCCTTGGAACGTGGAACTCAGAGGGACTGGAAGCTCAGGACCAGTGCCGAGAGTCGGGTCGCCGGTGTGAGTCGTGGCAATGGCTGACATCCCGAGGAAAGAGCTGTTCGGACTGGCCATGTCTGCTGCATAGGCAGCATCATAAGTGTCGTAAGGGCCTGTCCACCCAAGGACTAGATAATCCGCGTCTCCACCACTGGCGAGGGGCTGAATGACCCCAGTGCCGCCGTTGAATCTGCCAGGGGCATGAACTATAGGAGCAGTAGCCCCAGGTGGATCAACGTAGGGTACAGCCCAGCCCGGGTTGGCCGCTAAGAATCCCGCCAGGGAAGAATACCCAGGCACAAAACCAGAACTGCCCTCGTAAACGCCGAGCGGGGCCGGGAGGGGAGTCCCTTTGGGGGCCGCTATGAGCTGAACGTATCCGCCGCCAACGGGAACGGGGGTCAGCGACGACTCATCAGCGCTTGTCCATCGTTGCACCAGGCTGGCCGGGCCATTGACGAAAGCAACCGTCCCCTGCGCGAAGGTCATCGAGGGAGTGAAAATCAGAACCACGAGTGTGAGTGCGTTCTTCATAAGCCTGTTCTTTCTGGTTTCCAGTGTCCACTACCGGCGGCGGGGCGGGAGGACATTCGACCGAAATGTCCGGTCCAAACCCCAAACGAACCGACGTCACCAGTACCTTACGCCTCTACTGCGGGATGGCAAGCCTGGTTGGATTGGGTGTCGTGTAGTTTTCAAAAGCGGACAGTTTGAGGCTTTGTAGTTAGCAAAAGCGGACAGGCCACTTTGAACGAGAGGATGCAGAACCGCTGGTGGACGCTGTCCCCCAGACCCCCTGGGATTTTTCGCTGCGGAGCTTGAAACGGCAGGGGCATGCCAGGGTCACCAACCTCAGGTTGGCCCGCTGTTTTCTGGGGTTTGGTTGGCCTCCAGGCCACCCTTCTGGGAACCCTAATCTCGCCTCGCGCAGCGCAGCCCCTGTTGAGTGGCCCCGCAGAGCGCTGTAATCTTCCGTCTTTGCTCGCACGTCCGCTTTTGCTAACTACAAGCTGTTCGCTTTTGCTGACTACAGCCGTCCGCTTTTGCTCACACCGCGACAGCCTGGTTGGATTGGGGCGTCCTTGACAGCTCAATAGTCCATATGATATAGTTCTTAATAGCTATTGTATGAGAGTTGCAACCGAACGAGGAAACCTTTGGGAACTGGCCGTCCTGTCGCTGGTGCGAGAGGAGCCCATGCATCCCTACCAAATGCAGCGTCTCCTGCGCGAGCGTCACAAGGACGACGTGCTGGTGCTCAAGCGTGGCTCGCTCTACCACGCGATCGGCCGCCTGGTGCGCGGGGGACTCATCGAGGCCATCAGGGTTGGCCGGGATGGCCGCCGGCCCGAGCGCACGACTTATCAGCTCACGGCGGAGGGTGAGCGGGAACTCGTGAATTGGCTGCGGCAGCGGATTGCCACCGTCCAGCGCGAGCCATCGGAGTTCATGGGATCCATCAGTTTCCTGGTCCACCTTCCGCCGAGTGATGCCGCAGCCCAATTGGAAGCTCGCGCGCAGGCGCTCCAGCACCAGATTACTGAGATCGGCGTCGGAATCGCACAGGCTGGGGTGTACGTAGATCGTATTCACCTGATCGAGAGCGAATACTTGCTCGCGACATTGAAAGCCGAGGCCCGCTGGGTTCGTGAGCTCCTGGTCGAGCTGCGTTCAGGGCAGTTCACATGGGACCTCAAGAAAATCCTCAAGCAGGTGCGGGCCGAGCGACGGAAAGCGGCCTCTCGGAAGGAGTAATCAGCATGAACACCGAAGCGGAAACAGGTACCAGTCCGGCGGCGGGACTCTCGCGCTGGCAGCGGATCGGGCCAATCGTGACGCTCCTCCTGCTGTCCCCCGTCATCGGCGAGGTCATGAGCGGCGCCACCCGCCTAAGTTACATCTTTGCCCTCGTGCCCGAGATCATGGTCTGGGGCTGCGGCACCTTGATCATCCGCGAGGTTGTGCGGCGGTGGCAGGGAGGCTGGACGAGCCTGCTTCTGTTGGGATTCGGGTTGTCGGTTGCTGAGGAGTTCATCATCCAGCAGACGTCCATCGCCCCGCTCCCCTGGGCGGGCGCCGCGTCTGTCTATGGCCGCGTTTGGGGAGTCAATTGGCCCTATTTCCTGTTCATGCTGGGATACGAGGCGGTCTGGAGGTGCGAACGCCTGGCCATTAATGGACACCGTGGCGAAGGCGGTCCTGAACGTGATGGCAGTCGTCTGCATGGCCCGTCTTGCGGTGCGCATCACGAGACGTTCGGATTTCTAGCTTCCCTCCGATTCACCGCTTCCGCTTAGCCCAGACTCCCTGAATATTCCCATACGGCTCCTCTGCGATACAGATCGGCACGTTGCGTTCTTCGTCAACCATCCAGGGATGGTCAAACCTCTTAGCCAGGCGAACGGTGTGGAGAAAGCCGCTCAAATTCTCCGGAGAGATCCCTACCGTGACCACCACATCAAAAGTGTCGCTCGGCGCGGGACGCCAAAGCAGCACACTGCGCGGCAGCAGAATACGCCCCGGCAAACCGTGGCGCGGACCGAAGAATTCCAACGCCCCAGCCTGGCCGTAGTTGGATGCTATGAGGACGGCTTGGGCACGTTTGTCGGCAGGCAGAGACTGATAAACCTGTGCCACGGCGCATACCTGGTCTTCCCAGCCCAGCATATCCGCATAGTCCTGCGGCAAAGGCAAAGTGGTTCCGCGGTTGGTGGCGGTAGCGGCTTTGAGACCCACCGCCGCAGCATACCGAGCCATCTGCGCCGGAGGCACCACAGGCAAGCCAAACGCGAGACCAATCGCCCCCCATGCCGCCACTAATACAATTACCAGCACACTTGCCGCCTGGCGGACCCGCCCGGGGAGCCTGCCAAGTGCCACGGCCCCCGCGGCAATGAGCGTCGGGTAAATTGGCCCAACGTAATAAGATTTCCCGTGCAGAACGAGCAGCATCAGGAACACAATCAAACACGTCAGCCCGACCACTCGATACGCTCGCATGGATCGGTTCACGAGCAGATAAATCAGTCCGGGACCCGCAAGCAGAATCGCCGGCCCAAGTATCAGAAGCTGCCCCAGGAAGAACTCCGACACCGTGATGCGCCGAAGTTGCTGGTTATGCAAATCCAGCATGTTGAACGCGACGGGGTAATCGAGCCGCACCTGGCCGATAATGCTGGGACTGCCGACCAGGAGCGCCACCATTACCGCCAGGTAGGGCCAGGGGGTCGCGAGGGCACGACGGTGGGGGGTGAACAGCAGAGCGGCCAACGCCGCGAGCCCAAAGAAGCCGATGCTGAACTTGGTCAGCAGCCCCAAGCCGCCGGCCACACCCAGCACGAACCACCAGCGACCCCGGGAGCCTTGCGCGATCTTGACCAGCGCCAGGAACCCCAGCGTCCAGCAGAGCTGATCCAAAACCACGGGGTGAAACAAACTTGCCGAGCGCAGGAAGAGCGCACCCAACAGGATGGTAAACATCGCAAGCCCCTGGGCGAACCGCGCTCCGCCCAACTCGCGTGCGATTACGCCCGCTAAGACCAGGACGCACGTACCTGCGACAGCCGGGAAGAAGCGGATCGCGAAAAGCGTGTCGCCAAACAGCCCCCTGGCCGCCTTGGCCAGCAGGGCAATGGCCGGTGGGAAATCCATGCGCCACAAGCGCAGATGCTCCCCCATGGACAGATAGAGAAACTCATCCCGGTGAATGCCGTAGGGTGTCACAGCGACGGTAAGAAAATGAGCAAGCAGCTTGACGGCAGCGAAGCCAATCACCAACCCCAACGCCAGGCGCGGCCACGGCGCCGGCTCCGGCGCTACCAGCGGAAGGGGCAATGGAACCGATGTGGCAGATTGTTCGGCCATGCAGACTAAAGCGCGGATTTGCGAGCACCAAATTAGCGCCTGCGGCCATGAGTTGACCAGCTTTTCATTCCGCTTCAAGATGAAGGAGCATTCTGAGCAGCACTTCAGGCTTGCGACAAACGGAACGGCCGTTACAGAATTCTAACCGAACTAAACTAAACCGAACTGAACTGACACCGGACCCCTCTACCTATGCCGAGCACCTTCGATCAATTCATGCCACGGACCCGATTGCAGTTTCCCGACGGGGCGGGGTTGTCAGTCGGCACAGTATCGTGCGACGACCAGATTCACCAGGCGGTGTACTTTGCTTACACACCTGCCGGTTCCAGCACCCCGACCATGGAACTGGAACTCCCTCCCAAGACAGTGGAGCTGATCATTCGGGAGTTGCAGGAGCGTGCCAATGAGGCGCGCTTCGTCAACGGGGAACGCATGCTGGAGTATCCGGAGCCGTATCCAGAAGTGCGAGCGGGTGCGTCGCAGCGGAAGCGCAAGGCCCGCAGGCCCAAGAAGAAGACAAGCCAACGAGCCGCTGCGCCGAGTGGTGGCCCTGCGACGCCGCCAGGCAATCCGGCAATTGCGGAGGAGCCGCCACCGGCGAGCTGATCCTGGGTTCACCGAGCGTCCAGGTTATGGATGGCCTGGCGGAGGCGGCGCTCGATGGCGTGCTGGCGATCGGGATCGAGGACTCTAGTGCCGTCCAGCTCCCCGACGTAAAAACTGTCCAAAGCCGCACCGCGTTCGGTGCATATCTTCGCGGCGGAGATGTCCAAGGCCAGCTCGGTCAGCGTCTGCGAGATGGTGTAGAGGAGGCCAATGCGGTCTTCGGTTTCTATCTCCACGACGGTTCGGGTTTCGGAGGCGTCGTTGTCGAGGCGGATTTGGGTCGGGATGTGTTCGCCGGTATAGGCGGTGTAAAGCGGACGGGTGATCTTCTGGTGCCCGATCAGGGCGGGGAAATCGACTTCCTCGCCGGTCAGGGCCTTGTGGATGACGCTTTCGAAGCGCTCGCGCTGGTCGGGGCCGGCCAGGTTGCCGGTGATGGCGTCGGCGACGAAGTAGGTATCGATCACGAACCCGTCGCCGCGGCTGAAAATCTGGGCGCTGAGGATATTCAGGCCCGCGGCGCTGAAGGAGCCGGCGATCTTGCGGAACAGGCCAGCGCGGTCCCAGGTGCAGATTTTCACGGCGTTGTAGCCACGGTCGGGCTCGTTATGCCAGTTGACAATGGGCGCCAAGGGGTCCTCGACGTCGGAAATTTGGCGGCGCATGAAGCGGTTGGCGAGGATCAGGTCGGCCAGGATTTCTTTGGGCGGACGGGCCTGGAAATAGCGCCCGGGCAGGCAGGCGAAATGGGCCTGGAGCTCCTCCTCGCTCAAGTTCTCGGGCGCGAGCCGGCGGACTTCGTGCATGAGTTGCTCGCGTTGCTGTTCTTCGGCGCGAGCGAACTCGGGGCCACCGGTCATAAGTTGGAGGGCCTTGTAGTGCAACGAGCCGAGCAGCAGATCTTTGAATCCGTTCCAGAGCTTGTCGCTGGTGGCCTGGGAATCGGCAAACGTATGCAGTGTGAGCAAGGCCAGGGTTTCGGGCGTCTGTATCTTCTTGCAGAAATGCCGGATAACAGCCGGGTCGTCCAGGTCGCGCCGCTGCGAGACACTAGCCATGAGCGTGTGGTGCTCGATGATACGCTGCAATGTCTGGGTGGCGGCCTCGTCGAGGTTTAGGCGCTTGGCGGCGCGCAGGGCCAGTTCGCAACTTACCTCCGTGTGGTGGCCGTGGCCGTCGGCTTTGCCCACGTCGTGGAGGAGCAATGCCAGGTAGAGAACGAAGGGCCGCTCCAGCTTCTGGAGGAGAGGAGTGTAGGTGGAGTAAGGCAGCGCTTTGGCCTCCCAGACGCGGTCAAGTTGCTCGACGCACATCAGCGTGTGCTCGTCGGCGGTGTACTGGTGGTAGAATTCGTGCTGCACCAGGCAGGTGAGCTTGCCGAACTCGGGGAGGTATTTACCGAGCAGATCAACCTCGTGCATGGCGCGGAGAATGGGCGCGACGCTCCCCCGCTGGTCGAGGATGGCCAGGAAGCTGTCCCGTACGTGCTCGTCCGACAAGAAGGCGCGGTCCACCAGGTCGAGGTGGCCGCGAATGAGCTGGGCGAGGTCCGGGTGCAGGCGCAGGCCGCGCTGTTGGGCGTAGAGGAACACGCGCATCAGTCGGCGCGGCTGATCGCGGAGCACGCGGTTGGACGTGGCGTGGATGTAACCGTCGGCGAACTTGAAGCCGTCCAGAGGCTCGATGGCGGGCTTGCGCCCGCCCGGGAGCAAGCCCGAGAGCCGGCCCGCAAAAGAGAACTCGGAAAGCCAGCTCGGCTGGGGCAGGAGTGCCAGACGCTGTTCGAGGGTGCGGGTGATCAGATAGATATTTCGGGAGTGGGTGTACACGTCGCGCATGAAGCCCTCGATGCGCTTGCTGGGCGAGCGTTCGTGGCAGCCGAGGTTGAAGGCGACGGCGGGCTGTAAGGCCTTGCTCAACACGTCCATGGGACGATTGACGTGGTAATGCATTTCGGTGCGGACACGCAGCAGGAAGTCGTAAGCGGTTTCCAGTTGCTTGCGTTCGCTCTCACCGATGAGGTCGTGCGCCTGCAGTTCCTTGAGGGAACCGATACGATGCTTAACGAACGCCATCCAAAGCAGGTTCTGATAGTCGCGCAGGCCGCCGCAGCCGTTTTTGATGTTGGGCTCCTGCATACAGGCGGAGTTGCCGAACTTGGCGCGCCGGGAGTCCTGGTCGGCCACGCGCATGGCGATGTATTCCTGCTCGTGCGCGACGATACACTTGCCCACCAGCATCTTCTGGAACCGCTTGAACAGCTCCTCGTCGCCCGCGATGAGCCGCGCCTCGATGAGCGAAGTCTTGGATTGCATGTCGCTGTTGGCGATCTTGACGCAGTCGTCGACACTCCGGACCGAGTGGCCGATCTTGAGGCCGATGTCCCACAGCGGGTAAAGCGTGCCGTCAATGATGCGGGACAGATGCGGCAGCGGGCGGGTGCCGGCGGCGATCTGCCGGCTGTGGAGGAACATGAAGTCAATATCGCTGTGCGGATTGAGCTCCGACCGGCCGTAACCACCCAGGGCCACCAGCGCCATTTGCGGAAACTCCTTGCGGGCTTGCTCGGACATGCTGGACTTGGCGGCGTCCCAAAGGTGACGGAGCAGCGCGTCGAGGATGGCCGCGCGGAGGTGGCAGATTTCGAGACCGCTGGCGCCCGCGCGATGCCGCAACTTGAGCCGATGCGTTTCCACCTTGAGGAAGGCTTTGTAGCGGGGCAGTTCCTGCGCAACCTGCCGGCCGGGCGGCAACGCCAGGCGCGCCGCGGCACTCTCTTCAATCTTCTTGAGCAATTCCTGCATCGCAAATCACTGTGAGTGGAAAAGCCCCGGAAGGCAAGTGCGGGTAAAGCAGCTCCCGCCTCCCCTGCCCGTGCGGGCGCAGGGTTGATCGAACTCGACCGAAACGAAAACCCCTTAGCCCGGACATCTCACACCTCCCGGAGCGCCGGTCTCCGACCCGGCGTCTCCCAGCCATTTGGCCGACGCCGGGTCGGAGACCGGCGCTCCGGCCTGAAGGCGTTTCAAGGCGAGTGTGAAAAATCCAGATTAGGGATATCGCGAAAGACCGAACAGGCCATCATGGCTGCGATGCAATCCGCTCACCGTTACCTACAAGGCTCTGTCTCGCGAATGCATGAGCACGAAGAAAGCCCGCGGGGTCTAAGGCGCCCAAGAAACCCCAGGTAATCCCGTCAGGTCAATCAACGCCACGGTTTCGTGCGTGCGGCCGGTGTGAAACTGCACGTATCTGCCCTGGCGGTCAAAAGAGGCGTGAGGGTGGACGCGCACCGTGGCGCGCAACCCCGTGGCAAGCAGGCGAGTGTTGCCAGTAGCCGTTTCCGCCAGCCAAAGACGTCCTTGGGAGTCGTCCAGCACCATCAGCTTTCCGTCGGGTCGCGCCGCCGCGTGCCAATAATTGCCCTCGCGGACCAGTCGGACAGAACCATTGGTCTGCACGAGCATGACCCCAAGCTTGTCGTTGATCATGACCATCTCACCCGTGTCGTGGACCCACGATTCGTGAGTGACCCACTCCTTGAGGGGCGTGAACCAGTTCGTAGGGGTAGTGTTCGCATAAAAAGGCCGGTTCCCCGTCCCGTCGGCGTTGACAAGCCACGTGCGTTGCGGTGCATACCCGCCCGTTTCCCAGACGTAGAAGATCACAGGGGCGGTCGGGTTGTGCTGCACATGCGTGACCCTGAATCCTTGCGTCAACACGGTTCGGTACTCCCCGCTCTCAACATTCATCAGGCCAATCTCCCAAGTGGCCGCGTCGCGTTGCTTGCCCAGAGCGAGCCATTTGCCGTCCCCACTCTGCGTTGGCTGCTGAAAACCTCCGGCATAGGGCCGGGGTATCTCACCGACCTTGCGCGTCGAGATGTCCAGGATATCCAGCGCCATCACTTCCGGCCCACGGAGGCAATAAAGACGCCGCGGATTCGTGCGGTCCGGGCAAGCGATCGAGGCATTCACCGCCTGGTCGTCGGTGAGTTGCACGATGCGACCCGACTCGACTTCGCTCCGGAAAAGTTGGCGTGAGCCCGTGCGGTCCGAGACAAAGATGAAGTTCTGGTTGTCGGCGGTGGAGTTGGAGAAATGGAAGTAGAGGTTATCGGCGATGTTCGTGCCCCGGGTCAGTTCCAACACGCGCACGCCGGTCACAGGATCGAGGTACGACTCACGCTCGATGCCCCAGTCTTTGCCGGCCTGTCCCGCCCCGGCGGAGATCGCGGTCGCAATTAAGAGAAGATTGGTCAGCGCTTTCACAGGCAACGATCAGCCATCTCCCCCAACAAGGTTCCCGTCGTAATCGTCCTGGAGTCCGGCTCGGCGCCGAAACAGGCGATGCAAAAGAAACAGAAGCCGAAGAATATTCTTGTTCGGTTCATAAACTCTTGAATTGCCACACAACCAGAGCCAGCGAGTCCCGGGACGCGGCTGGCTCCTCGCCGAAGTTAACAAGGGCCCGCACAGGGGCGCCAGCATCCTCTGCATGAAAAAGCACATCGATTCAGGTCTTCGCTCTTTGATTCCCTCGGGCACGCAATGGGTGACACTTGTAAGCCACATCAACGGCTAAAGATGGCTTTGGGGTGGCTTTGATGTCGCACCGGAGCGCGAGCCGTCCCTGGCTCGCAGCACCCACGCACTCAGTCAGACGGCAAATCTGCTCTCCCCACGTGCCTCGGAGCTTCCACCCCGCTGCGAGCCAGGGACGGCTCGCGCTCCGCCACCATTGAGCGGATTCGTGCTATAGTGCCAGTGACGAGAAGCGTCCGGTGGCTTGCCGCTGGGCCAACCGCCCCCCCAAATCCGCCCGCCCGCGACCATGCCCGGGACCAGCCCTTGATCCAAATCCCTGTGGGTGTGCAATAGTCCAGTTACATAGCTGAATCGTCACATGAGTTACATGAGCAACCCACGCCGCCGACGGTTGTAACGATGTAACCCATGTAACTTATTTAACCTGTCGAGCCACTAATTCACCCGTGCCCGGTAAAAGGTCGCTGGAGCGCCGCCGGTCGGAAGGGTCAGCACTTGGCTTTGATTGGTCAGGAGTATGTTCGGCGCGAGAACCTGCCAGTTGGTGCCACCGCCCAGCGCGGTCGCAGACTCTATGGCGTAAGCAGCGCCGATCGTGCCATACAATGTCAGGGCTATCTGGCCCGGGGACTGAATCGCCGCTGCCAACACAGGTGGGGTGTCGGAGAGGACATGGACCTGTGCCTGCGCCGCGGCGACAGCCACCTCCCGGTTGCCCACGTTGTCGCGGGCGACGCTGTAGAAGGCGTAGGTATGGCCGTACTCGCCGACGAATAGTTGCTCCCAATAGGGCGTGTTTTGCAGCCAAGGCTTCCACGGGCCGCTGTTGTCGGAAACATAGATGTCAAAGCCGCCAATTCCGGCGCCGCCGTAAGTATCCGTCCCGGCCCAACGGACGGGGAAGATATTCCGGTTCGTCGTCAACGGCAGGGGCAG
>Ga0209697_10005738_pt1 | contig 15318 bp, 10 predicted proteins | sample AliMusrvi5mmetaG_FD_184115 | JGI IMG/M metagenome (GOLD analysis project Ga0209697, IMG submission 184115) | Freshwater lake bacterial and archeal communities from Alinen Mustajarvi, Finland, to study Microbial Dark Matter (Phase II) - Alinen... | ecosystem: Environmental > Aquatic > Freshwater...
GCCAACGCCTTGAATGTGGCCAGGCTTAAACTGTTCGACTTGTTCAACCGACGATCCAAACCCGCAGCCTGAGTCATCCCCTCAAGTCACCCTCGCTCAGGCTCATACCTGATTTGGAAAATACTGTGGAGAGATTGGCTGGCGACCATTGAGCGGCCATACGCACCACTCATCGTCGATCGACCCTTGGTCAGACAAATTGAGCTAGGCAAAGCTTTAGCCAACAAGGTGGCGCGCATGATCAACTTCAAGCGTTGCACCAGCTATCCGGCGCTCAGGCCTGTCGCGGCTTCGATGCCAGTAGATGTCAAAGCAGTATCCCGATCACTTCGACAGTTCGGGATAAGCAGCGCTAATTTTGGCTGCAGTGCCCCGGAGAAGATTTTGAAACAGAGGCAATTGATGCGCAAGCGTTGTGCAGATTTCGCCGATGAATATCGATTGCATTTTGACTTTTCATGAAGGGCCCTAATCTTGTTCCCGTGAGGAAACTGGCTGAGAAGTCTTGGCAGTGCCACCTCTCTTCTTTGCACTACTTTACCCCTGCCGCAACATTGGATCCTATGTCCCAATCTACATTGTCTCCACTCATTTACGCTGGTCATCGACCAGATTGCGCATTTTGCAATCGTCTTTCAAAGTCATCAACGTTTTAGAAATAGAAAGAGTAATCATGAGACAAACAAAAGCGACAGTTTTGATAATTTCCTTGGTGGCAATGGTGGCTCTGGTTGCCTGCGGTGGTGGCGGCGATTCAAGCATCGGAGGAACAATATCTGGCCTGGGTTCAGGCTTGAGTTTGACCTTGCAGAACAACAACGCTGACTATCTCACCATCGGTAGCAATCAGTCGTTTACGTTTGCCAAGTCTGTTGCCAGCAACAGTGCCTACGACGTTACTGTCCTCACGCAGCCCATAGGGCAAACCTGCAGTGTGGCCAACGGCAACGGAACGGTCGACAGCATCGGTGACGCCGTCAGCAATGTCGCGGTTTCCTGTGTCTACAGTTCCTCCGTGGGCGGCGTCGTTACCGGGTTAAACGCCGGCACGAGCGTGACGCTTAGCACCAACGGTGCTTTCTTGCCCATTGCCACAAATGGGCTCTTTGCGTTCCCTGGCACGCTTCCAAGTGGTTCGACCTATGACGTGACGGTGAGCACCCAACCTTCGGGTCAATCCTGTGCCGTATCAAACCCAACCGGTGTGGTCGTCGAAAACGTGATGTCCACGGTGACGGTCAACTGCACCTGATCGATCGTGTTTCCTCCGCTGGCATGGTGCGGACCGGTGGCGCAGAATTCTTACGCTTCATTGCGCGGTCTTTCGGTCGCATTGAAGGTCTGCAGTCGATTGCGCGGTGACATTGCGCTTTCATTCCTGCTGTTGCTGCCCGCCTGCGCATCGACCCCCCCATCGATTCGGACCGCTGGTTGCAATGAAACCATCGACCAAACCTGCTACCCGGTCTGGTTCGCAAGCAATCGGAAGCCTTTGTCCGACACCGACCTTGATAGCGGTCTTGGTGATGCGACAGATGAATCGATCCACTATGGACGACGCATTGTTGCCGTGCCGAACGTCCCACTGAACAATTCGGTCAAACGAGCGCAACCCGCAATCCTTGATGACTCGCCAACGATCGCGCTTGATCGTGACAGTGACCTGAGCGAGTTGGTGGCCTGGGAGGGTGACATGCAAAGTGTCCTTGCGGCTCTCAACCCGCAAGATCGGGATGTTGTGGTTTACATACACGGATTCGGAACTTCCTTTGATCAGGCCGTACAACAGGCCGCCACTCTGGGTGCAGCACTGCGTGTGCCAGGAATCATGGCCATGTTCAGTTGGCCGTCGCAAGGAAAACACAGTCCTCTGAGTTATCTGGCTGACATTACTTCTGTGGAAAACAGCGAGGAAGAGTTGGCCGGATTTCTCGCCCATCTCGGTCGATTGGCGGGACCAGGTCATGTTCATGTCATTGCGCATAGCTTGGGGGTTTATGGCTTCTTGCGTTCGATGCAGTCAGCGACGGCGCGCGCTCAGATTCTTGAGCCGCAGATGCACTTCGGACAAATCATTTTTGCTGCGCCGGACATTGATGAGCGTTTGTTTCGCAGACTCAGCGCGGTGGTTACGCCGCTGTCAAAACGAACCACGCTTTACGTTGCCGATGAAGACTTCGCCGTCAAGGCATCCGAGCTTCTGCATGGAGATCGCCGAATGGGTCTCTTGCCAATCGGTTCACCGATCGATGCCATTGACACGATCGAAGTCCTAGGCCGTCCGAGCAAAGTTGAAGTGGGTCACAGTTATTTTCGGGATGCTCCGACCGTTCTTAGAGACATCCAAACCCTGCTCTATTTTGGTGAATCTCCAGAAGAGCGTCACGCGCGCAACGGGTTCCCGGTCGCGGACGATAGGCAGCGAATGCAGGCATGGATCATCCATAACCAGAATTGACTCGCAGAGGCATGCTCGCCTTCATGGGAAGTCATCATCTCATTGTTTCATTTGTCATCGCCATAATCGGTCATTGAAATATGACAGCAATGCCTCTGGAGCAATATTTACCTGCATCTCTGCCAGAAGCGACTTCAACAAAGCGATTATGAAATACCAACACATGTCAGCCGGCAGAAACTCAGCGCGACCGAGTCTGTCGATAGGGTCTGGGCAACTCGGTCGAGTCATGCCGTGGGTGCTCGGCGCGTTGTTGCTCGCGGGTGCCGCAGCATTCTGGTGGTGGAATGGCCGAACGGCTGAGGCAACAGGCGGATCAATGGCTCAAACCGGCGCGGCCCGGCCCACTGCCAGCGGCACGCGGCGCTTCGGTGGCGCCAATGGGCCGCAGCCGGTATCGGTCCAAGCGGCGCGCCAGCAGGACATCCGGGTCAGCGTCAACGCCATCGGCAGCATCCTGGCCTCGAACACGGCGGTTGTCCATGCCCAGGTCAGCGGGCCGCTGCTCAGCCTGCATTTCCAGGAAGGACAACAGGTTCGGGCCGGGCAATTGATCGCCGAGATCGACCCGCGCCCATTTCAGGCGAGCCTGAGCCAGGCAGAAGGCGGCCTGGCGCGCGACAAGGCGCAGTTGGACAACGCGCGCATCGACCTGGCGCGTTACCGTGACCTGCTGGCGAAAGACGCCATTGCCAAACAACAAATCGACACCCAGGAAGCGCTGGTGCGCCAGCTTGAAGGTACCATGAAGGCCGACCAGGGCACAGTGGACAGCGCCCGCTTGCAGTTGTCCTACACCCGCGTCAGCGCGCCGATCAGCGGTCGCGTCGGGCTCAAACAAGTTGACCTTGGCAACATCGTTCAGACCGGCGATGTCAACGGCCTTGTCTCCATCACTCAAACGCGGCCGATTGCGCTGGTGTTCGCCGTGCCGGCCGCCCATGTCCCCTTGATCAGTACCCGGCTGCGCAGCAAGCAGGCGTTGCGCGTCGAGGCATGGAGCCGCGACGGAACGCGACAACTGGCCATCGGCCGCGTTGCCAGCATTGACAACGCGATCGACAGCAGTACCGACACGATCAAGGTCAAGGCCTTGTTCGGCAACATCGACGACGCCTTGTTTCCGAATCAATCGGTCAGCGTGCGCCTGCAACTCGACACGCTGAGTCAGGTGCTCGCCGTGCCCTCGGCTGCGGTGTTGCGCGGCGCCCAGGGCTTCTACCTGTATGCCGTCAATGCGGACAACTCGGTTAGCACACGTGTGGTCAAGCCGGGCGCGGTCGATGGTGACTGGATGGTCGTCGAGGGCGCATTGAAAGCCGGCGAGAAAGTCGTGATCGATGGTGTCGACCGGCTGCGCGACGGCGCCAAGGTGGAAGTGATCGCGGCCGATCCGCGCCAACGCGCCGGCGCGAGCGCGGTTGCTGGACGGCGCGGCGAGCGCAAGGGCGAGGGCAGCGGGCCTTCACCTGCCAGCGCCGCGAGCGCCGCCCGCGCTGCATCCATGCCAGGGGCGCCGGCTGCGAGCGCTGCGAATGCCGCGCCGAGCGAGCGGTCGAACTGGATGGACCGCGTGCCGCCGGAAGTGGCCGAAAAACTCAAGGCCATGAGCCCGGAGGATCGGCGCGCTTGGCTGCAAAAGCGGCGCGCGGAAAAGGAGAAAGCAGAGCAGGGCGGCGCACCCGGCAAGCCATCGAACTGAGCGAGGCGCGATGAATCCGTCCCGAATTTTTATCGAGCGACCGGTCGCCACTTCGCTGCTGATGCTGGCCATTCTGCTGGCCGGTTTGCTCGCGTATCGGCTGCTGCCGCTGTCGGCTTTGCCCGAGGTGGATTACCCGACGATTGAGGTCACCACGCTATACCCTGGCGCAAGCCCCGATGTCATTTCGACCACGGTGACTGCGCCGCTGGAACGCCAGTTTGGCCAGATGCCGGGCCTCAATCAGATGACGTCGACCAGTTCCGGCGGCGCCTCGGTCATCACCCTGCGTTTCTCGCTGGGCTTGTCGCTCGATGTGGCGGAACAGGAAGTCCAGGCTGCCATCAACGCTGGCAGCAACCTGCTGCCCAGCGACCTGCCGATGCCGCCGATTTACAGCAAGGTCAATCCGGCCGATGCACCGGTCCTGACCATCGCTGTCACATCGCCGTCGCTGCCTGTCATCAAGCTGCACGACCTGGCGGAAAACCGGCTCGCGCCCAAGCTGTCGCAGGTTGATGGCGTCGGCCTGGTCAGTATCGCTGGTGGGCGCCGTCCCGCGGTTCGCATCCAGGGCAACCCGCAGGCGCTGGCGTCGCTCGGCCTGTCGCTCGACGATGTGCGCGGCGCCATCGTGGCGGCCAATGTGAACCAGGCCAAAGGCAGCTTCGACGGTGCGCAGCGCGCCTCGACCATCGATGCCAACGACCAGCTCAAGTCAGCCGCCGAGTACAAGAACCTGATCATCGCCTGGAAGAACGGCAAGCCGCTGCGGCTGCAGGACGTCGCCGTCATCGTTGATGATGCCGAGAACCTGCGCCTGGCGGCGTGGGCCGACCGCACGCCGGGTGTCATCCTGAATGTGCAGCGCCAGCCCGGCGCCAATGTGATTCAGACCGTGGACCGGGTCAAAGCATTGTTGCCCAAACTTCAGGCCACGCTGCCGGCATCGGTGGACGTGCAGATCATTGCCGACCGCACGACCACCATTCGCGCTTCGGTGGACGACACCGAGTTCGAACTGCTGCTCTCGGTGGCCCTGGTCGTGTTGGTGATCTTCATGTTCCTGCGCAGCGCCAGCGCCACGCTGATTCCGAGTGTGGCCGTGCCACTAAGCCTGGTCGGTACCTTCGGCGTGATCTACCTGGCCGGCTTTTCGATCAACAACCTGACGTTGATGGCGCTGACGATCTCGACCGGTTTCGTGGTGGACGATGCGATCGTCATGATCGAGAACATTGCGCGTTTCGTCGAGCTGGGCGACACCCCGATGCAGGCCGCGCTCAAGGGCAGCAAGCAGATCGGGTTCACCATCATTTCGCTGACCGTCTCCCTCATTGCGGTACTGATCCCGCTGCTCTTCATGGGCGATGTGGTCGGTCGCCTGTTCCATGAATTCGCGATCACGCTGGCGGTGGCGATCCTGATATCGGCGGTGGTCTCTCTGACGCTGACGCCGATGATGAGCGCGCGCCTGCTGCGGCCCGAGAGCGATCGCAAACACAGCCGCGCCGGCGCCTGGTTCGGCGTCGCTTTTGAGCGCACCGTTGCACGCTACGGGCAGATGCTCGACTGGGTGCTCGATCGGCCGCGCGCCACGATGCTGGTGTTCGCGCTGACGCTGGCCGTGACCGGCGCCTTGTACGTGCTGGTGCCCAAAGGTTTTTTCCCGGTGCAGGATACCGGGCTGATCCAGGTCATCACGGAGGCGACCCAGACCACGTCTTTTGAAGCCATGTCGCTGCGCCAGCAGGCCCTGGCCGATGTGATTCTGAAAGACCCCGAGGTTGACCACCTGGCATCTTTCATCGGGGTCGATGGCGCCAATCCCACGCTCAACACCGGGCGTATGCAGATCACGCTCAAGCCTTTTTCACAGCGCCTGGCCTCCGCGTCTGAGATCATCGCGCGCTTGACCGATGCAACTTCCCATCTGCCCGGAATCACCGCTTACATGCAGCCGGTGCAGGACCTCACCATTGAAGACCGCGTCTCCAAGACGCAGTACCAGTTCCTGCTGAGTTCGCCCGATGCCGATGCCCTGGCCGCTTCCACCGCCAAGCTGCTGGAGCGGCTCAAGGGCTTGCCGCAACTGGTCGATGTCGCCAGTGACCTGCAGAACCAGGGCCTTCAGGCCTATGTGCAGATCGACCGCGAGGCGGCGGGCCAACTCGGCGTCACTGTGGCCGAGATCGACACCGCGCTCTACAACGCTTTTGGCCAGCGACTGATCTCCACCATCTACACGCAGTCGAGCCAGTACCGCGTCGTGCTGGAAGCTGCCGACGCGTTCCGCCGCGGCCCGCGCGCGCTGGAGAATCTCTACCTGCCGGGCATCACGACCACCGCCGCGAACGGCAGCACGACGACCGTTCAAGTGCCCTTGTCATCGGTCGCAAAAGTGGTCGAGCGACCGGCCGCGCTGGCTATCAACCATGTCGCCCAGTTCCCCTCGGCCACTGTTTCCTTCAACCTGGCGCCGGGGGCGTCGCTGGGCAGCGCGGTCGATGCGATCAAGGCCGAAGAGGCCAAGCTCGATTTGCCGCCGAGCGTTGAAACCAGTTTCCAGGGCGCTGCCGAAGCCTTCCGTGCCTCGCTCACCAGCACGCTGCTGCTGATCCTGGCGGCGGTGGTCACCATGTACATCGTTCTCGGCGTGCTGTACGAGAGCTACATCCACCCGGTGACCATCCTGTCGACGCTGCCATCGGCGGGTCTCGGCGCGCTGCTGGCATTGCTGCTGGCACGCCAGGACCTGGGCGTGGTTGGCATCATCGGGATCGTGCTCCTGATCGGTATCGTCAAGAAGAACGCCATCATGATGATCGACTTCGCACTTTATGCCGAGCGTGAGGAAGGCAAGTCGCCGCGCGAGGCCATACACCAGGCCTGCCTGCTGCGCTTTCGCCCGATCCTGATGACCACCATGGCGGCGTTGCTCGGCGCCCTGCCGCTGATGCTCGGGACCGGCGCCGGACACGAGCTGCGCCATCCGCTCGGCGTCACCATGGTTGGTGGCCTGATCGTCAGCCAGTTGCTGACCTTGTTCACCACGCCCGTAATCTACCTAGGCTTTGCCAATCAGGCGCAACGCCTGCAAGCCTGGCGCGCACGGCGCGCCGCAGCGCGATCACTCGACAAAGGCCCGGCATGAACATCTCCGCGCCGTTCATCGCGCGTCCCGTTGCGACCACGCTGATCACGCTCGGTGTAGCGCTGGCCGGCGTGATCGGCTTTGAGTTGTTGCCGATTGCACCGCTGCCGCAGGTTGACATCCCGACCATCTCGGTGAGCGCCGCGCTGCCCGGTGCCAGCCCGGATACGATGGCCGCCACCGTGGCCACGCCGCTCGAGCGCGCGCTGGGCAGCATTGCCGGCGTGACCGAAATCACCTCGCGCTCGTCGCTCGGTTCGACCAGCGTCACTATGCAGTTCGACCTGAACCGCGATATCGACGGCGCCGCGCGCGACGTGCAGGCTGCCATCAACGCCGCGCGCACGCTGCTGCCCACGGGCATGCCCAGCAATCCGACTTACCGCAAGGTCAATCCGGCAGCTGCACCGATCATGATCCTGACTCTGACCTCTGCCACACTGACGCGCGGCCAGATGTACGACGCCGCTTCGACCGTGCTGGCGCAGCGCCTGTCGCAGGTCGAAGGTGTTGGCCAGGTGACCATTGGCGGCGGCGCGCTGCCTGCCGTGCGTGTTGAACTGAATCCGGACAAACTCGCAACCATGGGCATTGCGCTGGACAGTGTGCGCCAGGCGATCACCGCCACCACCGGCAACCGGCCCAAGGGCGCGCTCGAGTTGGACGGCCGCTACTGGCAGATCGGCGCCAATGACCAGGCGTACAACGCAGCCGAATATGCGCCCGTCATCCTGGGCTACCGCCATGGCGCTGCGGTGCGACTGCGCGATGTGGCCGAGGTCAGCGATTCGGTGCAGGACGTGCGCAACTATGGCCTGGCCAACGGCAAGCCGGCGATCGCGCTGTTCCTGCTCAAGGAACCGGGCGCCAACATCATCGAAACCGTGCAGCGCGTGCGCGACATCCTGCCCCGTCTCCAGGCCTCGATCCCGCCGGCTATCGACCTCAATGTCCTGAGCGACCGCACGCCAACCATCCGCGCTTCGCTGCTGGCGGTCGAGCACGCGATGGCCATCGCGGTCGGCCTGGTGATCCTGGTGGTGCTGCTGTTCCTGCGCAATTGGCGTGCCACGCTGCTGCCGGCTGTTGCCGTGCCGGTGTCACTGGCCGGCACGCTGGGCGTCATGTACCTGTGCGGCTACAGCCTGGACAATCTCTCGGCCATGGCGCTGACCGTGGCCACCGGCTTTGTGGTGGACGACGCCATCGTGGTGCTGGAGAACATCACGCGCTACACCGAGCAGGGCCTGGCGCCGCGCGAAGCGGCGCTCAAGGGCGCGCGTGAGATCGGCTTTACCGTGCTGTCGATCAGCCTGTCGCTGGTGGCCGTGTTCATTCCGCTGCTGGCCATGGGCGGCGTGGTCGGGCGCTTGTTCCGCGAGTTCTCGGTGGTGCTGACGGCCTCGATTCTGATATCGATGGTGGTGTCGCTCACCACCACGCCGATGATGGCGTCTCTGCTGCTGGCGCCGCAACGCGCGCAGCGGCGGCCCGGTCGCCTGGCGCGCGCCATGAGCGCTTTCGGAACGTCCGTGATGCGGGGCTATCGGCGCTCCCTGATCTGGACGCTGCGGCACCAACCGTTGGCCCTGCTTTCGCTGCTGGCGGTGGTGGTGCTCAATGTCTATCTCTACACGGTGATCCCCAAGACCTTCTTCCCCCAGCAGGACACCGGCGTCATCGTCGGCGGCGTGCAGGCGGACCAAGGCAGCTCGTTTCAGATGATGCAAAAGCGGCTGGACACCTTTATGGCCATCGTCGCTGCCGATCCGGCCGTTGCCAACATCAGCGGCTCCACCGGCGGCGGACAGCGCAACTCGGCCAATTTCTACATTACATTGAAGCCGCTGGCCGAACGCGGTTTGTCGGCGGACGCGGTGGTGGCGCGACTGCGCGGCAAACTCTCGCACGAGGCCGGTGCCAACCTGTTCCTGGTTCCGGTGCAGGACATCCGCATTGGTGGCCGGCAATCGAACGCCCAATACCAGTACACGCTTCAGGCCGATGATCTGCAGGCTCTGCGGACCTGGGAGCCGCGCGTGCGCACGGCGCTGTCGCAACTGCCCGAGCTAGCCGATGTCAGCACCGACCAGCAGGATACCGGCTTGCAAACCTCGCTCATCGTTGACCGCGACGCGGCCGCGCGCCTGGGCGTGAGCATGAACACCATCGATACCACGCTCAACGACGCATTCGGTCAGCGCCAGGTGAGCGTGATCTACAACCCGTTGAACCAGTACCGCGTAGTGATGGAGTTCGCGCCCGACTATCTGCAGGGGCCGCAGACGCTCAAGCAGTTGTACGTCAGCAGCGCCTCGGGCGCACAGGTGCCGCTGGCCTCGTTCGCCCGCGTTGAGACCACCAACACGCCGTTGGTGGTCAATCACCAGAGCGGCGCCCCGGCCTCCACCATCAGCTTCAACTTGCCACCAGGCGTGTCGCTGTCGCAGGCGACGCTGGCCATCAACAGCGCCATGGCCGAGCTCGGTGTGCCGGTATCGGTGCGTGGCAGCTTTGCCGGCACGGCCAACGCCTTTCAGAACTCGTTGGCATCGCAGCCGCTGCTGATTGCGGCGGCGGTGGTGACGATCTACCTGGTGCTCGGGATCCTCTATGAGAGCCTGATCCACCCGATCACGATTCTCTCGACCTTGCCCTCAGCCGGTGTCGGCGCGCTGCTGGCGCTGATGCTGTTCAAGAGCGAGTTTTCCATCATCGCACTGATCGGCGTGATCCTGCTGATTGGCATTGTGAAGAAGAACGCCATCATGATGATCGACTTCGCCATTGACCGGCAACGCGTCGGGCACAGCAGCGCTGGCTCAGCCATTCTGCGCGCGGCCTGCCTGAGGCTGCGCCCGATTCTGATGACCACCTTTGCCGCGATCTTCGGCGCCGTGCCGCTGGCCCTGGGCAGCGGCGACGGCGCCGAAATGCGCCAGCCGCTGGGCATTGCCATCGTCGGTGGCCTGATCCTGAGCCAGTTGCTCACGCTCTACACAACGCCGGTCGTGTTTGTCCTGATGGACAGGCTGCGCCGGGTTCGCTTGCCCTGGCGCAAGCGCAAGGCTGCGCCCTTTGCAGCCGTCTCCACCGTATAGGCCTGCCATGATGAACTCTCCGCGCCACCCCTTGTTGCCACTTGCGCTCGGCTTGCTCCTGTCCGGCTGTGCCATAACGCGTGCCGATGCGCCAGCGCCGGTGGTGGCGCCGGCGCAGTTCAAGGAGGCCGGCGCCTGGCAGCGCGCGGCAACTGAGAGCGCCGTGCCCGACCCATGGTGGACGCTGTTCAAGGACCCGGTGCTCGACGATCTGGAGGCCCGCCTCGTCATCGGCAACGAAAACCTCAAAGCAGCCATGGCGCAGCTTGCCAGCGCCCGCGCCACGCTCGAGGCCAGCCGCAGCGCCATGCATCCCACGCTCGCAACGGGTCTGACTGCAACGCGCAGCGGCAGTCCGCCAGCCAGCACTTCGGCCAGCGCGCAGACCCCCAGCAACAATGTGGCGCTGGCCACCAATGCCAGTTGGGAAGTTGACCTGTGGGGTCGGCTCGCGCAAATCAGCAGCGGCGCACAGGCCGCGGTGCAGGCAAGCGCCAACGATCTGGCGGCAGCGCGCTTGTCGGCACAGGCACTGTTGGCGCAAAGCTATTTCTCCATGCGCACGGCCGAGGCGCAACAGGGCTTGCTAGCGCGCAGCGTGCAGGCCTATCGCCGTTCGCTCGACCTGACACAGGTGCGCTACGACAGCGGCGTGGCCGCGCGCAGCGACGTGCTGCAGGCCCAGATCCAACTCAACAGCGCGAAGGCGCAGCTTGCTGAGGTCAAGGTCCAGCGCGCGCAACTGGAGCACGCCATCGCCGTGCTGCTCGGGCTTGCGCCAGCCGCTTTGACGATAATGCCAACCGGCACACTGGCCGCGACGCTGTCGGTCCCGGTGAGCCTGCCTGCAACCCTGCTGGAACGCCGCCCTGATATTGCCGCAGCGCAAAGCCGCGTGGCGGCCGCCTATGCGCAAATCGGCGTCGCGGATGCGGCTTACTTTCCCGCGTTGACCTTGTCGGCCGGCGCTCAATACGGGCAATCGTCGCTCGCCGGTCTGGTCAATGCGCCCAACCTGTTCTGGTCCTTGGGGTCCTCGCTGGCGCAATCCATTTTCGATGGCGGGCAGCGCAAGCAGGCCAGCGCACAGGCCCGCGCCAGTGTCGACCAGGCTTCGGCTGCTTACCGTCAGGTGGTGCTGACCGCCTTGCAGGAAGTGGAAGACAACCTGGTGCTGGCCGACCAACTGCAGCGTGAAGTTCAATCACAACAGGAGGCGCTCCAGTATGCGCAGCGCAATCTCGACATCACGCTTGAGCAGTATCGCGCGGGAACGGTGAGCTACCTCAACGTGGTGAGCGCGCAAACGGCGACCTTGAACAGCGAAAGCAGCCTTCTAAGTGTGCGCAACCGTCAGCTGGCGGCGGTCAACCAGTTGCTGAAGAACATTGCGGGGCGCTGGCAGGACGCCAATGACAAGCAGTCGATCGCATCGGATTCGGGGGAGTAGTCCGGCATGACCAATTCGGCTCTGCAGCTACAGGGCGCTGGCTGATGATCTCGCCCGGGACCTCGCTCCAGTTGACAAAGATCATCTGTCGAGCCGTTGTCGTGGGCAAAAATAGCACGAGGTCAACGAATGAGCCATTTTCGGCAAGCCTAAGATGATCGAACGTTCAAGGATTCTTGCGAGCAAGTGGAGGATTTTGTCCGCTCTGGTCGTCGTCTTGGCGCTGGTCCTGCTTGCCTTCCATTGGTGGCAAGGTCCGCAAGTGCTTACCGCAACTGTCGTTCGACGCGACTTTGTGCAAACGGTAGTGGCAAGCGGACATGTGGAGACGCCGCATCGTGTTGATGTCGGCGCACAGATTACTGGTACCGTTGTTCGCGTGCCAGTGACCGAAGGTCAAGACGTTAAGGCGGGTGATCTTCTCATTGAAATCACTTCGACTGAATCGCGTGCCGCGCAGCGGCAGGCCGAAAAGGCCCTGGAACAGGCCAGGGCCAGAATGCGGCAATTGCGTGAGGTTCAGGCGCCGGTAGCTGAGCAGACACTGCGTCAGGCACAGGCAACCCTCGATAACGCTCGTTCGATGTTGCGCCGCAACGAAGATCTGTTCAAACAGGGTTTCATCGGAGAGGCCGCCCTGGAAGAATCCCGCAAAGCAGCCGAACTGGCTGACGCCCAGACGCGTGCGGCACGCAAACAATTCGACAGTGCCAGTAATGTGGGAAGTGACTATGCTTTGGCCGCTGCTGCGGTGGATGAGGCAGAGGCCAACGAGCAGGCGGCACGCGCCCGCGCTGGCTACACGATGATCAGGGCTCCGTGGGATGGGACCCTGATCGGTCGCAGTGTCGAAGTCGGTGATGTCGTGCAAGCTGGCAAAGTTCTGATGACCCTGTCTCCAACGGGCCGCACGCAACTTGTCGTAGAAATCGATGAGAAGAATATTCATCTGTTGTCCTTGGGACAGAAGGCGCTGGCTTCGGCGGACGCCTATCCACAGCAACGATTGGCCGCCGAACTGACGTATATCAACCCAGGCGTCAATGCACAGACCGGTTCAGTGGAGGTCAAGCTCGATGTATCGAACCCACCGCCTACGCTCAAGCAGGACATGACGGTCTCAGTCGACATCGAGGTTGCCAGGCGCCCCAATGCGGTGCTGGTGACGTCCAACGCCGTACATGATCCGGACGGCGCAGCACCATGGGTGCTCAGACTGGAAGACAGGCGAGCCGTGCGGCGTCCCGTGCGACTGGGATTGCGCAGCGGTGGTTTTGCCGAGGTGCTTGATGGGCTGCACGAAGGCGACACCGTGATTCCAGTCGCAACCTTGGTCGAACCCGGCGCCAGGGTGCGCGCCTTGCCCTCAGTCAAATGAGGAAGGCCCAATGTTGCAAGCTTGGCTGCCCTTCGAATGGATCGTTGCCATCCGCTTCCTGCGCGAGGGTCGTTTGCAGACGCTGTTCATCATCTCCGGAGTGGCCATTGGCGTTGGCGTTATCGTGTTCATGTCGGCCATGCTGAGCGGACTTCAGTCGAACTTCATTCGGCGCGTCCTGTCGGCACAGGCTCACGTTCAACTCTTGCCGCCGCAGGAAGTGGCCAGACCGCAGCGGCTCGCCGAGCCCGGCGAAATTGAAGGTGCGATCATCCAGCCGCCGCTGCAGCGGCTCAAAGGCATCGACCAGTGGCAGGCGGTGGCTTCACAAATCCGGAGCATGCCTGAAGTGGTAGTGACATCACCCGTGGCTGGAGGGTCGGCGCTGGCCGTTCGGGGCGCTGCAAATCGGGCAATCACGATCGCCGGCATTGAACCGGAGCAATATTTCCGCATTGTCGATATCAGCGATAAACTGGTGCGAGGCAGCACGCGCCTGAGCGCCACCGATATTCTCATTGGAACTGAATTGGCGAACGACCTCGGGGTCGATGTGGGCGACAAACTGCGTATATCAACCGCGAACGGGGCTGCCAGTACGCTAACGATTTCCGGGATCTTTGACCTTGGCAGCAAGGGGGCAAACCAGCGCAATACCTTTGTCGCGCTGCACACAGCACAAAGTCTGCTTGGAATTCCTGGTGCCGTAACCAGCCTCGAGGTCACGGTGAATGATGTTTACGCCGCGGAAGCAATAGCGCAGCGGATTACCGCAGCCACCGGTGTCGAGGCGGATAGCTGGATCAAGACCAGCGCACAGTTCTTTGCTGCGGTCAGCGCCCAGACGACGGCCAACACCGCGATCCGGTTCTTTGTCGGGCTTTCGGTGGCCTTTGGCATCGCAAGCGTGCTGGTTGTTGTGGTGGTACAAAAATCGCGCGAGATCGGGATATTGCGCGCCATGGGCATTTCGCAGGGGCAGATCCTGCGCATATTTCTTTTGCAGGGCGGTTTGCTTGGATTCGGCGGCTCCATCGTCGGGTGTGGCATCGGTGCCGTGGCCCTGCTCCTGTGGCAGCGTTATGCACGCAACGCCGATGGCACGCCCCTGTTCCCGCTCGTGTTCGACCCGTTCCTCTTCACGGCGGCCCTGCTGCTGGCCACATTGACTGGCCTGGTAGCCGCTTTTGCGCCCGCCCTGCGTGCAGCGCGCCTCGACCCTGTGGTGGCAATTCGTGGCTGAGAGTTTCAATCAAGCAAGCTCGCCTGTGCCGGACGACGTCGTGCAATTGCGCGCTGTTTACAAGGCGTTCAATGTCGGGACAGCGTTCGAGACCGAAGTCTTGCATGGCATCGATCTCACCCTGCGCCGGGGCGAGTTCTGCGCGGTCATGGGGCCTTCGGGTTCGGGCAAGAGCACGCTGCTGAACATCGTGGGTTTGCTCGATCGCCCAACAAGTGGAAAACTTCAAGTGTGCGGGGAGGAAACCACAGAGCTCGACGACCGGGCTTTGACACGCCTGAGGGGGCACAGCATCGGGTTCGTATTTCAGTATCACTACTTGATCACCGCCTTCACGGCGCTTGAGAATGTCATGATCCCGATGCTCGGTGCCGCCGGCTTTCCGAACAATGCGATGCGTGCACGCGCCGCAGCGTTGATTGACAGCGTCGGACTTTCGGCCTGGAAGAATAACCTGGCGAGCAACATGAGTGGTGGACAACAGCAGCGGGTCGCCGTAGCGCGTGCACTCGCCATGAACCCAGCCCTGTTACTGGCAGATGAGCCCACTGGCAACCTCGATACCAAGAGTGCCGACGCCGTTTTTGATCTGCTGCGCCGTTTCAATCGGGAAAACGGTACAACGGTACTGTTCGTGACCCACAACGCGGCGCTGGCAAGTCGCTGCGACAAGACCATCCAGGTAGTTGACGGGCTGATCATCAGCTAGTGGACTGTAACTATTGAATCGGTAGTAATGCGCCGTGATAGATCGCAGTATTTCCACTTCACGGGTTTTGGTTGCTCGTTGTATCGACGGATGTACTTCATGAGTTTTCTCTTTAGGTCGGGC
>Ga0209697_10005740_pt1 | contig 15315 bp, 7 predicted proteins | sample AliMusrvi5mmetaG_FD_184115 | JGI IMG/M metagenome (GOLD analysis project Ga0209697, IMG submission 184115) | Freshwater lake bacterial and archeal communities from Alinen Mustajarvi, Finland, to study Microbial Dark Matter (Phase II) - Alinen... | ecosystem: Environmental > Aquatic > Freshwater...
CATTTTTTCCTTTTCCTCGTGTACTTTGTGAACCGCGCTGAACAGTGGTGAGACCATTTCCACTCTCCTTTTTGGATCGTAATTCTTTATCAAGCGTCCAGCGAATCCAGAAGAGTGCTTTCTCAACTGAGCCATCACTGATCGCTTTCAGAAATTCTGAGCCGACGCTACGCATAATATTATGATCGTTACCATGTTGATACACTTTCCGAAGTACCTGTGTTTCAGGCGCAGAAGCTACATCAATAAGCCATCCATCACGATGTGTTTCAGGACCAACCTTTGTCCAGACTAATTTACTTCTACGTGGGCATTCATGAAGTACATAGATGAGTTCAGAAATGCGAATTTGAAACTCTTCGTTTTTAATGAGATCATCTTCTGCGTATTTCGCAATCATATCATCAATTTCCGCTACTCGTTTTTTTAGATAGACAAAGACACGAGGAGAGGCAATTCCGATATGTTGAATCGCATAGTCCCAGATGAGTTGTATAAAGACTGTTAGACCACCGCTACAGACCAAGTCAGCGGCAAAATGGAGAGCGCGTCCTGTGGCAATAATTCCGCTTTCAAGCATTGACGTTTGAAGTGATTTGAATGACTCGGATGGAAGATATCCGGAGCGTGTACGAAACTCCTTCTTATCGGGATCTGTTTTTACATCTTTTGGTATTGCAAGTGGTGTACCTTGAAACATTGTCAAGCCTTGACAACAAGCAAGATATTTTATTTATACTTTGGACTCACAACTTTCTTACCTGACGCGCGCGGTATGAGTCCTTTCGCCTTGAGACTTGAACGCATTGTAAATCCGATTGATTTTCCCTGCTTCCACCGACGTAAATACTTGCGATTTTTCGCAGTAGCTCTATAACCACCACGACGCACGCGGCGCGTACTGCGACCTTTGCCGCGAAGACCGCCCTTCCATGCCATACAACCACAGCCGCCGCCACTTTGCTGGTAAGCGCCACCTGTCTGTGCCATCGGTTGTGTTACAGACGCAGGCAAAGGAGTTTGCATATCACATCCACATCCAGGGGACATTTCTCTCTATAAAGAAAGAATGTATTTACCTCCCAAATATTTTGGAACCTTGTCCAAAAACAAAACAAGAAAACGCGTGAAGGAAATTCGGCGCTTTGGTACACTTGACTGGAAGAATCCGAAAGCCTATGTTGGATTTAAAACAGACAAAGGTGTAAAAACAAGAAAATCATCCTACACGGCTACATGGAATCGTAAGTACCCAGATGTGAAATCCCTCAAGGATCGGTCCAAACTTACAGGTGTTCCACTCAACCTTCTACAAAAGTCATATGACAGAGGTATGGCAGCGTGGAGAACAGGGCATCGCCCGGGTGCCACACAACAGCAGTGGGGCTATGCGCGTGTAAGTAGTCTCTTGTTAGGCGGAAAGACCGCACAAACAACAGATTCTGATTTAGTACGCGACGCTATGAAGGGCAGCAAGAAAGCCAAACGATGGTTTACTCCTCGGCTAGCTCCTTTCTCTCATCGTCGAGGCGCTTAACAAGACGTTCGCACGCCTTCTCCCACGTGTACTTGAGTACAGTCTCGCGCGCCTTCTTGCCATGTGTCGTCTTCTTGTCAGAGTCATTTACATACTCCTCCATCGCCACGCAGATATCGTGCGGGTCGCAGGCGAACGCCTCGCCACCAACGGGTGAGAAGACGGTCGGCAGATAGTAACGGAACTTCGGCTTGACCAGTGATGTATTCTCGGCGTTACAGAACTCCTTGTAGCCGCCGATGTCAGGGACAACCTGCGGAACACCGACACCCATCTGCTCAAATTGACAGAGACCAAAGCCCTCGCCCTCAGATGTGCTGATACCAACGTCAGCCATATTGTAGAACATGTTGATGTCCTGGTCAGAGAATGACATGTCCTGTGTGCTGACCATGAGACGGTTACCGAACATCTCGGTAGGCACGTTGCGGAGCTTGAGCTCACGCTGGAAGATCTCAAAGAGCCACCAGCCACCCTTCTCGCCCTTGTCGCAGATACACATGAGGAACAGCGGCTTCGTCGGGTACTTGACAACCAGCTCAACAAACGCGATGATCAGCAAATCATAGCGCTTGCGCGGCTGGTTGCGATTCAGGTTCAGGAAGAGGAAGATATCATTCGGGATGCCGACCTGCTTGCGCGCCAGCTCCTTCGGCATCGGAAAGAACTGACTATTGTCAAAGCCGTGTAAGATAATATCAAGAGGGCGCGTGATACCCTGATCCTTGAGGCACTTCTTCCAGTAATTGGTGAAGGCAAATACGAGATCTGCATCACGGTTTAGGATGTCAAGGTAACCCTGGAGCTGTGTGGTGTAGACCTGGTCGCAATAGACCCAGACCTTGAAGTTACGCGGGATACCACTCTTGCGGATCTCCTCAAGAAACTTCGCGACGACAGACATATCATTGTAGATCATAACTACATTCGGCTGCTTCTTGCGTATAATTTCGGGCAGCTGGAAGAAACCGAAGCCCTGACCCTGCTGTGCCTGCGGACCCGCTTTCTCAAGCGCAGCGGCATCAATTACCTCAACATTGCTCGGATAGGGACGGTAATTTGGAGGGATAGCATGAAACTTCTGGAAACCGAAGTGCGTGACCTGCATCCAAGGCTGCTTAGCAAGCTGCTGGACAATGCCCCACGTGACCTTACTGTAGCCTGTGAACTGATGACAGTGGGTGCCGACAAGCATGAACTGGAGCTTGCTCTTATCAGCCTGACGAAGAACGAGTGGCTGGGCAACACCTCCGTCGGGACCTACACTAGGGGGAGCAGAAGGCGGCGACGAAGCATTCGTCAGTACAGGATTTGAGCCTGACTGAATCAGACTCTCAATGCTCTTCAAATAGGAAGGAAGCGAACTTTGATCCATGGGTTCTAAAACAACATAAGGCTAACGCCTTAAATAGGTATAGATGCCGAGAAAGCAAACGAAAATGCGGGAACTTTTCCTCCCCCTGTTGCGACCGAAGGGAAGAGGAAGAAAAGAGAAGATAACCGCAGCACTGAGAGAAGCCGTGTGGATACAAAAAATGGGGAAAGTATTTGAGGCAAAATGCCCAGTGGTTTGGTGTCCGAATAGAATTACTGTATTTGACTTTCAAAGTGGACATAATATTCCCGAATCAAAGGGTGGAAAAACGAACATAGATAATTTACTACCTATCTGTGCTCGTTGTAATGTATGTATGGGGGATCGTTATACAATTAACGAATGGTCAAGTATGTACATGAGTTCTGAAAAACCAAAACCAGAGATACAGTCACAGCCGCAATCCAAAACCTGGTGGCAGAGATTACGATGTTTTTAGACACCTAGAATCTGCTTTACAGTCTCAGCTACTCTCTTCTTATAGGCTAACCAACGGTTCAGTACAACCGTCCGATAGTTTTCCAGCATCTGAATATTCTGTAATAAATGTTCAACGAGTGACGCCGCTTCAGACCAATTGGATGACGGTAAAATACCGATTTCTTCCATGAGTCTAGTTGCGAGGGGATCATTATCGCCATTTTTTACATAGAGAGGTACACATCCACACTCAAGCGCCTCATAGATGCGGAATGTCTCGGCATTATTGCCAACGGGACAAGGCACGAAATAAGAATCGAGAAGAACTGCAAGGTACTCTTTTCTCTTAATTTTCTGCGAACTCTCCCAAGAATCTGCGTAAATAGTGCGATTCGGTTGGATTCTGTTAAATGGTTCCAACAGTTCTCTGCGAGAACGCCATGCTGTACCCATGAAGGACCACCGATTGCTGCGGAAAGGGAGGCGCGGCGTCTTCTCGGCGGGATTTTCTGAGCCACCATCAATTGTAAAATGATATCCTAGAGGAACTACCTTCACCTTTTCTGAAGAGGGCATTCCAGGGCGTTCATACATGCGCAATACACCCTTACACATCGGCAAAGAATAGACTGAGAGGTCATCGCTCAGGTATTCATCGCTTAAATGTAATATGTAGAAGTCGCAACCCGAATCATTCCACTTTCGTAGAAGTTCATTATACTGCGGGATATGATTCTTCTGGAAAAAAACAATTGGTGTGTCAATTGGAGGAGAATCATCCAGTTCTACATGTTCAATGTCAAGGGGGATATCGGGACCCAGAACATGCTTTAGCCATTCGGCTTCATAGAGTTCAGGACCACGCAGGGCATGCTGCTTCAGGCAGACTAGGCGTTTTCTTCTCGGCAATGGCGGTGATGATATAAATAAGGGTGTCTCTTTCCAACTTGTAAGTGATTCAAGTGTTCTAGTCCAGAACTTAGTCTCTTCTTCTGTAGATGGTTTCATAGTCTTCCAGTGATTAATTACACCCTGAAGAGTATCAGGGGACGGATCAAGTAATGGTTCTGAGGATCTAGTTAGCGTGGAAGGAAAGGACGCGAGTAATACGGTGAGTTCAATGTTATTCCAATCATCGGGTTGCCACTGCTGTAGGCATTGAACTGCTATCTGTCTTATAGAGGAACTTCCTTTCTTTTCGGGAAGAATTAGTTCATCAATATATTTCTTCCAGAGCGGAGGAAGTTCTGTCTCAATTTGTATTACACCAGTATCTTCTTCCTTCTTTACTACAGACTTAGTGGCTGCCCTCTGTTGAACTTGACTGAGTACCTCATGTAAATTGAGAGACAGTGGCGAGGCGGCAGTCATATTCATTGAAATCTCTTCAGATGTAAAACGATTGTCATTGTTCCAGAGATCACTATCAAATCCATCTACACGATTAAAATCATTGAATGCGCTGACTTGGTACTTAGGATCTTCATCCTGGTAGCAACCCGCCACCAGGGGATTCAAGAAATAAAGCTTCATATGTTCTACATGATTACAGATCATATGATCCGCGCTTGTCCAGTAACCATCGTGAGCATGGAGTAGCTGTAGAATCTTCTCCGCACCTCTTCTCGAAAGTACGTAGGCATAGGCACACCAGTGGAAATAACGATTAGGAGGATTCTGACCGAAAACAGAATTCGGTGCTACCCGTGCGAAATACTGGTTTGTAGGTTCTTTCATTTGTTCAAATGCAGCGCGATTAGGAGGGAGGATACCACCAAGATAAATGACATCATAGTCATCAGGAGCATGTGCCGCCGCTTCCTTCCATCTCTCTTCCCACTGAGGCTGTAGTTTTACATCATCTTCAAGAATCAAATAATTAGTAATTTCCTGTTTCTCATTCGCAAGTTGCCACCAGAGCCCAAGATGGCTGAGCGCACAGCCCATGATCGCCTTCTTCCAGTGGAAATCATGCGGTCTGAAAAGGCGCGCGAGTTGAGGTGTGAGAACTAAGTCACGTCCCTCGATGGCGCTGACTCTCTGAACTCTTCCATTAAGAGATGGAGAATTTTCAAAGAGTTTATCCATGCGATCCTTTCTTCTATCCAGATTTATTACATAGGCATCATCAATACCCTGTGTAAACTGCTTATGAATCTGGAACTGTCCTCTGTGAACATAGAAAGCCTTACCAGACATGAAAGTCTTTCGTAGACTGATATCGCAATAGACTTTATCAAGGGGGTAGCGCGTTAAACCCATTCGCCGTGATAGAAGACTCATGATACTTTGGTCATGACGATGCCCATACGGCTTTCCTGCGCGCAGACCCTCCCATTTTGTACCGACAATCAGAGAACGCTGTTTTGACAATGTATAAGTCTGTGAGTAAAACGCAATCGCGGAGGGATGACCCGCCTTGAAGGCTTGTATGTTGGCTGCAATTTGTTGTGCTGCCTTTTCGCTATCCGTCATTTGTAGAACCTGCTTGAATGTATTGTGGCACCATTGGTCATTTGTCTGTCTAGGATCTTCAAGTAAACAGACACCATCCTCGTAGGCTATACGAAGTAGATCACTGGGCCACCTGCAGCAGAAGACACCTGCGTCTAGATAGAGTACGATGCGATCTTTGTATTCTGCCGACGAGCAAATGTGATTGAGTAGCCAACATTTCCAGGCAAAATGCTGGGGGTTCCAGAAATCAGGGAAGTCCTGTGGTACTTCAGACTCAGGCGGACTAAAGAATTTTACATCGGGGTAATTTGATTTTAGAAGAGCTCGTGAGTCCTCGGGTATATCTTGTGCGAGCCAAACATGAAGATCAAGATCTGTGATTCCCTTCTTTTGTATGGTGATTCCTGCTAAGAGTTGCTGAAGAGATGATAAGTAATTGCGCGTTGCATATGTAATGACGAGCGGCGAATTAATATTTTCAACTTTGTTTACAGGTACCTCCTTAAGTGTTGTAACGGGCGCAGGCGCAGGAGCAGTAGAAAGAGCAGCAGGAGAAAAAGATACAGTTCTTTCCCTACCGATCGCCGCTGCCTCTTCAGTAGACTTGCCACCAATGAACTGTGGAATCTGGTCAAGTTTATTCTGAGGGATACCTGCCGCCTTCAATATGCCATAAGACACTTCTCTCAAGGTACGCCGAACAAGGTCGCGCTTATAATCATCAAGTGCAGGCACAGCCAACTTCATCAGATATTCAGAAGGATTTTCATCCAGAGTTTGCACAGCCTGGATGAGTTCACCTGGCGATGTCATTTTTCTAGCATCAATAAACCCACCTGGCTGGAAATCACGTTCAACCTTCGGATCACCCCAATAGATAGGAATACAACCAGCAGCCTTCGCGTGTAGAAGTTTCTCTGTCGTATAACCAGGAGAACTTGAGTTCTCATAGGCAAAACAGAACTTGTACTTTTTCAAAAATTCATGCTTTTTGAGTTCGCCGCCGCCTCCTCCAAGACCAGCAAATATTTCATCACCGACGTTATTAAAGAGTCGTCCAGCAGAATCTACCTGTTTATATTGAGAAAGCCAGTGGAAAGCATTGTTGCGTACAGGATTACAGGGGTTCGTGACAACAAATGCGCAGAATTTTGTCTTCTCACCGATTTCTCCAGGATATACCTTTGTGCAGCGATCAACGGGCAAAGGCTTGGGATTGTTAATCAATTCCAAATTAGCACCAAACCAGTCAATCTCAATCATCCAGAGAGGAAAACGAATATAAGATTCATTTACAAAATCGGCGTGCGCATATCCAAGATTGAGTTCTACACCATCACCAAGTTGTGGCTGTGTGTTTTCTCCTGTAAAATGAACCTTCTTGATCGTCTTCCAGGTTTCTTTCTTCCATTCGGTACCGAAAGGACCAAAGATAAGTACATTTGGCTGGAAACCACTTGGTAGAGTCTGTATAGTATATCCAACAAGTTGAACTTCCTTATCGGCATATTTAAGAGCTTCATACATCATAAGTAAGAACATATTATGCTCGGCATTGAAGCCATCCCACATATCAGTAAAAAGAACATGTAGTGTTTTCTTTGATGTCTGCATAACAGAAACAGGAGCAGAAACAGGAGCAGAAACAGAAGCAAGTACAGGCGCAAGAAAGACAGGCAAAGAGGAAAACGCGTCCCTCCAACCACTCACTACACGTTCAGAATCCGATGTAAACCCAGAACGAAGCTTTGCGCGCATTGTTTCTACGAATCCTGTCTCAAACATCCCCTTTCCTTGGAGTAAATCCTGGTTTAGCTTTGCAAATGCTACCCCAGCCTCAATAATGGAATTGTCAGAATAATAATACGGTGATCCCATATCACAAAGTAATTTGGAGTTATGTACAAGAGGAATACCACACCAGATTGTATCAAGAAACATAGAACGAATAGTACGAAAACGCACATGAGAAAAAACAATGGAAGCAGGATCATAAATCCAATCAATAATGCGCTGACGCCCAACAAACGTTGCCGTCAATCCATCAATCTGACAATGTTTCATAACATTTTGCGAAAAAAAGTCGTTTTTCTCAATATGTTCAGCATTGTGAATTTTATAATTAGAAAAGGGTATGATTGATTTGTGTTTCATATCTCGGAGAGCCACAAGGGGAATTGTACAACTGCTGCTGGCACTTGTATTGGTCTCGCAGATGTGTATAGACCACGGAGGAATTCCACCCTTCTGCTGGATGAAATAAGAAAGAACCTGAATCCATTCGGGTGTACCAGACTCTTTCTTGTGCGTATCAATTGCACTCGGTGACCAAACAAAAGGCACATGCCGAACAGGCAGACCCTTAGACAAGAGTTCTAAATATTCAATCTCATCCTTCGTGACTTCTAGATCAAGAGCCCAGATGGCGGAGAGTCCATCCAAATTTCGCTTTGTAGATGTAAGTGGATAAATACTGTTTTCAATGTCATTTAAAAGCACCGGTTTTCTAACAACCCAGATACACTGCTTGGCGATCTTTCTTCTAAGCTCAGCCGTTGTAATAAGAGTACTCACTTCCAATAATATGTCAAGCGGCGGCGCTCCATTCAAATTCTTTAAGTTCTCCAAATGTAGGATATTCGGGTACTCAGCTTTCAGAGTTTTACAATCATCCCACCATTCCTGTGTACCATTCGTATTCACTAAATATATGTCATGACCGAGTTTTTTACAAATTTCGGCAGTGGCAATCGTGGTTGAAGATCCTCCTCCACTGAAAAAGGAGAATTGGAAGTTTGCAGTGATACCGACCTTCATTCTTTTTTGAACCCGTATTCAGATATGACTGGTTTAACCGCATACGAGTTTAATCCACGCCTTTTGGACATCGGGATTATAGGGAGAATGAGTCCAGGCTAAGAGTCTTGCATGAGATTTATAGGTTTCTAAGAGTTCACCGTGGCGTTCTCTTACAAATGAAATTTTGGAAATCATACTATTTACACTATTTCCCTCGTAGCAATATCCATATTCCTTCCAAGATTGGGCATTATGAACTACAGGAAATCCGGACCAAAGTAATTCAAGAGTCATATAGTTGTATTCATTGTTCCATTGATGAAGAACAAAGGTGGCACTCGGATAGTCTGTCATCATCGTAACCATATCTTTGCGACCGAGGATTACAAGTTTTCCATCTTTCTGGAGCTCCAGTGTATTCAAGATTGACTCTTTGAAGAAAGGTATAGATGCCATACGATCGCCGTTAACAATAACAACCTGACCATTCCAGCCCTTGTTTTTTCTGTACCAGCCTTCAAGAGCCATGATCGGAAGAAGACCTGTTTTCTGAAAACTGATATTGGGCTCCATAACGACGAAGGTCTCCTTCTCATCACCTTTTCTAGGACGCCACTGGGGATTGCGCCGATTGCCATCCGTTAGGATACAAGAGTCCCATACATAGGGGGCAATTTTTCTCTCTTGAGCGGGGTCTACTTGATTGAGGGCACAGGCATATTCAGAATGCTGTCCATAATGCGGAGAGACCCAAATCTCATCCATTTCACCTACGACGTGGTGGCTAAAATTCATTGACGGATAGAAGACAGGTGTCTCAATATCAATATTCAAGATGTTACCAAGATAAAGCTTGAAAGTCTTTGCACCGATCATTTTCAAGAATCGCCGAAGATTAGGATCAATGCTCATTCCAATTTCAATGTAGGCTTTTATCGGAAGAGGCTGTTTTACAAGATCTTCAATGCTAAGTACACGTGTTGTCCGAAGAACCTCTGGAATTTTTTCTATGTTCGTTGGCTTTGTATTAACAACTAAGATCGGAGTCCAACCTGCGGAGTCGAACATTTTGTACAGAACAAAAACGTTTTGAAATAGACCATTAGCAAAAAGATTGTCATCTGTAATTGTGGCGGTAGCAAGTAATACAATGGGGCGCGAAGCAAGGGGTGAAATCTCGGTTATGTTACAGAGTGGTAAATGTTTAGAAACAGGTACTGAACCCATGCGAGTCATTCCAGCTAATTCGTAACCGCTCTGAGAACTCATACTGTTTCGTGTGTAGGATCTTGTTTTTCTGTATATCCGCATACTGTAGGGAGATCGTCTTCGGATGGCAGCAGCAGCTTTTTCAACAAATGATTTATTAATTCGAAACAGCCGGATTTCATTTGCTAAAATTGCCCCAGATGTCAGTAGTCGTGAAGAACGGTTTGTTATTGCGAATGACTACGAGGGATACACAGTTCATTTTGGTCCGTCTTCAATGATTTCAACAGTAAATGGAGATATACTTAACTCTTTATTTCCTAGTGAAGCCGCCTTTACTTTCAATATCAAATCAAAGAACCTGGGAATTGGAGGCATTTCAAGTCCCCAATATGCAATTGATATAAGTTCAAATACGGGTATTCGTATTTTGGGTGGTGGATCCTTTGTTGGTGACGCTAAAGGACTTCTTTCAGTACCTACGGCTTCTTTATTCGGTATATTATCGACTACACTTTTTGCGCCAGGAAGTATTCCAGTCTCTGCACTGGTTTCTACAAATAATGCTACCTTGCTCGGAATTAGTGTAGCTACAAGTTCACTGTTTGGTACTCTTGCTACGCCACTTTTTGGTATTTCTACAATTCCTCTTACTTCACTTCAAGGTAGTGGTCTTTTACAGGCTACCTATTTTCGTGGCGATGGTTCGCAGCTGTCCAATATCCCATTGGGCGCACTGAATGCAAGTCTGACAGCGGGATTTTTCCAGTCAAATTCAATTCCTGCGTATGCTTTACCGAGTACGGGAAATTTCTGGATACGCGATGCAAGTGGTGTACTTGCGGCTCCGTTTGTGAGCACGGGAACTCTTACAGCTACATATATTTCATCAGTTGTTCTTCTTTCTACATCAATTATCAATACAGATGCTTTAACAACTTCATCGCTTACGCTAACAGGAAAATTTAACGTAGCGAGTATTTCAACGGGTCTTTTGGAGGCAGGCAATGCAACAATACTTGGTTCTGTACAAGCAAATTCATTCATTGGTAACGGTACACAACTCACAGGTATTAATCCAGCAAATTTGCTTACAACAATTCCATCAAATAAGTTTGGCTACGAGACCATTTCGTTTGATGCCTTAAATCCTTATGGCGATTTTCGTGTTCTAGGTGGAAGCGTTTATGTAGATGGACCAGTGAACGTAACAGGCACTACGACGAGCGCCTATTTTGCTGGTGATGGTTCTCAGCTCACGAATTTGCCGTTTGGACCGCCTCTTGCGAGCACAGTGGCTGGACTGGGTACAGCTGGATTTATTTCAACAATTATCGGCGGTTCAGGTGGTATCGGTGATGTAACAATGTCAAACATACGGTCTACGATCGCCGGTTTAGGCACAGAGGGATATCTTTCAACTGTTCAAGCGAACTTTGTTTCCACCACACAACTTACAAGTACAGTAGCCGGTCTAGGTACAATAGGATATGTATCAACACCAGGAAATCTTATTTACAGCGATGAGTGGATTCAGAAGAATTTGATTAATCCACCTTCGTCTATTTTATTCGGAACGCCTGTATCCCAGAGTTCAGAGATTTACATTCCTTGGACCTATCCAACTCAGATTAATGTTGGATTTCAGAGTTCATGGGTCCCTGTCATCAACTCTCTCAATGTAATGGTCTCTACACAATTAACTTCCATCAATCCATCGACGATTATATCAACATTATCCACTGGTATGGTAAATTATCATAATGGATTAAATTATATTACAGGAGCTGTTCTAACAAATACAGTTCAGGCAACGGGAGTACAATTAAAAACATTTCCTCAAGACGGTCAGCCACGGTATGCCTTTGTATATTATGCTCCAACTCTTACTAATTTAAATAAGGATGGGCAACTGATTGCCTGGTACAATAACTTTAATGTAGGTTGTAATATGGCATCTACAATTTTCTCGCCCTTTTTAGCTGCTGGTCCTCCTTCTGTACCGCGTAAAGTACAGAGTACAAATGTAACCTATCAGAGTTTATCGTTCTATTTCAGTACTCCTCAGTATGCTGATACGCTTAACCCTGGATCTGTAGCTACAATTTCACGGTATGATATTTCTTTTAACTCTGTACCGATTCCTGGTGTGCGATATGGAACAGCAGTCTATGATGCACAGACGGCTGTAAAAACAAGCCCTTTTACATTTGTAACTAGCCCCGATTCCACACAAGGCAATGTAATACAATATGACGCAACCAACTTGTATCCAGATTCAAAATACAATTTTTACGTGAAGGCAACAAACTCCGCATCAATCGCTGGACCTTTCGCTTCAACCTTAGGTATTAGTACCTCGTACCTCAGTCCAGATTCAGGTATAACTGTAAATTTTCTTGCCAGGTATTTTTCTGGAACAATCAAGCGAGTTACTGATAGTATTACAGTCACAACACTCTTGAACACAAATACAGACTGGACAAGCTCGAATTTTGTAGTTCCTTTACATGTTTTAACAAATCGTGGAACAACTGCCACAGGTATAGCGACACTTGCCACGGCGATATCAGGTCCTATCTCGGCGACTGGACCGACGGTAACATTTAATGGTTTTCCCGCAACGACGCCTACAGCAGGAACTCAGAACAATCTTACAGTTACACCAACAAACGTCTACGATAAGTACGCGAGCCCAGTCTATTATCAGGGCTTTTACTTAAATGCGTCAAATACAGTTACGATAAAACAGGCTACTTTCTCGGCTACACCAACACAATATACTCACACTACGACTTTGACACAGGTCGCTACACCAATCACATCACAAATAACATTTTATTATGATGGTCTCTTAGGAACTGCCACAGTACTTGATATGGCATTTAATTTTTCTATAGGAACACCACCGACTAATAGTTATGTCTCAGGTGTAAGAGTTGTTTCTGGACAACCGACTCTGAGTACAATAACAGGGGCATCCAACTTGGGTCAATATTTTTATAAATCTCCTATGCTATCCTATACGAATACTGCAGGTTCTGTGACAACAAGTTTCTCAGAAACAGATTTGTCTCATGTAATCTCAGGTTCAAATAGTGGGCAAATTCTCCAGAATCAGAGAATTGGGTTTTCAAACGGCTCTTTTCAAATGAATTCCCTTGCGTCTGCCTATGCCACTTCCATTACAATGACAGTAACTGCAGCAAATCCCTCCAATACCTCTGGTGCCTTTTCAGCAACAGCTCTACCGTGTATTGTAGATGGTCCTTCTGTAACACTTATCAACACGACTCTCCCAGGATCTCTTAATACACTTTACAGTGGAGGAGCCGCTGTAGGATGTAGAATCTGGTCCTTTTCAAATTATGACGGGACCACATTCGTACCACCCTATATTTTCGCTTCAAATGCTGCGAATTATTCCTACACAGGATTTTTATATACAACAACATGGCATCAATATTCAATTGTTGATCCAGGAGTTGCGTATGTTCTTTCAAATGAACTTCAGGTGACAAATGGAGGACATCGGTCAAAGGGAACGCGAACCGATTGTTACATCGACTACAGGACAAAACAATATAGTGCTACTGATCTTAACACGGTTGATTACAGTGGTGTTCTTACATCTGGGCATCGTTTCGCAACGTTTGCATGGAAAGTGTCCAATCAAAACACAAATTTCTCTCAGCTTCGTTTTACAATCACATATGTTGCTGCGGACACAGACGCAATTTCAGTGTCGAACAATTTATTAATTTTTACTGGAACATCTGATACATTGAAAGTTTTCTACAAAGTTGAAGATCAGGCATCTATTTTACCAACTGATGGGACATCACCTACAACGGTATGGTTAGATGCAAATGGAACAATCTCAAATTCAGCCAGTGCGCTTACATATTATGTTGATTCAACAGGAACTTACCAACAAGTGTATGGTGGAGTGACTTCCGGTGCTACAATTGCGTCACCAACTATACAATTCCCAGCTCTTTTTATACCTTCTTTTGCGACACCGTCGCCAAAGGATGTACGAATTATCTGTAGAATAGGAATTCCCATGAATCGTAATTTTGCGTTTTCACAAGTTACCGCGACGATATCATAATGTTTTTTCTACAGTATAAAAAGGGATGGCATCAGATTCACAAAAAATCACATTATTGTACAAAAAAAATTTTGGTGTCACAGATACTCAAGATACAGCAGCTGTATCACAAGAATCAATCACCTCAAGATCAAGAATTATACCATCAATACAAATTTTTCAACAGCCGATACCAACTGCTTTACCGACGGATTTTGTAAGAGATTTTACCTTTACAAAAGGACAGCGTTGGACGAGCGCAGCATATCCTTATATAGTCAAATATGTAAATGTTACACTCAAACATATTAACTTGTATGAATCCTATTGGTTCACTGATGCGACAGCTGCAAATCCTGAATTAAATATTCTTACAAGTGCAATTCCAGCGAGTTATGGAGCAGGATTCTATCAAACAATTGTGTATGATTCTGCTGGAAATCCTTTGAGCGCAGCAGGTACATATCCATGGGTGTTTGATGTGGATGGTGGTGTCTTGAAATTTTTCAATAACCTCACAGCTGGAAATGCGCCACCAACAATAAGTTTTTACAGATATGAGGGTACATATGGTCTTTCTGCTGCGACAGTCTCATCGTTTACAAATCTCTATGCGAGTACTTTACAACTAAGTACACTTGTTTTTAGGGATCTCTATACAAATACACCAGGATCCTTGACGCTTTCCAATGGTTCGCTTTATTTAAATGGATCTCTTCTTAGTGGTGGTGCATCGGACATCAGTTTAACAAGCACAACTCTTGGCTTGGGTACACTTGGATATATTTCAAGTTCACAACTTCTGTCGTCAATGAAAACACTTGGAACACTTGGATATCTCTCATCGGTGCCGTCGACTTTTATTTCTAGCTCACAACTCTTTTCCAGTATTCAAGGATTGGGCACTCTAGGTTACTTATCATCGCTCTCATTGTCAAGCATTATCTCAACACCGCAGCTCACCAGTTCCTTGGTCGGTTTGGGTTCAATGGGCTACTTGTCGTCGCTCTCATTGTCAAGCATTATCTCAACACCGCAGCTCACCAGTTCCTTGGTCGGTTTGGGTTCAATGGGCTACTTGTCGTCGCTATCTTTGTCAAGCATTATCTCAACACCGCAGCTCACCAGTTCCTTGGTCGGTTTGGGTTCAATGGGCTACTTGTCATCCCTGTCCTTGTCAAGCATTATCTCAACACCGCAGCTCACCAGTTCCTTGGTCGGTTTGGGTTCGATGGGCTACTTGTCATCCCTCTCTTTGTCAAGTATCATTTCAACACCGCAGCTCACCAGTTCATTGGTCGGTTTGGGTTCGATGGGCTATCTGTCGACTGTGCCGTCGAGTTTTATTTCCTCAGGGGCTCTCTTCTCTAGTATACAAGGATTGGGCACTCTAGGGTATCTCTCATCAGTACCGTCAACATTTAT
>Ga0209697_10005750_pt1 | contig 15297 bp, 10 predicted proteins | sample AliMusrvi5mmetaG_FD_184115 | JGI IMG/M metagenome (GOLD analysis project Ga0209697, IMG submission 184115) | Freshwater lake bacterial and archeal communities from Alinen Mustajarvi, Finland, to study Microbial Dark Matter (Phase II) - Alinen... | ecosystem: Environmental > Aquatic > Freshwater...
CCCATCCATCGTTAAGGCATTTAAATATCAAAAAAAGAAAATTTAATAATTTTTCAGGTAATGAAGCAGAGTTAGAAATGATTAAAGAAGGATTAAAATATTGAACGATTTCTTTACCACACCTCATGCTTGCAACTACAACAAAGCAAACATAAATTGTCTAAGTAAAGATTTATCGTTGCTACGGTTGCAAGCGAAGCATTCGCAAATTTTAAAGATGACAATATAACGAAAAATTATGGAAAAAGAATTAGACAAGTTAGCACCTTCAAAACGTTCTGCAGCAAAAACAATGTTTGCTACTTTTAAAATTTTAAAGGAATCGGGAGGACAACTTCCAGGTAAGCAAATAATTGAAAAAATCAGAAATACAATTGATTTGACTGAATGGGAAAAGGAGATTTATGAAAAGACTGGTTATGTTCGTTGGGAATCGATTTTACATTTTTACACCATTGACTGTATCAAAGCAGGGTTTCTTAGAAAAAACAAAGGTGTTTGGTATCTGACAGAAGAAGGAGAAAAAGCAATCTCTTTAGGACCTGTTAAGCTCCTCGAAACTGCATCTCAGCTTTATCGACACTGGGCTGCAGATAACAAAGATGGAAAAACGAAAAAAAGTAAAGAAGCTGAAGAAGTAACAGAACTGGAAGAAAATAAAACTCAAACACAAAAAGCAAATCTTGACCTCTTAGAAGAAGAAGCAATTGCCGGAATTAAGGAATTTATTAGAAGTAAAAATGCATACGAATTTCAGGATATGGTTGCTGCTCTATTGAGGGCAATGAACTATCATACTCCTTTCATTTCGCCAAAAGGTAAAGACGGTGGATTAGACATTGTTGCATATAATGATCCTCTTGGTGCAACATCTCCACGTTTAAAGGTGCAAGTAAAACACAGACCCGAAGCAACTGTTCCTGTTGATGATATAAGAAGTTTAACTGGCTTGCTAAATAAGGATGGAGATATTGGGCTTTTTGTAACTTCTGGCTATTTTACTTCAGAGTCTGAACGTTCAGCAAGAGAAAGCCATAGACACATCAAGCTTTTAGACGTTGACAATTTTATTTCACTTTGGCAAGAATTCTATTTTAAACTTACCGATGATGATAAAAACATGCTTCCTCTGCATTCAATTTACTTTTTAGGTAGTAATGACTAACGGTTGCTAACAAAATTCGGCCACAACAGTTTGATATAGATTCCGAAAAATAATTATGCAATTAACACTTTTAACTCCTCGAAAATCCCTCAATAAAGCCTACCTCAAGGCTAAGCCCTCCCGTTCTGAAATTGAGATATTCAAGAAGAATCTGATCGGTCTGCTGGATGGATTGGACGAATCTGAATCAGAAGAACACAATAAAAATGACCTCGGCGATTTCCTAAAGAATACCTTCTATCATCCGAAGTTTTATATCAATACGAAGGACCGTACTGACCTTGTAATCCATAATGGTCCCGATTCAAAGAGTTTGCCAGGTGTTCTGATCGAAGCAAAAAAACCTTCGAATAAAGCGGAGATGATCCGGACAGACAACATGAATGCAAAAGCTTTTCATGAGCTTATCCTTTACTATCTCCGGGAACGGATCACAAATCACAACCTGGAAATCAAACATCTGGTGGCCACAAACATTTATGAATGGTACGTCTTCGATGCCAGCCTCTTCGAGAAAGTTTTCGCCCAGGATAAAAAGTTAGTACAACAGTTCACTGATTTTGAGGAAGGAAGGCTGGCCGGCAAGACTACCGACTTTTTCTACAAGGAAATTGCTGAGCCGTTCGTGACTGGCATTGATTCTGAATTTTGCTTTACTTGGTTTGATTTCCGGGAATATGATAAGCCTCTCCGGAATGAAGACAAGAAAGATGATTCCAAACTGATAGCTCTTTATAAACTGCTTTCACCGGAACATTTGCTTAAGCTTCCTTTTGCCAATGACAGCAACAGCCTGGATAAAGCGTTTTATACAGAATTACTACATATCATTGGTTTAACCGAAACCAAAGAAGGCAGTAAAAAACTTATCGGACGGAAAAAGGAAGGTGAACGGAATTCCGGCTCATTAATTGAAAGCGCAATTATTCAACTCGATAGTCTGGATAAAATATCACGACTCGACAAGCCATCTCATTTTGGTGAAACAACCCAGGAACGATTATTCAATGTTGCTTTGGAATTATCCATTACCTGGATCAACCGCATTCTTTTCCTAAAACTCCTGGAAGCTCAGATGATCAAATATCACAAAGGGGATGCATCATTTGCCTTTCTTAATTGTGATAAGGTCCAAAATTTCGATGACCTGAATAGTCTCTTTTTTAGCGTTCTGGCCCGAAAACCTGGCGAACGCAATGAAGAAGTCAGAAAGATATTTGCCAACGTTCCGTATCTGAATAGTTCACTGTTTGAACCTACAGATATTGAACATTCCTGTTTGTTCATCAGTAATTTGAAAGATGGAAAAATCCCTATCATCGCTTCAACCGTTCTGAAGGACAACAATGGGAAAAAGTTTAAGGGCGAACTTTTTACACTGGAGTACATTTTCAAATTTCTTGATGCTTACGATTTTGCCGGTGAAGGTTCGGAAGAAATCCAGGAAGAGAATAAAACGCTGATCAACGCTTCAGTTCTCGGGTTGATCTTCGAGAAAATTAATGGTTATAAAGACGGTTCCTTCTTTACGCCCGGATTCATAACCATGTATATGTGTCATGAAACTATTCGCAGGGCAGTTGTTCAGAAGTTTAATGAAGCGAAAGGTTGGGCTTGCAAGGACATTGATCAATTATATGACAAAATTGAAGACCGTAGCGAAGCCAATAACATCATTAACAGCCTCAAAATATGCGATCCGGCAGTGGGTTCCGGTCACTTCCTGGTATCAGCGTTAAATGAGATAATTGCTTTGAAAAGCGACTTAAATATATTGCAGGACCGCGAAGGCCGGCGATTAAAAGAATATCATGTTGAAGTGGTAAATGACGAGCTGATTGTTACTGACGAAGAAGGTGCACTTTTTGATTATAATCCCAGAAATAAAGAAGGTCAACGCATACAGCAAACCTTGTTTCACGAAAAGCAAACCATTATCGAAAACTGTTTGTTTGGAGTCGATATCAATCCCAATTCCGTGAAAATTTGCCGCTTGCGTTTGTGGATTGAACTTCTAAAGAATGCGTATTACAAAGAACCCGATTTCACCGAACTTGAAACCCTACCCAACATTGATATCAATATCAAATGCGGGAATTCGCTGATCTCACGCTATGCATTGGATGCTGATATCCGGCAAGCCCTGAAGAAAAGCAAATGGAGTATCGAAAGCTACCGTCTTGCCGTTATGACATATCGTAATGCCAAGGGAAAAGAAGAAAAGAGGGAAATGGAACGGTTAATTGGATCGATTAAAACCGATTTCGAGACTGAAATTGCTGCCAACGACAAGCGCCTGATTCAACTAAAAAAGTTGAATGGTGAGCTTTTTAACCTGACCAACCAGACAGCGCTATTTGAAAGATCAAAGAAAGAATTGGCTGAATGGAACAAGAAAGTAAATGAGCTGACAACTAAAATTAAGAAGCTCGAAACCGAACTCGAAGAGATCAAGAGCAATAAGATCTATGAGAATGCATTTGAATGGCGGTTTGAGTTTCCGGAAGTGCTGAATGATGATGGTGATTTTGTAGGGTTTGATTTGGTGATTGGGAATCCTCCGTATGGTATAAATTTTAATAAAATATCAGGGTCCTCGTATGAAAATCTTTATTGTACTTTCAATTGGCGTGGAGAGAGTTATACAATGTTCATTGAACGAGGTGTAAATCTCCTACGAATAAAAGGTCAATTTGGATACATCATCCCAGATACTATATTGAATTTAGGCTTTACTGAAGCGATACGTATGTATTTACTTCAAAATGTGACCATACGCGAAATTGATTTACTCCCTTCTTTTGTTTTTCCTGATGCAACTGTTGATACAATTCTATTGTTTTTTGAGAAAACAATTCTCGAAATCGGAAGCGGTTTAAATGAAGTGTTAATTAAGACATTTAAGAACCTGGGTAGGATTGAAGGACTTGATAAACCTGAACGATTATTTCGTATTGACTCTATGCTTTGGAAAAACCACAGGTCCTTCAACCTTCAAAGCGATAATAAAGAACTCAAATTAATTCAACGAATTGATAACGATTTTAAATTACTTGGTGAATATTGTGATGTGTTTTCAGGAATAAAAGCGTATGAAGTTGGAAAAGGGAATCCACCACAGACCCAAGATATTTTAAATTCAAAGCCATTTACCGCCAAATTAAGGAAGAGTGAATCTTGGTTTCCCCTTTTTGATGGTAAAAATATTGGTTTTTATGAGTTGCTCTGGCATGATGACAATTGGATAAATTATGGTGAATGGTTAGCAGCACCTAGAGATAAGGAAAATTTTGATTCTGAAAAAATTCTGATTCGCAAAATAACAAGTTCCAAATTAATCGCTCATTATATTCCATACACCTCATATTGTAATACTTTACTTTTTGTTCTAAAACTTAAGCCAGGAGTTGCCAAGATAACTTATAAGGCTTTATTGGGTATTCTTAATTCCGGGCTTTTGGGTTGGTATTTCCGTAAAAAATTTCAGATCAATAAAGAAGATACTTTCCCACAAATCATGATTCGTGATATTCTCCGATTTGCCTTACCGAATGTTTGTAATGAAATAACAAAGCAAATTGAACAATTGGTAGATCAAATTATCACTGTGAAACAAAATTCGCCATCTTACAATTCAATTACAATGGAATCCGAAATCGATCGACTTGTTTACAAGTTATATGGTTTGACGGAGGAAGAGATAAAGATTGTTGAAGGACAAATCTAAATTGTCATCTGTGATAGAAGAGTGGTAATAGAGCAACTGTCAGAAAATTTGATAATGAAATTTAATAGCAGTGTCCCAAATATTTACTAAATTTGGGACATTAAATTTAAATATAATGATTAATAATATTGTATATCAGATACTTAAAAAAATTAAGAAAGCCAGAAGGGGTACGCTGTTTTTTGGTGAGGATTTCCTTTCAAAAGGCAATTCAGAAGCTGTTCGTAAAGCGCTGCAACGTCTTGTGAAAAATGGCGAACTGGTAAGAATTGCAACCGGCATTTATTCCAGGCCGGAGATAGACCCGGTTATAGGCCCGGTTACGCCAGGCATTGAAACTATTGCCAAAGCCATCGCAAGAAGGGACAAAGCCCGGATTATACCCACAGGAGTATATGCCCTGAACAGGCTGGGTCTGTCCACTCAGATACCCATGAACCTGGTGTATCTTACCGATGGAGCAGCCCGAAAAATTAAAGTTGGTAAGAGAACAATCACCTTCAAAAGAGCCACTCCTAAAAATGTGATTGCTATTGGTGCCATTAGCAGCTTAGTTATACAGGCTTTAAAAACCATTGGCAAGGACCAAGCGACACCCAATGAAATAGAAAAAATTCAGTCATTGCTGAAAAAAGAAAAAACCACTCATCTACAACATGATATACGCCTTGCTCCAGAATGGATCAGGCAAATCATGCAACAGGTGTTAAAAGATAACAAGGAATGAATCCTGCAATATTAAAGGAGTGGCTTAAATTACCTGATCAAACCAGGCGCAATATATTTGCTGAAACGTCAGCGTCTATTGGTTTACCTGATGCGGCTGTAGAAAAAGACTGGTGGATAGTTCACGCTATTGATCTTGTATTTAACACCTCTATCGCTCCTCATACAGTTTTTAAAGGAGGAACTTCGTTAAGCAAAGCATGGGGACTGATAGACCGGTTTTCGGAGGATATTGACCTTGCGCTGGACAGAAGGTTTTTAGGCTTTGACAAAAAGGATAAAGAAATGACTGGCTCTCAAGTAAGAAAACTTAGAGAACAATCCTTTCTATTTATTTCAGAGAATTATTTTCCGGAACTCAGAAAGAAATTCTCCGATGCAGGATTCGACAATGTAACTTTTCAGTTAGGTGAAATTAAGAGCCATGACCAGGATCCGCTGATCATAGAAATTTATTATCCAACCGTAACCGAACCTATACCGTATTTGCAGCCCAGAGTATTGATTGAGGTTGGAAGTCGTTCAATGATGGAGCCTTTCGAACCTTGCAGTTTTACATCATTCGTGGGCGAACATTTCAAAGGCCGGCCTTTTGCCGATGAACTTATAACTATTCCAACAGTCAGACCGGAAAGGACCTTTCTGGAAAAGATTTTTCTATTACACGAAGAATTTCAGCATCCCGTTGAAAAAATAAGAGTTGAACGGAAAAGCCGACACTTATATGATCTGGAGAAACTTATGGATACGGATTTTGCTAAAGCAGCGCTTGGGAATATGAAACTCTACAAAACCATAGTGGAACATCGCAAAACTATTACGCCTTTGCGGGGTATTAATTACGCTAACCATACTCCTGATAAAATAAATCCGGTCCCTCCGGATTCCTTCATAGGAGCATGGGAACAGGATTATCTTGCCATGCAGGAAAACATGCTTTACAAACCCTCATTGTCGTTTGATAAATTGATAGTTCTGCTTAACAAATTAAAAGCAAGAATTAATCAATTATAAACGGCCAATTGAGTCATAATTGCACAAACCGTACAACGATTGCACATTTTTTGAACTTATTGCACAAAGGAGTTTGAAATACCAGAACTTTTTTCTTTTCAATCCCGCCAAAGAAGAAAGTCAGCAAAAAAGAAGGGCATTGGCCAGCGCACTTTTATTAAACTCGAAATTCCTGCAAAGTTACCTGCGAAAAATCCCTGTACCAGGTTAAAACTGTAAAGGGCGACCTCCATTGGGAATAGTCGCTCTACGAGTGTTGTCAGATTGTGCCAATCATGACCTACACCCTATGACATTATTTATTTTTCTCGGTATTCACTTGGGCAAAAATTTCATTTTAACCAGGTGGGCCAGAAACCTAAATAAGACCTGAAGGCACAGGCATTTATTATGAATAATTCACAAATCTATGCAACTATCACCGAAAAGATCATTGCTAACCTCGAAACAGCCGGAAGTTGGATGAAGCTCTGGCAGGTTCCGTCACCGGTAAGCATGAACGGCCACTATTACCGGGGTATCAATCGCCTGGTACTCTCTTCTGATCCTTTCAAGAGCCGTGTATATGGCACGTTTCAACAGATTCGTGCCAATGGTGGACAGGTTCGCAAAGGCGAAAAATCCACCATCGTTGTATTCTGGAAGAGTTCGGTCGAAAAGGACGAAACCACCAGCGAGACAAAGAAAATATTCCTGCTGAAATTTTATCATGTCTTCAACTCCGAACAGGCCGATTTTGATGAGCAAGGCACAAAAAAGATTGCTGAGCTTCAAAACCTTGTTACCGAAAAGGTCAACTCCGAGCACCTGGAAGCTGAAGCCATCATCGAAGGCTACAAAGGCCGTCCGGAAATCATCTTCTCCGACAAAGATGATCGCGCATTTTATGCTCCGGTTGCCGATCTGATCTCGTTACCGGATAAGAAATACTTCACCAACTCATCGGCCTTTTATCGGGTTATTTACCATGAAATGTCACATTCGACAGGCCATCCCAAACGTCTCAACCGCTACGACGGAATGTCGAACAGCTATGGCGATATCCCATACAGCAAAGAAGAACTGGTAGCTGAACTTGGTTCTGCCTTCCTTTCCGGCATTGCTCACCTTGACCCGGATATCCGTAACTCTGCCGCTTACATCAAGGGATGGGCATCGGCGCTCCGTGATAACCAGAAATGGGTCATGTGGGCTGCAACACGGGCAGAGAAGGCTGCCGATCATATCCTGGGTATTGATTCTTCATACGTTCAAACGGAAGAAAAAACTGCCACTGAAGTGATCAGTGAGGTTCCTATTCTTGAACCAGCTCTGGAAGATTTACCTTTTTAACTAAAAATTTCAATTCATTCAGCCATCCCGGGAAACTGGGGTGGTTTTTTATTTATCCTAAAACCTAAAAAAATGAGAAATTTTACACATTATTCAGGGGATCCACGTCAGATTACAGCACGTTTCCCAAGCAAATGCCACACTTGTGGTAAACCAATAAAGAAAGGAGAACAGATCATCTATTGGCCAAACGGTAAACAAGCCGGACACTTGCAATGTGATGAAGCTGATTATCTAAGGTCATTGGTTTCTTTTGAAGATGAAGAAGCTTATAACCGCCAATATTGAATTTCTTTTGAATGCAAGCCGATCCGAAAATCCGGACAGGCTTTTTTCATGCTCGCAGAAGACTTGCTATTGTGAGCACAATAGGTTCCGGTTATCGATTAAATACTCCATATTTCGGTCTTGTGTTCCAAGGCCTGTTTCTCATTGGTTTATGGAATCCTTCTAACCTGTTTCAGGTCATTCCTTCAGATTTTTTTATTTCCGGCCTTTTTAAGAAGTTACCTGTCCTGGCTCGATCTGATTCAAAGATTCAAGATTAATACAAGTGATGTAATCATTAATTTGCCAGGGTATTTTGTGATTTCGGGATGTAAATCATGTCTTTATGCAACTATACGAGCATTTTTTTTCTGATTATTATTTAGTCCTTCTGTTTCCCTTTTCTTTGATGCCATTGCTTAAAATTTGATACCAGTGATTTAGCCCAATTCATTATGCTAAGCTATTATCCCATTCCAGGGTAAAAGTGCTACTCATTCAAGAATTTTCCCGGCATATCCTGCAGGTATTCGGTATTCCAGTTCCTACTTGAGTGCCCCTCCATGGTCTTAATTTCACTTGCATATAAATTAAACTTAAAAATCACAGCCATGAAAAATTTTGTAAAAAACTACATCGGAAAAGGGAAAAAAGTCGAAGGCCTTGAAATCATCAAGATCAACTTAAAAATTGAAGATCTCGTAAAGTTCTCGCACAAATACAATGACGAAGACTACATCACAGTTGAAATCGCAAAAATGAAAAGCCCTGATAAATTCGGACATGACTACACAGTTTATGTTAATCGCCTTGAAGAATCAGAAGTAAAAGAGCCGGTAAAGGTCGAAGAAACTCCCAAAAAGAAGCGCAATTCTTCTAAAAAGCTTTCAAAGGCTACTCCAACCGGAGATCTTCCTTTCTAAACCAAAGGAGAATATCAAAGGGCCTTGAAATTCAAGGCTTTTTTGATGTTCGTTTAAGGCAAGCAAAAATCCCACACACTATTACTCAAAATTCGCAGCAAAGGTAAACTCATGAAAATATTTTTCGCTAAGAGTGACCGCCTTCAGGCACCGTCACCCTTCGGGTTCATTCAGATTTTGAAGTAAAAATCAGACCTGAACTCTTGCTTAAAATTTTCATTCCGTTTGTTCCCGTTGGCATAAATTTTTTCTTAAACCCAGGCGAGCCAGATGCCTAAAAAAGTCTGTAGGGCAGCAGCAAAACAAATGACAAAGATCACCGCACCAGTACAGAAGCCAACCAATGGCGGAGCATCCAAAGAAGAAACCGCAGTTCTTGCAGCCGTAAAAACGGTTCTTAATGCTGAACAGAACAAAACCGAAGAGAAAAAGCCGATTTTAAAGGTTGAACCTGAAAAGCCTATCATTCCTGCTGCAGAGCCAAAGAAGGAAATGACCATGTTGGAAAAGATTCTCAAGGTTGAAAATCTACAGTTGGTCGTAGAAAAGAGAGCGAAGCTGGTCCAGACACGTTCAGAATTGGAACGCTTCCAGATTTCCTCCAATGATTTCAATTGCTCCATGAGGCTGAATGATTCAGATGGAAATGTCTTTACCACAAGCTTCACCCCTGGTATCAAGAAAGTCATTGATTTTCTTAAATCATCGTTCGATGCAAGCATCACGGATGTAGAAAACAAGATCACTTTCTAAACCTTTAAGTTTCTTCAAGCGAATCAGGCGTTCCGTCATACGACGGAGCGCTTTTTTTATGGTCGTAAGTGCAATAAGGTCAAAGACATAAAGTAAAACCACATATTTGGGTTGTTTTTAAACAATTCTCATTGTCATTAAGAAAAATATAATTAACATTGCTTTACTTTATCACAAAGTCTCTTGTATACATCAATAAAACAAAGGAAATGTATGAAAAATGATAGATTCAAAAGTGATCCATAAGAGTCTTTGTCCCATATCACAACTTCCCATAGGTTAACATTTTTCTCAATGAAGACATTCATCCGAAAACTAATTATACATATAGTCATCTTGAAAAGTAAATCACATAAGGCTGGACTACTACTCGTTGAAATTGAATAAAGTATAGAGATATTTAGTATTGATGTGAATATGTGAGTTGCATTGTTTCATTGATTGTCGAGCGTTCATAGTATCCATTAATTTTTTTGATTTCAAGTGTTTAGTAATCAATTCCTAAGTCGCTGTACAAAAAGAGTTGGTAGTTGATTAGAATAAACTATTTTCTGGTCTAAGAATAAAATATAACTAATGTGTTTTAAAAGCAAATCAAAGCCGAAAAGTTGCATCAATTATTATAGTTTTCAATTTTTATCTACAATATTTTGTTGTTTTGCTTCTTTTATGGCTAATTCCCAAAACACATCGTGTAATTTTAATTGGAACACATATTACTTTGCCTCTTCGATGGGGATAGATCAGAATTCACAACAACAAGCAGTCACAACATTATTTAAAACCATCTTCTCTGACTATCAAAATAGATTTACTCGCTCAACTTTTAACAGAATATTAACTAGATGTAGTATTGTAAAGACATGTAATAATGGAAGCAATCAAACAACAGCATATGTATTAAGAAGTGCATGCAGAAGTTGTTTTATATGTCAACCGACAATCGAAATAAATCTTACAAATATTTCAGAAGAGAACATTCGACTAAAGATTCAAACAAACACATCTGATTTTTTCAAAGAACTCTTTTGTGCATCTGATCAAAATGCTAGTTTACCAATTAACAGATTTCTCTCCACGAATCATGCAAATGATATAATAAAGAAATTGTGGGACCTAGCCCCTTTTAAATATTCAACCCTTAAGTTATCAGGCCCAGCATTTGAAACAAATAATGGTTATGAGCTAGACAATATTCCTGTCACTTTTACAAATTCGGAAATTAATAATGAGGCGATTACACTTTCTTTTGATAGGAATGGAAGTATAACTGATTTTTCATTGACAACCTCCTCTCCATTTATACCTAAAAGTTTAAATCAGGAAGTATCGAAGAAAATGATAAAATTTCTTAAAAAACTCAGAACTGCTCTAATAATCAAAGATTCAAGTTTTGTTATAACATCAATCTTTGGCAGTAATCAACAATTCTCTTCGGAAAGTCAGAAAAATTATCTCGCATTATTAAGGAAGGGTTTTAAGGATAGAGAATATATTAATTATTCCTTTCAAGAGATTGAATTCTGTCCTTTAATAAATGATTCAACCCTTTACGGTATAAGTATTCATCAGAGAATGACCAAAAAAGGAATAGATGCCGATCTTGGATATCTTACTCTTTTTCTTGAAGAAATTTCTAAAGGAAGTGATTTGATTCTCAATAGCTTTAAAATTTCAACTAATAAAATTGATCCCTGCTTCCCCTAAATCCTGAAATATGATACTCAGAATTCAAATAAATCGATTCTTTCATGATTTTCTCAATCTCAATCAACTCATTTTCTGTTTGTCATTTATTTCCCTTTTTACAAATGAATCTTTTAGTCAAAATAAGCTTACAATTGAAAAGGGTAATACCTCAATAATTAATACCTCTTATGACATTTCATCAGATAGAGTGTTGCTAATTTTTAACAGTACTGAAGAATTATCTTTCAAATCACAAAGGAATAATTCAGCACTTGATGCGGCACAAAGTAATGGTGAATATTTGCTTAATGTTAATCCAGTGGCTGATATAATTACGATTTTAACCAGAAGAAATGGCCTATCGTGTGAATTACGTTTTTCAAATGAAAATTCACAAAATATTTCAAACCTGTTTCCTGTTCCTAAAGCTGGAGAAAAATTGTACTTCATCATTAAACCAACCTTTCAATTGATTGTTGGAAATTCTGAAGGAGATCTTAGTCTGCCACATAAGAATGCCCTAATAGTTGTAAAGCCAATTAATAACCTTGAACTTACCTTCACAAGTAACAAAAAGGTTGTTGACATTATAGATAAGAGAAAAGATGAAGGGAAGTATTTGGTTTATTTAGAACCCGGTAAACAAACCTTTACAATTGGATCAAAATATTATGAAGGGTATCAATTTCTTTTTGAAGATTTGAAATCTTATCCTGTTCAATACTATTCTGTATCTGCTCCAGATACGGCAGGCTTCTATTCTATAAAGTCCAATCCGCCTGGTGCTTTGGTAAAAATTCAAGGGCAAGTCGGTTTCAATTCAAAACAAAATCTAACTCCTCTTACATTTAACCCTAGATGTGGTCACTATAAAATTATTTTGACACTTCCCAAATATGATACAATTAGAGACGATATAGACATTTGTGATCCGGTTAAGAAAGAAAGTAGTTATTCATTAGTGCCGAGTTTTAGTATTATCAGGTTGATAGTAAAGCCAGGTTTGGATAAAATTAGAGTCATTTACAAGGGGCAAGAAATTCATCCATTTAATTCAACAGATTTTGAATTCCCTAAAGGAGAGGTTCAATTTTGTTTGCAGTCACCCGGTTATAAATCAGACACTATTATTCTAAATTTATCTGCCGGTGATACTATTCCCATTACAAAGTACATGATTCCACTAAAAGGCATGGATATCTTAATCTTTACTAAACCGAAAAACGTTTTATTTCAATTGGACAAAGGTGAAATAAAATCAAAACGGTCTCCAATCTTAGTTAAACTTTGTCCAGGGGAGTATGACCTTAGGCTTAGCAATGAACTTTATTATCCACTAACAACCGAGCTAAAAATTGTTCCTGGGCAAACAGGTTATTATTTCGATCTGACTCCTAAAATCTTTTATATGACTTTACAATTAAAAGGCAGACGTAAAGATTCATACACTGTATACGTGGACGATAAACCCTACAATATAACTATAGGTGAATCTGGATTATTCAGTAGAGGTTTTCCCGCCGGAATCCACCAACTTGAGGTGAACAGTACAAAATCCGCGAAAATTGTTTTCAAATCAAAAGTTGACCAAACAAATTCCACAACGGCAAAAGTTATTTGGTTACCATCGAGGGCAGCTTGGTCTGTTGGCGGAATCGGATGCTCAAGCCCGTCATATTATTTTAGTAATGCTTTTCAAAATAATTTTAAAGATCCATCTGTTTATACTAAGCCTACATTTTTTCTTAATTTCATGGTTCTCTCTTTGTATGGATTATCGATTCAACCTGTGCAAATAGAGAATTGCAATTCAGGTCTTTTTCCCGATAGGCCATATTTGGTTACATGGATTAACCCTGAATTCAGGGTTGGGTTCAACATAACCAACTGGATGGATTTTTCTCTTTTTGTAAATGCATATTATAAAAACAATCCCTTCTTTGAGAACCAGGCGGAAAAACAAGCAACATTTTTTGATATAAGAGGGTATAAATATGGTCTTGCTTTTAACTTTTTCCCACATAATAAGAATAGATGGTCATGGGCATCAATGACTCTCCGTGCAGGTGTTAGAGATGAAAATATCCAATATCATGTTTGGGATGGAATTCAAGCACTTCCAACTCATAACATTACCGAATATAACATGTTTATTTCCCTTGCTCTAAACGTAATAACATGTGGTGATGGGATGGTGTTAAGGGTTTTTAAAAAACCATTGTCTCAGGCAGGTGGATTGTAAACACTAATGTGTATACATGAAATGTTTGACAAAATGCTATAATTTATTTTAGTCAAAAGTATCAAAGTGACAAACTTCAAAACGTCTAAAGCTTCAATATCAATTTTGATGTACTTTTTTAATAAACTGTTTGACCTTATACTCAATTGGGGTAATAAGAAGCCTTCATTTAGGTTGGTTATCTGTCTATTTTTCTTGGTAACTTCTACTTTTTCGTATGGGCAAAATTCTGGGTTAAAGTCAAATTCAAACAGAAGCCATTTTATTATTGCTTATGACATAAGGGCTTCTAGAAACAATAATATACAAATTAAAAACCTCCTTGTTTCGCTATTTTCTAATCAAGGCGTTCCTTCAAATATAGTTGTATCAAATAATGAAGCTCTAAATAGAGAAACAGCGGATGGAATATCTTTTTTTAATCCGGCAACTGATGATATCTCATTTTACTTTTTTGGAATATCAAGATCAAATGAATTTGCGCCGCTAAAGGATGTTTTCGACTCTCGAACCCAAGATTCCATTAGGATTTATACGACATTTATCCATTATTTTATAAAGAAAAATGAATTAACCTGGTCATCATATAACGGATTTTCGGGATCCACTGATGAAAAAGTGAATAAAATTTTCACCAGTTTCCTGAATAGTACACCTATCTGTAATTCTGATTTCAGTGATCCTGAATTTGTTTTTCCTTTTATTCTAACAAAAACTCCTATAACTTCTTTTTCTGGTGAATATATTTTGGTGATGATGAGTTGTGGACCGGTTAACCCAGCTGCAAGTGATCTATTTACTATTCCAAATAATGGAATGTCTGCTTTACGATATATTCAAAATTACAAGAGTTATCTTTCTTCAGGACTAAAGGGAAACCTGCTATTTAACGGAATAATCCCCTTGGATAATAATGTTCCTCAAAATATTCAACCCATAACAGAAATTAAAATATACAAGATCATTCCTCAGGATCAGGAAGGTAACGGTACCATTAAGCTCAATTTCGAGATTAAAACAGATATCAGGCTTTCCCAGAATTTGTTTGCAACATCAAAATTCAAGGTTCCTCCTGTGGAAATTGAAACTAATCTTAATGAAAAGCATACACTGCAGGCGATAAGATTATCAATTTTTTCAAATAATGGCGATAAAAGGAAACAAATTATTGATACCATCATCGTTCAAAAAAATAATGATAATTGGGAATCAGACTTAATTAAAGAACCCAATGTAATCTTCAAAAAAGATGGACAACTAAATATCCCTGAAGTTGTTTTGTCATTAAAAACCTTATCTAACGATCGAAATTTTTCAAGCCTAACATTCCAGTACTCATTTTTTTCCAAATATTTGATTAAAGAATCAAATGCATTAAATTATATTTTTAATGCACAAAAAACTATCAAGAAACAAAACGTTCAATATTCATCTAAAATAATCAGGATTATCATGTTAT
>Ga0209697_10005757_pt1 | contig 15276 bp, 10 predicted proteins | sample AliMusrvi5mmetaG_FD_184115 | JGI IMG/M metagenome (GOLD analysis project Ga0209697, IMG submission 184115) | Freshwater lake bacterial and archeal communities from Alinen Mustajarvi, Finland, to study Microbial Dark Matter (Phase II) - Alinen... | ecosystem: Environmental > Aquatic > Freshwater...
GCTCCAACGGGACGGTCGGATGATTGCGGCGCTCGGGCGGATCCGGGCCGGATCGAATAGGCCATGGGCTGCCCTCCATTCCAGATGATCCTAGGACATCGACTTCCACGAGCACGAGCCACCCCCAGTTCAATTTATCGCGCTTTTCATCCGCCTTTGCACTCGCGCCATCTCCGCAGGGAAGTGTTGCTGCCGGAACCACTCCATATTCAGGTCTCTCTACAAGCAACCCACACGCTATGACCAAACCACCGCAGATCAAGGAGTCCCCGTTTTCGGTGCTCATCGAGACCAACCCTGATCTCAGGGAACTTCGGATGGAGCATGCCGGTTATACGGCGGAGGCTCGAAAATGCGCCGCAGACTTCCTCTATTCCCAAGCGATCGCCTCGCGGTTGTTTCACGGGTTCGCTCCAGACGCAGGCGGTGGGGACGGGATTTCCGGAATCATGGCCGCCTTGGCTATTGATCCTGATTTTGCACCGGCCTTGCTCGCCATCGGAAGCATTGAATATCAACTCGGCCGGTATGGGGAGGCGATGAAGCATTTCATTCACCTCACGGAATTGGACGCTGAAACCGAGGACTTGACCGACATCATCGACAAATCCGCACAGTTTCTAATTGACGCTGGAGACCTCACGCAGGCTGAATGCCTATTTCGCGCGGCGGTCAGGGCTTCTCCGAGCGTCGCTTTGTATCACAGCGGCCTTGGCTACTGCGCCGGCAAACAAGGGCGAAAGACCGAGGTGCTCGTGCATGCTAGAAAGGCGGTGGAAATGGAACCGGACAACGCCGTGTATCTGGGTGACCTGGGTTGGGCGCTGATTGATGCAGGGCACCTTGACGAAGCTGAAGCACCTATACGCAGGGCCATCGCCCTAGCACCCGGGGAAACCATGGCCGAAGGAAATCTGGCATATCTCGAAAGGCTGATCGGAAAGCGGCTTGGCAACAGCCCCGAATCACAAACGAGCTGAATCCTACGGCGCATGTCCTTGAAGGAGTTGGCGGTCGGGGATGTCCGATCACATACCCTCTTAATCGGACGGTACCCAGACGCGGGCACCTGACTGCCCAAGCCGCCGGCATCGCCAAAGCGGTAGAATCCAAGCCCACCCGCTGTAACACGAAGTCCTTGAGGGTGCGACACTGCGCAGTCACTGGCCTGAGGGGCTGACCTTGGTGCCCGCGTGGCAGTCACCGCAGTCTTCAATCCTAGCGCCGTTTGTCCTTGCCAGTCCGGTGTGGAAGCCGTAAGCCCTACAACAACCACTCCAGCCACACTCCACCCGTTTCAGCGTAGGCGCCTGCCCACAGCCGCGTGCCGTTGAGTCCGTCCTTCGCGAGAGTGTCGAGGTAGCGGCGGTAATCGAAATCGAGATTCAGCACTGCGCCGTAGTGTTCGCCGGAGGTGATGATGACCGTCGGTTTGCCGCGCCACTGGAAATAGCGCGGGTTGTCCGGATGCAGTTGGATGGGCGCGGCCAACAGTTCCAAGCAAACACTGAGAATCAGCGGAAACAGGATGTGTGGCCTCATTCGGGTGTGGCTGTGGTTCATGGTCAGAGTCTGGGGGACTTTACGGTCGGGTGCTGCTTCCTTCTGTCGGATTATAGACAAGATCTGGCATCATCGCCGGTCCATTTGATCCATTCCCGCACTGATAAAGCAGCCGCTTAATAGTGCGACGCTGAGTGCATGGAGAGTTGTATTGTAAATCATGCTATTCGTTTCTTTGGTCTGGTTACTTAACTTTTATCTTGAAAGCCCAGGCATAGCTGGACGATGTGGGTCGGGCCTTCTGGCTTGGATAGTGGATCGTTAGTCCCTGGGCTTCGTCCCAAGTCCATTCAAGGTTGCCTGGAACTCCGAGCATCGAGATACTCGTCCCGGCGACTGGCTTCACTGATTTGACTGTAAGCTTCGGTCCCGGCCATTTCAGGAAAATGGCATAGACGTAGTCGCCCTTGGTGGTAAAGCGGATGTCGCCCTCGCGCTGCGTGGTCCAGAAACGCGTGTCGTAAATCGCCTCGCCGTTCACCCGCAGCCACTCGCCCAACTGCAACAACGGATACTGCTCGTAATCGGGAATCAACCCCGCCGCTGTTGGTCCTACGTTGATGTCGAAATTGCCATTGCGGCTTACGGCGTCCACAACCTTGTCGATGAATTGCTTGGGCGGCAGGCAGTCCTCACGGTCCGTATCCTGGTTGTAACCGAAGGTCTTGGCGATGCCCTGCCAGAACGACCATTTGTGGTCCAGCAAGCCTTCGCTGCCTTTGTCAAAGTGGTATTCGACATTATACAAATCGCCGTGCCGGCCGCGCTCGCCCTCGCCAAAACGTTCGTTCACAAACACGTCCTGGCCTCGTTTCGCGGCCTCGTTGTAGTAATAGGCCACGACCTCCTTCATTTTCCAGAACGACTCGGGATGGTCCCATTCCCCGTCGAAGAAAAAGAAGTCAGGGTGGCAAAGGTCAATTAACTCCATAATCCTACTAAGTTATTTGTTTGATCGCATTATCTCCTCGGCTTTTGCTGATAGATCTATCTTCGATTTTGATGCTATCCTTCGCCTCCGATGCCGCTTTTCGACTTGTGCAACAATGGATTCTAGCGATGGGCTCGCGCGAAAATACCAGTCAAGCAGCTGCACTACATCGCGGGTGCTTAGCAGGGTGCCTTTGCCACTGAGCATTCGCTCTTCCATCACGAACAGTCCGGCCAATGCCACCATAGCCATGTGTCGATGCCATCCATTCCATAGGCGCATTTGATAGTCTGCCATGCCAAGGTGGCTTTTGGAGTTTTGGAAGTTGCGCTCGATAAAGTGGCACTGTCCTTGGTGCTTGGCTAGTTGCTCCTGTGTAGTGGTAGGTGGCGAGTTGCTAAGTGTGTATTTGATCTCTCCGCCTTTGTCCCTGCTTACAAGTAGCCACCATTCGCGCGGAGCATTTTCTCCGTCGGGCCATATCCACACGCGACACACTAGGCTCTCGACTATGACAGGGCCGTTTTCTCCATCCCGTATCTTGATGCGCTTGGATTTCTTCCATGATCCCTTCAGGTCGGGCAGTTCGCTGATTTTGATTGCTCCGTTTTTACCTGGGCTGGCAGGGCGCTTCTCGCCCTGGGGTTTGCTAAGCCAAACGAACGTGTTCTTTGGGGTGTCGGCGTAAAACTCACAGCCGCGATCTTCAATCCAGCAAAGCAGGGATATGTCACGTCCGTAAAAGCTATCAACTCCGATGCACGCATATTGAACGCCGTGGGCGTCTGCTTGTTCAATGAGTTCGCGGGCTAGGTCGATTTTGGTAGCTTTCCTGATTTTATCCTTCGGAATGCCTGCTTTAAGGCAGCGCTTCTCGTCTTTGACCCACTCGGGGGGAAGCAGCAGGCTTGCTCCTATGAGGGTCGCATTGGCACCGTTTGATAAGCTGCTAAACACACCAACCTGGCAGTTGTCGACTTTACCCATGCGACCGTTGTACCGGCGGGTTACCGCTGCTGAGGAGCGGCCTTTCTTGGTGAAGCCCGATTCGTCAATAGCCAGCATGGTGTCAGGGTGATTTCCTATACGCTGGTTGGCTTTGCTGGCCACATGTGCAAATACATCATCGTATTTCCACCGACTGCCTGTCATAAAGTTCTGAATATCTTGGGCCTGGGTGTCATCTGCCACGTCAGCTATAGCCTCCGAGTTTTTTCGGGGTGTTTCAGAGAGCAGTCCGTGGAGATATGTCTTGGCGTGAACGACGTTGTTCTCAGCACGCTTTTTGGTAGGAGCGAACAGATGGGTGATCATGCCACAAAACATTTTAAGGCGAGTGGCGGCACCTGTGGCCGTGAGGCTGGTTTCATTTTTTTCACCGTCGCAGGGACGGCTCGTTAGTTGGTTAGTAGCTGAAAATCAGAATGATCGTCCGCTGCACAAATCTTGATGAACGCAGCGAAATGCTAAGATTTATCTTAACTTTTCTTAACTTAGTAGAATTAAGCTGGGGAATCATGAAGTCATCCACGTAATTGTTCACTCGCTTCAAGCCGGCATAGGGCACCTCCTTGCCGGTATAGAGGGGGTTGTGCCATTCGAAAAGCGAATAGTAAAGACCCACCTTCAGCCCCTCCTTCCTCGCGGCCTTGAAATACGGCCCCAGGATGTCCTTTCGCGGCCCCATCTGCTTCACGTTTCGATCCGTGTATTTCGTCGGCCACAGGCAGAATCCATCGTGGTGCTTGGAAGTGATAAACATATATTTCGCGCCCATTCGTTTGGCGAACCGCGCCCATTCTGCAGGGTCGTAGGACTCGGCCTTCCACTGGGGAATAAAGCGATCATACGGGTGATTAGTGCCATAAGTCTTGAGGTGGTAATCGTGCGTCGGGTTGCCCGGTTCGTCCATTCGCGCGCCATACCACTCCGCATAGGGAACTTCCACGTCGCGCGGCGCCCAGGCCGGCACGGCATAGATGCCCCAGTGCATGCTCAGCCCGATTTTCGCATCGTCATACCAGGCCGGTATTTTGTGGCGGTCGAGTGATTCCCAGGTGGGCTGGTAGGGGGCTTGCGCGGGGGCCGCGAGAACAGACGCCAGCAGGCCTGCCAAAAGCAGGAGGGTGGCTTTGGTCGGATATTTGGTTCGCATAAATGGACTATGGTGGTTGGTGGTGTGAGGATTATTGCTGAGGGGAATCTTGAGAACTGGTGACCGATGTCACATCGTCAACGCGATAAACGACGGCTGGATGTGGTTCCTCCGTGCCGGGTAAATCGACTGAGGGGTCCGGCGGCACGGTGCCTCGAAACTCGCCCGTCCGCTGGGAAAGGGCGTAGATCGAAGGGGATCTTTCCGAGAATTCGGCGTCTTTCAGGAGCGACTCGCCGTTACGGATCAGTGCATAACGGCCGTTGGCGGCCCGGATTGTGAACGTGGACCACAGGCTGCTCTGGTAATTTGCCAAGGCCACGAGCCGATTGCCGTTGACGGCCAGCACCCTGGCCTTGTCGTCGAAGACAATTCTTACCGGACGCGTGCCTCCGTCGCCCAGGTGTTCAATTTCCAGGTGGCCGCGATCCGTTTGGCCAGCCCCCAGACGGAAAGACACGTCACCGGCCGGGCTCGGTGGAAACTGCCGAACGGCCCGGGCATAGTCCACCGGTTCGCGATCCTCCAATTCAAGGAACCCGCAGCGAAAAGCCAGCGGCCGGGCGGAGAGGATGCGACGTGGGCGCGCGGGTGTATTCCTTCGGACACGCCCGTCCGGCCAGAGTTGGTGGTGATCGATGGCATGGTTTATCGTATTCACTTAGGTGTATTTGAATCGGAAGCTGGCGACAACGTCGTTCTAGCTGCCGCACCGGCGGTCGGGCGCAAACGGATCAGCGCTACGGCGGGGGCTTTCAACGTCAGGCGCAATGCGGTGTTATCGCCCGTGATAGATTCGCTCCGCACATTGGAAAAATCCGTCTCGGAATCGACGGTGCGGATTTCCGCCGTTGCGCCACCTATCCAGTCGAAGCCTTTCCAGTTGAGGACGATGTCTGAGCGCGTATTTGCGAAGTTGCTGACCAATAAGGACGCCTCGCGCCCGTCGGTGCTGAGGCCGGCGGCAAAGGCCAGTTTTCCGGCCACGGCCCCGCGGGCTTCGACACGCCGGGGCGTTTCCACCAAACCCTGAAAGGCGCGCAAGGCCTGGTAGGCCTTGCGCGGCACGCCCTGCTCGGTGAAGATGCCAAATCCACCCAGTTCACCGTGGTAGAAATTGCAGACGTCAATGGGCGCGTCTTGCAGTTCCAGCAACGAGGCGGCGATAAATGCGGCTCCCGGCGCGCCGGCCATTTCAGCGTAACAGCGCTGGCGTGTGGCTGCAGTTCCAGCGCGGTCGAGCGATGCCCAAGAGTTACCGGGAAGATAATTCCATTCGTTGAGGTGGTTTTCGGTCTCGGTGAAGCCCTTGGAATCCAGCAGCCGCCGGATGGCCCGGGAGCGCGCGGCAAGTTCGGTAGGGTCGGCCGTGTAGCAGTGCCAGGAAAAGAAATTCAGCGGCACGTTGTCTTGGCGACACATGGTCAGGAAGTTTTCCGCGAAGTCTGTGGGACGGAACTCGCCTTTGACAAAACTGCCGCTGGCACCAAGCGCCGGGCCGCCGACTTTTAGGTTGGGGAACTGTTTCTTGATGGCGGTCGCGGCTGTGCGGTAGAGACGCAGGTAATCGTCGTCGGTCCCGCTCCACATCGCGGGGCGGTTCTCGGGTTCGTTCCAGATTTCCCAATAGCGGATGTTGTGATGGAAGCCGTTGGCCCACCCTTCGTTGTAATGGCGGATGATGCCGAGGCAGACTGCCGCCCACTTTTCCATGTCAGCAGGCGGATGGACATATCGCTTCACACTCGTGTGCTCAATGCTTTCGCCCAGGCGGTAAATTGGTTCCGCACCGGTCAGGCGCACCGCGTTGATGTATTCGTCGGTGAGCCGGAAATCGTAACTCTCCGGCAGCGTGGGATCGGCGTTGAGATTTGGGAAGACCGCATGGTGATCGACGACATACGGGTTGGGCCAGCCGCAGTCGTGCAGGCGTGTGAACGGGATCCCCAGCGCTTTTTGTTCTTTGATCAACTCGAAGATTCCGCCCGGTGCCAACGGCCCTTTGTTGATGCCATGAAGAGGCCGGATGGTTCCGGTGTGGACGGAGAAGTCGGCGCTGAGCACCGCCTCGCTGCCTTGGAGCGGAGCAGCAGCGCAGAGGATGGCGATGAGCCACAGAGGGTGCAGGAGGGTTGTATTCATGCGGACGGATTCCTGATCAAATTGACCGTTCATTGGGGCGGTGCCTGAAGCCCATATTCCGGGTTGCTCTTGCTAAAGACACGGAGCATCGGCCACTGGCGGTGCATCTTGACGCCGCGCTCCTGCCCAGGGGCGATCTTGAGTTTCGCGTTCCATTCGGGGGTGTCGGCGAAGGGCCAGGTGAGGAAGACCAGCACGAGGTCGCCGCCGTCATCCCACTTGAAACAGAGCGGCTGTTTCTTCTCAGCCTTTTCGAGGATGTCACGGCGCTCGTTGCCCACCGGGCTTACCCATGAGATGCCGGCGTCGAGGCTATATTCCGCGACACTGCGGTCAGCTCCTTCGGGGCCGTTGTCGTGCCACCAGTGAAACCCGTCGCCAAACAGATGCCCAATGTAGGTCGCATTCATGACCCACCAGGCGGCCGGCACGATGCGGTTGTAATAGCCCAGCCACCCGCCCTCCATGCGGAGGTATTGGCGGTAGGGTAGATCGTTGTCCGTGCCAAACCACGCGAAGCCGAGAATGGTAGAATCCGCCGGAGTGATGAGCTTGGCATTGATGGTGTCAAAGAGATTACAGTAAATTTGGTAGATGGCCGTGCGGCGGCGGTCGGGAAAAATGTTGGACTTGAGATACCAATCAATCGTGTAGGCCCGGCACACCTCGCGCATCGAGCGCTGGGTGCCGCCCGAGTCGGTGAAGGTTCGGAAGGCAGGTGCAGTGCGTTCTTCCGGGTTCTCGGTCTGGCTGATGAACTGCGGTCGCAGCGGATAAGCTTCGCCCTCATCATAGAACGAATTATTCCATTTGATCGCCCGGTAGTAATCGCCATTCTTGCGCGCGGGCTGCAAGCGGTTCATCTCGGTGAAAAAGTAGTAGTAGTTCCTGAGCACCTTTTCGTCGGGCAGATCGATGCTCCAGTAAGTCGGAGTATTGTGCCAGCCGGGCTGTTTTTCCCAGTCGGTGAAATAGAACGCGAGGGGCGGGACCTGGGACGCGTATCTGGTGAGGTCCTCTTTGCTCAGCGCGGCGAAGCCCTGTTCGCCCATGGCATCGAGCGGGTCGCCCACGGTCAGCAGCATGTTCTCGTGTCCGCCCGGGCCCACTCCGCTCGCCGTGTGGCTAGCTCCGCGGCTCAGGATTTCCTCCCACGTCTGGTCCGCGTTGTAGCGATAGGAGGGCGAGGCTTTGCCCAGGATCGGCTGAAACGGCGGGATGGCCTTGTGCTGCTGGTCGCGCCAGTCTTCAGGATTGAGGGCAAAGGTCGGCGGAATGAACAGCTCGCCCTCCACGCCGAGCGGTCCGGGTTTGATCACCCATTCCATGGCCGTCTCCGCGTCCTTTAAGTCCCACATATCTTTTCCCTCCCGCCAGCGTTTGCACTGAATCTGATAGACTCCGCCGCGCTCCGGCAGTGGATAGCATTGCTCGAGCGAAGGCCCGATGTTCTCCATGTCCACGTAGTAGGCGCGGCGTGGACGCGAGTCCTTGTAGTCGGCTTGCTTGATCTTATCCCGAACGAAGTAGCGCCCGTTCTCCCGGTAAATCTCGATATCCATGAAGCCCGGAAAAGCCTTGGAATATATGACCTTTGCTTCCACGTTCCACACTGGAATCCGGGTCACGGCGGGCGGCGGCGGCGCACCCCCGGCTTTGACGGTGACTTCGCCAAAGGTGGACACGCCAGCCGCATTGTAGGCGCGCACATGGTAGGTGTAGATCGTCCCGTGCGTCACTGTGGTATCCACGTAATTAGTGGCCTTGAGTTCGGCAATTTCCGTAAACTTGGCATTGGTGCCGCTGACCTTTCGCTCTAGCTTGAACCCGGTTTCGTTGCTGGCGCGGTCTGTCCACGACAGGACAATTCGTTGTCCCGAGGGAGAGGAAGCCAACATTCCCCACGGCGCGGCTGGTGGAGTCGGCGCAGGGGCGGCGCTGGTGGCAAGGCAGCACAGACCTACAGAGAACATCATCGCTTTTGTAATTTGCATATATCTGGTTTGTGGATTTCACTGCTTGGGTCTTGATCATACCTCTGAGGAGTGCCTTTTTTTGGATTTCGTGACGCCCGGGCCAGGTCGAGAACGGGTTTGTCGCAGATGGCGCGCAGGGGCATCATCCGACCCGGCAACCTCGACACGCCGGGTTCCAAACAGTGGCAGCGCGGCGAGCGCCGCGGCGGACCGAATGCAGCGACAGCGTTTGATGGTGGTGCGATTCGCCCGCGAGCGGGGTCAGGTAACTTCGGCAGATCGGTTGCTTGGACGGCTTCGATCGCAAAAGGGGCGCGATTCGTCGGGACGCAAGTGACCCGCTCCAGAGTCACTCGGTTTCCTTCTTTGGCCCGCAAAACTGGCTGTTTGCCGTTATTCTGGAGGGTTACATTTTTCAAGGTGAGACTGCCGAAGCGGGTTAGCTTCAATAATTCTTGATCGGAACTTCCCTCCCGCATTGCGATGGTGACGTCCTCCATGGTGAGTACGAAGGAACGGGCTCCGTCGCCTAACACGCGCAGCGGCATTTCGATGCCGGTTGCCTTGACATTGTGGAAGCGGATGCGTTTTGCCGGTTGGCCGGTTTGCCACAACCCTCGCTCGAAATCATAGCCATAAACGACATCGGCATTTTCGATAGAGACATCCTCAATGACCCAATGATCACTGGGCAGTTTGGGATTGCGGTCCTTGGGCGCGAAATGCACGAACGCGGCAAGCATATTGGTGCGATTGCTGATCCGGTGCTGGAACTCGCCGGGTCCCCACAGGTGGCACTTTTTCACGAGCAGGTTGAAGCAGCCAAAGCGAAAACCGTTGCACGAGGAATTGATCTTGCAGCCGGTGATTTCGAAGTCTTGGTTGTCACAACCCGCGATCGAATCGTCGCCGGTCCGGAAGTCGCAGTCGCGGATCGCAAAACGTTGGCAGGCCTGCGCATGAACGCCGTCGTGGCCGCCTCGCACAACAACTTTCTCGATGCGGGCACCCGTGCAATCACGCAGCAGCATGGCGTAGTTCGCCGCGCGGGTAATCGTGATCCCCTCGATCACAACATCGCGGCAGTTGGTTAGAAAAATGGCGTGAGGCCCGCGGAATCCTTCCTCGCCTTTCGGGTTCCGGCAATCCACTCCATTCACCACTCCGGGGCCCTCAATGCAGACTCCATTGAGGTTCTCGCCGTGTAGAATTGCGTCGTTCCAAGCGGTGCCGCTGCCGTAGTCCGCAGGGTTCGCACTACCTTCCAGGACGGCACCGGCTTCGAAACGCAAGTGGACCTTGTCTTTGAGTCGCAAACCGCCGACGAGGAAGCGTCCTTTCGGCACGCGCACGGTTCCGCCGCCAGCCGCAGAACACGCGTCGATCGCTGCCTGGATCGCAGCGGTGTCGGGTGCTGCGTCATCCGGAGTGGCACCGTGCGAGGTCACTGGAAATTCACGCCTAACAGGTTCAGCCGCCGGTAGCGAGGTGCTCCCGACAATGATCATCAGGACGGCGACACATGAAGGTGGAGTTTTCATCTTGGATCAGTTGTTCCGGACCATGCCAAGGAAGACGATCTCCACGCGAATTGGAAACGTTTCAATGCCTGTAGTCCTTTCGTTCATACCGGTCTGCGAATCACGGAGTCAGGCGACCGAGCGACGGGCGGTAAATGCGCAGTGCGCGAATCGGCGGTTTGTCACCACCGGAAACTTCAATTACATGGCGGCCGTTGGGCAGACCGTGTGCGACGGTGACCACGGATTCAATGCCAGGTCCCGGCTGGGGTGGAGCGATGATCTGGTCGGCGAATTGCGGTTCGACCTTCCACTTCACCGTGAACGACTCGGGAACCGGCTTGATTCCAGCCAGCGACAGCGCGTAGGCGACGTTCCACGCATCCGGCTCGATGACCACGCGGCCGGAGCGTGATACGAAGCGTTCCTCGCTGCGGCCTTCCCCGTCCGGCCCCGTGAGCGAACCCACGAGGCTAAACCGGAAGCGTTTCTCATCGGTCGACTCAAGAGTCACTTCCATCGTCCAATCCTCGATCAACATCGGTTGCTCGGCACGAATTGGCGCGATCACCGGCCACTTGACCGGCCACTTCCCTGCAGGAGTTGTCAGGGCTCGCGTGAACCCGTAGAGTTCCTTCCACTCGGCCGGCTTGCGCCCGTCGATGAGCACGGTGGCGGGATCGGCAGTCGCCGGATCGCAGACCACATCGACCCGGCTGCCTTCAAACTCAACGCGCAGTCGTCCGCCTTCCCATCGCGCGTCGCCTCCCACTTTCAAAGTCTTCACCCATTCCTCGGCGGCTGAGGGTCGCAGGGTCGGATCATACTTCAGCCACGCATTCACGCACTGTGCCATCAACCACTCGCCGTGGGCGTTGAGGTGGACGTTGTCGCTCAGCAGGGCTTTCGGCTCCAGGTGATGCGTGGTCAGGTAAGACTTCCACACGGCGCGTTGGTCGCAAAGCTCGGCACCATATTTCCGCGCCATGGCTGGCAGCCAGTGGTGGTTCATGAATGCATCCCAATGGTGACCTGCGGGCGGCAGCTTCGCAGGGTCCGTTTCTTCGGTAAGATCGGCCGGCTTTGTCACGTGGTCGTTTTGGATCAGGATTTCCGCGGTGGTGCGTTCGCGGATGCGGCGGATGATGTCCTCGTATTTATGGTGCGCGCCATAAACGTGGAAAATCAGCAAGTCGGGCTGGAACGGATACAGGTCGGTCTCCGCCGTCTTTACCAGCATCTGCGACGCAAATCCGCCGAGCGCGCGATTCTCAATGATGAGGTTCGCGTGCGGGAAACGCTGCCGCAAATCGTCCGCTACGAACTGCGACCACTTCTGCTCGGTGATGCTCTGGCCGTAGAAGAGGATGCGCACCGTGTTGCGCCGCTCGGGCGTGCTCGTGGCCAGCAGGCGCATCGTGCGTTGGAGGTTGCGCCCCCAGCCGCCCGTGTCAGGGAACTTCACTGGCGGATAGGGGGCCGCCTCCCCGGCGAAGGCGTGGAGACACTCAAGCGTCATCCACGCGCCCGCCAATAGGGCGTGCATGCATCTCAGGGAGGAAGGGAAGAATTTCATGTTCATAAGGTGATTTCAGGACGCGCTGGTTGTCTTGTGCCGGCGGGTCATTGGGCATTGACCGCAGTTACGGCCACCAGCGCCGGCACGCCGCGGTCCTTGTCTTTGCCATACAGCAAGTCCACGGAGGTGATCTCGACTCCAGGGCGCGGGTTGTTCCATTGCTTGGCATAGACCACGGCGCTTTCATCCGCGCCCTCGAACTTGGCGGCCCAGGCGATTTGCGCGCCGGGAATGGCCTTGGGTTCGTGTTGGGCGAAATGGTCCACATCGACTTCGGCGATGATCGGCAGTACAACCGACTGGCCATCGGCGTAGTGGACGACGTATTGGCATAGCTCGAACTGTTTCTTCTCGTCGCGTTCGCGATCATCCATCCGGCGATCCAGGCGTGCGGTGTGCAGGAAGAACAACGCGTCGGCCTTGGTGCCGATCGGAATGCCGGTGATTTCCTGGGGCAGGTTGCCGAGCACGCCATTGCCGCCAAGCATGAGCACTTGTGGCACGGGCGAGGTGGGCATTTCATAGACGTTGAACTTCACCCCGCCAAAAACGTGGTCGCCGGGCGGCAGCGCTTGCAAGGTGCGACTCTTGTCGCCGAACCACCCGCGCTCGTCCTTGTAGGTCGTGGCCTTGGTGTGGATGTCGATGGGCGTACAGGCCAGGTTGGCGCCGGCAATCACGGTCTTGCCGCCGGCGAAGGGCGCTTTGAGGTTGCGCAGCAAGGCCGCAAGGATGGTGCGTTTTTTGGTCTGATTGACAGGCACCGCCTCGGTGTCCTGGAACTTGAGATTGCACAGCACCACGCCGCCGTTGCCTTTCACGTAGTGGACCATTCCGCCGAGGTTGAGCATCGGCTTGACGGTGGCCCGCCATTCCGGCGAGCGTTGCACTTTGAGGTAAATGTTATCAATGCCCACGAGCGGCCGTTTGGCGGGATCGGACAGCCACGAAACGAGCTGAAGCGTGACCCGGCGGGCTTTCCGCGGCGGATTGACCGCGAATGTCTGCGCGTCGCCAGTCGGCGCGAGGTCATACTCGACGCGGTCCTTGCCGTCGAAAAGGAGCGCGATCTTGGTGGTTGCATTGTAGTTGAGCGACGGGTCGTGCGTGTATTCCACGATTGTTTCCGCCTGCGGCAAATCCAAGTTAATCTGATAGGGCGTGCCGTCCTGCGGATGTTCGAAGTCGATGATCAGCGGCCAGCCGTCAGAGCCGACGAAGCCGTTGACGATGTTGTCGTAGCTGGCGAAATCGCTCTTGGCGAAGGTGGCGAGTTCATCGAGGTCCACCACGTGGCTGAACACGTCGTCCGCCACGAACTCATCGGCGGTCCAGCCGAAGATGCGCTTGCCGGAAAGCATGACAATGTCACCCACCGTGAGCCCGGCGGTGAGGGGATGGCGCACGGCGGGGAACGTCACGCGCTCGCGCTTGAACGGACGGAGCGTGTGATTGACGCCCACGATGCGGTTGTAATCCGCCAGCCCGTCGGGCGTGAGGCCGCAGAGCATCAGCGTCCCGCCGCGCTGCCAGAACGACTGGAGTAACTCGGGCTGGCCGGCGAGTTGTTTCAAATTCGCCGGGGTCGCGGAGACCAGGGCGATGCCGGATTGCGGATCGCGGATTGCGGATTGCGGATCGGCCGCCTTGGCATATTGCAGCCCGATGGCGTCCACGGCCTTGCCCAAGGGTCCGTTCTCGATCACGGCGGCGACGTTGGCATGTTCCTGCCGGTAGGCCGCGCCGCAGCAGATGAGGTTCAGCAGGAGTTGTTGGGCGACGGGATTCACCGTGAGCTTCGTGCCCACATCGAGTTGGCTGAGGTAGAGGATGCCCTGGCCGACGGGCACCTCGACCAGCGCGGAATACTGCAGCCGCGGTCCGCATTGGACGAGACTCTTGCCGCCGCGCGTGGGTTTGGCATAGGCGTTGCGATAGACCAGATGATCCGGCCCCCAGGTGAAGAAATCCTTGTCCTGCAGTCCGCGCAACGCCGGATGCGAGGTGTCCTCGAGGAAGGCCGCGCGCCCATCAGCCATGGGAATCTCCGTGCCGAAATCGTTCTTCTTTACGCGCGGCGCCAAGTCGATCTCAGCGGGGATGGCCTGGTATTTCAGCGGCTGGGTTTGGTCGAGCACCACAACGGCCCGGCCTTCGGATGCCAGGACGGCCAGCCGCGTGGAAGTGCTGTCTTTCGCCTCAATGGCGTCGCGGCCGACCACGAGCACCTTGACGCCGGTGGGAATGGCGGCGAGGGATGGGATGGAAGTGAATGGCAGGCCCACGCGCTTCAGAAACGCGGCGGTGCCGCCTGCCGGGTCGAAAACCGCCACCGTATTGGCATCGAGTTTCTCCGGCGCCACCGCTGGCAGCACGGACACCGCTTTGCGGTCGTGATAGATTTCCTTGCCTCCCACGCTGAGCGCGAGGGTTAGTTCGCCCTCCTGGCGCGTGGTGACCGACGGCATGGTGAACTCCTCCTCGAACTTCTCGGCCGTGCCCGGCACCACATGATGCGTGGAGGTCTTCGCATAAGCCTCCTTGCCGTCCACTGTGAGCCGCCGGGTGAAAGTGATCGGCTCCGGGTATTGGGTGTCGTTGAAGATGCCGAAGGTGCGCTTGACCTTTTGTGACGATCCAAACGTCCAGTCCCACTGGCGGGTGAACACGGCACGCGGCGCATTGGCGCCCCACTGGGCCGGGCCGCCTTCGCTGCCGATCCAGAAATACCACGCGGCAAAATGGCCGCCCCAGCGGTAGCCTTCGTTCAGCATGCGATAACACAGGGCCATGGCGTCACGCGTAGCGGCTTTGCCCTGGAAGGCAATCTCGCCACCCCACATCGCATAGTCGGCGGGATTGATGCCCGAGGCGAAGAAATCCTCGCCGATGAACCGGGGCCGTTGCTGGTCCCACTTCCAACGCCCGCGTCCGCCGCCTTCGACGAACGGCTCATAGGCGAGGTCGGGGTAGCGGGCGTCCAGAGTGGCGACGTAATGATCGCCGGCCACGCCCAGGGTGTTGTTCTTGGTGGCGCCGCCGCCGTCAATCATCACCGAACGCGTCGGGTCCACCGCCATCACGGCATCGTGGGTCTTGGTGATTTCCTCCTCGTACCGATCCATGTTCGGCGAGTTGCCGAGCAGGTTGATGAGATTGATGAAAGCGAATTCATTCTCGATGGTCCAAATCTGGATGGACGGATGATTCCGCTCGCCCTTGACCTGGGCGACACACTGGTCGCGCCAGTTTTTCATCAGGGCCAGCTTGAGTTCCGAGCCGCCCTGCTGCTGGCGCGTTTCCGGATCGCTCTCGCTGAAGGCGTTGCCGATGGTTTCCCCATCGAGCGTGGTGTTGCGCCGGACGACGACCCCGTTGCGGTCGCAGAACTCGAGCCCCTCCCGCGGTTC
>Ga0209697_10005762_pt1 | contig 15269 bp, 11 predicted proteins | sample AliMusrvi5mmetaG_FD_184115 | JGI IMG/M metagenome (GOLD analysis project Ga0209697, IMG submission 184115) | Freshwater lake bacterial and archeal communities from Alinen Mustajarvi, Finland, to study Microbial Dark Matter (Phase II) - Alinen... | ecosystem: Environmental > Aquatic > Freshwater...
CATCATGAATGTCATCCCTGTGCTGATCACGGAGGACACGGCTTTCGAGCGCATGCTTCCGCCCAGCTCGAGCCTCACGGAAAAGGTTCGCGCAGAAGTGGCAAAGGACATCACGCTCATGTCGCACTGCCGCCGCTGCCGCGCGGATGCGGTCGGCCTGTTGGGCAAAGACGATCCGTCTCTTCACGCCGAACTGGACCGCGTGGTGGGCGAGCGCACGTGGATCGTGCCGGGGCGTCCGTATGTGGCGGTGGCCACCCATGAGCGACTTCTGGTCAACGGCCACTTGGGCGACGCTCGCGAACTGCACATCTTCGAGAAACGGTCTGCGGGACGGTTCGGCTGCGTGGGGGCGCGGGAGATGCCGCCGGCCGGCAGCGGCGATAACCGCTGGCACGCGATGGCAGCGGTACTGCGCGACTGTAGCGCGGTCCTCGTATCGGACGCGGGCTCAAAGCCCGAGGAGGTTTTGGCCGAAGAGGGGCTTCTGCTGGTGCGCGGGTCGGGCCTGATCGACGCCTGCCTCAACTCCATCTACACCGGCGCAGATCTCAAGAAACTCGAGCCCGCCCACGCGCGTCAGTGCGGGGGCGGCGGCAACAAATGCGGCGGCAACGGCATGGGCTGTTGCGCGTGAGAGAATGGCGACGCTCGACGCTCGACTCACGGAACCCGACTAAACACTAACACCTGGAGAGATCATGAATAAGCCGACTTATCACATTCTCGTTTGTAACTCCTTCCGCATGGCTGGGGCGCCGCAGGGCGTCTGCCGCACCAAGGGGAGCGGCGGTCTCATGCAGACACTGGAAGAGGAAATACTCGACCGAGGCCTGGATGCGATCGTGACCTCAACCGGCTGTCTCAAAGTCTGTGACCGCGGACCGGCCATGGTCATCTATCCGCAGAACCTCTGGTACGGCCATGTGACCGAGGACGCGCTCGCGGAGATCCTCGATGCGCTCGAGGCCGGAGAGCCCTGCGCGAAATACCTGATCGCGTGAGCGAAGGTGGCGAGCGGTGAGCGAAACAGAAAGGAAAAACGTCATGGTAATCAGTGCACGGAACCAACTCAAAGGCATCGTCAAAGCGATCAAGAAGGGCGCTGTCAACAACGCGGTGATCCTAGAGCTGTCCGGCGGGACTCTGATCACGTCCGTCATCACCCAGGAAGCGTGCAAGGCGTTAAAGCTGAAGAAAGGCAAGACGGCCTATGCGATCATCAAAGCGTCGAGTGTGATTGTCGGCGTCGACGAAGCGTAGCCGGAATTCAGAAGACTGAGCTCAGGAATCAGTGGGCATTCTGAACGCGGGTTCTTGAGTTTTTATCAACCGCAAAAAGGAACTCCGATATGAGCGTATTTCAGCCGAGCGACCACCAGCTGTACTTTGTCTACGGTTCGAACATGAATCCGGCACAGATTGCTGCCAGGTGCTGCAAGCCAGCGATCGTGGCCATCGCGCGGTTGGCCGACTATCGGCTGGCCTTTTTCGGCCATTCGAGAGTCTGGGACAGCGGCGAGGCGGCGGTGATCCGTCATCCGGGTGACGAGGTGTGGGGCGTGGTCTACAGGCTCTCCTTATCTGATGCCGACGCTCTGGACGCGTGGCAGGACGTCCGTCTGGACGGCAGCGGAACCTATTTCCTTTGTCCGGTAGACGTTGTGGCTGCTGACGGTGTCCGGTATCGGGCTCTCATCTACAAACGGGATCTCTGCGGCGAGCCCCAGCGGCCTAGCGATGCGTTTATCGACCACATCGTGGCGGGGGCTGTCGCACACGAAGTTCCGGCCGACTATCTTGCGCGTCTCAAACGGATCGAGACCCGGAAGGCCAGTTATCCCGTGCCGCGCAAGGATCTGGGTGATCGAACCTTTCTGTTCAATCGCGCGTGTACGGGCTGCGGGTGAGGCATAAACAAGAGCGCGGTGGCCAGAGCAGCCGACTCTGATTCAAACGGTGAATGGAGGAGACTTTCTTCACGGTGCGCAAAATGAAAAGGGACCTGCTTGCATAAACAAAAGCAACATGGTAGACTTTAATAAAAGCAAAGAAGTGGAGAATAAGCAGGCTGTCGCGGCAGCGCGAGCCAAAGGAGGTTCACATGACACATTCAATCGGCAAACAGAAGTTCATCGCGGGTCTGATACTGTCGCTGGGCGTGCTCGTCGCAGGCGCTGAAGATCCAGCCGTCACGAGGGCACGCGAGCAGGCTCACCTACAGTACGAGACTGAAAAAGCGGTCCGTCAGGCCGAGGAGGCGAAGCGGAAACTCGCCGAACAGCTTGCTCTGCAGAGAGCCATTGCGCTGACCCGTCAGGGCGTCGTGTCGATTTACAATCCGTCCACCGTGCCCATCAACTACATGTTCCGCTGGCTGCTGTGGGACGGCTGCTACACGCAATGGTCGAAGGAGCGGATCGCCGCAAACAAAGCGCTCCTTTACACCAAGGCTGGCGGCCTCAAGCTTCAAGTCATATTTACCCGGCCCTGCGGCGGGGAGAGAAATTATGCCTTGGAGGCGGCGCAGGTTCCCAGCGATATCCGCACCTGCTTTGACGATGCGAAGCCGGGCACGTTCAGCTGGGACAAAAACAACGACCTCGACCTTTACACGTTCAAGCCCAAGAACTGGTGAGAGGTGAGTCGTAGTTGCGATGACATGGCGCGGCAACGAACTGTTGCGCGCCTGTCCGACTCATTCGGCAATTGCTGAAAAGGTGCGCTCCGTTCAAGCGCGGGCTGTCGGCTCAGATTGAACGACAATAGCCGATCGGATGTCACGCCCAAGACGCCACACTTTTGTCGGGTTTCGGAGAAAACGGAAAAATATTTCCCAAAGCGACTCTCTGCGGGGGCCGGTCGTTGGGCTGCATGAAAATGTTATATTGGCGCTCATTGGCAACACCTTAGAGGGATCTCCGAAGGGGATTATGTGATGTGGCCTGATACCTGCGAAGGCACTGGCTGACTTTGGCGCTCGTGAATGTACACGATTGAGCGGAGTCAGATCAAGGGGTGCAGCATGAAGACAGCGCGGGTAATGATGCTGGCTAGTCTGATGACGGTCTCCGTATGGGCGGAAGACCTCTTCGTTGCGGCGGCAGCAAGTCTCACGGATGTGATGAAAGCTGTCGAACCGCTCTATTCGCGGGAGCATTCTCGAATCAAGCTCACCTTCGTCTATGGGTCGACCGGCATGCTGCGCACGCAGATTCTCAAGGGCGCACCCTGCGACGTGTTCATCGGCGCGGACCTTTGTTTCGGCGGTTCGGAGACGAACCTGGACGAGGTCGTGAAGGCCGGGAGTGTACGTGTCGTTGCGGCGAACACACTGGTCGCTGTGGCGGGCAAGGGCTATACGCCGAACGGCGAAGGCCTGTCCGCCTGGCTGGCTGATGCCAGGAAGATCGGCATCGGCAATCCCGCGTCGGTGCCGGTCGGACGCTACACCAAGAAGCTGCTTGAAAGCGAAAAGCTGTGGAAGTCCTCCAGCGCAAAATTCGTGCAGGGAACGAATGTTCGCGAGGTGCTGCTGTGGCTGCGGCAGGGCGCGGTGGATGTCGGCTTCGTCTACGGCTCGGACCTCGTTGCGGCGAAGGACGCGGGCCTGACGGCGCTGGCGGAGTATGCGACGCCAGGCGGCACGGTGATCGAGCTGGCCGGAGGCGTCACGAAAGGTTCCAAGAATTCAGCCGAGGCGCTCATGTTCTTGGATTATCTGAAGTCGCCGGAAGCGGTGAGCGTGCTCAAGGTGTATGGGTTCGTGGTGCAGTGAGCGATGGAATGGGGTTCGTCGGACTCTTGTTCTCAGCGGCATGGGTGACTCGCCCATGAAAGGAGGGCGAGCGTCCTCATGAGCCGGGAAAGGAAGCGGCCATGCTTGATCCGACAGGCAAGTTGAAGTTCAGCGACACGACCCTGCGCGATGGCGAGCAGGCCCCTGGCGTCGTGTTCTCCCTTGCCGATAAGTTGCGCATTGCAGCGGCGCTGGAGGGGCTCGGCATCGATGAGGCAGAGGTCGGCGCGCCTGCAATGGGCGCGGAGGAGTTGGGCGGCATGCGCGTGTTGGCAGCCCAAGGTTTCAAGATGCGTCTCTCGTGCTGGTGCCGCTCGTTGGAGGAGGACATCTACTATGCGGCCAAGGCTGGCATCGGAGTTGTGAATATCTCGTTTCCAGTTTCTGACATCCTTCTCGTTTCGATGGATCGCTGTCGCGACTGGGTGCTTCACCATCTCGACAGCGTGCTGCCCTTTGCTGCGCACACCGGTTGCGCGTTCTCTGCCGGCTTGCAGGATGTTGGACGCGCCGACCCCGAGTTTCTCGAAAGGGTGATCCGCGTGATCGCGGAGTCGGGGGCATTCCGTGTGCGTATCTCGGATACGGTGGGTATTCTCAACCCTTTCACTACGGCGGCGCTGATCTCGCGCGTCAAGTCCGCCGCGCCTAAGCTGGAGGTGTCGTTCCATGCACACAACGATCTGGGCATGGCGGTGGCGAACGCGCTGGCGGCTGTGCAGGCCGGGGCGGACACGTTGGACTGCACGGTCAACGGGCTTGGCGAGCGTGCGGGTAACTGCGCACTGGAAGAGGTCCTGTTTGCGCTCAAGTATTCGGCGGGACTGCCGCTCGAGTGGCTTCCCTCGAAACTCTCCGAAGTTTGCGCGGTGACGGCACACGCATCCGGTCGATCCGTGCCGCTCGCGAAGCCTATCACCGGCTCGATGGCGCTGCGCCACGAGTCAGGCATCCATGTGCGCAGTCTGCTGAAAGATCCGCTCGCGTACGCGGCCTATCCGCCGTCGGCGGTCGGGCTCAGCGCACACGCGTTTGCGTTGGGCAAGCATTCAGGCGCGGCGGGGGTCAAAGCGTTTTTTGCGGAGCACGGCATCCAGTTGCCGTTCAACGGGGTCCGGCACCTCACCGAGGCTGTGCGCCAAGAGGCGCGCCGCCTGAAGCGCGACCTCGACGAGCACGAGGTTCTGGAATTGTATCGGCCCCCGTTAGAAGAGCCGCCCCGCATGAGTGACCCGTCTCCGATGCGTTTCTGTTCGTAAAATGAATCGGTTATTCAAAGCGTTGTGTGTCATCGTCACGGTGTTGCTGTCACTCTTTGTGGCCGTCGCGCTGTGCAACGTCTTTATGGGGTCGCCGACTGGGCTTTTCCACGCGATGAGAGATCGCGCGCTGCGTCCGGTGATGGAGGTGAGCCTTGTGACGTCGCTGCTTGCTGCGGGGCTGGCGATGCTGCTGGGTACGCCCGTGGCCTATGTGTTGGCGCGTCGTCCGTTTTTCGGCAAAGCGGCGGTGGAGACACTGCTTGATCTGCCGGTGGCCTTGCCGCCGATGGTGGCGGGGCTGGCGCTGCTGGTGCTGGTGTCTCCGACAAGCCCGTTCGGCCACGTGCTGAACGGCTTTGGCATCCATCTGATTTTCACCAAAGCGGGCATCGTTTTGGCGCAGCTTTTCGTGGCGTTGCCCTTCTACATTCGTGCCGTCCGTTCAGCCATCACGTCCATCCCGCCGTCGATCCCGGCTGCGGCTGCGCTGTTGCGAGCGACAGAGGCGTACACGTTTTTTCATGTGATCCTGCCGCTGAGCCGCGAGGGGATCATCAGCGGATTTGTGATGTGTTGGGCGCGCGCGCTCGGCGAGTTCGGTGCCACGGCGATGGTTGCAGGGTGTATTCCGGGCGTGACGGAAACCTTGCCTATCGCCATTTACACGCGGGCCACGTCGGGTGATCTGGCGTTCGCTGGTGCGGCTGCGTTCTGCCTTGCGCTGGTGTCGTTTGTGACGCTGATCGGTTTAAGGCTGTCGTTCAGGGACGGGGACGAGAGGAGAAAGGCATGATCCGCTTGGAGCATCTCGATAAACGGTTCGGCGACCGGGTCGTGTTGCGTGATTTGTCGCTGGACGTCTCCGGGGGCGAGTTCGCCATCCTTTTCGGTCCCAGCGGGGCGGGCAAGACGTTGCTGCTTTCGATTCTCGCGGGACTGGAGCTGCCGACGGCGGGACGCGTGATTCTGAAGGGTTGCGATATGGCGCGGGTTCCCCCCGAGAGACGGTCCGTGACGATGGTGTTTCAACGCCACGCACTTTTCCCGCACCTGACGGTGTTCGAGAACGTGGCCTTCAGTCTGCGGGCTAGGGGCCTGCATGGCCTGGTCGTGAAGCGGCGCGTGGGCGAGTTGCTTACGCTGACGGGGCTGGAGGCTTGTGCGGGCCTTAAGCCGGATGTGCTGAGCGGTGGACAGTGTCAGCGCGTGGCCTTTGCGAGGGCGCTGGCATCCGATGCGGAATTGATCCTGTTCGACGAGCCGCTGAACAGCCTTGATCGAACGTTGAAGGCCGGACTGATGGCGGAGTTGAAGCGGCTGCACCGTGTGAAGAGGTTCACCGCGCTCTATGTGACGCACAGTTGCGAGGAGGCGCTCGCGTTGGGCGACAAAGTCTATCAATTGGAAAACGGCTGTGTGAAACGTGTCTGCCTGCCGCATGAGCTGTTCGATCGAGACGATGGGCGGGGCCCTGCCAAGTAGGGTCATTGGGCCTCCGCGCAAAGCAGGGTATGTGCCGTTCCGACGAGTCCCGAAAGCCGTATGGATATTTCGCCGTCGAGTTGATATACTTCAATTTTCACACACGGGACTCTGTTATGGACACACGCGAGTACGATTTCACTTCGATTGAAAAAAAATGGCAGGCGTATTGGGAGGCGAACAAGACGTTCAAAGTGAACGACTTCGAGTCCGGTAAACCCAAATTCTACTGCCTCGACATGTTCCCTTATCCGAGCGGCGCGGGCCTCCACGTCGGCCACCCGGAAGGGTATACCGCGACGGATATTCTCTGCCGCTACAAGCGCATGCGCGGGTTCAACGTGTTGCACCCCATGGGCTGGGACGCGTTCGGCCTGCCCGCCGAGCAGTACGCGGTCGAGACCGGCACCCATCCGTCCATCACGACGGAGCGCAACATCAACCGCTTCCGTGAGCAGATCAAGGCGCTGGGCTTCAGCTACGACTGGGACCGCGAGGTCAACACCACCGACCCGAAGTACTACCGTTGGACGCAGTGGATTTTCGAGCAGCTCTACAACAAGGGCTTGGCCTACGTCGCCGAGGTTGCTGTGAACTGGTGCCCCGCGCTGGGCACGGTGCTGGCGAACGAAGAAGTGATCGACGGCCGCAGCGAGCGCGGCAATCATCCGGTCGTCCGCAAGCCGATGCGGCAGTGGATGCTGAGGATCACCGAATACGCGGAGCGGCTGCTGGCGGACCTGGACGGGCTCGACTGGTCCGATGGCATCAAAGAGATGCAGCGCAACTGGATCGGCAAGTCCGAGGGCGCGGAGGTGACCTTTGCGATCGCGGGCTCGGAGAAGACGGTCACCGTTTACACGACCCGGCCCGATACGCTGTTCGGCGCGACCTATATGGTGCTGTCGCCCGAGCATCCCCTGATCGGCGAAATCACCACAGAGGCGCAGCGCGCGGCGGTGAACCAATATCGCGACGAGGCGGCGCGCAAGAGCGACATGGACCGCACGGAACTCAACACCGAGAAGACCGGCGTCTTCACCGGCGCGTACGCGGTCAACCCGGTCACCGGCGGGCAGATCCCGGTCTGGATCGCGGACTACGTGCTGATCAGCTACGGCACGGGCGCGATCATGGCCGTGCCCGCGCACGACACGCGCGACTTCGAGTTCGCCCAGAAGTTTTCGATACCCGTCATCTGCATCATTGAGCCTGACGCCAAGGAGGCCGCTGCCGCAGGCGTGGACGTGTCTGCGGTCCTGGCGGGCAAGGCCTGCTGGACGGGCAACGGTCGCATGATCCGCTCTGCGAACGCGCAGGGGCTCGACATCAACGGCATGGAGGTCGCGGACTCCAAGCGTGCGACCATCGACTGGCTTGCGGCCCGCGGCATTGGCAAGGGAGCTGTGAAATACAAGCTGCGCGACTGGCTCTTCAGCCGCCAGCGCTACTGGGGCGAGCCGTTCCCCGTGATCCACATGGCTGACGGCAGCATGCGTCTGGTGGACGACGGCGACCTGCCGCTGATGTTGCCGGAGATGGAGGACTTCAAGCCCACGGGCACGGGCGAGCCGCCGCTGTCGAAAGCGAAAGGCTGGCTGGATTACACCGACCCCGTGACAGGCATGAAGGGCCGCCGCGAGACCAACACCATGCCGCAGTGGGCGGGCTCCTGCTGGTACTACCTGCGCTACATCGACCCGCACAACGACAAGATGGCGATCGATCCCGTCAAAGAGAAGTACTGGATGCCGGTGGATCTCTATGTGGGCGGCGCGGAGCACGCGGTGTTGCATCTGCTCTACTCGCGCTTCTGGCACAAGGTGCTCTTCGACCTCGGCTACGTCACCACCAAAGAGCCGTTCCAGAAGCTGGTCAACCAGGGCATGATCCTCGGCCTGTCGTACAAGGACGCGCGCGGCGCGCTGATGCCGATGGACGTGGTGGAGATGCGCCCCGAGGGGGCCTTCCACAAGGAGACGGGCGAGAAGCTGATCGAGTTCCCTGCCAAGATGTCGAAGTCGCTGAAGAACGTGGTGAACCCCGACGACGTGATCCGCGAATACGGTGCGGACAGCATGCGCCTGTACGAGATGTTCATGGGTCCACTCGAAGCGGTCAAGCCGTGGAACACCAAAGGCGTGGAGGGCGTGTTCCGCTTCCTCAAGCGCTCTTTCCGCATGATCGTCGAACAGCCGATCACCGCCGACCCCGTGACGATTGAACAGCGCCGCGTGCTGCATGCCACGATCAAGAAGGTCACGGACGATCTCGAGACCATGAGCTTCAACACGGCGATCAGCCAGATGATGATTTTCATCAACGAGTTCTCGGGTGCCGACAAGCCGCTGCCGCGCGAGGCCGCGGAGGCGTACGTGCTGCTGCTGGCACCGTTCGCGCCGCACCTGTGCGAGGAGCTGTGGGAATCGTTGGGACACACCGGGACGCTGGCGTACGCGCCGTGGCCCGCCTACAACGCGGACTTCCTGAAAGACGACGAGGTCGAGGTACTGGTTCAGGTCGTGGGCAAAGCCAAAGCCCGCGTCATGATGCCGACGGGTGCGGAAGAGGCGTTGATGAAAGAGCTGGCCTTGGCCCAGCCATCCGTGCAGGAGGCGCTGTCAGGCAAGACCATCCGCAAGGTCATCTGCGTGCCCAACCGTCTGATCAACATCGTGGCGAACTAGTTGGTGAGGTCGCGACACAGATAGTCCCAACATTCATGCGATAAGGAGGCGAACCATGACAGGCGTTGAATTGCTCGATACCCTTCGTCGCGGAGAAGACAGCCGCCACCAGTTCAAACGCATCGTCAGGCAGGAGATGGAACTCGCCGAGGACATCGTCGCTTTTTCCAACGGTGACGGCGGTCAGATTTTCGTCGGCGTCGCGGACGATGGAACAGTGACCGGCCTGACCTCCCGCGAAGTTGCCGAACTCAACAAGCGCATCTCCAACGCCGCCTCGCAGTTCGTGCGGCCTGAGCCGCAAATCCTGACCGAAAACATCGAAACGCCAAACGGGCTGGTTGTCGTCATCAGCATCCCTGCGGGCATTGCCAAACCGTATCAGGACAAGGATGGCAATTTCTGGGTGAAGAAGGGGGCGGACAACCGCAGGGCGCTGGCCCGCGAGGAACTCCGGCGCATGTTTCAGGCATCTGACCTCCTTCACGCCGATGAGACACCAGTCCCGGACACTTCAGCAGAGGACATCGACAAACTCTATTTCTTTGATCTTTACCGCCTGATCTTCAAGAACATTCCATCTCTGCCAGACCTTCCGTTCCCTCGGCTTATCAGAAATCTCAACCTCTCAACAATCGGCGACACTCTGAATATCGCGGGCATGTTGCTCTTCGGCGTCAATCCGCAGTTTAAGCTGCCCGCTTTCATCGTGAAGGCTGCCGCATATCCGGGGGTCAGCGATACGGAAGGCGTGTATAACGAGAGCAATGATTTTGTGGGGAAAATCAAACAGCAGTTCGACTCCACAGTCGCCTTCTTGTCGAACAACACCCGACGTCTGCAAAAGGGCCAATCCATCAACTCGATCGGAGAGCCTGAAATCCCGTTGCTCGTGTGGGAAGAACTGGTCGCAAACGCCTTGACCCACCGGGACTATTTCGTGTCAGCTCCTGTTCGCGTCTTTGTTTTCGCCGATCGTATCGAGATTATCAGCCCGGGCCACTTGCCGAACAACCTGACCGTTGAAAACATCAAGGCTGGCAACGCCAATCAGCGCAATCCGATTCTCGCGTCATTTGCGAGCAAAATCCTCCCGTATCGGGGGCTCGGAAAAGGCATCCTCCGGGTACTGGAAGCGTATCCCGATGTGGAGTTCATCGACGACCGCGACGGCAACCAATTCAAGGTTATCGTTAAACGCCCGGCTCAGCCATGATCAAACGGTTCATACAGCGTGTGGGCGAGTCGCCTGACGTTGAGATGGCGTCGCCCCTTACCGTTGACGACCTCGTGTCAACGCCTCGCAGCGGCTTGCTTGTCGCGGAAGGGGGCATGGGCAAGAGTAAGTTTTTGGAGGAATTGAACCGTCGACTAACCGGCAAGGCAACGTTTGTCAGACTGGCATATTTTTCCGGGAATCAGCAGGGACTAGCGAACAAAATTGAAGATGCCGCCAAGGCAGATCCGGGACATATGTTGATTCTGGATGGCTTGGATGAGTCAGTGGATTTGGCGGGAACCCTTTGTCAGTGTATTCCGGAACTTCCAGACGATATTCATGTCTGGATCGCCTCCCGCGAATGCCGCCAACTCGCGGCCGTCAGCGATGCGTTGAAAAAGCTTGTTCGGTATCGCCTACTTCCCTTTTCAGAAAACGATATCAAGACTCGGGCGCAGGAAGAAAAGCATGATGTCTCCGCCGTTGAGGATCTTTTGCGGGAACATGACCTTTGGAGCCTTTGCGGCAATCCGCTCGGTTGTGATTTTTTTCTGAAGGCGTTTAAGCAAAATAAAGACGGGGGCACTTGGTCTTCGCGGGAAATTTGGCGGCAAGGCGTCCTGTCTCTTTGCGATGAGAATCCGTCGTCGACAAAAGCATTGGATCCGAACGCCTGTCGTTTTTCAAAAGATCAGATCTTTGACTGTGCTGCATGGATCGCGCTAAACCTGAGTTTGTCCGGGAAGAACGCCGTTTTCATGGGGATACGGGAAACGGATTGTCCGCCATCGGCAATGCCCGTGTCGGTTCTTTCAGATGGGAAGGACGTTCTCCCCTATTTGGTAGAGACGACAGTGAGGCGTTTATTTGCGTCGTGGGACGGTGGTTGCGCCGGGTTTGCGCACGCAATGTATGGCGACTATCTTGCTGCGAACGGTTTTCAAAAGCACGTTCCACGCAGCCAATGGGAAAGCTTGTTGCTGGATCATGAGAACCGCTGCCTGTTCGCGCAACGCATGGGTGTCGCGCAGTGGCTGATGACCGATGATGCGGAGTTGGCCGATCAGGTGTTTGAGTTGTCGCCGGAAAGTTTCCTCACCCGCGATTTGGCGCGGCTGAAGATGGACGTGCTTTGTCCAGCGCTGTTGGACAGGGCGGAATCCGTGCTGTCCCAACTGTGGTGGAGCGGTGGACGCTCATTGAGCGTTCTCAAGTCCGAGACCACGCTGGAGACGTTACGGGCCTTTTTTTCCGCTCCCGATTTCGACGGCAACCGTTGGGCGACCGAATTGGCCATTGATATTGCCCGCGCCTGCGAATATTGGGATCTTCTTGCCGATTTCGCACTGGACGAGACCAAGGACGATGCACGGCGACAGGATGCCGTGTTCGCGCTCAGTCGTTGTCCGGACATTGAAATCAAACGGAGGCTGCGCCCGCTACTTGACCTGTTAGCCGATAAAAGCGACAGGTGGCGTGGTTCCTTGCTTCTTGTCTGCTGGCCAGATGTGTTGTCGGTTGATGACGTGCTGCCGTTTGTTGTCTTCCCGTACGGTATCTCGGTGACGTCGAGTGGATATTGCTCCTTCCTGAGACACGGTTTTTTTGGCCCGTTGTTGGATCGGATCGATCCGGCAGTCTCTCCCACACCCTTAGTCTGGGCAAACGACTGGCTGAAAGAAATGTGCGGTCGTCGTGTGATGGACGAACTCAAAGAAGGTGCCCGGGCCGTCTATTCGCGATTTTGGAATTTTGCGGCGTCAGCACAGACAGAAACGCTTGTCTCTCTGCTAACAGACGGATATCTTGCTGCGAACAAAAACTATGAAAGCCCTTATTTTTATTTAAGCGAAAAAGAATATAAAATCTACGATTGGAGGCGTGCTGGTGTTCCGCAAGCGTGTGTGTGGACGCATGAAGCTTTTGTTGGTCAGCGCGAATTGCGTTTCGCCGTTCTGCGCGAAATCGTGACAAGACATGCGACACAGTCCATATCAAGTATTGCGTTGGGAATAGACTGGGCTCTCCTTCAAAATGAAGACGATCTTATCCGTTTGGCGGAGATATTCCTCTCGGCACCCTTTTCCGATGATGCAGAGCAATGGGGGCAGTTGTTGCGGTATTCATGGAATCAGCGTTTTCTTGAGACACAGGGCGAGATCGTTGACCAGATACATGTCGCGCGGCCTGACCTCTTTCCCAAGACCTGTGGGGAAATTTTGGCCGAGGGCGAAGAACACCGGAAGAGACGAGATGAAACGCACAGTAAGCATAGGGCTGTTATGGAAGAAGACGCGGCGGAGCGTGCCGCTTGGCAGCAACAGGTGGATCGTAAAATCAAGGGCGACTTGGCGACGGATAATACGCCGCCGGAACAATTCGCGAGGATCTCAGAGTATCTATATACGGCGAATGGGGATTTTGAGGATTGGGATGAGTTAGATGTGCGTCAAGCAGTCGGTTGGAAAAAACTGACGGGTGACGAACAAGAGCGGTTAATTCGACTGGCCGCGCGGTTTCTTTGCGACGTGCCTCCGCCGGATGATGCCAAAGAAAAGGGCATCGATTTGGCGTGGCACCGTGCTTTGATCGTCCTGAAACGCCTCAAGCCGGATCTTTATGATCGTTTGCCCGAAGCGATTTGGCGGAAATGTGCGGTCGAGCTTCTGCGGTTTCACGTCAATGATGCCTGCCAAGAACTGTATGATGATTTGGCGCGTAAATTCCCGGCGATTGTGTGTGACGCGCTCATCCGATGTGTGACGCGCGAGTACGGCGTGGCTGTCCTAAACGCATGGGAAAGACGTTTGACAGCGGTGCAGGCGGATGCCGTTTGGACTGCCGTATTTGGTTCTGAGCCCTGCGATGTAGATGATTCGCATCCCGTTCGGTGTTTCTCTGTGTTTCCAAGCGTTGTGCGCACATCGGTTGTGGATACTGTCTGCGAACAAATCTTGTCCTGTCTTGCGCGTTATCAGCCGGATGTTCTGCGCCGTCGAGTAAACGAACGGCTGAAAGACGGGTTTGCAGTCCACTTGGGGCACCCGTTTTACAATGTATTGCGCCGTTTCGCCCTGCAACTTGACGCCGAGTCTTATTTTGCTGAGTTTCTCCAAACCTTGTACGAACATGTGGAGTGGGGGCGGCGGTGGTTTGAAACTCCGACCATCGCATACGAGTGGCGTGACTTGGGCGGCTTTCGCAATGCTTTTCGCTTGCGGTCAGCGGACGAGATTGGCGCGGTCTTCGAGTGGCTCGACGGGCAGTATCCTTCGGAGAAACGTCCCCGTCATGAAGGGGCAGGCTCTTTCACTCCGTCTGTGTTGGATCACATCTATGATTTCAAAGATGATTTGTTTAAAGTCCTTCTCGATTCAGGGAAAAAGGGCTCGGCACGTGTTGTTGACGCGCTCATTGCAAAATGCCCCGGTATTTTTGAAGGATATGCGGCGACCTCACGGCGTAACGAAGCGGCGGCGAGATTGCCCAAGCTGTCGGTAGAACAGATTCGCGAGTTGTTAAAAGAGAAGAAAGCGGTCATCGCGTCGGTCGATGATTTGCGGAAACACGTTTTGTCCCTGCTTGGAGATTATCAGACCCAACTTAAAGGGTATCCGCCTTCTATCAGTCGGCTTTGGAACACAAGAGAGCCGGTTTCCCCAAAGAGAGAAGAGGAAGTATCGGATGATCTGGTTCTTTTTTTGAAGGACAGGGTGGGGCAGGCGATCTTCGCTAACCGCGAGGTGCAAATCAGCCGCAAGTTGGCCGAGGATGGTGAGACTGGGACGAGAACGGACATCTGGATTGATTGCGAGACGGTCTGCCAGGAGAAAGTGAGCCTGTGCATTGAGGCCAAATGCAGTTGGAATCGGGAGGCGAAGACTGCCATCGCCGATCAACTGGTCGGACGATATATGTCCGCCGGGCGTGCGGATGCGGGCATTCTTCTGCTGGCGTGGTTTCACTGTGCGGCGTGGAAGACGGGAAGGGCTAGTGTTTGGGCCTCGCCCTCGGACGCAAAAACCGACCTTGAGCAACAGGTTCAAACGAGAAAGGCCGAGATTAAGAAACCGTTGGACGTATTTGTTTTGGATTGCACGCTTTGAGCGAGCGAGGCGGCTACGGCTGATAACCGCAGTTTGATCGCCTTTGGCTAACTGCGTGTCAAATCAGCATCATGGCGTCCTGAACTGTCACAGTCCCATTGGGACAAGATGTCCCGGCTTGGCGCTTGGACGCTCCGAAAGTGCCTTTTTTTTGCATGGTATGTTTTTTGCTTCTATTAGAAAGGCCTATGTTGAGGTAAAGAGAGGTGATTTGTGTTTTTCGACACACAGTACATGATTTTTGTCATGGTTCCGGCGCTTGTTCTAGCCGGACTGGCTTCGATGATGGTGAAGTTCACGTTCGCCCGCTATTCAAAGGTGAGGTGTTACTCGGGGCTGACGGGGGCTCAGGCGGCCGAGCGCATGCTGCGCAGCAACGGGATTTTCGATGTGAAGGTGGAAGAGACCAGTGGTTTTCTGTCGGATCATTACGATCCCAGCAAGAAAGTGTTGCGGCTGTCGCCTGACGTGTACGAGTCGGACTCGCTCTCCGCGGTAGGGGTTGCCTGCCATGAGGCGGGGCATGCGTTGCAGCACGCGCATCAATATGTGCCGCTGGTGTTGCGGACGGCGCTGGTCCCTGTGACCAACATCAGCAGCATGCTCGCGTTCTATGTGGTCGCGGCGGGGTTCATGTTCCGCCCGCTGCTGCTCGTCGGCTGCGCGATGTTTGCGGTAGCCTTTATTTTCTCGATCATCACGCTGCCGGTGGAG
>Ga0209697_10005775_pt1 | contig 15253 bp, 10 predicted proteins | sample AliMusrvi5mmetaG_FD_184115 | JGI IMG/M metagenome (GOLD analysis project Ga0209697, IMG submission 184115) | Freshwater lake bacterial and archeal communities from Alinen Mustajarvi, Finland, to study Microbial Dark Matter (Phase II) - Alinen... | ecosystem: Environmental > Aquatic > Freshwater...
AAGACTTACACACAAAAAGTAAATATCAGACGCGTTGCCATGTTGAAAATCACAAATCCTGACACACAAGTTTCAGAAGATAATATTGATATTATTGATGATAAAATGATTGAAGAAAATAAATAAAAAACAGAGTTTTAAAAAAGCCTTTCTCGTAAATTGAGAAAGGCTTTTTTTATTTGATAATATTATTATTAACTACTTAATTCTATTAGATAATGTTTAAAAAAAAGTTCATAAACAAATAACGAAGGTTGTAAAAAATGATTTTATCAGATATAACTTTAATAAAGAAAAAAAATATTTAAACAGTTATTAAAATAAATTAAAAAATGAAAAAATGAAAAAGACTTTTTTAACATTATTATTATTGACAGTAACTTATTTAGTTACTTACTCTCAAAGAGTCGGTATCAATGATGACGGCAGTAATCCTGATAATTCAGCAATGCTTGATGTCAAAAGCACAACAAAAGGTTTGTTAACGCCACGTATGACTAAAGCGCAGCGTGATGCAATTACATCGCCTGCAATAGGTTTGTTAATTTATCAAACAGACAATACGCCTGCTTACTATTATTACAATGGTAGTTCATGGAAAATAATAGGTGGGGTAAGTGTTTGGAATACAACAGTAAATACAAACAATATTTATTATAAAGGAACTTCTGATACATTAATAACCTTTAATTATATTGATGGATTTAGAAATGGGTTGAAATTATATTCACCTATAATGGATAAGAGCGTTCAACTTTATATTGACAGAGGCTATAATGTTGCTGCAATAAATACAAATGCTGCTACTACTGAGCTATGGGCGAATTCATGGAAGCAAATGGCAATAAGCATGGGAAAAATAGACTGTCAGTCAAATAATATTGTTACAACTGGAAATATTGGGATTGGCACATCAACACCCGGTTCCGCATTAGATGTAAAAGGAACAATAAGACTATCAGGCGCTACTTCAGGTTTTGTAGGATTTGCGCCAGCAGCTGTTGCAGGTTCGACCACATATACTTTGCCAACGTCTGATGGAACAAGCGGGCAAATATTAAAAACAAATGGTTCAGGTATTTTAAGTTGGACATCAGTAGGCGCTGGAACGCTTACAGGTTCGGGTACTGCAAATCAAGTAGCATTTTGGAATGGAACTTCTTCACATAGTGGAAATAGTAATTTTACTTGGGATAATACGAATAATAGACTAGGTATTGGAACTTCATCCCCTGGCAATGTTGTTGAAATAAATTCTGGTACTGGCGGTGCTTCAGGATTACGTCTTAAACAACTTCCAACTGGTGCGGTTTTATTTATGAGCGGAAACGATGTAGCGCAAAGCAATCAGAATTTTTTCTTTGATGGTGCGAATTACAGGTTAGGTATTTGTAGTGGTACATCACCTAATTCTACTTTGCAGGTTGGTGGTTCGTTTGCTGCTGCGATAACTACAAAAACATCTAATTATACTGCATCTATTAGTGATCATACAATTCTTTGCAATGCTACTTTAACAATTACACTTCCAGATGCAACAGGCGCTACAGGACGAATTTATACGATTAAAAATATTGGCACAGGAACAGTTACAATTTCTCGAAATGGACAAACAATTGATGGTGCTTCGAGTCAAACACTTTCAACACAATATCAATGTATAACCATTCAATCGGATGGTTCAAATTGGTATATTTTACATTAATAAATATTTATTTTCATAAATAATTAAAATTATGAATAATAAAATTTTAAATATAGTTATACTATTTTTAATCAATATTCAACTTGCTCTGTCGCAAGGGTTGATTAATAATGGTGCAAACATTGTAATTACAAATGGAGCTAATGTTGTAATTAGTGATGCAAATTCAAATTTTATTAATTCAATTGATGGTTCAATAAATGGAATTGTAAATAATGAAGGAATAATTTCTTTGGATGGAAATTGGATTAATAATGCATCGAATAATGTTTTTTTAAATCAAACAAATAATGGCTTAGTAGCGTTTAATAATATGTCTACTATTAGCGGAAATAATACAAATTTTGCAAGTATTACTATTAATGGCAATCTTACGGGGCATCCTGCAAATATTAATGTTGCAGGAACTTGGATAAATAATGGAATATTTAATCATAATAATGGCACGGTAACATTCAATGGAAACTCAACCATTCAAGGAATACAACAATCTACTTTTAAAAATATAATTATTGCTGATACACTAACTGCACCTATTGATAATGGACAGTCAGCACAATCGGTTTTACAATTACTTCAAAAGAAAAAAAGTTTGATTTCTCAAACTACAAGCAGTTTAAATAGTTCATCAGGACAATTCAATATTGAAGGAGACTGGATCAATAATGGAGTTTTTAATCATAATAATGGAACTATTAATTTTAATGGCATTACCTCGATCAGTGGATCAAATGTTACAAGTTTTAAAAATATTAATATTTCCAGTGGCGCTGCTCTCAAAGGATTTCTTAATGGAAATATAAATGTTTCGGGCTACTTTACGAATAATGGTACTTTTGATCCAAATTCAGGTACAATAATTTTTAATGGAACAACAACTCTTTATGGTTCTCAACCATCAAATTTTAATAATATAATTATAAACGGAATTCTTAATGGAGTGAATAGTCAATCTACAGATTCGCTTCAAACTGCAAATCAATCAAATCAGGCAGTTCTAAGCTTATTATCTAAAGGATTACAGATAAATTCGTCGCTCGATGATGCAGCTGGTTTATCTATTGCGAATAATAATTTTAATGTTGCCGGTAATTGGATAAATAATGGAACATTCAATCATAATAATGGCACAGTATCTTTTAATGGAATTTCCAATATAGGCGGTGTAAATATTACTAGTTTTAATAATGTGAATATTACTAGTAGCGGTGCGCTTAAGGGATATTTTAATGGGAATTTTAATGTTTCAGGCGATTGGAGAAACTGTGGTTTTTTTGCTCCCAATTCAGGGACAATAACATTTAATGGAAATTCAACTATATATGGAGCCCAAACCACAAATTTTAACAATATAATAATAACGGGAATTCTTAATGGAACAGGTAATGGTATTGCCAATCAAATTTTACAGCAAGCCAATACTTCACTTCAATTAGCGAATAAAGGCTTAAGTACAGGGCTTAAGATAAATTCAGCGCTTGATGATGCAGCAGGTCTTTCAATAATAAAAGACACTTTCAATGTCGCAGGTAATTGGACGAATAACGGGACTTTCAATCATAACAATGGAATGGTTGTTTTTAATGGAAATTCACACTTTAATGGAACAAATAGTACTACCTTTTATAACGTAAATATTGCTCCAGCTAAATTTTTAACTATTAATGGCGGTGGTCAAACGATGCAGGTTCAAAACAAAATGTACGTGATGGCAACAGATCCTCATAACATGGGACAGCTTGTTATAGCTGATAATACATCCAAACTGACTGGAGCCGGCGGTACAGATTCAGTTTTTGTGCAGGTATATGACACATTGAATAACTGGCATTATCAGTCAACACCATTTTATAATGGATATATGGGCGCTATGGCATTTCATTATTTTTATGGAAAGAGTTATAATGAAAAGACAAATGCATATGTGTCATTAACAGGTTTTGATTCTCTTCAGGCTGGACGAGGTTATGCTTTAAAATACAATACAACTTTATTAAATGATAATAACCGATTAACCACTTTAGCAGCACCAATTTCAAAATTGCATGCAGGGACGATTTCGTTAGATATAACTAATACTGTTAAAAAAGGAGACGGGTGGAATCTTGTGGGTAATCCTTATCCGTGCGCTATTGACTGGGAAGCCAGTCAGGGTTGGAACTGTAAAAATATAGATCCAACCATTTATCTATATGATGCAAGTCAAAGGAAATACGCTGCCTATAATTCTGCTACTCATCTTGGTACTAATGGTGGAAGTCGTTATATTCCACCAATGCAGGGATTATATGTGCACTGTACAAGTAATGGGCAGTGGAGTATGGATAACAGAGTGCGTGTAGTCTATAATCAACCATTCTGGAAAGGAGAAACACAAAATGAAGAGTTATCATCATATCAGAAAGTAAAATTAACCGTGAACGGTAATGGTTATTCAGACGAAAGTATTGTTGCCTTTTCACAATCATCAACCACAGGTTTTGATGTTGAGCAGGATGCATACAAGCTGTTGAGTCCAGATGAGATTGTGCCTCAGATTAACACAAAAACGTTAGATAATAATAACTTGAAGTTAGCAATGAATTTCTTACCTTCAGATTTAGAACAAAATACATCTGTACCGGTTGATTTTACAGTAGGTGTAGCAGGAATTTACACCATTAGTCTGAATGATTTTTCAACTTTTAATCCTTCTGTTAACATAACGTTGGAAGATATGAAAACGAAGACTACAACAGATATGCGGACATCAACATATAAATTTACATCTGATGTAGCAGTCGAAGAACCAAGATTCGTGCTTCATTTCAGCAATGCAGCTGTAACAGGTATCGGTGAAAAGAATAATGAAAATTCGATTAAAATTTATTCAAGTGATAATTTTATTTATGTGCAAAATACAACTAATTCACCCTTACAGGTGATGGTGTTTGACTTACAGGGCAAGCAAGTGATTGCGAAAAATACAGGAACAGATAATTTAATAAAAATAGAAATGAATAATGCAGATGGAATCTATGTGGTGAAAGTTTTTGCAGATAATAAAACGTACACGCAAAAATTAAATATCAGAAGAGTCGCATTATTAAAGAAGATTACCAATCCTGACACACAAGTTTCAGAAGATAATATTGATATTATTGATGATAAAATGATTGAAGAAAATAAATAAAAAATAAAATTATTAAAATTATCGAAAGCCCTTCTCTACTTAGGAGAAAGGCTTTCTTTTTATTATGTTAATTTTCATATAAGATTGGCTGAAGTGTGTGATATAGTTAAAATACTGGCAGGTGTTAGTTTTGTTTGTGTTGATAGCAATGTGAGAACTGTAGCTTTTTACAAATAATTAACATTTTTAGTTTTAAAAAAAAATATTTTTTAATAAAATATTTATAATTAGAGTATGAAAAATATTTAGTTAAAACTTTGGCTTTTGAAATAATAATATAAAAAAATGTAATTTTACAAGACAAAACGTTTTAACATATATGAAAAATATTTTAGTATATATAATTTTATTTTTTCTTTATCTTCAGGTTTCATCTGCAATTGCTGCAAAACCTGATAAGGATTTGGAATTGAAATTTCAACAGGCAATGAAACTTTTTGATGAAAATAAATATTCAGACGCATTAACTATTTTTCAGCAACTCATTCAAAAAGATACTACTAATGCGAATTTATATTATCATGCAGGTATCTGCTTGATGAAAACTTCTACAGATGTTAAAAAAGCTATTCCTTATTTTGAAAAAGCTGCATCAAAAATTACTTTAAATTATGTAAATAGTGTTTCTCAGACAAAAGCGCCTGTTTTTGTTTATTATTATTGGGGAACAACGTATCAGTTTTTAAATGATTGTGATAAAGCGATTGATAAATACAATATTTTAAAAACGTATGTGAACCACAATTCGGAAAATGAATTTACTGATGTTCTTAATGATATTGCTTTGCAAATGGAACTTTGTGAAAATAAATTTTTATTTTCTTCTGATTCACTGGGAAAGGTAAAGAAAAATGAATTGAAAAAATTCAATGAATTTGAAAAAAAGAAAATTAAAATAATGAAGTCTGATGATTGCGAAAAGAATTATAAGCAGGCTATTCAGAATATGAATTTGGATGAATACCAGAAAGCAGTGACTTATCTGCTTGGACTGGCTGATCATGAACCGTCGAATAATAATATTAACTATTTAATTGGAGTTTGTTATTTGAAATTGTTCAAAGAAAAATCGTATGCATTGAAATATTTTGATAAATGTAGTTTGGCGATTGATAAAGAATATAAGAGTATATTTCTTGAGAAAGATGCGCCTTCTTCGTTGTTCTATTTTTATGGAATTGCATGCCAATTTAAAAATGATTGTGAGAAAGCAATTATGTTGTTTGAAAAATATAAACATGAAATGCAAGATAAACAATCAGATGATATTGATGAAGTGAATCTTAGGATTGATCTTTGTAGAAACAGTATAATTTATGGGGAACATAAAATTGAAAAAAAAGAAATTATTGCTGTGAAGAAAGATACTGTTATTCAACCAACATCAATTATAATAAAACCTTTACAAGACGCGGATCGTAAAGTATCTCCTGTGATAAAAAATAATAATGATGAACCTATAAAGGAAATCTCTGAAAATAAACCAGCGATAAACTCAGATACTTCAAAGAAAAATAAACAAAAACAAGTAGCTGTTTCTGGAAAAATAAAAGTGATTTCGCCTGTTAATACTAATATTTCAGATACAACTTTTATTTATAGTATTCAGATCGCATCATTAAATAATAACAAAACGTCTGACTATTTGAAAACAAAATTTAATATCACTGAAAAGATTTTTGTGAATGAAATTAATAACACATATAAATATTCTCTCGGAGAATTTCATTCTTTAAATGATGCAAAAAAATATCAGATTGAAGTCAAGAAAAGATTTCCAAATATTTTTCCAAGCATTATAAAAATCAAGAACGGCAAGGTTGTAAACTAAATCTGTTCTTTTATTTTTCCTTTTTAAATTGATATTTCAGAAATAAATTTTTCTTATGAATCAATCAAATTCATAACTTTGCAAATATATTTTATTGACAAATGACAGAGAAAAAATTACCTTTTACAAAAGAGCAGATTGAAAAGATTATAGCAGAACATGCTACACCATTTCATATTTATGATGAGAAAGGGATTCGTGAATTTGCGCGTGCATTCAATGCTGCATTTTCTTGGAACAAAGATTTTAAAGAATATTATGCTATAAAATCAGCGCCAAATCCTTATTTGATGAAAATTTTAAAACAAGAAGGTTTTGGAATTGATTGCAGTTCTATGGCAGAACTTGAATTGGCTGAACGTGTTGGTTTAAGTGGCGAAGAGATTATGTTCACTGCTAATGATACACCTGTTGAAGAATTTGAGAAAGCAAGTAAGTTGAATGCAATTATTAATCTTGATGATATTTCACATATTTCATATCTTGAAAAACATGTTGGATTGCCTGAACTGATTTGTTTTCGCTACAATCCGGGTTCTTTGAAAGATGGCAATATGATTATTGGTCATCCAGAAGAAGCAAAATATGGTTTTACACGCGAACAAATGTTTGAAGGTTATCGCATGGTTCAAGAGAAAGGAGTGAAGCGTTTTGGCATTCATACAATGGTAGCTTCGAATGAATTGGATCCGAATTATTTTATTGAAACAGCTGAAATTCTTTTTGAATTGATTGTTGAGATTAAAAAAGAACTCGGCATTAAAATTGAATTTGCGAATCTCGGCGGAGGCATTGGTATTCCTTATAAACCGGAGCAGACAGCTGTTGATTTGAATGCGATGAGTAAAGGTATTCAGAAACTATATAATGAAATTATTGTTCCAAATGATTTGCATCCATTGAAAGTTTGTTTCGAAGCAGGCAGGTGTATTACCGGACCTTTCGGTTATCTTGTTTCTAAAGTGTTGCATATTAAAAATACATATAAAAAATACGCCGGACTTGATGCTAGCATGACAAATCTTATGCGTCCTGCCTTGTACGGCTCATATCATCATATTTCTGTAATGGGAAAAGGGAATTTGCCACGCAATACAATGTATGATGTGACAGGTTCTTTATGTGAAAACAATGATAAATTTGCCATCAATAGATTGCTTCCTGAGCTTCAACCAGGCGATATCATTGTTATTCATGATACAGGTGCGCATGGCCATGCAATGGGTTTTAATTATAATGGCAAACTTCGTTCATCAGAACTTTTGTTGAGAGAAAATGGTGAAGTTGTTCAAATCAGACGCGAAGAAACCATTGATGATTATTTTGCAACATTAGATTTTAATTCACTGAAAGATTTTAAAGTTTAGTTTCCTTTTTTTATTTTACGAATGATAACAAATGAGCAATGCCAATACTTCAAAGAATGGTTTGAACAATATGCTCATTCATTTTTAACCGGAAATTCTGATTTCGATCAAGGCTTTGAATTGAAGATAATTCATACAAAAAAAGTATGTTCTGAAATCATTGAACTTTGTAAGAGTTTATCATTGGATGAATCAAAAACAAACATTGCTTTTGTTATTGCTTTGTTTCATGATTTAGGACGTTTTGAACAATACAAAAATTATCAAACCTATAATGATTCAATCTCTATAAACCATGCTGCTCTTGGCATTCAAATACTTAAAGAAAAAAGGATATTAAAAAATCTTGATTCTGAAATTAAAAAAATAATCATAAAATCAATCAATAGGCATAATACAATTTCTCTCAGAAATATTAAAAATGCAGATGAACTTTTGTTTGCGCAATTAATTCGTGATGCTGATAAACTGGATATTTTTCGTTTGTGCTGCGAAGAATATGTGCAAAGTAAATATGATTCGGCAATTGGTCTTGGATTGCCTGATTCTCCTGATGTTTCTGAAAAAGTTTTTCATCATTTGATGAATGAACAGCCAATCAATTATAAAGATTTAAAAACATATACTGATTTTAAGCTTATAAAATTAGGGTGGTTGACGGATATAAATTTTTCTTATTCTTTTAAAACAATTAAAGAAAGAAATTATTTGAAAATCATTTATCAATCTATTATTGAGAATAAAAAAACAAGCATGGTATATGAGAAATACAATACCATGCTTGAAAATAAGATTGCTGTTAATTCTTAGATAGTTAATTTTTTATATCTGATTTTCTTCGGTTCACTATTACCAAGTCGTTTCTTTTTATTTTCTTCATAATCAGAGAAACCACCTTCAAAGAAATATTGCTGAGAGTCGCCTTCAAATGCAAGTATATGTGTGCATACGCGATCAAGGAACCAACGGTCATGCGAGATAATAACAGCGCATCCTGCAAAATTATTCATACCTTCTTCCAATGCTCTGAGAGTGTTAATATCCAAATCATTCGTAGGTTCATCCAACAGCAATACATTTGCACCAATTTTCAATGTTAATGCGAGATGCAAGCGATTACGTTCTCCACCTGAAAGCACACCACATTTCTTGCTTTGGTCTGCTCCACTGAAATTAAATTTCGCCAGATACGAACGTGCATTAATGGTTTTTCCGCTAATCATAATATTTTCCAATCCACCGGAAACAACATCATAGACGCTTTTTTCAGGATCAATATCTTTGTGAATTTGGTCTGCATAGCCAAGCACAACGGTTTCGCCTTTTTTAATAGCTCCTTTGTCAGGTGTTTGTTCGCCTGTAATCATTCGGAATAAGGTTGATTTACCCGCGCCATTCGGACCAATCACACCAACAATACCTGCAGGAGGAAGTTTGAAACTTAAATTATCTATCAAAAGTCTATCGTCAAAACCTTTAGATAGATCAGTGGTTTCAATTACTTCATTTCCTAAGCGCGGACCATCAGGAATAAACAATTCCAAACGATCTTCTTTTTGTTTTACATCCTCATTCAACATTTTTTCATAATTCTGCAAACGCGCTTTCCCTTTTGCCTGACGTCCTTTAGCTCCTTGTTTTATCCATTCAAGCTCTCTGTCAAGTGTTTTCTTTCGTTTGCTTTCCTGTTTTTCTTCCTGCTGCATACGTTGAGTCTTCTGTTCGAGCCATGAAGAATAATTGCCTTTCCAAGGAATGCCTTCGCCTCTGTCGAGTTCAAGTATCCAGCCGGCAACATTGTCAAGGAAGTATCTATCGTGGGTTACAGCAATGACAGTTCCTTTGTATTGTTGTAAATGTTGTTCCAACCATTGCACAGATTCTGCATCAAGGTGGTTGGTTGGTTCGTCCAATAAAAGGATATCAGGTTCCTGTAACAACAGTCTGCAAAGCGCAATACGACGACGTTCTCCACCTGAAAGTATTTTCACCGGGGTGTCGCTGTCAGGGCAATTCAATGCTTCCATTGCTTGTTCCAAACGATTATCTAAGTTCCAAAGATCATGTTGTTCGATGAGTTCTGTCAAAGCAGCCTGACGGTCGCAAAGCTTTGCCATTTCATCATCCGACATTGGTTCGGCAAACTTATTATTCACCGCTTCATAATCATTTAAAATATCCACATACTGCTGTGCACCTTCGCGAACAACTTCAATCACAGTTTTGTTTTCATCCAAAGCAGGTTCCTGTTCCAAGAAGCCGATTGTATATCCAGGAGAGAAATGTAATTCGCCTTGATAATTTTTTTCAATACCTGCAATAATTTTTAAAAGTGTTGATTTTCCTGCGCCATTCAACCCGAGTATGCCAATCTTTGCGCCATAATAAAATGATAAATAAATATCCTTCAAAATGGTTTTTCCGGTGTTCAGCTTCTTGCTGACATTGACCATTGAGAATATGATTTGTTTTCCTTCCGCCATAGTTTTTTTGATTTTGATTAGTGAAAAAGTGTGCAAATTTACGGAAAAAATGCGTTGAATGGTATTGTTTAATTTTAAAATAGAAAATCTTGCTGTATGTGGAAGCTTTAAATAAAAATTAAATAGTATCAGGTTTGAAAATTTTTACTTTTGAAGTTTTTGGATTTACTGTTTGGGGAAGAAGTTTAATTTCTTTTTTATTAGGAGTTGAATTTTGTTTGTTAATATTAATTGAAAAAATATGATAAATGAAAATTATTACAACTGTAGCCGTTGTCAATATTGATAGAAGCGAATAGAAGTTAGTTCTATTAATGCTAATTGTATGTTTTTGTAATTCAATTTTAGTTTTATTTCTTACATTAGCTTCGAATCTACTTTTATTCATCATACGATATTCAATAAATAGTAAAATTCCTAAATTAATCAGTGGAATTATAATTCCATAAACTGAGAAAAAATCGTATATTTGAGATAGAATAAAAAAACCGCCAATTAAAATGTTATTTAAATGGAATAATTTATCATGAATTCTGTCAAAATATTTTAATATGTTTTGAATCCCTTCTATTTCAACTCGCTTAAAATTTTCATCAATTTCATCTAGTTCTTTGTCCGACATTAATTCATTTTCTTGATAATTTTCTTTGATTTCTTTCATATTTTTCTTATAATGATTACAACTATTTAAAATGTATTATTTTATTATATTTTAATAGGAATAGTATTCATTCAATGCCTAAATTTCTCAAATATACCCAAATTTAAGAATATTTAAAATATATACATTCTTAATAAAAGAAAGTAATAGATAGTTTTAGGAACTTTACCTCTTGCTCTATCAAAATAAACTTTCTAGCGAATTAATGTTGTTTTATCAAGTTTAATATTCATGTTTTTTTTAGTTTATGTGAAAAATATTTTTGTCTAAATCCATTGGTAATTCTGAAATAGCCAAATATAATATTTTTTTAGAATATCAAAATTTTAATAAAGCGAATCAAGTTTCGGAAAATGTTTAAAATAAAGTATTATAAAAATCACTAATTTTGCACTCGTGAGTCACAAAAAAAAAATAGCGTTTCATACATTGGGTTGTAAACTCAATTTTTCCGAATCTTCATCCATTGCCAATGAACTAATCCAAAAAGGATATTCAATTGTTGATTTCAAGGAACAGGCGGATATTTATATCATTCATAGTTGTTCGGTTACAAACAATGCGGATAAAAAAACTGTTTCTGCCGTGAGGCAAGCACACAGAAAAAATCCTGAAGCGCATATTGCCTTGCTTGGTTGCTATGCGCAATTGAAACCTGAGCAGGCTGCTCAAATTGATGGTGTTGATGTAGTGCTTGGTAATGCTGAAAAATTTGATTTATTCAACTATCTGAATGAACTCAACGGAGAGAATAAAAAAATAGTTCATTCGGATGATTTCAAAAATAATTTAGTTTTTGTTCCAACCTATTCGTCTGAAGATCGCACACGATCCTTTTTTAAGATTCAAGATGGATGCGATAATTTTTGTGCTTATTGCACAGTTCCTTTTGCGCGTGGCAGAAGCAGAAGCAATTCAATAAAAGATACGATTGAAGTATTTAAAAAAATTGCTGAAACAGAAATGAAAGAAGTTGTTCTAACCGGCGTGAATATTGGTGATTTCGGAAAAAAAAACAAAGAAAGTTTGTTGAATTTATTAAAAGAATTGGATAAAATAAATGGAATAGAACGTTTGCGAATTTCTTCCATTGAGCCGGATTTGCTGCCTGACGAGATGATTGAATTTATTTCTCATTCAAAAAAAACACTTCCACATTTTCATTTGCCCTTGCAATCCGGTTCAAACAAGATTCTTAAGCAAATGGGAAGACATTATACAACAGAGTTTTTTTCTGATAAAGTTAAACAGATTAAAACTGTAATGCCTCAAAGCTGCATTGCTGTTGATGTTATTGTCGGTTTTCCCGGAGAAACGGATGAAGATTTTTTGGAAACATTTCATTGCCTTGAACGTGTTGATATTTCTTATTTGCATGTGTTTACATATTCTGAAAGAGAGAAAACAAAAGCAATTCAACTTGCTGATTCAGTTCCATCACATATTAGAAATCAAAGAAGCGAGCAACTGCATATGCTTTCTGATCAAAAGAAAGAATTTTTTTACAAAAAAAATATTGGAAGAAAAGTAAATGTGCTTTTTGAATCAGATAATGTTAAAGGTTATATTTCAGGTTTTTCAGAAAATTATATACGTGTTAAAACAAAATTTAATAAAGAATTAATCAATCAAATTGTACAAATTGAATTATCAGATATTGATACAGATGGCGTTTTTATTGCTAAACTATAAAAAATATTAAAAATGAATTTAGAAAAAATTACTCTTAAGGTTTGTGAGATTGCCAAAGAAACTGCGGTTTTTATTAAGAATGAAGTTTCAAAAATTAAAAGTGAAGACATTGAAGTAAAAGGACTTCATAATTTTGTCACCTATGTTGATTATACTTCACAGGAAAAACTGATTGCTGAATTATCAAAGCTATTGCCCGAAGCCGGATATATTGTTGAAGAAGAAACAACAAAACTAACTTCAGATAATTTAAATTGGATTATTGATCCATTGGATGGCACAACCAATTTTATTCACGGAGTGCCTTGTTTTTCAATAAGTATAGCGTTGATGGAAAAACAAAAGATCATTGCAGGTGTGGTTTATGAAATCAATCTTGATGAATGTTTTTATGCATGGGAGGGAGGCAAAGCTTTTTTAAATGAAAAAGAAATTCATGTTTCTTCACGAAAGACATTGAATGAATCCTTACTCGCGACAGGCTTTCCGTATTATGATTATAAATATATGCGAAAATATATTGATTTGTTTGAATATTTTATGCAATATACTTCCGGTGTTCGTCGTCTTGGTTCTGCGGCTGTTGATCTGGCTTATGTTGCCTGTGGTAGGTTTGAAGGGTTTTATGAATATAGTTTAAATGCTTGGGATGTTGCTGCCGGCGCATTCATTGTTCAGCAAGCCGGTGGTAAAGTATGCGATTTTAAAGGTGGCGATGATTATATTTTCGGGAAAGAAATGATTGCAACAAATGCTTTTGTTTTTGAAGAAATGAAAGAAGTTGTCGGCAAATTTTTTAAATGATAAATTTATAATGAAAAAAATTATTGCTCAAATCTACTTGTTGTTTCTAATTTTATTTTTTCATTTTAATTCTTTCGCACAAAATGATTCTTTAAAAAATTATACTATTTATCAGTTTGATATTAAAGAAGAGATTGCGCCTCCAGTACTTAGAAAAACACAGATTGCATTTCGTGAAGCAAAAAATATTCATGCCGACATTATTCTCATTCACATGAATACTTACGGTGGTTTGCTTGATGCCGCCGATTCCATTCGGACTAAAATTCTTTATTCAAAAATTCCTGTTTATGTTTTTATTGATAACAATGCCGCTTCTGCCGGCGCTTTGATATCATTGGCATGTAATAAAATTTATATGCGCAAAGCTTCAAATATTGGCGCTGCAACGGTTGTCAATCAAAATAGTGAAGCAATGCCGGATAAATATCAATCGTACATGCGTTCATTGATGCGTTCTACAGCAGAAGCCAGAGGACGAAATCCAAGAATTGCAGAAGCAATGGTTGATCCACGAATTTATATTCAAGGAATAAATGATTCAGGAAAAGTGTTAACATTTACTACTTCGGAAGCATTGAAAAATGGTTTCTGTGATGGAGAAGCTGAAAATATTGAGCAAGTGATGCAACAAGCGCATATTAAAAAGTATAAAATTATAAAACAAGATTTGTCTTTTACCGAACGATTGATAAATTTTTTGATTCTTCCTACTGTCAGTGGAATATTGATTATGCTAATCATTGGTGGATTATTTTTCGAATTGCAATCACCCGGAATTGGCATTCCCTTGGGCATTTGTGTTTTTGCATCAATACTTTATTTTGCTCCTTTGTATCTTGAAGGCTTGGCAGCTAATTGGGAGATTCTTTTATTTGTTGTTGGTGTCATTCTTCTTATCATTGAATTCATTGCTTTTCTTGGGTTCGGCGTGCTTGGCTTTATTGGTATTGTTTTAGTGATTTCAGGATTAGCATTAAGTTTATTAAATAATAAAGGATTAGATTTTTCGCATATAACATTTAATGGAATTATGACTGCATTTTCAATTGTGGTAATTGCTTTTTTTGTTTCTCTCATTGCTTCATTTTACCTGAGTTGGAAAGTGCTTTCATCAAATAGATTTCACAAAATGGCTCTGCACACCACGCAGAATAGGAGCGAAGGATATACAACTGCAGAAAATTCATTTCAAGAAATGATTGGCAAAACAGGAACAACGACGACCATTCTTCGTCCGGTTGGCAAAGTGATTATTGATTCTGAATATTATCAGGCAACTGCGCAAACAGGTTATATTGATAAAGGAATACAGATTAAAGTTGTTGCATATCAAAACGCTCAACTTATTGTTGAGAAAGCATGATAAGAAAACATTAATAATTTTCTTCTCTTACTTGCATAAATGCTTTTGGATGTAAGCAAGCAGGACATTTTTCCAATGCTTTTTCTGATTCATAAACGTATCCGCAGTTCAAACATTTCCACCAAACTTTTCCGTCTTTCATAAAAACTTTATCTTCTGAAAGGTTTTGTAA
>Ga0209697_10005778_pt1 | contig 15247 bp, 7 predicted proteins | sample AliMusrvi5mmetaG_FD_184115 | JGI IMG/M metagenome (GOLD analysis project Ga0209697, IMG submission 184115) | Freshwater lake bacterial and archeal communities from Alinen Mustajarvi, Finland, to study Microbial Dark Matter (Phase II) - Alinen... | ecosystem: Environmental > Aquatic > Freshwater...
CTCCGCGCGCCTCGTCGTCGGCGAATACGGCAACACCGACCGTGCCGCATACACATGGGGACCCTTTGTGCTCGCATACGATCAAAAATTGAATCCCGATCTTCCCGCACCCAGCGCGCTCGGCTTGGTCGAGTCGCAGCCGCTCCTCACGTTGAAGTTCGGGACCGAGTTGGCATTTGGCACGAAAGTGGTAGCGTGGACCGGGAGCATGCCAAAGCCGGCGACGCTCGTGACCTTCGCCGATGCGGGCGCCAATGGCGGCGTCTATCGTGTGTGGCTGCGCGCGCCCGGAGTGGCGGCGCCGGAAAATGATTCCCTGCTTGCCAGCGGCACCGAAAGCCGGTCGCGCCGAGGCAACCAAGACGGCTCCATCAAGGACGACGATTTCGACAGCATCGTCGTGACCTTCGACGGCAAAACGGCGAAGGAAGACTGGTTTGCCGTCACGCTCGCCGCGTCGGCGAGCATCAGGCGCGTCGTTTTCGCGCACGGAAGAAACTTCCCCGACGGCGGCTGGTTCGATGCCAGCGCTGGCAAGCCGCGCGTGCAAGTCCAGCGCGACCAAGGCAGCGCGTGGGAAACGCTCGGCGAGTTGAGCGACTATCCCGCCGCCACCGCCACCGACAACAAGAAACTCAAGCCGGGCCAGACGTTCACCCTCCGTCTGCCGAACCCGGAAAAGGTTCTGGCCGTGCGCGTCATTGGCGTGCCGGCGTGTGGCAACAACCCGCAGCAAGCATTCTCGTCGTGCGGCGAGTTGCAGGCTTTTGCAAACTAGCATCAGTCATAACAGACAACAACAAGATGAAGACAAATTTATCAAGAAGTGTGTGGCTTGGCCTTTGGGTCACGCTTCTAGCTGCTAATGTGCAAGGGGCGGAGTCAGCTCAATACCGGCGCCTGTCCGTGCAGGATTACCGCGACAAAATGAAGGCAGGCTGGATCGGCCAGATCGCCGGCGTCTCCTGGGGCGCGCCCACCGAGTTCAAGTACTGGGAGAGAATTTTGATTGAAAGCAAGTGAGATGAACTAACTAAGAAAATCAATATATGAAAAACATAATGATAGGAGCCGTGTTGGGAATTTCCTGCGGCAGCATGATGCTGACGGCCGACGAAGCGTCTGACAAGGCGGAGAAGTTGGAGAGATCTGGCCCAGGCATGGTGCTGGGAGAGCCGCTCTGGCGCTCCCAGGCGAGTGACAATGAGCCGGTTCTCTTCATCCAGGAGGAAGGCAAGCAATTGGCCACCGGCAAACTGCTGTTCATACCCAGCGAGAAATTCAGGATCACCCATCCGGATCAGAAGATGCAATATGAGGAGGGCAAGGATTATACTTGGAAGCCGGGTACCAATATCATCGAGTTGACACCTAACTCGCGCATTCCGTTCAAGACGCACGCGCAGATGATGCCGCCGAAGGACAGTCCTAACATGTTTGCCACGGTCCTGCATTCCGAAGGCCGGTTCTTCCATGATTTGCAGGTGCAGGTGTCATACTGGCACAAGACCGACCCCTGGAAAGACCCGTACAAGCAACAGCCCGAACGGCTCACGCGGGTTCTGGCCAAGCTCAGGGCCAAGCAGCCGATCAAGTTGGTTGCCTTGGGCGACAGCATCACGCAAGGATTCAATGCTTCAGGATTCGAGCCATCCCTGGCGGAGCCCTATCAGCCCTGCTATCCGCAATTGGTCGCCAACACGCTGCAGAAGCGCTTCGGCTCGAAGGTGACGCTGGTCAATTTCGGTGCCGCCGGCGCGGAAGCCGGCTGGGGTGTGGAGATGGTTCCCAAGGTGACGGCGGAGAAACCGGACCTGGTGTTCCTTGCCTTTGGCATGAATGACGGCGGCAGCTACGACAAGAAGATGACCAAAATGCGCGATGATGTCATTGCCGCCAATCCTGGTGCCGACATTGTGCTGGTCTCCCCCATGACCATGAATCCGCTCTTTGCCGGCGCCGAGGGCTTCGTCTGGAAAGCCAAGTTCCTGGGCGGGTTGGTGAAAGATAATATGGCACTGGCCGATGTGACGGAGCCCTGGATGGAAGTCCTCAAGAAGAAGAACTTCTCGGATATCAGCGGCAACAACGTCAACCATCCCAACGATTTCGGGCACCGGCTCTATGCCCATGTCATCCTGGAGCTGTTCCCTGTGACACCGGTCACGGCGAAGCAAGGGACATCAACCCGATGAGAGGCAATGACCATGAAACGTGAGCGGATCCTGACTGCGGCACTGATGGGAATGCTCACGGCGAACGTGACGCACGCCGGGGATCCTTTGGCGCAGCAATTCGCCGCGCCCCCGGCGTCGGCACGGCCGTGGGTCTATGCGTTCATCGTGGATGGCAACCTCTCGAAGGAAGGGATCACCGCTGATCTGGAAGCGATGAAGCGCGTCGGCATCGGCGGTCTGCTGGTTTTCGATGGAACCCAGCAGATGCCGCCCGGTCCGGCCCGGTTCATGAGTCCGTTGTGGCTGGAGTTGTTCAAGCACCTGGTCGCTGAGGCCAAGCGGCTGGGTCTGGAGGTGAGCATCAACAATGATGCGGGTTGGGCCGGCAGCGGCGGCCCCTGGAATACGCCGGAACATAACTGTCAGCGCGTGGTATCTACCGCCATGCAGGTCACCGGCCCCAAGCAGCTCGATGCGCCCGTTCAGCGGCCGTTCATGAACTTGAATTACTACCGCGACATCGCCCTGCTGGCTTTTCCCACGCCCAAGGGCGACGAGGACGGCAAGGGCTATCGCATCGAGCATTACGGTTCCACCAAGAGCTTCGGCGGACTCGAAGACTACAACGATTCGGTCGGCCAACCGCGGCGCGTGCCGACCAATCCGAACTGGCCGGTGATCGATCCTGCATTGTGCGTGGCACGCGACAAGATCGTGGATCTAACTGGCAAGCTCGATGCCAAAGGCAACTTGAAGTGGGACGTGCCGGCGAGCAACTGGACGATCCTGCGCTTTGGCCACACGCCGACCGGCGTGAAAAACCGTCCCACCACTCCCGAAGGCGAAGGGTTGGAGTGCGACAAGCTGAGCAAGACCGCCATGGACGCGCACTTTGCCGGCTTTGTGCAAAAGCTGATCGAGGCGGTGGGTCCGGAGGCCGGGAAAACCTTCGGTGCCACGCATATTGATAGTTGGGAAGTGGGCACGCAGAATTGGACGCCGCTGATGCGCCAGGAATTCCAGAAGCGTTGCGGCTATGATCTGTTAGCATTTCTGCCGGTACTCACCGGGCGGGTGGTGGACAGTCTCGAAGTCTCCGAACGCTTCCTCTGGGATTTCCGCGAGGTCATCGCCCAGTTGATGATCGAGAATTATGCGGGGCGCTTGCGCGAACTGGCCCACAAGCATGGGATGCTGTTGAGCATCGAGGCCTACAACGGCATTTGCGATGAATATCGGTATGCCGGCCAGGCGGACATGCCGATGGGCGAATTCTGGATGCACAATGCCGCGTTCGGGCCCGAATGGGTGCCGCGCATGGCCTCGGCGGCCCACACCTATGGCAAGAACATCGTGCCGGCGGAATCTTTCACCAGCGGTGATGATAGATGGACGTTTCACCCTGCGACCTTCAAGATCGCCGCCGACTGGGCGTTCAGCGAGGGCATCAACCGCCTGGTCTTTCACCGCTTTGTCATGCAGCCGTGGCCCAATCGTGTGCCGGGCGTGACCTTCGGCGTGATCGGCTCGCATTTCGACCGCACCCAGACGTGGTGGGACCTGTCGCTCGCGTGGAATGAGTACCTGGCGCGCTCCCAGTACCTGCTCCAACAGGGCGTGTTCGTGGCCGACATCTGCTTTCTAGCACCCGAAGGCTCGCCGACACAGATCGATTACCCGATACCCTCAACTCAGCGCGGCGGCGAATGGCCGGAGCGCCCAGGATATAACTTCGACGGTTGTGCGGCGGATGTTTTGTCCAAGCGCATGACCGTCAAGAACGGGATGCTCACCTTGCCGGAGGGCGGGCAGTATCGGCTGTTGGTGCTGCCGTCCTACAATGCCGACAATCAAGCGGTGTCGATTTACGGCGGCTTCGACGGCGGCCAGTATGGCAGTTCCATCTTCCAGCGCCCGGTTCCCGCGTTTGAAACCATGACCCCGACGGTGCTGCAACGGATCAAGGAATTGGTCAACGACGGCGCCACGATTCTCGGCACGCGGCCGCTGAAATCCCCCAGCCTGATAGGCTATCCGAAATGCGATGCAGAGATCCAGCGGCTTGCCGACGAACTGTGGGGAAAGGACGCCGGCGCGTCAGGATCCGGCGAGCACGCGTTCGGCAAGGGCCGCGTGGTCTGGGGCAGCACACCGGAGAAAATTCTCGCCGGAATGAACGTGCCGCCCGATTTCGATATGGAGCCGCAGCTCAAAGGCCGGGTCCGGTTCGCCCATCGGCGCATGGCGGATGGTGCCGACATCTATTTTGTAGCTAACAAGATGAATGATCCGGTGAGCGGCGCGTGCCTGTTCCGCGCGGGTGGCAAGCGTCCGGAGTTGTGGCGGCCGGAAACCGGGCGGATCGAACGCAGCCTGGCATTCAGTGAAACCAACGGTTGTGTGCGCGTGCCATTGCGGCTGGAACCGACCGAGTCGGTCTTTGCGGTGTTCAGGGAAAAGACGCCGATAATCAACGGCGCAACTGTAGCAGACAAGCCCGCACCGGAATTGAAGACCGCGCAGGAAATCACCGGATCGTGGGAATTGCGCTTTCCACCTAACTGGGGTGCGCCGGAAAAGGTGACGCTGGACAAACTGATATCGTGGAGTGAGCACCCCGACGCCGGGGTCAGGTATTTCTCAGGCACGGCCGTTTACTCGAAAACGATCAATCTTCCGGCAAACCTGATAGGTGAAGGCAAGCCGCTGTATCTGGATCTTGGCAGCGTGGCGGTGATCGCCGAAGTCAAGCTGAACGGCAAGGCCCTCGGCATTGTGTGGAAACGGCCGTTCCGCGTGGACGTGTCCGCGGCGGCGAAAGCCGGTGACAATGCGCTTGAAGTGAAAGTTGTCAACCTCTGGCCCAACCGCTTGATCCGGGATGCCGGCCTGCCGGAAAAGGAACGCCTCACCTGGAGCACTTGGAATCCCTATAAACCAACAGATCCGCTGCTGCCATCCGGCTTGCTCGGGCCGGTGCGCCTGATGAGCGCGGAATAAGTTTACAGAAAACAATTAACATAAAGCAAAGATGACAAACCGAATGCGAATGGGGTTGATGTGTGCGGTGCTGGTTGCAGGGGCGGACATTGTGCGGGCTGAGCCAGCGTTGGTCGATGATCCAACAGGGATCATCAAGAAGCCCATTCCCGACAAGACCGTTGTGTTCACCTTCGACGACGGCTGTGCCAGCGGTGCGACCGTCGCGGCTCCCATCCTCAAGAAGCATGGCTACGGCGGCACGTTCTATGTTTCTGACGCCTATCTGTTCCGCGAGCGCAAGGATTGGTATATGACGTGGCCGCAGATCCGGACCTTGGCCGGGGAGGGTTTCGAGATCGGCAACCACACCCGCGGGCACGGGCAATTATCGCTGACGGGTGTCCCCGGTTGCCAAGCATACGTGTGGACCCTGGAGGATGAAATGATCGCAAACCGGATTCCCAGGCCGACGACCTTCTGCTGGCCTTTCTATGATGTGAATCCGAAGTTCTATCCTCTCTTGAGCAGTTGGGGGTATATTTTCGCGAGAGGCGGCTACGGTCGCGTCTATCGACCCGCCGTGGACAACCCGTTCGATGTTCCCTCGTTTGCCGTGGGCGGTGTGGGGATGACCATGGAGGGTTTCATCAGCGCTGTCCAGCAGGCCACGGCCGGCAGGGTGGTGGTGCTCTGCTTCCATGGCACGCCGGATATGGAGCATGCCGCTTGCGGAACCGACCCTGATCTGTTCGAGGACATGGTCGATTACATGAAAGACAACCATTACAAAGTCATCGCCATGCGCGACCTGGCCGAATACATCGACGCGGAAAAAGCCGCGAAGCTTCCGCCGACCAAGCCGAAGCTTGAGAATCCCGGGCCCGCATTGCTGGTCCAAGGCGACAAACTCTTTGTCCGCAGGAAACGTGAGAGCAGGGGCTATGCTTTCCCAAGTGAACTAACCGGACCATGGAAGGTAAAAGACCTATTCCATTTGAACCTGCCCGGATCCGTATCAGGCGCGATCAACGGGTCAGAGATCACCCTCCATGTCCCTGCGTCCGCCAACGGGAAGGCGCTCGCCCCGGTATTTGAACTGGGGCGCTTCGCCAAAGCGACACCGCCATCCGGCACGGTGAGAGACTTCAGCACGCCGCAGACCTATACGGTCAAGGCCCAGGATGGCTCTACCAGGGACTATACCGTGCACGCGGTGCCGACCGCTGCTCCCATGCACTTTGCATGGATGTCTAACAATCCTGGCGATTTCGATGACGGCACTCAATGGAAAAATAATCTTGGCGCGGTTGCCGCGCCGGCCACCGGCGGAAATTCCGACACCATCCTCGATTTTTATACGCAGGGAAAATACGCGGTGACGCGGGAGGGCAGCGGTGATTTCGTGCTCAATCAGCTCAATTTCGGCAGCGCTTTTCTGACGCTGACCTCCAAAGGAGCGCTGGTATTTGCCAAGAGCGAATCGTATGGCTCGCTGCCTTACATGAACAGCCAGAATCGGGCGATTGTCACGGTGAACGCGCCGATCAGGCTGGATGCCGATCTCACCCTCGATGGGATCGAAACCGATAACACGCGCGTGATCCTGCAGGGTGCCATCTCAGGCCCCGGTGCATTGATTAAGAACGGCACACACTCGCTCTTCATAAGCAATACAAACAACACCTACAGTGGCGGCACCATCGTCAATGACGGTTCGGTCTCATTCTCCAGCCAGGGACTGGGGACGGGTCCTGTAAGGGTAAACAACGAGGGCGCGGTAGGTATCGGCGGCCCCCCCGTGATGAGTCCACTCACCGCCAACGGCGGATGCGTCTTTTCCGGCGGCAAAGGCACCTGGAGCGGGCCCGTGACCCTGACCGGAAATATCAAAGTCAATGCGCTCGATTGCCTGGAGTTTGATAACAAGAACCAAGGGATCAGCGGGCCCGGCGGCCTCACCGAGACCGGCCACCGCGTCGATCATGGGATCAAGAGCGGGACGGTTAGACTCTCCGGGCGCAATACTTACACCGGAGTCACCAAGGTGGAAATGGGACTTTTTGAGGTCATCTCTTCGCTCTACAATAATGAACCCGCACGCTGGACCCCTGCGAATATTATCGTGAACGGGGCGGCGGGGGAACTCCGGCTGCATGTCGGCGGGGCACGGGAGTTCACTGCCGGGCAGGCTGGAACCCTGCTCAGGAATATCACCAGCGGCGTCAATAATAACGGCTTGATGGCCGGTGCCACCTTCGGCGTGGATACCACCGGCGCCACGAAGGTGCAGGACATTTCTATCAATATCACCGACTCCGGAGGTCCGGGCGGCGGAGCCGTGATTCTCAAGAAATGCGGCGCGGGTATGCTCAAGCTCTCCGGTGCCAACACCTACACCGGCCAGACCATCATCACCGGCGGCACCTTAAGCATCGATTCGTTCAACAGCGTGGCGCAAGCCAAAGCCAGCAGCAGCCTGGGCACGCCGAAAACCGACGCCGATGCCGAGATCATGATCAGTGGCGGCAGCACCCTGCTTTACACCGGCAAGGGCGAGACCACCGACCGGAACTTGAACCTGCCGGGCGGCAACGACACCATCACCCTGGATCAATCCGGCACCGGCCTGCTCAAACTCACCAGCCCCTTCGTGATGTCCGGCTTTGCGGAAAGCAAAACGGTCGTGCTGGCCGGCTCCAGCGCCGGCAGCGGCGAACTTGCCTTCAATATCGACAACGTCTATGACCGCAAGGGCAAGGCGACCACTTCGCTGACCAAATCCGGCAGCGGCACCTGGACGCTCTCCGGCAAAAACAGCTACACCGGTCCGACGACGGTGAAGCAGGGCACGCTGTCGTTCACGAATGCGCAGTGCTTGGGCGACAAGACGGAAGTCTCGGTTGCCGACGGCGCGATGCTTGCCCTGAACTTCAAGGGAGAAATGCACATCTCCAAGCTCACGCTCAATGGAAAACCCCAACCTGACGGCAGCTACAGCGCGGCGACCGCTCCCAAGTTCATCAAGGGTGATGGGAGTTTGAAGAACGACGGAAGATGAGAACCGGGCGCTTGATGACCGCGGAACAAACTGACAGAAGACGATCTAACGAAAATACACAATGAAACGAAAGACAATCACCATGATAAACCAAACGAGAATGAAATTGATGTGTGCCACGATGATGGCAGGGGTGACGATTGGCTGGGCAGCGGCCGCAACCCCCGATGATCCCACGGGAATCATCAAGAAACCCATCCCGGACAAGACCGTGGTGTTCACTTTTGACGACGGCTGCCTTAGCGGCGCGACGATCGCCGCCCCGATTCTCAAAAAACATGGTTTTGGCGGCACGTTCTATGTTTCGGACGCCTATGGGTTCCGCGAGCGCAAGGATTGGTACATGACCTGGCGGCAGATCAAGGGCATGGCCGATGATGGCTTCGAGATCGGCAATCATACCCGGGGACATGGAATGTTATCATTGACCGATGAAGGTGGTCTCCAGGCCTATATCTGGACCCTGGAAGACGAGGCGATCGCCAACCGGATTCCCAAGCCGACAACGCTCGCCTGGCCGTTCTATATTGTCAACCCGAAATTCTATCCGCTCCTGACCAGTTGGGGATATATCTTCGGACGCGGTGGCTATGGCCGCGTCTATCGGCCTGCCGTGGACCACCCGCTGGACGTCCCGTCGTTTGCCGTGGGCGGCGTGGGAATGACCATCGAAGGCTTCATCAGTGCGGTCCAACAGGCGACGGCAGGCAGGGTGGTGGTGCTCACTTTCCATGGCACGCCGGATTTGGAGCATGCCGGCGTCGGAACCGATCCGGATCTGTTCGAGGACATGGTCGATTACTGCAAGGATAACCATTACCATGTCATCGCCATGCGCGACCTGGCCCAGTACATCGATACGGCAAAAGCGGCGAAACTTCCCCCCACCCAGGAGAAGCTCGCCAATCCCGGTCCTGAGCTGCGGGTCAAGGGCGACAAGCCCTTCGTCCGTAGGAAGCGTGAGCTGAGAGGTTATGCCTTCCCCGTTGAACTCACGGCTGCCTGGACGTGCAAGGAGATCTATCGTCTGAACCTGCCGGGTTCCGTCTATGGCGCGATCAACGGTTCGACCATCACGCTCTATGTCCCCGAGTCCACCGATGTGATGGCGCTCGCCCCGGCGTTTGAACTGGCGCGTTTCGCCACCGCGAATCCGCCCTCGGGCACGGCCAGGGACTTCACCAAGCCGCAGAGCTATACCATCACCGCCCAGGACAAATCGACCAGGGACTATATCGTGCAGGTGGTCAAGACCCCGGCACCCATGTACTATACCTGGGCATCGAATCAGGCCGGCAAGTTCGCTGACGCCGCGCAATGGAAGACCAATCTGGGTGCGGCTGCGGCGCCTGCCGCCGGAGGGAATTCAGACACCATCATTAATTTCTATACGCAGGGCAAATACGACGTGACGAGGGACGCCGCGGACGATTTTGTGCTCAACCAGCTCAATTTCGGCAGCTCCGCCCTGACGCTGACCTCCCAAGGCGCGTTGGTATTCGCCAAGAGCAAATCGCATGGCACCCTGCCATACATGAACAGCCAGAATCGAGCGGAGGTCACCATCAAGGCGCCGCTCAGGCTCGATGCCGATTTCACCATCGACGGGCTCGAAACCGATGACACACGCGTGTTCCTGCCGGGTGCCATCTCCGGCACTGGTGGCTTGATCAAGAACGGCCCACACACGGTCTACGTCAGCAATGCAACCAACTCCTACAGTGGCGGAACCACCATCAATGATGGCTGCCTGGCCATCAATCCGCAGGGGATTGGCACGGGTCCTGTCACGGTCAATAAAGGCGGGATCATCAGTTTCGGCGGCTCCCCGGTGACCAATGCGCTCACCTCTAACGGTGGATGCATTTCCGGTGGTGGTGATGCCTGCTGGAGCGGGCCCGTGAAGTTGAATGGGGAGACCAGGATCGACACGAACGAACGCTTGGAGTTCAATAACAAGGAAGTCGGCATCAGCGGACCCGGCGGCATCACCCAGACCGCGCAGATTGCCGGGCAGGGGTTCAAGAGCGGGACGCTCAAGCTGGTCGGACGCAACACCTACACAGGAGTCACCAAGGTTGAGGCGGGAGTCCTGGAAGTCGTGTCGTCGCTCTACAATGATGATGCCGAGCGCTGGACCCCGGCAAATATCATCGTCAATGGGGCGGCGGCTGAACTGCTGTTGCATGTCGGCGGTCCCGGCGAATTCACCGTGGCGCAAGTGGGAGCCATGCTTAAAAACATCTCCACCGGCGTTAATCATAACGGTCTGATGGCTGGCGCCACCTTCGGGCTGGATACGGGCAAGGCCACAACGGTGCAGGAGCTTTCCAGTACGATCACGGATTCCAAAGGTCCGGGCGGCGGCAGCGTGATGATCAAGAAAAGCGGCGCGGGAACATTGAAGCTCTCTGGCGCCAATACCTATACCGGCAGGACCATCATCACCGGCGGCACCCTCACCATCGATTCGTTCAACAGTGTGGTGAAGGGCAAAGCCAGCAGCAGTCTGGGCGCGCCCAAATCCGACGCCGATGCCGAGATCATGATCAGTGGCGGCAGCACCCTGACATATACCGGCAAGGGCGAAACCACCGACCGCAACCTCAACTTTCCCGGTGGCGGCGATACCATCACTCTGGATCAATCCGGCACCGGCCTGCTGAAATTCACCAACCCCTTCGTGATGTCCGGCTTTGCCGAAAGTAAAACCATCGTGCTCGCGGGCTCCAGCGCAGGCACCGGCGAACTCGCCTTCAACATCGACAACGTCTATGACCGCAAGGACAAGGCCACCACTTCGCTCACCAAATCCGGGACCGGTGCCTGGACGCTCTCCGGCAAGAACACCTATACCGGTCCGACGACGGTGAAGCAGGGCACGCTGCAGCTAACGAATGCGCAGAGTCTTGGCGACAAGACGGAAGTCTCTGTTGCCGACGGAGCCATGCTGGAGCTGAACTTCACGGGAGAGATGCACATCGGCAAACTCTCCCTCGATGGGAAGCTCCAACCTACAGGCACCTATAGCGCGGCGACCGCTCCCAAGTTCATCAAAGGTAAAGGGGTTCTGAAAAGCGAGGGGAAATGAGGACCGGACGCTATAAGCCGCGCAAGAATATCTGTCGCATTGTAGCGGCGGTCTATGACCGCCGGTGACCATGAACCGCCAATGAAACGCATTGCCGACAAGCGCCATCTCATTCACAGCGACGCTCACAGAGCGCCGCTACAATGCCGCGCTTTCATCCCCAGGCGCTGGCTCGTGCGCCTGGTGGTGGTGGCTGCGCTCGCGCCGCTACCTTCGGCGCGCGCGTCGTGGTTTATTCGCAACTGGCAGTCCGACGAGGGATTGCCGGATAATACGGTGGTAGGGATCACCCAATCGCCCGACGGCTTCCTGTGGGTGGCCGCCAAGACGGGCTTGACGCGTTTCGACGGCGTGCGGTTCCGACCCTGGCCGGTGACGGCGGAAGGATCCCAGGCGGGCGGGTGCAAGGCCGTGTTGGCCGACCGGCGCGGGCGGATCTGGGTTGCGAAGGATCAGGGGGTCGTGGTTTGCGTGGACCAGGGGCGGACGACGACGGTGGTCGGCGCGGAACACGCTGCGGGGGACATTGGAGGACGGCTCATGGTCGAAGACGCCGAAGGCGCCGTGTGGGTGTCCTACGGCGGCGGCGAGGTCTTGCGCATTCAGGACGGACGGGTGCGTTGTTTCACCGAGGCGGACGGCTTGCCCGCGGGTGAGCTCTGCCACTTGACGGTGGATGGGATGGGGCTGCTGTGGTTTTCCCGGGCGGATTGGGTGGGAGTCTTTCGGGATGGGAAATTCCGCCCGCTGCGGGAGTTGCCGGCCCGGATCATCACCGGTTGCCGTGCAGGAGGGATCTGGGGTTACAAGGATGGGCAACTCTGGAGGTTCACCGAGGGCGGCACCCCCGTCAAGCTGGGTGCGCTTCCGGCCGATACGCCCTTGGTGACCCCGACGGCATTTCACGAAGACCGTGACGGATTCCTGTGGCTCGGCACGCGCGAGGCGGGGCTGTTCCGCTTCGATCATCAGGGCGTGGAATCAGCGACCATGTCCCAACAAACCATCGTCACCCTTACGGAGGACCGCGAGGGAAATTTGTGGGTCGGCACGCGGGGTGGCGGCTTGAGCCAATTGAAGCCCGGTGTCGTGGAGTTGTTGGCCATCAGTTCCGCCACCCCGTTCACGCCGGTGGGTTCCATCTGCCAGGATGCCGCCGGGTTGTTGTGGGCAGTCCTCTGGCCCAACGGGGAAGTATTGCGCAACGCGGGTCAGGGCTGGACGCCACCGTCGGCAAAAGACGGATGGTCGATTGCCCCTTCCAAATGCGTGGCGGCGGATTCCCAAGGCGGCGTTTGGGTCGGCACTCAATACAATGGCTTGCACCACTGGCAAGACGGGGCGGTTACCACCAGCCTCGGCGCAGAGAACGGTTTGGGCGTTAACTCGAACGGCAGGGGGGGTAACCAGGTTGGAGCGCTGCTGACGAGCGCATCCGGCGAGGTATGGATTGGCACCAACGGGCCCGATCTGCCACGGCAGGTCTTGCAGTGCCGGCGGGCCGGGCAGCTCCAGACCTTCAACCTGCCCCTCGGCAGCGGGTCGGTGGTCGCCCTGGCCATTGACGCCGCCGGCGAGTGCTGGGCGGCGACCGCCAAGGGGTTGCTGCTGCGGGTGCGCGACAACGTCCTGACAGACGAAACCGGGAGCACCTTCGCGGGGGCGGGCGCGATCCGCTGTTTGTTAGGCACGGCGGACGGCAGTTTGTGGATCGGCTATGGCGGCCAGGGTCTGGGGCGGCTCAAAGCCGGCCGTTTCAGCCACTGCCGGATGGAGCACGGGCTGCACGACGACTATCTCTCTAACATCCTTCCGGACGGGCACGGACGGCTGTGGTTCGCGGGCAACCGTGGTATTTTCTGCGTGCGCGAAAAGGAACTGGACGACTTCGCGGACGGGCGGGCCACGCGGATCTGGTCGGTGGCCTACGGGCGCAACGATGGATTGCCGCAGTTGCAGGCGAGTTCCGACGCCTGGCCTGGCGCGCAACGCGGCACGGATGGCCGCTTGCTTTTTGCCATGCAGTCCGGGGTGGCCGTCGTTGATGCGGACAACCTCAAAGAGAACCAGCAGCCGCCGCCGGTGGTGATCGAGCGGGTGACGGTCAACGGCAAGATCGTGGCGGCCTACGGGGCGGCTGGGACACCGGCATCCGCTAATTCCGCCGCACCGCTGGAGCTGTGCCAAGGCGATGCCCATCTGCACCTGGCACCCGGCCAGCGGCAGCAAGTCGAGATTGATTTCACGGCACTGACGTTCACGAAGCCGGAGAGCATCGGGTTCACGTACCGGCTGCACGGCCTGGACGCGGACTGGGTCGAGGCTGGCACGCGGCGGGTGGCCACTTATGCGCAACTCCCGCCCGGACACTATCGTTTTCAAGTGCGCGCTTGCAACAGTGATGGCGTTTGGAACGAAACCGGCGCGGCGCTCAAACTCACCGCCGAGCCGTACCGGTGGGAGACGACCTGGTTCCGCGTGGCCGCTCCGCTGACGGCCGCAGGGCTGTTGGCGAGCGCGATCATCCTGGGTTGGCGGCGCCGGCATCGGCGCCAGATCGAGCGTCTGGAAATGCAGCAGGCCACGGAACGCGAGCGCGCCCGCATTGCCCGCGACATTCACGATGATCTCGGCGCAACCTTGACGCAGATCGTCATGTTGAGTGATTCGAGCGGCGCGCTCACGCCGCCATACGAGGGCAGCCTGGGAAAAATCCACCAAGTGGCGCTGGCCATGACGCAAACGATGGATGAGATCGTGTGGGCGGTCAATCCGCGCCACGACCGGTTCGACCAACTGGCGATGTATCTGGATGCTTACGCGCAGGAATATCTCGATGCGTCCGGCCTGCTGTCGTGCGTGGATTTCCCGGGCCCGCTGCCGCAGCAGCCGATTTCGGCCCAGGTGCGGCACAACCTGTTTCTCGCTTTCAAGGAGGCGTTGAACAATCTCGTCTGCCATGCCGGCGCGCGGCGCGTGTCGATCTGCCTAACAGTGCAGCCGGGCGGGTTTTCCTTGAGCGTCGAGGATGACGGCGTGGGATTCAGCGTCGATGCGTCCGCTGCTCCCCGCGCCGGCACCGGCAACGGCTTGGCGAACATGTGTGCGCGATTGACTGCGATGGGCGGGCGCTGTAGCGTGGACAGTGTGCCTGGACGCGGCACGCGGGTGGTGTTTGAGTTGCCTTGGGAACCCTGAACCATGAAAATCCTCGTTTCCATCGTTGAAGACCACGCGCCGCTGCGCCAGATCATGGCCGAGTGGATCGGCCAGGTGCCGGACATGAAATTGGGGCGCACCTATCCGGATGCCGAAACCGCGCTGGCCGACCTGCCTCAACATCCCGCCGACGTGGTGTTGATGGACATCAACCTGCCCGGGATCGATGGCATCGAGTGCGTGCGGCAGTTGAAAGTGCTGCTGCCGGCCACGCAATTTGTGATGGTGACGGTGTACATGGATGCCGACCGGATCTTCAAGGCGCTGGCGGCCGGCGCCACCGGCTATCTGTTGAAACGCTCCTCACACACCGAACTGTTGCAGGCCATCCGCGAGGTGGCTGCCGGCGGTTCGCCGATGAGCCGCAACATCGCCCGCCTCATCGTCGAAAAGTTTTACGCCGTGCCGCCCCAGTCGCCGGACATGGAGATGCTCAGCGAGCGCGAACTCGACGTGCTGCGCTTGCTCGCCCGCGGCCAGGTGTACAAGGAAATCGCCGCCGAATTGAACCTCAGTTTCCACACCGTCCATACGCTGGTGCGCCGTATCTACGAAAAACTCCACGTCCACACCCGCCGCGAAGCCGTGGCCCGCTTCCATCAAGCCGGCCAGCCGCTCCCGGCGGGGTGAGGTCATAGGTCATGAGACATGGGTCACGGCTAAAGCGAAACGATGTCGCTTGCGACTTCACTTGTGACTCATGACCCGTGGCTTCCACAC
>Ga0209697_10005780_pt1 | contig 15244 bp, 13 predicted proteins | sample AliMusrvi5mmetaG_FD_184115 | JGI IMG/M metagenome (GOLD analysis project Ga0209697, IMG submission 184115) | Freshwater lake bacterial and archeal communities from Alinen Mustajarvi, Finland, to study Microbial Dark Matter (Phase II) - Alinen... | ecosystem: Environmental > Aquatic > Freshwater...
GATTCTATTTCTCACAGATGATTGGCCCTAAACTCACATAAAAGATCTCTTATGGACCAGCTTGTCGGATATATAGAAAACATCGTCTACACGGAACCGGATAATGGCTTTACCGTTGCCAGGTTCAAGGTCCCCTCACAAAAGGATCTCATTACAATTGCCGGAAGTCTCCCATCTGTACAACCGGGAGAAACACTCCGGTGCAAAGGGAACTGGAAAGTACATCCCAAGCACGGAAGGCAATTCGAGGTCCTATCCTTTGATACCCAAGCCCCCTCAGACCTCCTAGGCATCCAAAAATACCTCGAATCAGGAATGATTAAGGGAATCGGTCCAGTCTATGCAGAAAGGATCGTAAAAACGTTTGGATTGCAGTCTCTAGAAATTATCGATACAACCCCTGAAAGACTCACTGAAGTAGAAGGCCTTGGTGACAAACGGATCGATAAAATCAAGTCGTGCTGGCAAGAGCAGAAAGCCGTGCGTGATGTTATGGTCTTTTTACGTGGTCATGGAGTAAGTGCTGCCTACGCACAGAAAATCTATAAGGCCTACGGGGATCGAAGCATCCAGAAAGTCAAAGACAATCCGTATGCACTCGCCAAAGAGATCTTTGGGATTGGATTTAAGATTGCAGACGGAATTGCCCAAGGAATGGGGATCTCCCCCTCCTCCCCTTTACGTATCGATGCAGGGATTGAACATTTTCTCTGGGAGCTTAGCAACGAAGGTCATACCTGCTTTCCCGAAGTGGAGCTTTCAGTTAAAGCAGAAGAAGCCCTACAAACCTCTCTCTCTACTATCAAAGAAAGGATCGATGCTCTTGTAAATAGCGGATCTCTTTTCAGAAAAGAGGAGCTGATATGGGTTAAGCCCCTATATCTTGCGGAACTTGGAATTGCAAGAGAGCTTGCGCGGATAGCGCAGGCCCCTTGCAACTTAAGAGATGTACATAAAGAAAAAGCTCTTGCCTGGGCCCAAGAAAAGCTCCATATGACCCTAGCTAAAGAACAAGTAGAAGCCGTGTCTTTAGGGCTTTCAGAAAAAGTGCTCATCATCACAGGGGGCCCGGGTACTGGCAAAAGCACTATCACTAAAACGATACTTCGCATTCTTGAAAAAATTTCCTCCAATATCCTACTTGCAGCACCAACAGGTAGAGCTGCTAAAAGAATGACTGAGATCACCTACAAAAAGGCGTTTACTATCCATAGCCTTTTAGAAATGGATTTTGGTACGGGAAAGTTCAAAAAAAACAGAGAAAATCCCCTTAAATGCGATCTCTTTCTCATTGACGAGTCGAGCATGATCGATACGCAGTTGATGTACAATCTTCTTAAAGCCATACCCTCAGAAGCGCGTGTGATCTTCATCGGAGATATAGACCAGCTTCCAAGTGTTGGTGCTGGCAATGTACTCAAAGATATCATCGCCTCAGAAAGGATCCCCGTAATCTGTCTTAAACAGATCTTCAGGCAAGCAGCCCACTCTAAAATTGTCGTTAATGCCCACAAGGTCAACCAGGGAGAATTTCCTGATACATTCTCCCATCCGAAAAGCGATTTCATCTTCATAGAAAAAGAAACCCCGGAAGAGATTTTAGCAACAATCGTGGAGCAGGTATCTGATGCGGTTCCAAAAAAATACCGGTTCCATCGCTTTGAAGATATCCAGGTACTATCTCCTATGAAAAAAGGGGTAATCGGAGGAGAAAACCTCAATACCGTCCTACAGCAGAAAATGAATCCACATCCCACTCCCCTTCTCCGTATGGGTAGATCGTTCCACATCAATGACAAAGTGATGCAGATAAGAAATAACTACCAAAAAGTGGTATTTAATGGAGATGTAGGTAGGATCTTAGAAATAGATCTCACCGAACAGTCGATGAAGGTAAGCTTTGACGGGAAAATCGTCCCTTATGAATTTCATGAGATCGATGAGCTAGTTCTTGCCTATGCTGTATCAATCCACAAGTACCAAGGAAGTGAGTGTCCCTGCATCATCATCCCAATACACACATCTCATTTCAAACTACTTAATCGGAACTTGCTATATACAGGAATCACCAGAGGCAAGAAGCTTGTCATTCTCGTAGGATCAAAGAAGGCCCTAGCCATTGCTGTGCGCAATGAAGAAGTAAAAAGAAGGCACACAGGCCTTAAAAATAGGATCCAAGAGATCTTGAGCCTAGAATGCGCTCGATCCTAAGACACACCGATATACCGGTGTGTTTCGTCTAAAATCGATCAGCAAATCAACAAAAGCTATTTCCTTGATCAAAGACACAATTTGGTGTATCTCAGATCGAATTTTGACATCGCTCATGATTACGAATCCTTTATAAACCAAACAACGAGGTCATCATCTATCGGATACGAATCTCCAGGAGTGACAGGTTGATATTTGTAGGTCACTCCATTGCCATCGGGAATGTATCCCATCCGAACATATAGTTTCTGAGCTAACCCATAATCCTTATAAAGACCCACTCCAATTCCAACTTGCTTATGGTTTTCTTTGATGGCTATCTCCTCGAGATATTGGACCAATCTTTTGCCAAATCCATTTCCTCGATATTCCGCTGAAATCCAAATATCGTGGATCTCTGGAATGCCGAGGTTCTTAAATTCCGGGTATTCCGTATTATTTAATAAGCTCCCATAGCCAATGAATTCATCCCCAATTTTTGCGATACAGACGGTTCGAAGATTTGCGTACTGCTCCGCATAGTAACTCTTCCATTTTTCCTCTGTGGCTTGAAGAGAACTCCATGGAAAAATAAATGTCTTAATAAGACTTGCTAGATCTTCCTTTTGAAGAAGGTGCAAAATTAGTTCTTTTTGCGCCATCATCATTCTCTCTTTTTTTCGCAGGTATAGGCTTGATTAGGCGAATCTTCATCCTCAGGAAATAAGTATTTAAGAGTTCCATCCCTGACCATCGGCGTAAGATGGGTTCTAACAAAGTGTTTTTTATCTTTTCTTTGTAAAATATCTACCAATTCTTGGGCTGTTAGAGCCTTCCACTCACAAATTTTTTGAATTAGCAAACGCAAGTCCTTCGTATTAGGACTTATATTAAACTTATTAATTGACATCTGTAAATCTTCTGGCAAGGATTCTAACCCAGACACACCGGTATACCGGTGTGTTTCGACCCCAGACACACCGGTATACCGGTGTGTTTCGACCCCAGACACACCGGTATACCGGTGTGTCTGCTCCTCGATTGGGGTATTTTGAGGGGCAACTGTTGATTTTCTTGTTGCTTCCGGGTGGATAGGTAAGACAGTTAGAAAATAATGGCATTCTTGGTCAGTTTCAAAAATAGGGGAAGGAGAACCATTTAACTCCATAGCTTTACGAATTTTGGGCACTCCTGTACAACGCCCTTCCGTTAAATGGAGCTCCTTAAGAAAGTCTCCTATCCTTCTATTTCTATAAGTTCGGACGCGAGCAGACCCCGTATTCAGATCTTCTATCTTTAAAGGGGGTAACGGACCAGGGAACGACAAAATTTCAATCCGATCTGGTTTAATGCTGATTTCAATTGGCTCTCTTTGGGCATAGTCTTTGTGGTAAACGGCGTTTGCTAAAGCCTCCTCTATTGCAACATAAGGATAATTATAAAAACGATCAGCTTCAGCGCGATCAGGTCTTTTGCGAATCTCTTCCTTGATAAACATCGATTGAAGATATCTTAGGGCCTCTTTCAGCTGAATATGGATAGGCCCTTTAAAAATCTTTTCAGAAAAACTATCACCTACCTCATCGTGGAAATCAACGATTTCAATCCGACCGTAAGGGAAAAATTGTTCGGGATTACTATTGAACATCATTAAACCAATGTTCAATGGCTTCAGGTACTCCTCAGGACCTTGGATAATTTGCATTTGGCGACAAACTTGTTCGAAAGGAATTTTGTCAGCTTCTGTAATGAGGTCACTTTTAACATCTCTTAAAAAGTCTTTAATAAGGCTGAGCTCTAGATCTTTCAGGGTAGCTTGATGACGGATTCGATCGTCAAATGGGACTTGATTTGCCATTTCATGAAGTCGTTGAACATCCTTTGTCTGCGCTTTTACAGTGGTAGAATTTCGCCTTATGTAATAAGAATAAGCTTCGTTCTTGCCTAGTGCATCAGGAGCCTGATAAGGTCTCGTCTGCCCACCAGGACACCAAATTAATAGAATCATTTTTTCCTGAAAAATGACAGGCGCAACTATTGGATGATAGTTAGGCCGTAGCTTGTAGCTTAAATTCACCAACTCCTTTTGCATTTCATCGATTTTACTCGAAGATAAACCTACCGGAGGAAAAACTGGCTGCCCTTCCTCCTCTGCTATTCCTATAATTAGATAGCCGCCACCCCAATTGTTGATATCATTTGCGAAAGCGCAGATTGTATGAATGATTTCTTCAGGATTCCATCCTTTTTTGAATTCAAGGCGTTCCCATTCAACAATCTGTCCTTTGAGTAACTCTTCGATATTAATGGGTAGCGCAGTCATACTGTAACCTTATTTTCAATTGTTTTACTTGCCTGCGAAGAGGGATTCCTTTTCTTTAGAGAGGATAAAAGCTTTTGTAGATTCTGAATAGCAAGAGGAGAGGGCTTTGTTTTCTTGTTTTCCCAACGGTTTACAGTAGGAAAAGAAACACCGAGTTTTGCTGCAAACTGCTCTTGAGTCAATCCCATCTCAAGTCGGATTGCAAGCACTTGTTTAGCAATTTGCTCTTCTGAGTTAAACATGTCTGTAAACTGAAACATTAGCTAGCCTATCATACAAAATTTTAATATATCACATGTTATAGAATACGCGAAGTTTGTAAAACAAGAAAAATTATCAAGATTCAATATGATTGAGAAATTTTAAGATTAGCTTACGCTCGCACCTGAGGGGCTGATAGAGAAAACAGGAAGCTCAATCACATTGTCATGCTCAGCAGAAAGAATCATCCCCTGGCTCTCTATACCCATCAAAAGGGCGGGCTTTAGATTGGCAACAAGAATGATCTGCTTACCAACAAGCAATTGTATATCTGGCATATTCTCGCCGATGCCTGAAACAACTGTCCTTTTTTCAAAGCCTATATCGATAAGAAGCTTCAGAAGTTTTTTGGATTTAGGAACCCTTTCTACTTGTAAAATCTTCGCTACGCGAAGATCTAGTTTTTTTACATCTTCGAAAGCAATTTCTGGCTTTAAAGGAGGGAATGTAGGATTTTGCTTTTTTACTGATTCAGAAAGGGCTTTCATAGTATCTAACTCCTTTTGAATCTGCTCATCTTCTACTTTAGCAAATAAGATCACAGGTTTGGGTAAAATGGTGCCAGGAGCTATGTTCATCTTAAGCACATCATCCCAATTTTGCTCCGTGAGCGGATCTGCGAACCCGAGCATCTCCCATATTTTTTGAGAACTTGTTGGAAGAATAGGAGCTGATAGTAGAGCTAATACCTTTATAGCCTGGACGCAGCAGTATATTGTCGTACGCATCTCGGAGGCTTTTTCAGGCTGCTTAGCTGCTTGCCATGGTTTTTTCATATCAAAGTAGGCATTGGATACTTGCGCAAGCTCCATGATCGCTTGGCAGGCTCTGCGCAGATGGAAATGTTCATAGGCCTTGGAAGCTTCTTCGGCAATAGATCCTATTTTTTGAATAAAGTCAGAATCTACAGCTTGAAAATCGCCAGGAGCAGGAACTCTTGCCTCGCACTGCTGCACAGCAAATACAAGCACTCTATTTACGAGATTACCATATTTTCCGAGAAGCTCGGCATTACATCTCATCTGAAAATCTTTCCAGGTAAACTCAGAGTCTTGGCTCTCGGGAGCGTTTGAGGCTATCGCATAACGTATCTGGTCTGAGGAGTATTTAGAGAAAAATGTATCCAGATCAATGTACCAGCCATCGGATTTGCTAAATTGTCTACCTTCCAAATTGTAAAATTCGTTAGCAGGAAGTTCATCGACAAGTTTTAAGGGCTTATCTTGCCCCATAGTCATAGCAGGGAAAAATACCGCATGGAAAGGTATGTTATCTTTTCCGATAAATTGGATAAGACGAGTTTTTTCATCTTCCCAATATTTTGCCCAGGCATCAGGCGTACCCTGTTTTTCCGCCCACTCTTTGGTGGCCGAAATATAACCAATCGGGGCATCGAACCAAACATAGAGCACTTTACCTTCAGCTCCCTCAAGAGGCACTGGAATACCCCAATCAGAATCTCTAGTAATGGCTCTCTCCTTGAGATCATCGACATAGGCTTTGGCAAAGTTTGCTACATTGGGCTTCCAGTCTTTGCTTTTTAGCCAAACAGCCAACTGCTCTTTAAATTTATCAAAACGAAGGAACCAATGTGTCGTTGCCTTTTTAGATAGCGCAGCGCCTGTAAGCTTGGACTTTGGATGTAACAGATCTGTTGCCTCGTAGCTGGCTCCACAAGATTGGCACTCATCTCCACGTGCCTTATCAAAGCCACACTTAGGGCATGTCCCCTGAACATACCTATCAGCAAGAAAACGGTTTTCCGCTTCTGAAAAGAGCTGTAGAGTCTCCTTCTTTTCAATATAGTCGTTCTTGAGTAGATCCAGGAAAAATTCCTGAACTACTTTAACATGACCTTCCCACGTAGTTCTAGAATAATGATCGAAGGAAATTTGCAGCTTTTGGAAAAAGTCTTTATTCACCTTATGGAAAATGTCTACATGCTCTTTAGGAGTTCTGCCCGCCATCTCAGCACTTAGAGTAATGGCAACGCCATACTCATCTGAGCCGCAGATATAGAGAACATCATCCCCCTTTAACCGCTTAAATCTAGCATAGCAATCTGCCGGCAAATATGCGCCGGCAATATGGCCAAAATGCAAGGGGCCATTGGCATAAGGAAGAGCTGCTGTGATAAGGACTTTTTCCTGCATATAGATTCTACCCTTGATCGTCTTCTTCTTCGTCCTCTAGATCCATTCTTTGAAGCTCTGCAAGATAAGCTTCTGTCGGATTTTTTCTAACTTCTTCCAAGAGACTATCGAGGGTTACTTCATGTCCCGAGCGCATAAGATATGTTCCTAGACGAATTGCATAGTTAGCTAGGTCGAAGTTATTATTAAAAATTCCTCTCAGCTTCTCATGAGTTAAATTATCTCTGATGAACATCGGTTCCTCCTAATGTGTTTTAATTCTTGTTTTGTGCTCTTCAGCGATCAGAATGCTACGGAGCACGCCATAGGCTACTTTTAAATCTCTGTTTACTATCATATAATCATACCGGCAAGCCAGTTTCATTTCTTCTCCGGCCCATGATAGGCGCCTCTTTAGAGTCTCTTCATCTTCGGTTTTTCTATTAACAAGGCGCTGCTTTAACTCCTCAATAGAAGGAGGACTTAAAAAAACAAAGACGGCAGAAAAACCCTGCTCTTTAAGCTTCATCGCTCCTTGTGTATCAATTACAAGAACAACGTGCTTGCCTAAACATTGCTTTTCTTTTACATACTGTCTAGAGGTTCCATACCAGTTCCCAAACACCTCGGCATATTCTAAAAAGTCGTTTTTATCAATCCTCTTTTTAAACTCTTCCTGTGTAAGAAAGTGGTAGTCCTTTCCAGCTACTTCTTCAGCTCTTGGAGCCCTCGTCGTACAAGATACGCTTTCAACGACCGCGCCAAACTCTTCTGTAAGCATCCGCACAAGCGTCGTCTTACCGGTTCCGGCCGGTGCACTAACAACAAACACGATCCCTTCAGCAAGATTGCCGAGTAATTTTTCAGACATTTTTACTCTATGTTTTGCGCTTGTTCCCTGATTTTTTCCAGCTCACTTTTCATTTTAACAGCGTTTAGAGAAATCTCTGTTTTATCCGATTTCGCGCACATCGTATTGACTTCTCTATTCATCTCTTGTAGAAGAAAATCCATAGTTCTTCCCACGCTTTTTTCTTTGGAAGAAAAAAGCTCCTCAAACTGCGCTATATGGCATTTAAGCCGTATGATCTCTTCTTCTATGTCTACCTTTTCCCCATAGATCATCACTTCTCTCATAATTCTATCTTCATCTTGAGGATCTATGGCTTTCACCTCTTGGATCCTATCTAGCATCTTCTTTTTATAGAGAATACTCGCCTCAGGAGCCAGCTTCTCGATATTAGAAAGCATCGATTTAAACGCGTCCAAATACTTATAAATCTCTAGAGAAAGCGCTGAGCCTTCAACTTCTTTCATTTTCATATAGGATGCAAGAGCTTCTTTTAGTGTGGCTAGGAGCTCAAGCTTCAGAACACCCTCTTTTTCATCGGAATCTGGGGCGGTAAAATCCTTCCTTTGATCAAGCAAAAAAGAAAGACTAAGCTCTTCTTTAGCATCAAGATCAAGCTCTTTTGCAACCTCCTGGTAGAGCTGCTTTACAAGCTTTAACTGGTGAACCTGTCTTTTTACAATTTCAGGAGAGATCCCTTCTTGCACCAAAGAAACTTTTACAGTTACTTGTCCCCTATGAAGACTTTCAGAAAGAACCTTGCGCATCTCTATATCAAAAACCAAAAAATCTTTTGGCATAAGCAAGGAGATATCGAGGAATTTCCTATTTACGGAATGAATCTCAACGCTCCAACGACCCGACGGAGTCGTCTTGGAGCTACGGCCATAGGCTGTCATACTTTTGATCATGAAATTTAGCCCAAGGTATATATGAATTAGCTAGTATTTATACTTTAGGAATGGGCTCATTGTCAAGACTTTTGGAGGGAAAAGCTTAGAGAAGCAATTAAAGATTTAATTGGCTCAAAGGTCTTTCTATGAATAAGGCAGGGCCCAAGGCGCTCTATTGCCTCAATATGGGCTTTGGTTCCGTACCCTTTGTGCTTGCCAAACCCATACCCTGGAAAAGCTATTTCATAGCTCTTCATAAGCTCATCCCTTGTTTCCTTTGCAAGTATGGATGCCGCAGCGATCGAATAGCTAAGACTATCCCCCTTAACAATTGCGCGAGATGGATATTTCCATTTAGGGAGCAAAGATCCATCAACCAGGACAAAGTCGGGGGGTATTTTTAGATTTTCTACCGCCCTTTGCATCGCTTTAAAAGTTGCCTGTAAAATATTGATCTGGTCGATTTCGTCAGCTTCTAGTACACCAATTCCATATTGGACATCTTTTGAGGAAATAAGAATATCGAAGATTTTTGCTCTTTTTTCAGGGGTTAGCTGCTTGCTATCATTGACGCCCTCTATCACAAGCCCTTCAGGAATGATGCAAGCCGCGGCTACCACAGGCCCCGCAAGAGGGCCCCTGCCCGCTTCATCGACACCCGCGATTTGAAAAAATCCGTTTTGTTTAGCAAGCTTTTCATAAGCAAAAAAATCAAACTCTTCTAACTGGGTATGGGTCATAAATATCCTGCATCATATTTTCCGATGAGGATTAAGGAAAGGTGACTTTGTATGCAATAAGATTAATGATCCCTCAGCGTAAAAAAGCTCTTACGGAACCTTCCCTTAAGAGCTCTAATAGTTGCTAACGCCCAGCAGCATACGGATAGAATTGGTACATAAGAAGGGAGTGAGGTATAGCCGGATATTTAGAATTATAGTCTTGGATGATTCTTCCTAGTTCTTTTTCTGTAGACTTTACAAACGGCTTGCCATCTAGAAAAGAAATCGCTTGAGCTAAAGTATGAATTAACTTTTCTTTCTCTTTCAATTTACTTTCTGGAGAAATGCCTGCATTTTTATCGATCGCTCGAAAGAGTCCTAGCTGGACAGCCGCTACATCTTCAACCTTCTGCTCATAAAGAGATGCCTTTTCCAAGAAAGGACCTGCCACTTTCATTTTATCTTCAGCAGTAATTTCTCCAACAGCGACTTCGCGTTTCAATCGACCCTTTGCAGCATCACTTACCATGTCTATATATTCTTTTTGGAGTTTAGGAGGCAGAAGAGAAAATAATCGCGCAGCTTCAGGGGCGTTTCCTATTTGCTCCATTCCATGAACTGCTGCGAAAATAATAGTCGGTGTCATAGAGAGCCGAATTGCCAAACTTATAGGAATGATACTTATCCCAAAAGAAGCTTCACCACGCAAAAATGCTTTTGCTTCCTCAGGCTTACAGCCAATAAGGGTTGCGAGTTTATTTGAAATTTTTTCTTGTATAGATGGTGCAAGAGCACTAAGCTCACCAAAAGCTGCAGGTGTATTTCCAGTCATAAAACAATTATAGGCATTAGCAATGTGAAAATAGGAATCTGCTAGTCCTGATGATCTTACCGAACCTGCAGAGACTGGAGGTCTAACGGGACCCGTCGGGACTGGTGGACCTAAGACTCGAGCAGCGACTCGGTCCACGCTTGGGGGTGTTGAACTGGCTCCAGATGAAGACATTGAATCATCATCAAATAAACCTTCGGAAGTAAGTATTTCAATTTCACGATCGGTAATCCTTTCTTTACACCCCTCAAGGATAGACAGGGATGAAGCCTTAAATACTTCATCACTTACCGCGGATACTTTCCTTTCCGTGTCTGTTATCAGTCCAGAAAATTTTTCCAATTCTGCAGAGGAAAGATGAGAAAGATTCTTGGAATAAAGCTCCATCCCATGGATTAGATCACGAAACTTATCAATTTCCCCTGACATAAAAACCCCATATAAATCACAGATTAAAACAACCTATAATATATAATTAGCAAATATTCAATAAATAAAACTAATAAACAATTCTAGCTATAACTGTATCATAGACCCCTGTATATACAATCTCATAACCAAAAGATTGCAAATGAGCTATACAGGCAAAATACCTTTCGAAGGATAGATGCTCATGCTCGAAAATAATAAGGCGCGGCGCCATCTTGGCAAAGTCAATAGATAAGAGAATAACATCATCATGCCCCTCAGTATCCATCTGCAAAAGATCCACCTTAGGAAGCTCATACTTGTTGACGATATCTTGAAAAGTAAGACATTGCACCGATATAGATTTATATTGGACATCGCTAATAGCAGAAGAATGTTTTACCACATGAGCCAGATCTAGAGATCCCTTTTGGTCTCCCCAAGGCCCCCCAGCTTGATTTACAAGAGCTGGATTGTTTTTGAAAAATTCAGTCTCCGAATCAACAACAAAAAAATCGGCCTGTTTTTTACTGTCCGAAATGGCTACATTTTCAAAGTACAGATTAGGGATATGTGCATAGTTTTGCTGTAGCTTTTTAAAAATCGAAGGAACCGGCTCTATAAGTACCCCCTTCCACTTTTTTTCTAGTATAAAAGGGTGAAGAAAGTCATTGCTCATGACCCCTTCATTAGCGCCTATCTGGATAAAAATAACGTCCGATTCACTCCAAAGAGTAGAAAATTTGCTCAAGTCCAAAATAAGATCCCTGAAATTATCCGGTTATCTTCCTTGTAATTGATATAGCTCTTTATCTCACAGAAAAAATGATCGAGTAGGTGGGGCCGTTAGGCCCCGACCTCTCACACCACCGTACGTACGGATCCGTATACGGCGGTTCAAGAAAACTCTAAAGACTCAACCTCTCTTTAAGCAGTGAAACGAGTCCTAGTTCCTCAAAGTATGAGTTCGGATAGGCTATATGCATTGCTCTAGTCTTCGAGGACCTCCATGGTCCTTTTTGAGTATAAGCACTGTTCTTAGCCTCTTCCTCGCTCACACCCCTTTTCATCATTGCCTTCATCCTAGCTCGTGGCTTCTTCAAGTGTTTCCATATGATTCTTCTGAGTTTTCTTCTAATCCACTCGTCTAGTCCTTCAAGGGGACGGTTTACTTCCGTTAGTTTGAAGTAATTGATCCATCCCTTAAGCAGGGGTTTTAGTCCTTTGACTGTATTCTTCAGACTATTTCCTCTCCCTTGTCGGAGTTTATCCCTCACTTTCTCCTTCATCCTATCGATCGCTTTCTTAGCTATCTTTATTCGAGGTTTTCCGCAAGTGACTGTGTATCCTAGAAATTTCCTCTTCCACGGTCTTGCGACTTGGCTTTTCTCTTCATTTACCTTTAGCTTAAGCTTCTTCTCGAGAAATTCCCTAATTGATGCCATAACTCGCTTCCCAGATTCCTCCGACTGCACGTATATGTTACAATCATCGGCATATCTGCAGAACTTATGGCCTCTCTTCTCTAGTTCTTTATCGAGATCGTCTAGTAGAATATTTGATAAAAGCGGAGATAGGGGGCCCCCTTGCGGGGTCCCTTCCTCGCGCGAGGTCTTCACCCCTTCTATTAATATTCCAGCCTGTAGGTATTTTCTGATCAGTAACAGTACCTTCTTATCTTTGATCTTTCGGGCTATCCTTGACATAAGTATGTCATGATTTACTCGATCGAAGAACTTCTCTAGATCCATGTCCACTACCCAGTTTCTACCTTCAGCGATGTATTCTTTTGCTTTAAGTATGGCTTGGTGGGCACTTCTTCCTGGCCTGAATCCATAACTAGATTCCGAGAAGTTTGGGTCAAAAATCGGATTGAGTACTTGATGTAGGGCCTGTTGGATAAGTCGATCTACAACCGTAGGAATGCCAAGCTTTCGCATTCCTCCATCTGGCTTCGGTATTTCTACCTGTTTTACCAGATTCGGTTCATATCTTCCTGCCAACAGTTCATCTTTGATTTGTAGCCAGTGTTTTATTAGGTAACCTTTAAGGTCTTCTGTGGTCATATTATCTACCCCAGGAGCTCCTTTATTGCTTACCACTCTTTCGTAGGCTATTAACATGTTTTCTCGTTCGAGTACTGCTTCAATTAATGAAGCTGTTTCTTGAATGGGAGGTTCTCTTGTTGCCGTGTCCGTTGGGTGCTCACATAGCTCTACCCTTCGCGAATTCCGTCCGCTATGTCTTGAGTAGGAATCTGGCTTTTCTTCCAGAGTTTCTGCCCCTTTTACGTTCATCGAAACTTGAGTCTCCATTCTTGTTTTCTTGTTCGGACCTTCGGTCTACTCGTGACCTACTACGCCCTCTGCTGCCATCTGTACCTTTCACATCATCTCTTTGAGACACTGCTAGCCGTCATTCCCCTCTTGTGTTGGATAGTTGTCGGCATGGTTTTACAGACTTCACTGGGTAATACACCTTACTTTCTTGCTTATACCCGTCGCATATACATACAAGTCTCCCGTATAAGTATTGGACTTTAGAGAATTTGGCCCCCTTGTCACTACTTGTATGCCTAAAATGCGCTTCCTGTTCGTCAGGTCAGCATTTTGCTATGGCTTCCTTTAGATTCCACCTCACGATGGACACCCTTGCCAGTCGCTAATAGTTCCCCTTATCGGGCCTATAGGAGACTTTCACTCCCTAGTATTGTGTCATGCCAGTCGCACATCGAGTAGGTGGGGCCGTTAGGCCCCGACCTCTCACACCACCGTACGTACGGATCCGTATACGGCGGTTCAAGAAAACTCTAAAGACTCAACCTCTCTTTAAGCAGTGAAACGAGTCCTAGTTCCTCAAAGTATGAGTTCGGATAGGCTATATGCATTGCTCTAGTCTTCGAGGACCTCCATGGTCCTTTTTGAGTATAAGCACTGTTCTTAGCCTCTTCCTCGCTCACACCCCTTTTCATCATTGCCTTCATCCTAGCTCGTGGCTTCTTCAAGTGTTTCCATATGATTCTTCTGAGTTTTCTTCTAATCCACTCGTCTAGTCCTTCAAGGGGACGGTTTACTTCCGTTAGTTTGAAGTAATTGATCCATCCCTTAAGCAGGGGTTTTAGTCCTTTGACTGTATTCTTCAGACTATTTCCTCTCCCTTGTCGGAGTTTATCCCTCACTTTCTCCTTCATCCTATCGATCGCTTTCTTAGCTATCTTTATTCGAGGTTTTCCGCAAGTGACTGTGTATCCTAGAAATTTCCTCTTCCACGGTCTTGCGACTTGGCTTTTCTCTTCATTTACCTTTAGCTTAAGCTTCTTCTCGAGAAATTCCCTAATTGATGCCATAACTCGCTTCCCAGATTCCTCCGACTGCACGTATATGTTACAATCATCGGCATATCTGCAGAACTTATGGCCTCTCTTCTCTAGTTCTTTATCGAGATCGTCTAGTAGAATATTTGATAAAAGCGGAGATAGGGGGCCCCCTTGCGGGGTCCCTTCCTCGCGCGAGGTCTTCACCCCTTCTATTAATATTCCAGCCTGTAGGTATTTTCTGATCAGTAACAGTACCTTCTTATCTTTGATCTTTCGGGCTATCCTTGACATAAGTATGTCATGATTTACTCGATCGAAGAACTTCTCTAGATCCATGTCCACTACCCAGTTTCTACCTTCAGCGATGTATTCTTTTGCTTTAAGTATGGCTTGGTGGGCACTTCTTCCTGGCCTGAATCCATAACTAGATTCCGAGAAGTTTGGGTCAAAAATCGGATTGAGTACTTGATGTAGGGCCTGTTGGATAAGTCGATCTACAACCGTAGGAATGCCAAGCTTTCGCATTCCTCCATCTGGCTTCGGTATTTCTACCTGTTTTACCAGATTCGGTTCATATCTTCCTGCCAACAGTTCATCTTTGATTTGTAGCCAGTGTTTTATTAGGTAACCTTTAAGGTCTTCTGTGGTCATATTATCTACCCCAGGAGCTCCTTTATTGCTTACCACTCTTTCGTAGGCTATTAACATGTTTTCTCGTTCGAGTACTGCTTCAATTAATGAAGCTGTTTCTTGAATGGGAGGTTCTCTTGTTGCCGTGTCCGTTGGGTGCTCACATAGCTCTACCCTTCGCGAATTCCGTCCGCTATGTCTTGAGTAGGAATCTGGCTTTTCTTCCAGAGTTTCTGCCCCTTTTACGTTCATCGAAACTTGAGTCTCCATTCTTGTTTTCTTGTTCGGACCTTCGGTCTACTCGTGACCTACTACGCCCTCTGCTGCCATCTGTACCTTTCACATCATCTCTTTGAGACACTGCTAGCCGTCATTCCCCTCTTGTGTTGGATAGTTGTCGGCATGGTTTTACAGACTTCACTGGGTAATACACCTTACTTTCTTGCTTATACCCGTCGCATATACATACAAGTCTCCCGTATAAGTATTGGACTTTAGAGAATTTGGCCCCCTTGTCACTACTTGTATGCCTAAAATGCGCTTCCTGTTCGTCAGGTCAGCATTTTGCTATGGCTTCCTTTAGATTCCACCTCACGATGGACACCCTTGCCAGTCGCTAATAGTTCCCCTTATCGGGCCTATAGGAGACTTTCACTCCCTAGTATTGTGTCATGCCAGTCGCACCAA
>Ga0209697_10005798_pt1 | contig 15208 bp, 13 predicted proteins | sample AliMusrvi5mmetaG_FD_184115 | JGI IMG/M metagenome (GOLD analysis project Ga0209697, IMG submission 184115) | Freshwater lake bacterial and archeal communities from Alinen Mustajarvi, Finland, to study Microbial Dark Matter (Phase II) - Alinen... | ecosystem: Environmental > Aquatic > Freshwater...
GTAAACTACTACAACACCGTGAAACCGCATAAAGGCATTGAAAACATGACACCTCTGGAAAAACTGATACAATACTTCTATCCAGAGAATCTATGAGAAACTGTAAACAACGCTCTAGAATCTAACAAATAAGTTTCTTGGCTTAGATAAAGTATCAAGAAATTTATGCGATGGCTTATATAAGGCGCTTTTCATGAATTATTCAACAAAGCCATAATTAACTGTCACCCTGCGGAGAGAAATTCTTTCGGTTCCCGGCGCCGGTCTTTTGGATTTCAAACACCTTCTTCCGCAGTATATCAAGTTCCCGTTTCAATATCACGGATTGAGTGACTCATGCTCTTTCCGAAGTCTCTCTTTGAGGGATTCCGAGATCGATCCATGTTTCATGACGCGCGCATAGGGTGTCGCCGCTTTTTCATACTTTCTCACATACTTCGATCCGACCCGTTCCTTCGAGATACACCGTCTTGAAGGAATGAAGCGGTTCTTATAGAGGTTGAGGACTGTGTAGAATTCGTTCAAAACAGGAACGACCTAGGGGACATCGAGCCTGACCCGGATAGAGGGTCAGGTACGTTTTTCGTCCGATCGCTTGCGTGAATGGTCGCTTTACGGGTAGAGTGCATATATGATGAAACCACCCGTTTGGAAGCCGCTCTATCTTTTGTTCCGCCTGTTCGGCGCGCCGGTCGCGTGGGAAGTGTCCGCTGGCGCGGCGGTGTTCCGTATCGAGAACGGCAGGCGTCTCTATCTCGTGCTCCGTTATCCGAGCGGTCATCTCGATTTTCCCAAGGGACATGTCGAGGAGGGTGAGACCGAGGAAGAAGCGCTTCGGCGCGAGACCGAGGAGGAGACGGGGATTGGGACGCTCCGTATTCTGCCCGGTCGAATGAATATCCAGTATTTTTACGTCGCCAGGGGGGAAGAACGGGAGTGGCGGATCCGCGAAGCGCGCGGATTGTGGATCTTTAAGGCGGTACATTTCCGGCCGGCGGAAACGACTGAGTCTGCCGTGCGGATTTCCGACGAACATACCGGTTTCGAATGGCTCCCGTACGATGAGGCGCGCCGGAAACTCACTTTCGAGAACGCGCGCCGGGTGCTCGACATGGCGGAAGATGCGACTCAAAAGGAAGGCGCGTGAATCGCGTGCCATTGACTGAAGCGAAAAAATGGGGGATAGTGGACGGATACCGGTAAGATGAAGAATATGAAAAATCGAAAGCCCGTATTTCATGAGGACTCCGTCCAATCGCTGTTTGAAGAGCTCTGCAACCGCGTGAGCGACGAGGGAATCGGGACATACGGGGAATACCGCGAGCTGGTTCAGGAAATCGTCCAGGAAAGACTTGGTGAGGGTTCCGCGGATGTCAACGAAGACCTCGATACCATCGAGAGCGACCTTGAAGCCCGCTGGCCGGAGATCGAGGCGACCCTGAACAGATAGCGGATAACGATAAACAGGGAACAGGAGGAAGAAGAGTCTGATTCCCCGTTTTTATTCCCGTTTTCGTGCCATTCGCTTTCTCCGTCTCTTCCGTTTTTTTTCAATTACCAGTTACTGATTCGTTTCCCCCGTTCTTGTTCCATATTTTTCACTTTTCATTTCCCCTATGTTGACTGTCCGAAATCTCTACAAACGTTTTGGTCCGGTCCGTGTCCTTCTCGGGGCGGAGTTTTCGGTGGCACGCGGGCAGAAGGTAGCGCTCGTCGGCGCAAACGGCGTCGGGAAATCGACTCTGCTCAAGATTATCGCGGGTCTGGACAAGGAAGACCGTGGCGAGGTGATCCGCGAGAAATATGCGCATATCTCGTACCTGCCACAGGAACTGCCGGAAGACGTCATCGACGATACGGCGTTCGGATACCTGCGCCGTGTCTCGGGTATCGCGGAAATCGAGATGGAAATGGCCGAGCTCGAGCCAAAGCTTGCGGACGAAGAGGCGCTCGAGCGGTATGGAGAGCTTCGCGACCGGTACGACCGCATGGAAGGGTATTCCTTCGAGGAAAAGGCTGGCGCGGCACTTGTCGGACTCGGTCTGCCCGAAGGATTCCTCTTGCGGAATCTGTCCGGAGTGAGCGGAGGAGAGCGTCGGCGTGTGGCGCTTGTCGCGGCACTCTTGTCGGAATCGGACCTGCTCTTGCTCGACGAGCCGACGAACGATCTCGATCTGTCGGCCATCTTGTGGCTCGAATCATTCATAAAGAAGAGCGCCTCGGCGGTGCTGATCGCGTCGCATGACCGCGCATTCCTCGACGCCATCGCGGACAAGGTGCTTGAGATCGACTACCACTTCCGCACGACGCGGATGTGGACCGGGAACTACAGTCTCTATTTCAAGGAAAAATCGGAGGAACTCCGGCGTGACCGCGAGGAATACGAACGGTCCGAAGAGGAACGGGTACGGTTGTACGAGACGGCGGACGAGAAGCGCGAATGGGCGAAAATCGGCGGAGCGCAGATGATGCCGGACAAGGACCGGATGTCGCAGGGGTATCACCGCGACCGTTCGGAACGGAAATTTGGCGCGGCGGCGCACGCACTCACGACCCGGGCCGACCAGGTGAAACGGGTGAAGATCGCCGCGGTGCGCGACCCGCTCTCGGTTTATTTCGAGCCGTCGGAAGGTGAGGGGCGCGATATCGTGGTCGCCGGCGCGGTCGCGGGATACGGTGGGGATTTTTCCGCCGGACCGATCGACCTGACCGTTCACTACGGCGCGCATGTCGGGCTGTTCGGACGAAACGGTTCCGGGAAATCCACCATCCTCCGGATGATTGCCGGAACACTTCCGCTTTCCGCGGGGACGGTCACGCTCGGCGAGGACGTGAAATTCGGCGTTCTCAGCCAGGAAAACGATATCCTTCCGAAGGAGAAGTCGGCGCTCGAATGGTTCGCACAAGAGACCCCGATCGAAGAGGAAGCTGATATCGTCCGGTTCCTGCGGAAATTCCTCCTGATCGGTGACGCGGCTTCGTTTAAGATGGGCGAGCTCTCGCCGGGAGAGCGGATGCGGCTTTCGCTCGCGTTCCTTATGGCGACACGCTCGAACGTGCTCATCCTCGACGAGCCGACGAATCACCTCGACCTCGAGGCGGTCACAGCGCTTTCCGAGGCGGTGGACCTGTTTCCCGGTACGGTCATCCTCGTCTCGCATGATCGCGCCTTCCTTGAGAAGCGTGCGTTCTCTCAGATCCTCTCTGTTGATTCGGGCAAGCTTCATATCGAGAAGGACTACGATTCCTATCTCGAGAAGGCCTTGAAGGAAGCCGAACGGGGGATGTGATCCGTATCGGGAAGAGAAAACGGAACACTGCAAGGCAACCCGATATGAGGGTTTTTTCCTTTTCAACCGAATCGTCTTTTCAGGGAGTATGACTTTGCGGTCAAGCTGTTGCCGGGGTAGAATGGTGCTGTGTTAGGTGAACTGATTACCTTATTTGTTTCGATGGTACCTATGGCGGAACGGGAAAATGCAAACGGGAAAAGAGTGATGGCCAGTATCTCGCCACCGGGCCTGTTCGGTTTGCTTGCCCGATATAAGGGTCTGATCGGTCTGCTGGTGGCGCTCACCATCGTCGCCAACGGGCTTTCCGTTGCCGTGCCGAAGATCATCGCGGGCGCGATCGATACGTATGCGAGCGGGAATTTCGTCCTCGCGCGGTTCGTTATCGAATTCTCCGTCGTCGCGGTCCTGATCTTCGTCTTCACCTACCTGCAGAACATCGTACAGGTGTTCGCTTCCGAGCGGGTGGCCCGCGACATGCGGGGCGATATCGTCGCCAAGCTGTCGGTCCAGCCGTACGCGTATATCGAGAAGGCCACGCCGGCAAGGCTCCTGACCAACCTCACCTCGGACGTCGACGCTGTCAAGTCGTTCGTGTCCGTCGCTATCGCGTCGATCATCTCGTCGGCCTTTCTTATCGTCGCGGTAGCCGTTCTTCTCGTACTTACCGACCGGAAGCTAGGGCTTGCCGTGCTTTCCGTGATGCCGTTCATCGCCGTGACCATCTATCTCGTCCTGAGCCGCGTACGGAAACTCTTCGTGGAGTCGCAGGAGGCTATCGATTGGCTCAACAAGGTCATAAGCGAGAGTATCCTCGGCGCGGCGCTCATTCGGTTGCTCGATTCCCGCGATCCCGAGAGGGGAAAATTCACCGCCGCCAACACCGAGGCGAAACGGATCAGCCTCCGGATACTCGGGCTGTTCGCGAGCCTTGTCCCGATCATCACGTTTTTTACCAATGTCGCGACGCTCATCATCGTGCTCCTCGGCGGGTGGTTCGTCATCCAAGGGGAAATGTCTTTGGGCAATTTCACCGCGTTCAACAGCTATCTGGCCATCCTTATTTTCCCGATCCTCATCATCGGGTTCATGAGCAATGTCATCGCGGCCGCTCAGGCCTCGTACGGGCGGATCTTGCAGGTCCTGAACGCGCCGGTCGAAAAGAAGACCGGCGGTCTCCGGGCGACGCTTCGCGGGGATATCGAGGTGAAAAACGTCTCGGTCGACTTCGAGGGGAGGGCGGCGCTGAAAGATATCTCGTTCTCCGTCGTCGCTGGAAGCAAGACCGCCATCATCGGTCCGACGGCCGCGGGCAAGACGCAGCTCCTCTACCTGTTGACCGGGCTTCTTACGCCGACTTCGGGCGAGATCCTCTATGATGGTCGCCCCCTCGATCGTTACGATAAGGAGAGCCTGCATAGCCAGGTCGGCTTCGTGTTCCAGGACAGCATCATGTTCAATCTGAGCCTGCGCGAGAACATCGGATTCTCCGGTATGGTCCGGGACGGGAATCTGGAAAAGGCGATCGCGACCGCAGAGCTTCGCGACTATGTCGAGAGTCTGCCACAACGGCTCGACACGGTCGTCTCGGAACGCGGGACGAGCCTGTCCGGCGGGCAGAAACAGCGCATCATGCTTGCCCGGGCGCTCGCGCTCGATCCGAAGGTGCTCCTCCTCGATGATTTCATCGCGCGCGTCGATGCGGATACCGAACGGAAGATCCTCGGCAATATCGCGCGCGACTATCCCGGACTCACGCTCATATCCGTCACGCAGAAGATCTCGTCCATCGAACGCTACGATCAGATCATCCTGCTTATGGAAGGGGAGCTTCTGGCGAAGGGGACGCACAAGGAACTTCTGGCGACGTCGCCCGAATACGTGCAGATCTACGAGTCGCAACGGAGCACGAGTCAATACGAATGAGCATGCCTATGGATTATTCCCTCACGAAAACCGACCTGGCGAAGGAGAAGGAGAAGAGCGTGTTGCTCACCGCATGGAAGCGCCTCGTTCCGCTTATGCGGGAGGAAGGACGTGCGGTGTCGTTCGCGATCGTCGCGATCCTGGTCAGTTCCGCTGTGACGCTTTCGGTGCCGATCATCATCGCGCGAGCCGTCGACGATTACATGGTCAACGGGGATTTTCACGGGGTCCTCGCGCTTTCCCTCGTGTTGCTTTCCGTGTTTCTCGTGGGACTCGTCTCGAATTACCTGCAGGTGAAGACGATGGGCGGGGTGGGACGCCGTCTGCTGTTCAACCTGCGCAACAAGATTTTCGACAAGCTTCAGGACCTCCCGGTCGCGTTCTTCAACCGCAACAAAGCGGGTGATATCGTCTCGCGCATCAACAACGATACCGACAAGCTCAACCAGTTCTTCGCGCAGGCGCTGATGCAGTTCGTGAGCAATACTATCCTCATCGTCGGGACGGGCGTCTTTCTCCTGGCGATCGATATCCGGCTCGGCGCGGTCGCGCTCGTTCCGGCGGTTCTCGCCCTTGTTGCCACACGATTGCTTTCGCCGTGGGTCAAGCGTACCAGTCTGGCGAGTCTCTGGACACTCGGCGCCATGAGCGGGGAGATCCAGGAGAGTATCAACAATTTCAAGGTGATCGTGGCGTTCAACCGGCTCGATTACTTCCGTGATAAGTTCCGGGAGGCGAACGAGAGGAATTATTCGGCATCCGTATCCGCCGGTGTCGCGAGCAATATCTTCAATCCGATCTACGTGCTGGCATCGTCTTTAGCACAGCTCGCCGTCTTAGCCTACGGGATCACGCGTATCGACTCGGGGCACTTCACTGTCGGACTGCTGATCGGTTTTTTGCTTTATGTCAACGGTTTCTATACCCCGCTCCGGCAGCTCGCGTCCGTATGGCCGTCTTTGCAGCTCGCGCTTGCGGGGCTCGACCGCATTTCCGAGGTACTGGCGCTCGAGTCCGATATCGCGGCGATGCCTGAGTGCGCGATTCCGCCGGAAGTCCCGTCGACTTCCGTCCTCGAATTCAGGGATGTCTCCTTCCGATACGAGGAAGGAAAGGATGTGCTTCGTGACGTCAGCTTCGCGCTCGAAGCGGGGAAGACGTACGCCCTTGTCGGTCCGACCGGCGGTGGCAAGACCACGACGGCATCGCTTATGGCCCGACTCTATGATCCGACCGAAGGTACGGTTTTCCTGGAAGGGAAGGATATCCGGTGTTACGAAGCGGCTGAGCGGGCGAAGAAGATCGGTTTCATCCTGCAAGAACCGTTTCTCTTCACCGGCACGGTGCGCGGGAATATCCTCTACGGGAACAAGGAGCACTCGGACTATACCGACGAGAAACTGGTCGGGGTCCTTGAGGAGGCGCATCTCACGAAACTCCTTTCGCGGTTTTCCGAAGGCCTCGAGACGAGGATTTCGGTTGGCGGGGATACGATCAGTCTGGGGCAGAAACAATTGATCGCGTTCATCCGGGCGGTGCTACGCGATCCGGACATTCTCATTCTCGACGAGGCGACGGCGAACATCGACACGGTCACCGAGCAACTGCTCGAGGAGATTATCGGTACGCTTCCGAAAAAGACGACGAAGGTCATCATCGCGCACCGGCTCAACACCATCGAGAACGCCGACGAGATATTCTTCGTGAACGGCGGGGCGGTCGCGCCGGCCGGCTCGATGGAGCATGCCGTCGACATGCTCCTGCATGGCAAGCGCGCGAGCTAGGCCTCCTTTGCCTTCGCCGGTTCCCTTTTTGGACAGAAACTGTCGAGTCATCGAGACTGAGGGTGGGCATGTATTTGTTCAGTTTGCAGAGACGTTCCAGCGGGATGTCTCTACCGGCCAGTGTTGGTAAATTACCAATGCTGAATATGAAAAATTCGAGCCTTCAGCAAGCCCGAATTTGATATCAATAATTTTAGTGTGTGGCGTTTGATCCTCCAACCACGCATTGATTCCTTCATCTAGACCTTCCCTATTATAGCCTTTTAATCTCTTTTAGGGTCAATTCCTCGCGGCTTGCCGCGGACAGGTCCCGCAAGGCGGGACTGGATTCCGGATCAACCAGCATGCGCCGATCTTAAGTCCGGACAAGTCGGGGGATACCTCGCGGCTTGTCGCGGGGTAGTTGATTTGGTCCGAATTTCTGATGCGTCGTATTGTTGTGAAAATCCCATGATATCCTTCCTTTGACCGTTGCTGGCCCGGAAAAAGTCTTCGATTATAGCATATTTCGGTTGTCGTGTCAACTCTTCCCAAACGGGAGGAATGCGTCTATACTGCCTATATTATATTTCCCATCATGAGACAGAAAGAGAAAATTCGCTGGCAGTTTGCCGGAGTGCTTGTACTTGCGCTCATTTCGGGCTTTATCGCGTATCCGAAGGTATTCTCGTATCTCCATATTCCGAACGCAGCGACCATCGAAAGCGCGCTCAAGGTGAATCTCGGGCTTGATCTGCAGGGTGGCATCCATCTCGAATACGCGGCGGATACCTCACAGGTACCGACCGGCAAGAAGGCCGAGGCACTTCAGGCCGCACTCTCGGTCGTCGAACGGCGCGTGAACGCGTTCGGGGTTGGTGAGTCGGTCATCCAGCTATCCAAGTCGGGGTCCGAGGATCGGATCATCGTCGAGCTTCCGGGAGTGAAGGACGTCGAGGAAGCCAAGAAGATGCTTAAGGAAACCCCGTTCCTCGAATTCCGCGAATCCAACGAAGCGGCGCTCACCGTGCAGATCGCGAAGCAGAACGACGTGTCGAAACAGCAGGCGACCGACGTGCTTGCGCGGGCGAAGGCGGGGGAGGATTTCGCCACGCTTGCCAAGACCTACAGCCATGATTCCGGATCGAAGGACCAAGGGGGCGATCTCGGCTTCGCGAAGAAGGGGTCGTTCGTTCCCGAGTTCGACGATGTCATTTTCAAGACGGATTTTGCTACCGGTACAGTCTATCCCGATCTCGTCGAGAGCCAGTATGGCTGGCACATAATCAAGAAGATCGAAACGCGTGGCGAGGGCGACACACTCGAAGTACACGTGGCGCATATCCTGTTTCCCAAGGAATCGATTGACATGGTTCCGGATTCGGTCAGATACAAGACGACGGGACTTTCCGGCAAGAACCTCAAGAATGCCTCTGTCGACTATCAGTCGCAGGGATTCGGTACGCCACAGGTGGCGCTTCAGTTCGATGCGGAGGGTTCCAAACTGTTCGCGGATATCACCAAGCGCAATGTCGGCAAACAAGTCGCCATCTTCCTTGATGGGACTATCGTGAGCGCCCCGACGGTCCAAAACGAGATTCCTGACGGTCGCGCGGTCATCACGGGAAATTTCACGTTGCAGGAAGTGAAAGATCTCGTCCAGCGGTTGAACGAGGGCGCGCTTCCGGTGCCGATCACGCTCGTCGGTCAGCAGTCGATCGACGCGTCGCTCGGGGACAGCGCGTTGCGACAGAGTCTCTTTGCCGGCTTCATCGGCCTCTTGGCCGTGTCGATCTTCATGGTTCTCTACTATCGGTTCCTCGGACTTGGCGCGGTGTTCGCGCTCCTCATCTACTCAGCGATGCTGCTGGCCATTTTTCGCCTGTCCGGATTCACGCCGTTCCCGATCACGCTCACCCTGTCCGGCATCGCGGGATTCATCCTGTCCATCGGTATCGCCGTCGATGCGAACGTGCTCATCTTCGAGCGGACGCGTGAGGAGCTTTCCTACGGCAAGACGGTTGCCAAGTCGCTCGAGGAGGGATTCAACCGCGCATGGCCGAGCATCCGCGACGGACACGTCTCGACCCTGATCACCACGGTCGTCCTGATGATTCTCGGCACCGGGTTCGTGAAGGGCTTCGCGGTCATTCTCGCGCTCGGCGTGCTCCTCTCGCTTTTCACCGCCGTCGTCTTGGTCCATACGTGGCTCCGGTTCGTGGTGGGAGACTGGGCGGAAAATCATAAGGCGCTCCTGGTCGCCCCGAAAGCCGTTCCTGAGGAGATGGAAGGGAAGGGGACTCATACGGAGTCGGGAATCGGGAATGAAGAGAAAGTCCCGGTCGCAAAAAAAAAGAAGCCGAAACATAAGAAAAGATAGCGTCTTTGCTTCCTGTCTCATGTTATCTGTTCGCTGTCATCTGACGTTATGATCCATATCATCCAGAAGCGGAAATATACCTATTGGATTTCGGGCGTGTTGGCCGTGCTTTCGATCGTGGCGATCGCCGTGTTCGGGTTGCGACTCGGACTTGATTTCAAGGGCGGGACGATGATCGAGGTCCGGTTCGCGAAGACGCCGGCCCCGCAGGTCTCGGAAATACAGGACGCGCTCGCGACACTCGATTTGCGGAGTCTCACCGTGCAGGCGACCGGCGACAACGGGGCGATCGTCAAGTTTCTCGCCTCCGACGACGCGGTGAACGCCCAGGTGCTCGACGGGCTGAAAACGGTCGATCCGGGGCTCGCGGTGGTCCAGTCGGACTTCATCGGCGCTTCCGTGTCCGGGGATATCCGGACGAGCGCTATCTGGGGGACGATCATCTCGGTCATTGCAATCGCGGCCTATATCGCTTTCGCGTTCCGCAAGGTCTCCCTGCCGATCGGGTCGTGGGAATACGGTTGGGGCGCGGTCATCGCGCTCGCGCACGACCTTCTCATCACGACCGGATTTTTCGCGGTCTTCGGGAAATTCCTGGGGGTCGAGGTCGGCGTGCCGTTCATCGCGGCGCTTCTGACGATCCTTGGCTATTCGGTGAACGATACCATCGTCGTGTACGACCGGATCCGTGAGAACCTGCTCCGGTCGCGTGCCAAGTCTGACTTCGAAGATATCGCGAACCGTTCGGTGAACGAGACGATGTCGCGCTCGATCAACACCTCGCTCACTGTGCTCATCGTGCTCGCCGCGGTCGCGGCCTTCGGTGGTGAGGGCATCCGCTGGTTCGCGATCGCGCTCCTGCTCGGCGTCACCTTCGGGACCTATTCCTCGATATTCGTCGCCTCCGCGCTCCTCGTGACGCGGTATAAGATGAGACAATAGGTACAAGTCGAAAGTAAAAAGCCGATCGTGACAGTTAACGGGTTAACGCGTTAACGAATTGGGAGCGGGGAATGTCCATAAAGACGGAAAGTCCGCGCATCCCCCCTTCATTCTTCCTGATTTCCTATTTATTATCCCGTTTCAATTATGCTGAACATCTTCCAGGGTAAGAAAAAAAAGAAGGACGATGGAAAGAGTTTCGAGGAGCAACTCGCGGCGTTTCCGGGTGCGCCGAAGCTCGAGGACATGAATGTGGCCGAGCGTTTCGCGATGAAGCGTTTTCTCAAGATGAGTCCGGAAGAGCAGAAGAAGACGATTGAGAAGACCATGACACCCAAGAACATCGAGAAGAACAAGGCGCAGATTATCGCCTCGATCGAGGAAATGCGGAAGAATAAGATGATCTCCGACGACCAGTACCGTCTCATGAAGCGAAAGTACGGCATCAAGTAGGCGCAGGGTCGAAAGTGAAAAATAAACGAAAAGTCGGAACGATTCCCATTATGAGCGAACGCGAAACGAAAATCGAAGAACTGCTGACACGCGGCGTGGCCGAGGTGATCGATCGGGATCACCTGAAGAAACGGCTGTTGGCCGGAGAGAAACTTCGGGTAAAGCTCGGTATCGATCCGACAAGCCCGAATATCCACCTGGGCCGGTCCGTCGCGCTTCTCAAGCTGCGAGATTTTCAGGATCTCGGATGTCAGATCGTGCTGATCGTCGGAAACTTCACGGGTCTTATCGGTGACACGAGCGACAAGGAGGCGGAGCGGCCGATGCTCGATGCCGCGACGGTGGAATTCAACATGGGTTCGTATTTCGACCAGGCGTCCAAGGTGCTCGACATCGAATCCGTCGAACGCCACTTCAACGCCGAGTGGCTCCGGGACCTCGGATTTCTCGAGATCGGAGAACAGGCGGACGCCTTCTCGGTGCACGAGTTCATCTCGCGCGAGAATATCAAAAGGCGGCTCGACGCCGGCAAGCGGGTGTCGCTCCGGGAGGTGCTCTATCCTCTGATGCAGGGGTACGACAGCGTGCAGGTGAGGGCCGACGTCGAGATCGGCGGTACGGACCAGCGGTTCAATATCCTGGCGGGTCGGACGCTTCAGTCGAAATACGGTCAGGAACCGCAGGACATCGTGACCGTGAATCTTATCTTCGGCATCGACGGGCGCAAGATGAGTTCGAGCTGGGGGAATACGATCGATCTTTCCGACGAGTCGAACGACATGTTCGGCAAGGTGATGAGCATTCCCGACGAGCTGATCGAAACCTATCTCGTCCATGCGACGCGGATCCCGATGACGGAAGTCGCGGAGCTTGAAGTCGGCATGCGAGACGGGAGCCTGAACCCGCGCGATGCGAAGATGCGGCTTGCCTCGGAAATCGTCCGTATGTACCATTCCGGGGAAGCCGCCCGGGCGGCGGAAGACTACTTCGTCACGGCGTTTTCCAAACGGGAGGTGCCGCAGGATATCCCGGAAATATCGGTCGACGGGGAATCGGAAGGTATCATCGATTATATCGTGCGGTCTGGAAACGCGACCAGCAAAACGGACGCGAGGCGCAAGATCGAACAGGGCGGGGTCTCGATCGGCGAAGAAAGGGTGACTGATTGGGCGCTCGTGTTGGTTAAGACGCTGCACGACGGCAAGGTCCTGAAAGTCGGAAGTCGCGGATTCGCGCGGATCGTTTTCTAGTCATTCGAAACATAAGCGAAAGGTGGGCCGCTTCCCTTGATTGGGGGCGGCTTTTCGCGTATCCTGGAAACACCGTGTCATTTTACCAATCGGAAATAAACGAAGGAGGCATCATGCCGAAAGTCGAGATCAGGATAGAGCGACGGAACGGTCGCGGGGCACTGGACGTCCATATCATCGGGTACGACGAGTTGACCGGAGCCCACTTCTATTCCCAGCCGGCGGAGGACGTATCGGACATTTCGGACGGCTGCGACCGGCGTCCGTCGCAGAGGCGTACGATCGGAAAAGACAAGATCCGCTGCATCATGTGCGCGCTCCTGTCACATGTGCCGGAGAATCTCGCCAGTGATGACGATCGGCTGAAGGTCGAGGTGAAGGCGGTCCAAAGCGGCGATGCCGGCATCGAACGGACCGGGGTTATCTTTCACGATGAGACGGGGAGTCTCAGGGTTGCAATCAGGATCGTCGGGACCGATCATGTATACGAGGCCATGGCGATCGGCTACGGGGACGTGAAATGTTTTCTCTGCACGGTGTTTGCCACCGGACAGATCCCCGGACTTTCGGGCGGTTTCGGGTCGTGTGCCGATCTGTGCCGGCCAGGTTGTCACGGTCTCCCGTACCTGCAAAAGAAAAAGGCGCCCTCATAATGAGCGGCGTCTTTCTGTTGCCATCGGCTTTCGGCTCGACGATTTGCCGTAATATCGAGCCGAAAAGTATGACGGTGAAAAATATGGAACGCATGTTTGTCTGCCATCCGACTTGCGTTGTCCGACTAAGATCCTACATTTCAGAAATATTACCATATTATATAATATGGTAATATTGGTACGAGAGAGGATCTGAAGGAAATATATGATGTTACAAACCAAATGGCCAAAGTGAAACCATCATCGATGCCGAAACGAGACCGTGAAAAGGCGGTGTCCGGATTTCTTGATCTGGTTACGAATCTGAAGACGAAAACGGAAACGGTGGACTTCCTACTTGGCATTCTCACTCCGAGCGAGGCGCTTATGCTTGCAAGGCGTTTGCAGATCGCGGTGAGGTTGCTTCAGGAAGGGACGACAATCCAGGAAATCCGTCAGGAGCTTGGTGTTGGGATTCGGACGATATACGGAGTGGATCGATGGCTGCATTCCGGAAACGATGATCGGGATGCCTGGTTGGTCGATTTGATCCGGAGTCAGGCGAAGACGCCTCGTCATGCCCGGAAAGGTATCGGTTCTCGGAAAGGGTATTCCATGTCGCTGCTCGACCGGTATCCGCAGCATCGAATACTCACCGATCTGATATCCGAAATCCTCCGATGAACCGAGTGTGACTGATATTACCATATTATATAATATGGTAATATCTGGGAGAGGTATGGAAGGGCGTTTGGATCGGATAATGGAATAATATGACAAAGCGACAAATCGTATTCATACACGGAGGTGACGTGTTTGCCGACCGGGAATCGTTCCTCGCAGACCTGAAAATGGCGACGCCGCGCGAGCCGCTGTGGTCGCCGGACGTCTTGCCGCGATGGCGGGAGACGCTTGCGCGCCGGTATTCCGAGTCGTGTGAGATCCTGATGCCCTCGATGCCGAACCGGCAGAGCGCTCAGTACAACGAATGGTCGCTCTGGTTCGAACGCCATATCCCGTTTCTTCGCGACGGGGTCATTCTCGTCGGGCACAGCCTCGGCGGCATCTTCCTCGCGAAGTACCTTTCCGAACACACGTTTCCCGTCCAAATCGGCGCGCTCGTACTCGTGGCGGCGCCCTTCGACGACGAATCAAGCGAATTCCTCGGTGATTTCATCCTTTCCGGACACCTCGGGAAAGTTTCCGAACAGGCAGGGACGATCCTCCTTTTCCACTTCCAGGACGACCCGGTCGTCCCGTTCGCCGAGTGTGCCAAATATGCCCGGGCCTTCCCCAGGGCCGAGTCGGTCATCCTCGACGGTCGCGGTCATTTCCTCGATTCCGATTTCCCCGAACTGTCGGAACGTATCCGGAGCATTATCGGCCAATAGCGCTGTTATTATCGGCGAAACCGGTCTGTGTATTGACATTTAGGGATTCCTGATCTTTTGAATAGGGGATGTGGGGGAGTATAATGAAACGGTTTAATCATGGACACTTCGTCTATGTTTCAGGGATGTCGGTTCCCGTCAGGGAAAGTATTCGATATTCTTATTTTCAGGGAGCCATCGAGACAAGATGGCGGTGTCGACGTGCGGATGTCTGGTGAATCCGGTCGGTATGCAAATGGAACCCAATTTAGCGGCCGTCATGTATACGGGACTTTTCGAGTCCTGTTTTTCATATATTTAAATCAAAGTATCATAACGATATGATGATATCAGTGAAACGGATGCGTTATCGGTTCGCACGAAGTGTCCTTTTCGGATCCGCTGGGATCTTTTCTCTCGTCTTGTTTCGGTTTCCGTCGGATGGTCAGTCGTATATACCGGTTGCGAATGCCTTACCGACCGAAAGTGCCTATACCGAGACGGATGATAATGCGTTCTATATCACTCAGAATACCGTCTGGAAGAAGACCGACGTGCTCGTGTTCGACAAGCCGGTCTATGTCTACAATTACACGTCCGATACCGCTCCCGTCCTTACGATCGAGCCGGGAGCGGACGTCCGACTCAACGGCGGAAGCCTCGCCGTCTATTTCGGTACCATCGTCGCGCAGGGGACCGAAGCCGAGCCGATATCGTTCTCCTCGGATTCGACTGATATCCCGTTTACGATCGATTTCGAAGGAAGCCCTGAAAACGGAGATTCAATATTGAGTCATGTAACGATAAAAGGTGGCGGTACCTTTTCCGATCCGGAGAATTGCAATGTTCAGGTACGAAGGGACAGAATTCCGTTCATCGAGACGGCACATGCCGGCAACTGTCCGAGAGGCAATCCGGCGGTCTACTTCGCGGGTGGGAAAGTGTTGATAGAGTACGCGGATTTCGTCGACAATCAGTATGCCGACATTCAGGTGTTCAGGGATATCGACACCCCGTTCGGGAACGGCAGCTTGCTTCGTGTCGAGCATTCGAGTTTGGCCGATAACCGTCAGCGTATAATGGTCGGGAAATCCTGGACACGAAATCTGGTACAATGAGATGGATTCCGAGGACCACAAACATATGACCAAACAACCAAAGAATTTCACGCCACAGGAAAAATCCCAGATAGCGATTGCCGC
>Ga0209697_10005805_pt1 | contig 15197 bp, 13 predicted proteins | sample AliMusrvi5mmetaG_FD_184115 | JGI IMG/M metagenome (GOLD analysis project Ga0209697, IMG submission 184115) | Freshwater lake bacterial and archeal communities from Alinen Mustajarvi, Finland, to study Microbial Dark Matter (Phase II) - Alinen... | ecosystem: Environmental > Aquatic > Freshwater...
AACGCCAATATCTTCCGTCAGTGCATCGGTAATATTGCGTTGACGCGCTTGCTCTAAGGTTTCGTTGTGATCAAACATACCGAATTAGGCTGCGCCAATATTTTTGACAAAACCATGCTGGGCTTTGGCAAGTAAATCAGGATGATTTTGCGTAAAGGCGAGCATGCGCTCAATACAAGCTAGGGCCTCAGAGCGGGTGGGCTCTGGAACCAGAATCTCACCAGAATGATTCTCTAAGCAATCCAGAATTCCCTGAAGACCATTCATGGCCATCCAAGGGCAGTGAGCACAGCTTTTGCAGGTTGCGCTGTTGCCGGCAGTGGGTGCTTCAATCAGTTTCTTATGGGGCGCCAGTTGACGCATGCGATGCAAGATGCCGTTATCAGTGGCCACAATGTATTCAGCAGCGCTACCTTCGACGACGGCTTTAATCATGGCTGAAGTTGAACCCACGACATCCGCTAAATCAACAACAGCCTGGGGTGATTCAGGATGAACGAGAACCATGGCATTCGGATGTTTGGCTTTTAAGGTCGCCAGCTCCTCAGCCCGGAATTCATCGTGGACAATACAGGCACCATTCCAAAGCAACATGTCAGCCCCAGTTTGTTCCTGAATATATCTACCCAAGTGGCGATCGGGCGCCCACAGTATTTTTTTACCTTCAAGTTTGAGTTGATGCACGATCGCTAAAGCGCAGGAACTGGTGACCATCCAATCGGCTTGGGCTTTAACCGCAGCGCTGGTATTGGCATAAACAACCACTACACGATCGGGATGTTTTGCTCTAAAGGCAGCAAACTCATCAGCAGGGCAACCTAAATCGAGAGAGCAGGTGGCATCTAAGTCAGGCATGAAGATACGTTTCTCAGGACTGAGGATCTTCGCAGTCTCACCCATAAAACGCACGCCAGCTACGATCAAATTCTTGGCAGAATGGTTCTTGCCAAAGCGAGCCATCTCAAGCGAATCCGCTACATAGCCACCAGTGGCCATCGCCAGATCTTGAATATCGCCATCAACGTAATAGTGAGCGACCAGTGCAGCATCTTTTTCCACCAATAGTTGCTTAATTCTCTCAATCACAGCTGCTTTGGGCGCGCCATCTAGATGGGGAGGCGTTTTAGCCCAAGCCTGAGCAATACAGGTGGCACCAGAAGCATCCTGCTGGGGGTAATCAAAGGAAATTGGGGCGTCAATCACATTGGGCATAAGTAATCTTAACCCGCCAGAGGGTCCCCTGCATTAATTAGCTATAAATGACAGATTTTCCTTGAGAGCTTATTTTGAACAACTGTATTAATGATATTTAGTAGTATCTAGAGTATGGAATTAGCTAATCAGATTTTCTTTGTTATTTTTTCTCTAATCGCTTTTGCACTTTTGCTGAGTACTATCCCGCAATTTCAAGTGAATCGAGAAAATCTTCCTAGTGTCTATTGGCCACTGAGTATAGGTTTTTATTCGCTTTGTTGTTTCAGCTTCGGTATCGCCCTTTGGGTAAATAAATTCTTTTTAACGGTTGCTAATACCTCACTCATTATTTCTGCAATCGCTCTATTATTGTTTTATCGCAATTTAAACGGAAGACCATTCAATAAGATACAAACAATTTTGGTATTTACAGTGCCGATCATTGTGGGATTTTTTTACGATGGACTACGAGTCGCTCCAAATACTTTCCAGCAACGCGTCGCTCTGATCACTGGCTTTCAAGAGTTCTTCTTGGCCTGGCAAGCATGGGAGCTAAAGAAATATTCACAAAAAGATACCTCCAGAATAATCCCATGGCTCTTGGCTTTAACCCTTTTTACTCTATTGGGTAACATGCTGCGAACGTTTCGTATTCTCACTGGGGATGGTCCAACAAACATCTTTTTATACGTTGAGGATGGCTGGGCTCTGGCACTACGCTGGTTTGTATATGCCAGTAATATTTTGGCATTCATGGCTATTGGCGTATTTAAAGTAGAGGCTCAGTTGATCCAAGAGCATCAGATTTCTAATGCTCTTGAGAGGGTGCAGGCTGATAACCAAAAAATTACTGAACTCTTAAAAGAAAAAGAGCGCTTGATTTATGGTTTGATGAAGGCTAATAAGACTGCAGCTGCTGGGGCCCTATCAGCTTCTATTGCACATGAGTTAAATCAACCACTCGGTGCATCGAATCTCAATATTCAGTATCTGAAGATGAAGCTGGAAAAAGGCGCGCTCAATCCCGAGTTAGGTAAAGAAATTCTAGATTCTTTGGAGCAAGATAATCAGAGAGCAGCAACTATCGTTAAATCCCTAAGGTCTATCTTCACCGAAGTGGAGGTGCGCCCTCAAAGACTCCAGGTCGGCGAGCTGATCTCTCGAGTACTCGATATTGTGAAGCCAGAACTTAAAGCAAAGAACATTCAGATTCAGCTGCGAGTCGATGAAAGATTGGTTATTGAGGCTAACTCCGCTGAAGTAGAGCAAGTTCTACTTAATCTCATTAATAATGCGATTCAGGCCCTAGCCAACTCGGGGCGCTTAGCGCGCAGAATCTCGATTGAGGCTCTTCAAGTGGGTGATGTGACCCAGTTGAGTGTGGCTGATAACGGTGACGGGGTAGACCCTGAATACCGACCTCACTTATTCGAACTTCTAAGCACTACTAAGCAGACGGGTATGGGCTTAGGCCTGTGGCTATGTAAACATATCATCACCCGCTATGGGGGCAAGATTCTTTATGAGGATGTCCTGGGCGGTGGAGCGCGGTTTACTGTGGAATTCCCCCCCCGGCCTAACTATTAGCTCCAAGGGGAATTGACTAGTTTTATGAGGACGCCGATTATGGGTCTCTATTACTGGATCCATATGAACCTAGCTGAAATTCAATCCTTTAGGCAAATCGGTAAGCGCTTGCGCCATGCTAGAGAGGCGCGCGGTCTTTCTTTGCCCTCAATTGCGAGTACTTCTGGGTTAAAAATTCAGGAGTTGGTTCGCATTGAAAACGGAGAGCTCTTGGGCTTCAAGCAGGCGCCAGAAAATACCTTGAGTAACGCAGAGGTTTATGCCAAAGTACTTGATCTCGAATTGACTGCTATTAGCTCTCAGTCACCATCAGAATTGAGTGATCCAAATGAAACTTTTATTCCAGTCTTTCTCAGGAAAAAGTCAGTAGTTCAGTTCTGATCTAAATCAGCCTCTAGGTATTTTTTCACCAAGTCTTGCATTGAAGTAACCTGCATTTTTTCAATCACTCTGGCTTTGTGAACCTTGATAGTCGCCTTAGAAATTCCTAGTTGTTCCGCAATTTCTTTATTTAAAAAGCCCTTGACTAGTAGAGCGGAGACTTCTTTCTCTCTTGGGGTGAGTAAGTCATAGTTCTTCTTGGTTTCAATCTCTTTTGCAATGCTCTTGAATTGCTGCTTATCAAACTTCAATGCTTCGTTAATGGCTTGGAGCAATTCCTCTAAATTAAAAGGCTTGAACAAGAAATCTACCGCGCCGTTCTTCAGGGATTGCACAATTTGATGGGGATGACTCTGACCACTAATAAAAACGATCGGCGTTTTACGTCCCAAGCTGACTAATTGCTTTTGTAGATCAAGACCTGTGATGTCTGGCATTTGCATATCAAGCAGAATGACTGCAGGAGAAATCGGTAAAGATTTTTCTAAGAAGTCGGATGCGCTGGCGTACTCTTGAACCTGATAGCCAACTTCATCTAGCATTCTTCCCAGGGAAGTGCGCATCGACTCATCATCGTCAATGAGGTAGACGTGTCCAATGTCAGACATAAGAGTGCAAAAGTAATAAATTCATTAAGGCGAATGTAATAAATTCATCCTAAGAAGGATATTAGCTTAAGGGCTAACATCAATCTCGCAAGTAGGTTAAATGCTAAAATTAGCATTAATTTCAGTAGCTTAGAACATATCCACACCGACTTTTATATGAATAACTCCTTACCTAATGCCCTGCAATTAAAAAGAGTAGGGTGAACATGCATCATGGGGTGAAGTGCCCCAAGTGTTAGATGTAGCAATATCGGGTTCAAACACCGAAACTGATACACCCGAGTCTAATAAGCCTTTAATGCACTAGAAGGGTAGCTTGGCATCAGGCTTAGCAGCTAAGAGCACAGCCTTAAACTCCCCCTGAATACGGGCAATCGCTTCCTCAGTATCTGCTTCAAAACGCATCACGACAACTGGGGTGGTATTTGATGGCCGAGCCAAGCCAAAACCATCAGCGTATTCGACTCTGACACCATCAATCGTATTGATTGATTCTGAAGTAGGGAACTTAGCATTAGCTTTAATCACCTCGAGTAATTCAAATGGCTCACCTTCGGCGCAGGCCAGTTGCAACTCAGGGGTGCAAATGGCATTTGGCAGATTGTTTAAAGTTTGATTCGGATCTTTTTCTTTAGACAGAATCTCCAAAAGACGTGCACCCGTATAAAGACCATCATCAAAGCCAAACCAACGATCCTTGAAGAAGATATGACCACTCATCTCACCGGCGAGTGGGGCACCGGTTTCTTTGAGCTTGGCTTTCACTAGGGAGTGACCCGTTTTCCACATCAATGGCTCGCCACCATGTTGCTTAACCCAGGTAGCTAGGTTGCGGGTGCACTTCACGTCGTAAATAATCTGCCCACCAGGATTTCGAGAGAGAACATCCTTGGCAAATAACATCATTTGACGGTCAGGGAAAATCACTTGACCATCTTTAGTCACTACGCCCAAACGATCTGCATCGCCATCAAAGGCTAAGCCGAGCTCATTGTCAGTAGTCTGTAATTTTTTAATCAGATCTTGTAGGTTCTCGATATGGGCTGGATCCGGGTGATGATTTGGAAAGTGACCATCAACCTCGCAAAAGAGCTCTTGCACTTCACAGCCCAAAGCGCGGAATAATTGACCAGCAAATGCGCCACCAACACCATTGCCGCAATCAACTGCAATCTTCATTGGACGAGCCAGTTTCACATCACCAACAATATGCTTGAGGTACATCGGGAAGATGTCAAAGGTAGAGCGAGCGCCTTGACCTGTTACAAACTCCTTGTTCTCAATGCGCTTGCGTAGTTTCTGAATCTGCTCGCCATAAATCGCAGCGCCACCGAGCACCATCTTGAAGCCGTTGTAATTGGGCGGGTTGTGACTGCCAGTAATCATTACACCAGACTTAGGTTTCTTGCCATTGAGCGTCTGGTTGGCAGCAAAGTAGACCATCGGAGTAGCTACCATTCCAAGGTCGATCACATTCATACCAGTCGAGAGTAGACCTTCTGTTAAGGCGGCAATTAAGCTAGGGCCAGATAGGCGACCATCACGACCAATCACGACCTCAGTCTCACCGAGTTCACGCATCTCAGTACCAAGTGCTTGGCCAATCAGTTTGGCAATCGATGGATCTAGAGTCTCATCGATGATGCCGCGAATATCATAAGCCTTGAAGATAGATGGGGAGAGTTGCACTTGAATTCCTAGTTGTATTAGTGAGAGATCTCAATGATCGAATTTAGTCCTTCGCAAGCCTCTTGAAAAAGGGCTGGCGGCAAGGTCTTCCAAGGGTGAGGTCTTGCAGATCGTTGACGCCAATCAAAGGATTTAGGTTGGTGAGTCAAAATATATACGGGCTCGCCGCGGCCAACAGAATACTTAATGGCAAACGGATTAGTTTCATTGGATTTCGCATGCGTCATTGGAAGGCCAATAAGAATGCCAGTTTTTTCATTAAATGCTTTTGGTGAAATCACAAGCATCGGGTGCTCATTCTTCATTTCCTTACCTGATTGTGGATTAAAGTTAATCCATATCATGTCTCTACGTTCAGGCACCCAAGCTTTCAATTTTTCCACCATTAAATAATTTCTTTCCCAATGGGTTTTGATGGCATCACTTCGCCGCCATGTTGCTCAGGGTCAAATGCCTTGAGTTTTTGACTAAGGCTGAGTTTAGGTTTGCCGACAATACGAAGGAGTACTCCGTTCTTGACCACCTCTACAGAAATGGGGACGCCTTGGGACAAATGGGCTGCTTTAGCTACTGGAGAAGTAATCCTAACGCCTAAGCCGTTACCCCACTCCTGTACTGTTTGCTCAACTTTGAGAGCTGGAGCCATATTTACCCCCTTAAATAATGTTTATACAAGTTTAAACAACGGCAGACATCATGTCAATCTGATCGGGTAGATGCCCTGTCAAGACTTAAGAATTTAACAAGCGAATACGGGCTGCAGTGACGTCATCAATACTGTCACCCGCTTCAATGGCGTCTGAACGACTGGCCAATGCCTGCTCAATTGGTTTGGCCAGGACCTTCCCAAACTCAACACCAGGCTGGTCAAAACTGTTGATATTCCAAAGGGCGCCTAGAGTGACGGTGCGATTTTCATAGAGAGCTAGTAGTGCGCCAAGATAGAAGGCATTGAGCTCAGGTAGTAATAGGAGATTGCTCGGACGCTTGCCTGGATAGACATTGTTTGGATTTTTGGCTTCCTTGCCGTGCGCTAAGGCTTGCGCTTGTGCTAAACAATTAGAGAGCAGGATGCGGTGATGGGCCACCGCCTCAGGGCGATCGCTCATGGGTTTACGAACCGCAATGAAGTCAATTGGAATGATCTCTGTTCCCTGGTGGAAGAGTTGGAAGTAGGAGTGCTGAGCATTGCTGCCTGAGCTACCAAATACCACCGGTGATGAAAACTTGACCGCTTTACCGTCACGCCCAACACTCTTGCCATTACTTTCCATATCAAGTTGTTGTAACCATCTTGGAAACCAATCCAAAGCATCAGCGTAAGGAATTGCAGCAAAGGCTTTGATGTCATGTTTCTCTTGCTGATGTAACAGTGCGAGCGCCATGATCACAGGGAGATTTTCTTCTAGCGGCGTATTCTTAAAATGTAAATCCATTGCATGTGCGCCAGCTAAGAAATCTTGGAAAGTCTTAAAGCCATACTGCAGAGCAATTGGGAGGCCGACCGCCGACCAAACGGAATAGCGACCGCCCACCCAATCCCAAAATGGATAGATATTGTCTTCTTCAACCCCGAAAGCCTCAGCGGCAGCAACGTTGGCTGTGACTGCAAACAAGGAGTGTGCAATTTGTCCGCTAGTGCAATTGTTATCTTTGAGCCAAGCAACAACTGCTTTGGCATTCATGGTGGTCTCTAAAGTCGTGAAGGACTTTGAAACAATAATGACTCGAGTGCTGTTGGGTTGAGCTCGTTGCAAAATGCGAGCCAGCTCCGCAGTATCAATATTGGACAAGAAATGCATACGCATGCCGCGGCTCTGAAGTCCTGGCACGTGAGAGAGAGCCTCAATGGCCAAGCGAGGTCCGAAGTCTGAGCCCCCAATACCAATATGAATCACATCGGTAACACCAGCCCATTGATTACAGAGGCTATCAATACGGCGCCAGACATCGCTGACTGCGGGCATGACATCTTGGCCATCCAATAGAACGGGGGATTTGGATAAATTACGCAGGGCAGAGTGCAAGGCGGCGCGACCCTCGCTGGCATTGACATGCTTGCCGGCAAAGAGATCGGCGATCAATTGCTCTAAGCCAGCTTTGCGAGATTGTGCAAAAAGACCTATCCATGCTTGATCATCAATACCCTGATAGGCAGTATCTAAAATGACATCAACTGCAGTATGGATGGTATTTGAGGCGTCTTTAAGGGGCATAAATCGATTTTATCAATACGGGGTGACCAAAGCCCTAAATGTCTGAAAATACGCCGATTTAGGCAGGATTGGGTAAAAGTTCTTTATAATTCGCCACTTCACTGCGAAGGAAGAGTGGCAGAGCGGTTGAATGCACCAGTCTTGAAAACTGGCGAGGATGAAAGTCCTCCGTGAGTTCGAATCTCACCTCTTCCGCCATATACGACAGCAGAGCCCCTAACCATGGGGCTCTTTGTTTTTGGCGCTCTTCTACCCACCACTCTACCCACCACCAAAACATTGTCTGAGCTCATTGCCTGGCATGGATCAGAGAAGGTCATCTTGAATAGAAATCTTGCTTAAAGGCCCAGCCTTGCGGGTTTTTTAAGCAATTCAGAATCAATTCTTTGTCTGGGCAAATTAAAGCTAATCTGAGGGAGGCTGGGGCTAAGTTAAACTAAAAAATATCATTATTAGCGCTAGTAATAGCATTTTGATAATTTAGTTATCTGGAGCTTTAAGCCCAAAATCAAGGGAAGTAGATGTCAGAAGAACAGCGTCGTCAATTACAGCAACAGTTATGGAATATTGCCAATACATTACGAGGCAAGATGTCTGCAGACGACTTCCGGGATTACATCCTTGGATTCATCTTCTACAAGTACCTATCGGAAAAAATTGCTAACTTTGCCAATGATCAATTGGAGGGTGAAGAGCTAACATTTGAAAGTCTTGATGAAAAGTCTGCTGAAGGTAAAAAATACCTAGAAGCGATCGAAGAGGCCTGTAAGGAAGAGCTTGGCTATTTCCTTGCACCGAGTGAGATGTTTGATCATTTGGCTAAAAAAGGAAACGGTGAGCTAGGCTCCAACACCTTCATTCTCGGTGACTTAACCAAGGTCCTCAAAAATATTGAGCAAAGTACTTTGGGAACCGAGAGTGCTGAAGAGTTTGAGCACCTATTTGACGATATAGACCTTACCTCAGCCAAGCTAGGCAAGTCAGAGGACGAGAAAAACGAACTCATTGCTAAAGTATTAGTTCATCTGAACAAAATCAACTTCCAGCTCCGTGATGCCACAGCAGATGTATTAGGAGATGCTTATGAGTATCTGATTGGTGAGTTTGCCAGTGGCGCGGGTAAAAAAGCAGGTGAGTTCTATACCCCACAACCAGTCTCACAACTACTGGCCGAATTAGTAACCCTCAATAACCCAAAGCTGAGAAACGTATACGATCCAACATGCGGATCTGGTTCACTGCTGCTGCGCGTAAAGCGACAAGCAGAGTTCGTTGGTCATATCTATGGCCAAGAAAGAAATCCAACAACGTACAACTTGGCGCGCATGAACATGATTTTGCATGACGTGCACTTTAGTAAGTTTGATATCAAGAATGAGGACACGCTAGAAAAGCCTCAGCATCTAGAAATGAAGTTTGATGCGATTGTGGCTAATCCACCATTTTCAACGCAATGGTCTGCCAATCCTATGTTTATGAGTGACGATCGCTTTAGCTCATACGGCAAGCTGGCGCCAAGCAGCAAAGCTGATCTAGCCTTCGTGCAGCACATGGTTTACCACTTATCAGAAGAAGGCGCTATGGCCGTCGTTCTGCCTCATGGCGTGCTATTTCGAGGTGGGACTGAGGGGCATATTCGTCAATACCTCATTGAAAAGATGAATTGCTTAGATGCTGTTATTGGTTTGCCATCAAATATTTTCTTCGGCACCGGTATTCCAACATGCATTATGGTGATGCGTAAGTGCCGTAAGAAGAATGACAACATCCTTTTTATTGATGCTAGTAAGCACTTTGAGAAAGTTAAAACAACCAATGTAATGCGCCCCGAGCACATCACCAAGATTGTTCAAACATACAAAGCACGCAAAGCTGAAGATAAATACAGCGCTATAGCCACTATCGAGCAAATCAAGGATAACGACTGGAACCTTAATATCCCAAGGTATGTGGATAGTTTTGAGGTCGAAGATGCGATTGATTTAAATGCTTTGTCTGAGCAACTTAAAGGGCTCGATATAGAGTCATTTAGCATTGATAAAGAGATAGCCATCTTTTGCAAAGAACTTAATATTGAGCCACCGTTTGGTGATGGTGTTAAGTAATGAATGTACCAAAACTTAGATTTAAGGAATATTCCAGGGACTCGACAAGCGCTTGGGTCAAGGCTCCCCTTAAAGAATTTATTGATGACCATAAAGGTGGCGCATCACTTCGTCCATCTGACTTCTTACCGTCTGGAAAGTTCGAGGTTATACCTAAGAAAGCGATTTCCAGTGGTGGGAAGCTTAACTTGGACAAATTAAACCCCACGTACTGTACAGAAACCTTTTTTTCAAATAACCAAAGTTCTGTCATCGATAGAAAATATCTAGTAACAACGTTGCGTGACCTTGTGCCTTCCGGGCCTAGCATTGGCTACATAGTCAAAATCGAAGATGATAGAAAGTACTTACTAGCCCAAGGCGTCTACGGAATAAAAATCAAAGATGAACTTGATGAAGAGTTTCTCATTCAATTTTCCAATACCATTAAATATCGAGAATTGATGCAAACCATGATGGTCGGAAGTACTCAAGTTCATATTCGAAACGGAGATTTTTTCAAACTCCTGTTGGGTGTCCCGTCTATAGAAGAACAACAAAAAATTTCATCATTCTTATTAAGGGTCGATCAAAAAATCTCTCTTCTAACTAAAAATTATGAACTCCTTGCCCAATACAAAAAAGGAGTCATGCAGAAAATATTTAATCAGGAAATTCGATTTAAAGATAGGGCCGGAAAAGATTTTCCAGCTTGGGAGTATGTGCCGTTAGAGAAAGTGCTTGATTATGAACAGCCGGGCCGCTATCTTGTTTCATCCACTAAATATTCTGATGACTTTGATACTCCCGTTCTAACAGCAGGTAAGACTTTTTTATTGGGCTACACGGACGAAATTAACGGTATTTTTACAGATTTACCAGTCATCATATTTGATGACTTCACCACGGCATTTAAATTTGTTGATTTTCCATTTAAGGCTAAGTCATCCGCAATGAAGATGCTGAAAAATATCAATTCAGATAACTATCTCAGATATATCTATGAAGCAATGTGTCGAATTGATTTTCAAGGTGGTGACGAGCATAAGCGTTATTGGATATCACAGTATTCAAAAATCACGATACCGTTACCCCATCATGATGAGCAAATAAAAATATTAGAGTTTTCGGCTGGGATTGATAAAAAAATTGAAATCATTAAGTCTAAACTTGAGCTAACCAAGCAATATAAGCAGGGCCTTTTACAGCAGATGTTTATTTAATATGGCCATTCAATCTGAAGCCGCGCTAGAAGAAGCGCTCATCAAGCAACTCCAGTCAATGGAGTACTCCCGCGTGGAGATTTTGGATGAATCTGCAATGCTGGCCAACCTTAAGCGCCAGCTTGAGCTCCATAACGAAAACACCCACCATATTCCCAACCTTCGCTTTAGCGATAGGGAATTTGAGCAGATCCTCAATAAGCTAAACACCGGTAACGTCTTTGACCGCGCAGAAATCCTTAGAGATAAATTTGCACTAAAACGTGATAACGGCGATGTTATCTGGATTACCTTCTTAAACCATGTTGACTGGTGCCAGAATGAGTTCCAGGTCACTAACCAAATATCAACAGAAGGCAAGCGTAAGAATCGCTATGACGTCACGATCCTGATCAATGGTTTGCCGTTAGTTCAGATTGAGCTGAAGCGCCGTGGAATGGATCTAAAGGTCGCTTTTGACCAGATCATTCGCTATAAGCATGAATCCTATGATGCAGGCTACGGATTGTTTCAGTATGTCCAGCTCTTTGTCATTAGCAATGGAGTCAATACCAAGTATTTCTCTAACAATAAAAGTATTAAAGAGTTCACCTTCAAGCAGACCTTCTTCTGGTCTACCAAAGAAAATAAGCGCATCTCAGATCTGCACGACTTTAGTGCTGAATTCTTAAAGCCTTGCCATATAGCGAAGATGATCTCTCGCTATATGGTTCTGACTGTAGACAAGCTACTTTTAGTAATGCGCCCTTACCAGTACTACGCAGTAGAGGCCCTAATTGAAAAGGTAAAAACGAGCAAGTCCAATGCTTATATCTGGCATACAACCGGCTCTGGTAAGACCTTAACCTCGTTTAAGACCAGTCAAATCGTTGCTGAATTACCAGAAGTTGATAAGGTTGTCTTTGTCGTTGATAGAAAAGACTTGGACTACCAAACAGAGAGGGAATTCAACCACTTCGAAGAGGGTTCAGTCGATAGCGCACCAAACACCTCGGAGTTGGTTAAAAAGCTTAATGACCCAACATCTAAGATTGTTCTCACCACCATCCAGAAGCTGAATAACGCGATCACCCGAGATAGGCATGCCATCAAGATGGACGGCCTAAAAGACAAGAGGGTGATCTTCATATTTGATGAGTGCCATCGTAGCCAGTTTGGCGAGAACCATAAAAACATTAAGCAGTATTTCAGTAACTGCCAAATGTTTGGCTTTACTGGAACGCCGATTCTGGAGAAGAATGCATCTTCGCATGGTGGACGCAAGCAAACAACTGCCGATCTGTTTGGTACTTGTCTGCATAAATATCTTATTGTTGATGCAATACGGGATGAGAACGTCCTTCGCTTCTCTGTTGAATATGTCGGGCGATACAAGAAAAAAGAATCTGGCAGCCATCTGGATATCGACGTCGAGTCGATCGATACCAAGGAGTTGATGGAGGCTGACGACCGGCTAAATAAGATCACTGATTACATCATTGACCATCATCGTCAAAAGACAAAGCATCCAGATTTCACTGCGATGTTCTGCGTTGACAGTGTAGATTCATTGATTCGCTACTACGACTTATTCAAACAGAAAATCGCAGAAACGGGCTCAGACTTAAAGATTGCCACCATCTTCAGCTATCAGCAGAATGAGGCCAATCCTGAGGCTGATGGTACCGGTGGCGTAATTCCTGAGGATGATGGCGTAACACCTGAAAAGGTGACCTATAGCCGTGACAAGCTAGATCAATACATCAATGACTATAACGAGATGTTTGGCACTAAATTCTCGACTAAAGATAGCCAGGACTACTACAACTACTACAAAGATATTGCTAAACGCGTACGCCAGGGGCAAGTGGACATCCTATTGGTTGTCAATATGTTCCTCACTGGTTTTGATAGCCCAAGACTCAATACGCTTTACGTTGATAAGAACCTAAAGTACCACGGCTTAATTCAGGCGTTTTCTAGAACCAATCGCATCCTAAATGATAAGAAATCACAAGGCAATATCATTTGCTTTAGAAATCTGAAGGAAAAGACAGATGAAGCGATTGCCTTATTCTCCAATAAGGATGCCAAAGAAACAGTACTCCTAGAGCCTTATGAGAATTACGTTGAGAAATATAACCTTGCGGTTGAGGCACTCCTTGCCTTAACTCCAACTGTTTCATCGGTGGATGATTTGCAGGATGAGAATGAGCAGCTACTGTTTGTAACGCGCTTTAGAGAGCTTCTTAAGTTAAAGAATGTAATCACTTCATTTACCGACTACAAAGAGGGGGATCTTGCGCTTACTGAGCAAGGTTTTGAAGATTACAAGTCTAAGTATCTGGATATCTATGAGCGCGTCAAGCATGAGAATGCCAAAGAGAAAGATTCTATTCTGAATGATGTGGACTTTGAAATTGTTCTGATTCATCGGGACCAAATTAATGTTGCCTACATCATCCTGCTGTTAACCGAATGGTTAAAGAATGGCGGCAAGGGTAAAAAGGGCGAGGGAATCAAAAAGCAGATTGATGACTATCTATCTGGCGAGATTCAACTGCGCTCTAAGAGAGCCCTTATTGAGCAATTTATTGAAGAAAGCCTCAGCGGCCTATCTCCTGATGGGGTTGCAGAAGAATTTGAAGTGTTTTGGGCCAAGAAGAAGAAGGCCGCCTTCGATACGCTTTGTCAGTCTGAAGGGGTAAATGGGCCGAAGCTTCAAGCTTTACTAGAAGGCTATGAATTTACAAACCAAGCCCCAAGGTCGGAGGAGTTAATTGAAGTCCTGGAGCAAAAGCCCAAAATTTTGGAGCGTAAATCAACTTTAGTAAGGGTTGGGGATGCGATTGCCCGATTTATTGATACCTTTATAGAGGGCATGGGCTAATGGCATCTAATGCTAAATCGAGTATTAGTGAGACTTTTACCTAATTTGAATGAAATTACTGGACCGGATATGAAAACACTCTACATAGATATGGATAACGTATTGGTGGATTTCCCATCAGGAATAGCAAGAACCCCTGAGCATATACAAGACCAGTATGAAGACCGATTGGATGAGGTTCCAGGCATCTTCTATTTAATGGATCCAATTCCGGGTGCAATTGCTGCATATGAAGAGTTGGCTACCATGTTCGACACTTATATTCTTTCAACTGCCCCCTGGGGTAATCCTAGCGCTTGGTCGGATAAATTGCTGTGGGTAAAAGACTATCTAGGTAAGCCAGCATATAAACGCTTAATCCTAAGTCACCATAAGAATCTGAATGATGGAGATTTCTTGGTGGATGATCGTCTTAAGAACGGGGTAGATCGATTCAAGGGTGAGCATGTTCACTTCGCTACCCCTGAATTCCCGGATTGGGAGACTGTTGTCCGTTATTTAAAAACCAAAGCCTAGATTATTTTCATGGCACTATTGGCGCTTAACTTGGCCTTGCTTTCGAGATATTCATAAGGGTCAAAGGCATACAGATTATCAACCCCGCGAATGCATGGGACCGGACCATAATTTAAATACTCTTGCATCAAAGCGTATCCAGCGAGTGATGAATACCGCGGTTTGCATAAGGCCCGATCAATTGCTCTTCTGCATGCATCCACAGCATCCGCCAGATCCTCATAATCCCCAATTTGAATCCAAGCACTCTGATCCATGGGGCGTTTATGGTCAAAGACCTCAACGCTAAGTGGTTTGGATAAATTCACTGCATGCATAGTCATCTCCTGATTTTTCCGTAGGATAGATAGCATAAGCTCAGGAGATAGCCATGTTTCAATTGGTGGATTGACCACTCCTTTCTCGAATAAAAGCCTGAACCTGTTCAATCGTCCAAAACGAAGATCTTCCAATCTTTATTGGCTTCGGAAATTCACCTTTTTGAACCATCAACCAAAACTTGGATTTTGATACCGGCATCACCTTCAATATTTGTGGAATTCTCATCAGGGTTATTGGTGGGGTTTGTTGGTTTGCATTACTCATGATTACCCCCATGGCGCGCACGCTTCATATTTTTTCGATAAACCTGCAAAGCCATCTTCGCAGAACTCATTTTTGTGTATCCATAAGAGCGATACAAGCTATATAACCGAATTGCCACCATTAAATTCATCTCCTGTTGTGTGTTTTTGTAAGTGAATCTGCGTGCTACTGAGTTGCAATGTAGTCAATGAAATTTAGGTGGTCAATCAAAAGTCAATACCCACTTTATAAACACAAATTAATTT
>Ga0209697_10005807_pt1 | contig 15195 bp, 10 predicted proteins | sample AliMusrvi5mmetaG_FD_184115 | JGI IMG/M metagenome (GOLD analysis project Ga0209697, IMG submission 184115) | Freshwater lake bacterial and archeal communities from Alinen Mustajarvi, Finland, to study Microbial Dark Matter (Phase II) - Alinen... | ecosystem: Environmental > Aquatic > Freshwater...
GGCTTAAGCACGGCGGCAACGTGGCGCGGGTGGAACTGGACGCGGTGCCCCTGCCTTCCCCCATGCCTGACGACGAACTGCTCGCGCTGGACGAAGCGTTGACACGGTTGGCGGAGGTCAATCCCCAGGCGGTGGAATTAGTGAACCTCTGTTTCTTTGTCGGTCTTACCCAGGAGCAGGCGGCCAAGGAATTGGGCGTCTCGCTTAGCACCGCCGAGCGGCTCTGGGCTTATTCGCGTGCGTGGCTTTTCCGTGCCCTACGCCAAGGTTGCCCTACTTAGCTTGAGAATGGCGGAAGATTCTTGAAGGAAATCAAGGCGCCAAATCGCATTGATAGTTAGGCGACCCATTATTTGCCAATGTGAAGAATGAATAGACACTTCAAAAAGCGCTACGGCAAACCGAAGACGCTCACCGACCGCTACGACGAATGCAACGGTGAGGCGATCACCCGCTTGCTCGGCAAACCTGTAACGGAACTGGGCTGGAACGATTTCAACATGCTCTTCCGAGTGGGGGTCGCACCCGCCAGCTATGAGGAAGGCGTCTATTTCCTCCCGGAGGCGTTCGCGTTCCTGCGTCGGAATCCAGGTGAAGATGGGATCAATTGCGTGGCGGACGTAATGTGGTTCATCTCCGAATACGCAGAGCGTTTGCGCCAGGACGGGCTGCTGGACGAATGCCGCGAGGAAGTCCGGGCATTGCTGTCAGAACAGACCCGCGAGTTCGTGATCCTGCACTGGGACCGAGAGACGAGCCCGGAGATGTGTGGGAAGCGCGACCATCGCGACCATGTACGCAACAGCTTGCCTTGGCATACTCTGGAGGCGCTATTGCGATTCCGCACACTTGGGGCCTGGGCGGAGGAGTTCCTAAACACGCTCCTCACGGCGCGCGGAGAACCGTTGAAGTCAGCCTGGTTCCTCGAGTTGGTTGAGCAGGCTTCAAGCTGCCTGTTCTTCAAAGGAACCGCCGGGCCGCCCTCGGCTGAGCGCGTCTTCGTGGAACAACAAATCAAGGCCTTGCCCGGCATGGTCGGTGTATTGGAAGAACTAAAACGGCGTGGCGCTGTGCAGGAGTGCCCAGCTCAGTTGATGCCCGAACCCTCGTTGCTCGAATACCACGCCAGCGTGATCAGGAGTTCAGGCCAGTTGTTCACAAACCACCCCACCTATTGGGGAGATCTCTTTCGCAAGTTGGGGTTGGCTGAGACAGCCCGGCCAACTGGTTCTGGCCAGGGTGCCGAGGGCGAAATGAAGAATATATGAGCGAGGACAAAATGAGGACATGCCCTCCGCAATGCCGCCGGCATGGGAAAAGGCCTCTCGCTGGGCACGCGGCGAGTGAACTGGGTCCAGCCAATCATCAAATGAGAGGCGTACGACAAAACACTATGATCCTGAAGTTCTGGCTGACTGTGTCCGTCGGCCTTCCACAAACCTTCTTTAGGTCTTAAAGTGACCCCATGAACGAAGTCACCCGAATCCTGGACGCCATCCAACAAGGTGATCCCAAGGCCGCTGACGCATTGTTGCCACTCGTTTACGACGAGTTGCGCCGGCTTGCGGCGCACAGGATGGCGGCTGAAGCTCCCGGCCAGACGCTGCAAGCCACCGCGCTCGTCCACGAAGCGTGGCTGCGGCTGGGCGGCAATGATCAGCCCAGTTGGCAAAACCGCGCGCACTTCTTCGCCGCCGCTGCCGAAGCTATGCGCCGCATCCTCATCGATAAGGCCCGCCGCAAGAACTATCTCCGCCACGGCGGCGGCGCCGAACGCGTGAACCTCGACGGCCTGGACCTCGCAGCGAGAGTGGATGACGAGCAGTTGCTGGCGCTGAATGAAGCGTTGGACCACCTGGCAGCCCATGATGCGACGAAGGCCGAAGTGGTAAAGCTGCGCTTCTTCGCCGGGCTTACGAACGAACAGGCGGCCCGGGTGCTGGGCGTTTCGGAGCCGACGGTGAAACGCCATTGGGCCTACGCGCGAGCGTGGCTGTTCCGCGAAATGAACTCGTGATCTCGCACTGACAATTCACTTCAACCACAGATGGACACAGATCAACACAGATGAGAACTGCACCAACCGGCGCGTTCTCACCATGGAAACCCAATTACCGGACAGTGACCAGAAGCAAGGCAAAACAAAAGTGGGGTTTGGCAAAGAGAATCTGTGTTCATCTGTGTCCATCTGTGGTTCTCTTCTGTTTGGATACGGCTAAGAAGAAGCGGGTGGCTTACCTGTCTTGTGTGGCCTCGGTTGCTTTCCAAACCCCCTTTCCAACCTGGGTCCCCGGCGGACGTAAACGAACGCACCCAACGCCACTGCTAATCCGACAAACCCCAGCCCAACGATGAACGGCTTGCGCGCCACGAGGTTCAGATCCACGAGCAGATAACTGCCCAGCCCGCAACCCAGCAGCCCGCCCACGAGCATGCGCCAGCGCGAACGGAAGGGTGCCAGCACGGCAAAGAACAGGGCGGCCGCCAGGTAAATCCACACATCGTAACGCACCAAGGGGTCACCTTTATGTTCCAGGGCATTGTGGAACAGCGCGCTGATGGTGTGCACGATAGCCAGCACCTCGAGCCATTTGCTTCCCCGTCGCAAGTCCAGGCTGCGCGAGCGCTCCGCAAACAACATGAGCACGAGAAATACGATCCCGTTCAGCACGAAGGAAAAGGACATCTGCCGTTGCGGATCGAAATAGCTCCACTGCCCCTGGGTCACGCCCAGCATCTTCAATGTCGGCCCTTTGCCCGCCACCACGTCCAGTGCGATGACGATGGCGCCCATGGCGATCAAATGGAAGGGCATCGTCCAACGCACTCGTCCGGCGCGTTCGAGGCCGAGGGCGACAAATTCCAACGCGGCCAGCGGCAGACACCACAGCGCCATGATTTCCGGGTCCCGCTCCAGCCAGTTGAACAGCAGCAGCAGGCTCACGTAACTCGTCGCTGCCAGGGTCGCCGTCGTCCACGCGAAGCCGGTCAGTTTTAACCGCCACAAGCCGAACCCGGAAACGCACAACGCCGTCAATGACGCCGTGAGCACCTGTTGGTTCGTGAACGACTTGGGGAAAAGCTGGTTTATGCCTAGCGTGGCCGTGGCGAACACGTGCAGTTCGGCCAGCATTGCCAGCATCGCCGGCGCGATCGCGAGTGCCGCGCCGGCGAGGAACGTGGCCGCCGCCAGGGTTTCCTTCGCCCGGCGGGCGAAATTCCCGGCGAGCAAAAGTACCCCCGTAAAGAACATCGGCAAGACCCAGCGCCAGGGAGGCGTAAGATCGTCTCGCAACATCCAAACCGTTAACACCGTCGCCACCACCGTCAGCCACGTCGCGGCGGAGAGGATCGCTTGCAGCGGCGTGATGCGGCGCGCATCGATGATCCAGTGATCTTCGTCCGCCAGCAGACGGCGATGGATGATTTCCAGCGCGTCGCGTTCGTCGCGCGAGATGATGCTCTGGCTTTCCCACATCAGCGCCTGGTTTTCATGCTCGCTGATCGTGCGGCGCAAGAGATCCTCGTAGAGCTTAGGCTTGAGCCGCACCGGCTCGCCGACGAGGAATCGCCCCAATTCCAGCGCGACCTGCTCGGCGCTCGGCCGGTCAGCCGCATTCCATGCGAGGCACGCCAGACAGATCGCCTGCAAATCTTCCGGCACGCCTACGGCCACTTCGCGCAGAAACGGCGGGGCCGTGCTCGCAATGGCTTCGAGCACCTGGCTGATCGAGTCCCCGGCGAACGGCGCCTTGCCCGTCAACACCTTGAACATCAGGCTGCCGAATGAAAACACATCCGACCCCGGGTCGAGCGGTTTGCCTAGGGCCTGCTCCGGTGATGCGTAAACCGGAGTGCCTTCGAATCCGCGTCCCTGCCGCCCTGCTTCTTCCAGCGAGAGCGCGAGGCCGAAATCCAGAATGCGGGGGCGCAGGTCCGGGCCCACGATGATGTTGTCCGGCTTTAGGTCGCGATGCACCAGCCCGCGCGCATGGGCCACGGACAGTCCGCGGGCAACTTCTCGGAGCAGCCGGGCTTTCTGCTCGAAGCTGAGCTGGGCGGCAAAGCGATCAATCGGAAACCCCTCGACGAATTCCATGACAATCGCCGGGGGGTCGGCTTCATCGAGCACGGAAAATACGGTGACCACGGCGGGGTCGCCCAGGGCGGCGGTGTGGCGTGCCTCGTCCAGCACACGCCGGCGAACCTGCGCGTCCGAGCGTTGGCGCAGGACCTTAATGGCGACACGGCGGTTCAATTTCTCGTCATGCGCGGCATACACCACCCCCAGTCCGCCTTGGCCAAGTTTGCGTTCGATACGGAAGCCAGGCAGGCGCGGTGGCTCGTCGGCGTGTTCCGAAGACAGTTGGCGATCGCGGCCGCGCCAACGGCGTACGCGCAGTCCTGCCTCAATGCGCTCGCGCGCCTCCTGCCGCATAGCCTCGGGTAGTTGCGCAACGAACTCCTCTACTCCCTCGACTGTGGGATTGGAGCAACCCCGCAGAAAAGCCTCGGCGTGGGCGGCAGGATTTGCCCTAACTGTGCTCTTTGTGGTTGTAGATTGAGTTTCCGCTCCGACCACGGACCCAGTCGGCTGGGGAGCTAGGAATCCACCCGCATTGTCATGCGCTTGCAGGAGCGACTCGACTTCGCGCCGCAGCTCCATCTCGTTGCCCGAAAGCCGGGCCACCAGCTTTGCCCGGGCTTCACCTGGGGGCATGTCCACCGCCTCTGCGAACACGCTTTGGGCCTTAGAGCCAAGATCAGTCATCGCGAATAGAACCGCAGGTAGGGTAGCAGGCGGCAGGTTGACTGTCATCTCAAAGTTCCCGGCTGAAACAGCGCAGATTAGAGACAGCTTCTCATCCGTTGGGAGTGAAAGCTTCCGCAACTGCCTGGCGACCAATGGGATGTGCGAGAGCGGTCGCGCGGACACGTCTCCCGGGCGAACCTCATGACCTCCCCCATACCCTGGCTCAGCCCTGCCCTTCTCATTACCCACAAGTCAGGCGCGCTCAGATTAGCGTGGTTGTTTGGCAAGCTGGCCTACCACCCTGAGAGGGTTATGGCGCTTGCTTAAGATTCAGCAAAAGCACGGGCTTTTCAATGGTCGCTGAGGACTGAGGCGAGGGTGCCCTCTTAGCTTCCCAGCCACTGAGCCGCTGCGCCCCGATTTCCGAGCCTGAGCCAAAAGCGCTTTCAACTACATCCAGGCCGCCCGCAGGCCCCCTCCAGGCTTATTACTAGCCAACCGGTAGCCAACTGGTAAGCAACCACTCCGATGTGGATCCGATCCACATCGGAGTGGTTGCCTAGTGGTTGCCTACCGCTTGGCCAGGCCCAGGCTTGGACCTGGCCTCAGCTAGGCCGGCAGCGGGCCGGTGCGGCACCCCCGTCGCCGACGCCCGCGGCGGACCACCATCGGGCCCAAATGGTCGGGATGACCTGTGGCCGGATCAGGCCGGCTACGGCCACGCGACGGGCTACAGGCCACCGGGGTTGGGAATCCGGATTAGGTTGGGGCTGCTATAGACAGCCACCGCTAACGATGTTTCAAAGCGTCGGCCCGACTTTCACCATCAGTTGCCCTCAACGAAGGCCGTTCCAGATGTGGGTAATGACAAGCGGCGAGACTGGCGACCTATTCGCGGGCGTGGGCGGGGAGGGCGGCGCTGGGTGAAGAAAGCAGCAATTCTCATTTTGTCGGGCTGGTAGGGCGCGTCACTCCGTGCGCGCCGGTCCTGGGGTGCCTGCGAGCGAACGGCGCGCACGGAGCGACGCGCCCTACCTTGCGACCTGTCCCCATATTGAGAATTGCGGTGAAGAATGTGCCCGCGGGGTCTGAGATGACTGCGCAAAAAGAAATCGAGATTCTCTGATCCGATTTGGCAGTATTTCTCGCTTTGTATGAGTAGAGGGCCGGGAATCGGCCCAGGACACTGACGAAGCTCAATATATGAAACGAACTATCCTGATCACCGCCGGATTGGCCATGACGCTGGTTACCGGCTGCATTGTTACCTCGGTCTATCCGTTTTACCACGAGAAAGACGTTGTCTTCGAACCCGCCTTGGTTGGCTCCTGGCAAAAGGCTGGGCAATCTGACGAACACTGGACGTTTGCACGGGACAAAGCAAATGGCTACGTCGTTACGTGTGTATCCAAAGACACGACGAACGTGTTCCAGGGCTACGCGTTCAAACTGCACGGGGAGAAGTTCCTTGATCTCAGCACGGCCCAGTGGAAGGAAGACATCCAGCCCGAGCCAGTCCCGTCTCATCTCCTGGTGCGCATCGGGCAGATTACGCCCTCCCTGAAAATGGCAAACCTGAAATATGAGTGGCTGGGGGACTTGCTGGCCAAGAATCCGAAAGCCATTCGGCACATCCTTATCAAGACCGGGGACAAGCCGGAGGACCGGCGCGTAGTTCTGACCGCCGATACAGCCGAACTCCAACGATTCGTGATCAAGCACCTGAAGACCAAGGACGCCTGGGACGATGGCCTCGAACTCCAATCGGCTGGGGCTGAGTCACCTTCGCGTTGATATCAGATGCAAGGCAACCAACTGTGGTAACATGAAAAGCACCCCGCCCCATCAACAAGCTGGCAGACCAGGACTCGGTGTCCTGCTGTGCTCGGCGGGGCTGAATCTGCTTCTCCTGTCGGCGGTGGTGGGACTGGCCAAAAATCAGCTCGCTAAAGCGCCGTCGTTGCCGGACTGCACAGTTGCCGGAACTGAGGTGTCGGTGGTGGCAGAAGGGGCGCTCGGTCAGTTGGGCACCGTTGTCACCAATGCCACGCCGTTCCGGTGGGCGCAGCTTGAGTCGGAGGATTTTAGCACTTACATCGCGAACCTTCGCGGGGTGCGCTGCCCGGAACGGATTATCCGCGACCTGGTCTTTCACGACCTGGAGCGGTTCTATCAAATCAGGGAGGCTGCCCAACCGACACCCGATATGTTCTGGAAACCGAGCCGCGTCCGCGAAGCCGCCCGCCAACAAACGGAGAACCGGTGCCGTCAAATGGAGATGCAAAAGCGTGAGATGATGCGCGATTTGCTGGGCGTCTGGTGGAGCAAAAAGGCCTGGGATTTCTGGTATGATGAAGGCTTCGCCGACATCGCTGAGATCTTGGTCGGATTTGTGACTAACGAGCAGGTGCTGGAGGCGCTGACCGTTTATTTCGACATGCACGAAGGGCCCAGCGATTTGAGTCGTGAATGTGAGCTCTGCGCTGCCGCCGATGAAAGAGCGCGCCAGGAGACTGCCTACCAGCACACCGTGAATTCTTTTGCCGAAATCATGTCGCCCGGCCAATTCGAGGAGATGGCACTGCGCATCTGCCTGATGGAGAAAGACTTGGGCGAGGACATTTCCCGGGCTGAGTTTCGCTTCCGCAACGGGTCGGAAGTGCGCGCTTTCGTTAAGCTGGTCAACCGGTTTAAGCCCTTCTTCAGCAAGGAATTCCTCGACAATGAGGACCAGGACGAAACCAGAAAAGCACAATTGCAATCAGAGCTGAGAAAGTTCTTCGGCGAGGACCGATTCGCTGCGTTTGAGCGGTCGCAGAATACCGGCTATCAGCAAATCTGGCAGTTCGGTCAGGAACAACACCTGCCACCGGAGACCATTCTCAAGGCCTGGGAAGTGCGCGAGGCCTCGGAACAGGAATACGGCCACTTGGCCGAGAGGACCGACCTCTCGCCCGACGACAGGGCCGCCACCTGGGCCGAGGTCCGCCAACAAACCCAGACGGCGCTAGTTGCGTTGCTCGGCGCCACTGCCGGCGCCGAGTACCTCAAAAAGCACAGCGATTGGCTTGTAGCTTCGCCACCCAGCCCCGGAGGTAAACCATGAACCGCCGATTCCTCACGATGGCCTCAATAACGCTGAACGTCGTCTTGGCGGGCGTTGGCATTGGGCTGGTCAAGCGCCCGATTCCGGCTGGACCCGCGTCGCCGCTGCTGAACGTCATCACGCATCCTCCGGCGCGAGTCGAATCCGCCGCAGTCGCCGCACCCGCGCTTGCGGTGATCGCAAGCGTGCCGGCAGCGTTCGATTGGTCTCAGGTCGCTTCCACCAATCTCTCCCAGTACGCCGCCAACTTAAGTGGGATCGAATGCCCGAAGGAAGTCATCCGCGAAGTCATCCTCTCGGTAGTGAACGAGGATTTCGTGCGCCGCCGCCACGCGATTTTCGAGCCGATTCATGCGCGATTCTGGGAGTTGATGGCCCAGCCTGAGCATTTCAAGGAGGATGGCGATGACAATACCAACGACCGCAGCAAGCAACTGCGGACAGAGCGGGATCATCAGCTTGAAGCGGCGTTGGGGGCAAATTGGGAGCGCGACGCCGGACCATCGTCACGGTTGGTATATGATCCCCAGCCGACGCTCAGTTTCCTGCCGGAGGAAAAGCAGCGGCGATGGTCAGAACTCGACGACAACTTCAATCAGCGCCAGCAGGACATTTGCCAAAAGACGCGCGGGAACGCGGTCGAACAAAAGGCCCAACTGGAAGGCATTGCAAAGCAGCGGGACGAAGCGCGCCGCCAACTGCTCACCCCGGGAGAGTTTCAGGAATACACGACGCGCACCTCGTCCCAGGCGGGCTGGGCCCAGGACCTCGCCGGCTTCGACGCGACGGAGGAGGAATATCGTGCTCTAAACCAGTTGCGGGCCACCACGCCGACCAATCTGATGAGCCAGTTCAACGCGCAGGCCCAGGCCCTTCTGGGCGAAGAGCGGTTCGCCGTCTTCCGGCGGGGGCAGGACCAACGCTTCGGCGAGCTTCTCGCACTGGCTAAGCGATGTCAGCTTCCGACGAATACGGTGGAACTCCTTTATCAGCAGCGCGTGACCGCCGAGCAACAATGCGCCCAGGTTCTTGCCAATCCTGCTCGGTCGGCCGAGGAGAAGCGGGCTTTGTTGCTCATGATCCATTCGGAAACGCGCCAGCAGTTATTCAGCACCTTGGGTGAGACGGCTGCCGAAGCCTATCTCCGCCACCACGGGAAATGGCTCGAAGCGATGGATAAAGGAAACCAGCCGTAAGGCGGAACCGACCCTAATCCGAACATTTCAGACTCTCCGGAGCGCCGGTCTCCGACCCGGCGTTTCCCAGCCATTCGGCCGACGCCGGGTCGGAGACCGGCGCTCCGGCCTGCAGGTGTTTCAAGGCGAGTGTGAAAAATCCGAGCTAAGCTTGCGTTGAACAAGTTCACATCGACCGTTAGCCCAGTGGGCCCTGCAGGCGATGGTTCACACCTCGTTCTTATTCCCCTTTGATCCTGAGCACGATTTCGCCCGCCGGTTCTGGTGCGGTTAAACTCCTCGTCCTGCCGTTGTGCACGAACTCCTCCTTCTTAAGTACCGCACCGCTTAACGGGCTGATCCACTCCGCGTTATATTTCCCCGCCGGCAGTTCCACCTCCAGCGTGCCATGCTCGACTCCGTGCCGCAGATAGATCGCGTAGGCCCGTCCTGCCTCCGCCAGCGCCACGCGCAAGGTCTGCTTCGGCACTCCCCCTTTGATTACGGTGCTGTCCGGCTTCATCTTCACGAATTCGAAGCCGTTGATGAAGTCGCGCAAAACCCGCATCTGGTGGCGGAACGCCGGATTGCCCCCACCCGGCTGGTTCGCCGGATAAACGAATGTCCCGTTCTCGTTTCCCGCCACGAACGAATAATCCAGATTGTTGTAAAGCCCCCCACCCGCCACGATGAACTCCCATGCCTCCGTCCGATACGGCGCGTCGTTCGTCCCCTTGAAGCCCGTTTCGTTGTCGCCGATGACTTTGTTCAGCGCGTAGTTCATCCCCACCGTCTCCGGCGGGGTGGCGTAATGGAAATTAAAGATCGACACCGCCGGATGCGGATTCAATACCTTGTCCCGGTCGTTCGCGATGTTTTGGGAAATCAGTTTCTTGTTCGGATGCTCCCGCTGCGCCTCCACGATCACGTCCGCGATATGCCGCTGCCAGTCCAATGTTACTCCGCCGAAATACGGCTCATTGCAGATCTCATAGTACACATTGTCGAACTCCCGCAGCTCCTCCACGAACTTCCGCACCAACCGCTCCTGCCAGGCCAGCGTGCCACCATGCCGGTCGAGCGTATAGACATTGGTCCGGGACAACCCCACCCCCACGCCGTTCACGTTGTTGGCCGGACACAGCGGACTGAGTTCCCACATGGAATCCTCGTAGAACGGGCAGAACAAATTCACCTCCACCACCACTCCGTCCGCCGACGCCCTCCCCACGAAGTCACGAAACCGTTTGAAGTAGTTCTCGTCCCACCGTTCGAGGTCGAACCGGTTCCCGCCGCCCTTGTAACCTGGCTGTCCGCTGCGCGAGAAGGGGCACACGAACCGACCCGCCAGCGGTGCCAGCGTGTTATGCGCGATATTGAATGCGGTCGCAGGCTCACAGTATGTGCCCCCGGTCCAGGTGCGCGTGAGATTGAGTTTGTCGGCGGCCAGCGTGTCCAGATACTCCGCGTAATCGAAGTCCGCATTCAGCACGGCCCCGTAATGCTCGCCCGAAGTAATCAACACCGTCGGCTGCCCGCGCCAGAGGAAATAATGCGGATTGTCGGGGTGCAGTTGGATCGGCAATCCCGCGCCGCCTGCAGTCCCCGACACGAGAACCCCGGCGCACAGTAAAAGGAGCAGGAATCGTTGAATCAACATGCCCAATGCTCCTACCAAAAAGCCTGCGGCCAGAACCAGCCAATTGTGCGATCCTCGGGCACACGCCCCGATCTCGGTTTCAAGCGCGGAGGTTAGGGCGGCGAGTAACCTCAAGAAGCAGCGGCGGGGACTGGGCGCCGGCTTGCGTCAGTCCAGCCATTCCCGCTGTTGGGTGCGAGCTTGCCGATAACGGCGTTGGCAGGAAGTGTGCCCGACGCCAATTCTCGCAGGTACGGCTGATTCCCTTTCTGCCAGTCCCGGTTGATCTTCCAGGCATAAAAGGACAAGCCGGCTGCGACCCACCGGCCGGCCGCTACCTTCTTCAGCCCTTCCGGAAGGGTGTAAAGCCGTGTGTGTCCGTAAACCTGGGCGCACTGGAGCTCAAACGGCGTAAAGCCCGTGGGCCGGAAGACCACGTGGTGCGTGTCGTAATGGTCCCAGTTCCTCGAAGTGAGCCGTCCTTCGCCCGCCAGCCGCTGGTAGAGCTCCGATCCCGGCAGGGGGGTCAGGATAAGGAACTGGGCGCTTGTCAGCTTCATCTCGCGCGCCAGCCGAACGGTGGCTTCCACGGTCTGCCAGTCATCATCTTCAAAGCCGAACACGAACATGCCGTGAATGTGAATTCCGGCGCCCTGTATTACGCGCATGGCGTTGCGGATTTCCTCCAGGGTCTGGCTCTTCTTCATCTCCATGAGGCTCTTCGGATTGACCGATTCGAAGCCGATGAAGACCGTATGACACCCGGCGCGCTTCATCAGAGCCACCAGTTCCGGATCACGGGCCAGGTCGGTTCGCACCTGGGTGGACCATTGAAAGCGAAACTTCTCTTTCATCATCGCCCCGACCAGCTCCCGGGCACGGCGCTTGTTCGCCGTGAAATTGTCGTCGCAGAAGAAGACAAAGTGGTCCCGGCGGTTATAACGCCGAACCTCGCGCAGAACGGATTCGATCGAGCGATACCGAAACTTCTTTCCGAACATGCCCGTCACGGAGCAGAAGGAACAGTCGAACGGACAGCCACGCGAGGTCTGCACCATCACCGTGGTCTTGCCGCCGAAACGGCACTCCGCCGTTCCGTCCGCTAGCGAGAAATCCGGTACGGGCAATTCATCCAGGTCGGCGACCCAGGGCGCCATGGGGTTATGGAAAATGGCCCCGGCAGAATCTTTCCAGGTGAGGTTGGGAATCCGGGCATACTCCGCGTCCGTCGCTTTCACATAGCCGGCCTGCCACAGGTCCAGCAGGGCGTTCATGGCCTGCTCGCCTTCTCCGCGAACCACGAGGTCCGCATGGGACAAGGCCTCATCCGGAAGAAACGTCACATGCGGTCCTCCCACAATCACGGGGATGCCCAGCGCGCGGCATTCGTCCGCCAAGGCGTATCCGCGTTGGACCGTGGGCGTAATCGTGGAGATGCCCACCACGTCGGGCCGGCCATGTTCGGCTATCCATACTTGCAGATCGAACCGCTTGCGGCCCTCGACGAACACGCGGGCGTTCCAGGAGGGGCGACGATTCACCAGTCCGGCCAGGATGAAGCTGCCCAGCCGGGGCAGAGTAAAGGCCGAGAAGATGTTAAGCTGGGCCGCTGTCGGTTCGATGAAGAGGGCGATGTGTTTCATTGTGATAAGATCTCGTACCTGCCTTGGGTGTAGTCGCGGGTCTTGATGATGAGGCGGTGGTGCGCCGCATCGAACTGCCAGGAATCACCCTCTGCTAACTCGGCGCCGTCCAGCAAAACGCGCGCCGGTTTGCTCTGCGAGTGAATGCGAAGGATGTGAGGCTCGCGCCGGCCCGAGAATTCGAGTTTGAGCGATGGGCCAGCGTCCACCACGAGCGTGGTTTGCTCCGGCTTGGGATGTGTTTCCGGATGCCACAAGGTGAACTGGCTCTTCCCCTCCGGGTAAACCAGCCAGGTGGTGTAACCTGCGGAGTTTGTGTCACCCAATCCCGTGTAGGGCCGGGTGACCTTCAAGGGGAGGACCGCGCCTTCGCGAATGAAGACCGGGAACTCTTCGAGCGGAAACTCGCGCCGGACTTGGGCCGGTCCCGACGTGACCTCATCGTCATGGAACAGATAGCGCCAACGCCCCGGAGGGAGCGAGACGGTCCAGTCGAGCTTGTCGGCGTAGACTGGCGCGATCAGTAGTTCGTTGCCGAAGAGGTAATGGAACTTACCCTGCGCCTGCGGCCGCATAAGCGGCGGCGCGCCATTGTGACATTCGACCACGTAGGAATACATGTACGGCACCAGCTCCGTGTGGAGCCAGGAGAACTTGCGGATGATCTCCAGCTCCGGCCAGGAGCGCTTCCACAGACGGCGTTCGCCGTGCCCGCCGTTCAGGAACAGGCCGCAGAACGTGGAAAGCTCGGCCCAGCGGATATACACGTTGGGGGCAATGTCGTTGTCGGCGGCCGTGCCGAATTCGTTGGTCGCCGCCACCAGGCCGCTGGCGGGCTTGGACCAGGCTCCCAGCAAGGCGGAGGTTGCTGGGCCGATATCATCGGGATTGCTACGGCCATGGTAACCGGCCACGTCGCTGCCAATGACGCAATAGCCGAGGCGAGCGCTCTGCAAGATGTCGCTGATGGCTCCTTCAATGCCGCGGTCCTTAAGGCTCCAGGTGTGCCGGTTGTCGCCGACCCAAGTGACGGTGGCGGCATCAAGGGGTGAGAACCCTTCCGGGTGACTCCAGGGTTGGTCGAGCGCGCGAACCAGGATAGCAAACTCAGGATTGAGGGCCAAGCCATGCTGGTACTCGTCCCGAGCGTAGTGGTCCATGTATTGGCGGGTGGTCATCCAGCCCGAATGAGCGCGGTTGAAGGGCACGGGAATCTTCCAAAGCCTGCCCGAGAAGAACGTGTCACAGCCATCCAGTTTCCAGCCGTCTGCGCCCCAATCCATGACCTGCTTTTGGAGACCTTGCCACCATCGCATGGCGTCGGGATTACTGTAGTCAATAAAGCCGCCCTTGCCCTTCCACCAGCGCCACTGGTAGCCGTTGCCTGCCAAGTACCCTTTTGAATGAGCTTCCTCGTAGAACGCGGGCGAATCGGTGACTCGGGTGTCTTTGCTAGAGCTGTTGACCATGCAAGTCATCCACAGGACGATGCGGTAGCCCCGCTCTTTGAGAAGATGGAAGTACTTTTCCGGCTCGGGATAGCGGACCTCATCCACCTTGAAATCGTTGTAGCGGTAGCTCCACGGACTATCAATCAGGATGGTGCGCACGGGCAGATCGTATTTAGCGTAACCCTCCAGCAGCTCATCCACCCGGGCGGAGGTGTTGACGTCGTCCTCCCACAGCCAGCATTCCAGTGCCCAGGGCGGCGTCAAAGGCACCCGGCCGTGGCGGGACTGGTTGAACGGAATGCCCCAAAAGGGGAGAATGAACACGAGGTAAAGCAGCAACCCGCAGAGCAAGGCAACCAAAGCCAGCACCTTTAGAATGCGGTATAGTCGCTTAACTTTCTTTGCGTCAGATGCGGCGCCCATCGAAGGGTCCTGGGATTACGTGTGGCGTTTGGTTGAGTAATGGCAAGGGTGCGCACGAAAGCGTCGGAAGACAAGCTGGAAGCGCGGCCAGGCCTGAGGTCGGCCAACACAAAACAAGGCCCGCCTCGCGGCGGGCCCTGTGATCATCAACTCAGGCGATCGGGAAGTTGATCAGGGAATGGTGTACACCGCCGAGAACGGTGCGGTTTGACCCACTGAGGCAGGACCCTTGGCACGGTAAAACGAACTGGGGCTGCTGCTATCGGTAAAGGTCGCGGAGCCGTTGACGGCGGCAGCGATGTTGGTGTAGGTACCGCTCACGGTGGACGACTGCAGAATGCCGCAAGCGCCGTCAATATCATTGGTGAGACTGATCGTCGTCTGGTTGCCCGCTCGGGTGATCGACTCGATAATCGGTCGGCTGCTGCTTGTATAGGTGACCGCAATCGTCAACGGCATGCCCGACTTCAAACCCAAACCAGCAGTGCTGAAGGTAAAGGCCCCCACCGCTGCGTTGGAGTCAGCCGCCGAGTTGTCGGTGAAGCTGGCAATCCACCTCTTCCCCTGCGGAACCGAAGGCATCGTCGCATCGGCTTCGTAGAGATCCACAACCAGATTCGTGTAGGGAGCACTGAGCGGTTTGCCACAGACGCCCGAGAGAGAGGTCGCGGTCGTTCCCGTGCCGATCACTGGCACGAGATCCACTGCGCCGTTGGGGCCGGCGGTATCAATGAATTGGGAGTATGTGTTCAACCCGGCAGCAGCTCCGTCATAACCGTCGCCGAACGGAGGTTGGGTGAGACTTGGGGTTGAAGCGTTCGTCATCGAATTGCCGCGCATCGACAGCCAGGCTGCGTTAGTCGGCCAACTGGTATCAAAATCAAACAGACGCTGGTTGAAAACCAGATTTCCTTCCAAATCATCGCTAACGCCGTTGAAATCGCTGCCAAATCGGTACGTGCCCGTGTTAACCGCCTGATGGAGAACCTTGCCGAAGCTCCAGGT
>Ga0209697_10005814_pt1 | contig 15177 bp, 15 predicted proteins | sample AliMusrvi5mmetaG_FD_184115 | JGI IMG/M metagenome (GOLD analysis project Ga0209697, IMG submission 184115) | Freshwater lake bacterial and archeal communities from Alinen Mustajarvi, Finland, to study Microbial Dark Matter (Phase II) - Alinen... | ecosystem: Environmental > Aquatic > Freshwater...
CGATACCTACTAATGAAACCTTAACCCATGCATCAATAACGATGCCTTTGTCAAGAATACGGTCTACGACTTCTGCTAAGCTAGAAGAGTCGGTTGATTTTTGTACTTTAGCCATGATAGCTTCTCCTAAAATTTATGATTATTAGTTATGCTGGTGTTGCAGCGCTAGCAGTTAAGCCAATCGCTTCAGCATATTTCAAATAAGTTTCAACAGAAGCGATAACAACGCGAGCTTCAATTGATAATAATTCGATACCTACTAATGAAACCTTAACCCATGCATCAATAACGATGCCTTTGTCAAGAATACGGTCTACGACTTCTGCTAAGCTAGAAGAGTCGGTTGATTTTTGTACTTTAGCCATGATAGCTTCTCCAAAAAGAAATACAATATGTAAATACAACTAAGGTTTTATGCAATACCTAAATTGCATACTTAGATTAGAGCATACACTGTGCCAAATGATCTGAAACTAATTTGGTCAGCTATGCTTAATAATAAAAAATGCTATTAAAACATTTAGTTATGATATTTTTTATTTACACATTCCAATGACCAATAGAATACAAAACATTTATACGATATTAATTTGATCAGTTCATCACCATTAATTCAGGTTAACTATCCTAATAATAGGGTATAAATTACCTATTATTAGGTAATTTATACCCTATTATAGGTAATTCACATGTTATGTTATGGTTAGTTTTATCAAGATAACTTACTAACAAAAAGCCTTATTTATTTTCTTTCTTTCTTATCGTGATTATCCAAAGAAGTGTTGGAAGATGGCGCAGGTGACGAAGTTGGTGTAGGTGCACAAAAACCGATGCAAGGTACTGAAACCGGTGTAGGATCCAGAACAGGTGTGTGAGTTGAAACTTCTTGCAGTTGTTTGGCATTAGACTCGGCATGAATTGAATGATGCGGTGGAACTAAGCTGTTTTCGACTGCTTATCTTCAACGCGCTATTGATAAGATATGATAGGATAGACTCAAAGGGAAGCCCGAATCTGCTAAACCTGACGATCTTTAAAAAGTTTTTACCAGATCGTACTATAATAATGTAAGCAACGAACATCCATTTAGATGATAACTAAGTGGCTTATTGCTACATACCTTGAATTTATAAAGAGACCGTACCCATGTTTGATCCTAAAGCTATTGATGATATTGCCAATCGTTTGGCAGGAGCTATTCCTCCTAGCCTCAACAACATAAAAGATGATTTGGAAAAAACCTTCCAGGCTATTTTACAAGGTGTTCTAGGTAAACTGGACTTGGTTACCCGAGAAGAATTTGAAGTACAAAAGTTGGTTCTAGCCAAAACCCGCTCTAAATTAGAAGACCTTGAAAAACGTGTTACTGAAATAGAAAGTAAAGCCATTAGCGATACGGAAGCTTAATACACGGATCTTTAGGTATTTCTAAACAAAGATCAAGTAATTTGGGTTAGCGTGATTAAAACCACGCTAACACTTGTTTTGCTGTAAAAAATTCATTACCCATCTGATTGACTTGCCCGATAGGATATCTGAGCTTGAACACCGAGGAGTAAACAGTGATCAGATCCAAACACCCAGTAAGCCCCGACCTCTCATGGGCTTAGCTGTTATCTTTAGCCGAGGCCGGGCTGGAATTGAAGCCCCTTTGGTCATGGTTGAAGTTCACGTTGCTAATGGCCTGCCTGCTCTCAATATCGTCGGCTTACCAGAAACAGCAGTTAAAGAAAGTAAAGACCGAGTGCGTGGTGCTTTATTAAACTCTCGATTTGAATTTCCAGCCCAACGTATTACCGTTAATTTAGCCCCAGCCGATTTACCCAAAGAAGGTGGGCGCTTTGATTTAGCTATTGCCTTAGGGATTCTCGCTGCCTCCGGTCAAATTCCTATGGCGCATCTAGAAGAATACGAATGTATTGGTGAGCTATCGTTAGGCGGTGAACTGCGCCCTATCAGAGGGATACTTCCTATTGCTATACAAGCTAGGAATAATTACCGAAAACTCATTTTACCTAAAGAAAACATTGCTGAAGCATCTCTCGTCAAAGGGATTGAGATTATTCCAGCAGGTCATTTACTAGAGGTGTGTGCTCATCTCAGTGGTCAAACACTGATACCCAGCGAGTATCAACAACCGGAACAGCATATCCCCTCTTATGAATTGGATTTCTCTGATGTTCATGGTCAATTTCACGTTAAACGGGCTTTTGAAATTGCCGCCGCTGGCGCTCATAATTTAATTATGCTTGGCCCACCAGGCACGGGTAAGTCCATGATTGCCTCGCGTTTACCCACTATATTACCGTTACTTACCGAACAACAGGCACAAGAAACTGCGGCCATTGCCTCTATTAGTGACCAGGGGCTTAATGTGGGAAATTGGCTCATTCCCCCTTATCGCGCACCTCATCACACAGCTTCTGCCGCCGCTCTGGTCGGTGGAGGAAGTAATCCCAAGCCTGGTGAAATATCATTGGCACACAATGGCACGTTATTTTTAGATGAGTTGCCCGAATTTGATCGGAAAGTATTAGAAGTCCTTCGTGAGCCCTTAGAAACTGGACATATAACGATTTCCCGCGCGGCTAGACAAGTCGATTTTCCAGCCCGCTTCCAATTGATTGCGGCAATGAACCCCTGTCCTTGCGGCTATTTAGGAGACGCCTCAGGCCGTTGTCATTGCTCGTCAGAGCAAGTCGTTCGCTATAGAGCAAAAATATCAGGCCCATTATTGGACAGAATTGACATGCACTTAGAAGTTCCCCGCATTTCTCATGAGGTGCTGCGCAAAGGTACGCCCTGTGGTGAAGAAACCAGCGCCACCATTAGAACTCGTGTAGTCGCTGCACGTAACATTGCCTTAGAACGTAGCGGCAAAGCAAATTCAGGGTTGACAGCCAAAGAAGTCAAACAGCTCTGCCACTTATCAGAACCCAGCCACCAGCTATTAGAACAAGCGATGGAAAAATTTGGCTTATCACACCGGGCTTATCATCGAATATTGAAGCTAGCACGTACAATTGCTGATTTATCTCAATCCGAGCACATAGAAATTAATCATTTGAGTGAAGCAATCAGCTATCGCAAGCTGGATAGAAGAGTTTGATCAAAAACTACACCTGTAGATAGTCAAACTGGCATCGCCCGTTAAATTAAGACGATCAATCGTCACCATTAATTTTGCTTGTGTACATAATTCCTGTTTTACTCATTACATTTCTTCAGGGGATAAGCCCTTTATATTTATATATCAATGAGGTTTCTTGTTTTACTGAATATATAACTGATCCGTCATGGTTGATGTACAAACGGTATAATTTGATAACGGAGTTTCCGCCACTGTATTGAGCGCTATGCTTTTTGGTGTGGGTAACGTTAAGTCTTCGTAGGCACCAAAAGGATCGCTAGTGGGAGCAGCCAACTTATAATACACAAACAAATCATTACCACAGCCTAAAAAGTCTGCTAACTCTGCTTGAACCATCTGGCTTATTCGAATATCGCTTTCAGCTGACTGAATGAGAGCCGGATTAGTTTTATTAACGGTTAAATCAGGCCCCCCCTCATACATTAATGTTTTGAGTCCGTAATAATTGGCCATATTCTTGAATTGCACCCCACTATAGACGACTCCACCATTGTACGCAGGGAGTCCAGAAAAGCCCGGTAGTATAAGGTTTAAACCGGTTTGTAGCGCAGCAAATAAACCATCCATATCAGAATAAGGGGTTTGTGGTGAAAAATAGGGCGCTCCACCGATACCATAGAGATATTGACTAGGGGGGCCAAAATTCGCACTTAGATATCTGAGCGAATCCTCAGTCAAATAGGGCTGTACATATTGAGACATATAAACAGGTCTAATCGTGTCATTGATCGCTGATGGACCAAAAACCCCTGCAAATAATTGACTTATTTTCAAGGTTTGATGGGCTGCTCTTCGGTATCCCCAATACCACTGGTTATTTATTTTATCGTAATTTAAGGTTGAATCTGCGCCTGAATTGACATCCGCTACTGCCGCCGCTGTGAGAGTATGTGTTTGAGTAAATATAGCATTCCATAATTCATTGCTGTACTCCACATAAACATGGATGCCGGGATTGAGTGTGTTCTTAATTAAGGTGGCTAACTGAATCACATAATTATTAGCGGTTGGATCACTTAAATCCACTTGATCAGGGATATTAATCCAGATGTCTTTACCGGTGGCATTGGCAAGCTGGATAATGTATTCCCAAGCAATACCCATTGCACCTTGTTGCGACGGATCGGTGACCGACTTTCGAGTTACCCAACTCGTTGCCGGATTAGAGTTTGTTCCCAGTGTCTCCATTGCGCGGATGGTACTAAAAGGAGCGAGTGCGTTTAAAAACTCCGAACTAAATACCTGCTTGGTGCCTAGCTCGTAACCAGGACGTAATAATTGCAAATTCTGTACGCCATTTGTAGTGTTTGTGAATACAAGCGCAATTTGTTGATCAGTAGGTTGTACAATCACCTCAGCCGTCGTCGTATTGGTTGAAGGATTATAGACCATATTCTGGACTAAGCCGAAGTTGTATCCTCTTACATTTGCCTGACCCGTAAAGCTCAGTTTATAAGTACCAAACATGCTGGGGTACGTAGTGTTTAGCGGGCGCTTTAGCGGATCTGCAGCATTGGTAATAAAATATACCCCAAAATCCGTTGTTGGCCAACCGTTGGCATCCAAAGGCACTGGACAATTAACAGGATCCCATGGACACTTTAAGGAAGCAAAACCACGTGCCTGCTTCATTACATCAATAAACGTGTGCTGTCTATCACCCCAATCATTGACATAACCTATATTGATACCCATCTTAGAACCCGCCTTACCAACGGGAGGCGTTACAGTTATGTTAGTTGTTTGGGTGACGGTTCCGAGCAAGCCAGTGCATGTAAGTGTATAAGCAGTCGAACGGGTCAACGCCGGAGTGGTAAAAGTGCCTGATAATGCCTCCGCTCCAGTCCACCCTTCTGATGCATCACATTTAAGGGTATTTTCGGAAAACCAGTTAATCGTTCCTGTTAAACCATACATAATGGTTGTAGGGGTTGCTGTAATAGTTAAAGTAGGTGTGGGATTTATGTATGCTATCACGATAGCACAAAGAACAACTATGACAAATAAGAAGCTGACTATCTTTTTAGCTTTCATGAACGTACCCCTAAGGTATTAGATTTCTTTTATTTTTTGCATAGTTAGAAGCTTTGTAAATCCCTGCAACACTAAAGGCGCACCTCCAATTGCAACAGCATCAACCAAACAATACCAAGCCGCTACACCACTCGGAGGATTACCTTGTGGCAAGTGCAATACGGGATCAATAGCCGCCCATTTCCAGGTACCCACTGCTGTACCAATCAATTCTAGCCAAGTGGTAATAAAAAAAGCCGCTAAATAAACCATGGGAGAGCGGCCTTTAAATAAATAAATCAAAAATACGCAAAATAATAAAGCGCCTACGTAATCGCCTTGATCAGGAATACCACTAATTCCCCATAACGACCATAATCCACAGACCACGATAACCAATGCGGTAATTTCTTTCGCATAAGTCAAAAATAAACCCGATCGTGATAAAGCAACGGCGGTTAAATACACCATACCATGACCTGGAGGCACATAAGCCGGTACATTACCAAATCGATAGGTATAACCGCCCATAAAAGGTGAAGCAAAATGTTCGCCGATAGTTGCGAATATTACGGCAATCACTACCTGTACTCTAACCTCTCTATTTTCACCCAATAAAAGGCCAATCAAGAATACCCAGCCACTTACGCCCAACGCATTTTGTTTTTCTATAGAAGCAGTTGCATCAGAGATTAAACAAACGGCCACACATAAAAAAGTAAACACTGCAATAAAATAATCCCGTTTTCGATGGGCATAAACAGTATTAGGGCGTGGAAAATGGCGTAGCACAATGACCTCTTTATAATTCTATTATCGGTTAAAAAACAACATACCCATGAAACAAGGTTGTAAGAAAATCATCTCTTTCATACAAACAACCACGCTATTACTGCATAACGACTGAGTTTTCCTACCAAGATAATTAAGCAAGCGGGCAACAAGGGTAATTTTAACCAACCTCCTGCAAAACAAAAAGCATCACCTATAAGGGGTAACCATGAAAAAAATAATATCCAGATGCCTCTTTTTTTAACTATATTAAGCGCTTTTCGCTTGTTCTTTGGTAAAAGGTTTGCCACCGGAAATTTTTTTGCTGCCAGTAAACCTAAAGCCCATGTAGTCATTGCACCTAAGGTGTTGCCGATTGACGCTACGGTAACTAAATAACCAACATCATAATGACCTTGAGATACCATGTAAGCTAAAACAGCTTCAGAGCCACCCGGGGCTATGGTTGAGGAAATAAAAGCGCTTAAAAAAAGCCCCCAAATTGCACTGAATGTCTCTTGCATTTATTTTTCGGGCAATACCTTGTCTTTATTTGACCCAGTCAGTTTGACTAAACGAGACACTTGTTTTACCAACCAGTCAAGCAGGGTTCGTATTGCATCAAAGACATAAGCAACCACTTCTGATGGACTCATGCCTTTAAATTTACGCGCCAAGAAAGGGGCAACCAGTAAACCCAGCGATAAACCAATGACGGTGACACCCGAAAGAAGAGAATCATCTTGAGGTGGTTGAACGGGCGCCTTAACAACCGGTGCTGCGACAACAGGAGGGGCAATTAAAGCCGCTGCTTCGGCTTTTTCGACCTTAGCTTCCAGCTCTGGCAAGGTAACCTTATAATCGTCAGCAACTACAAAGGCAGTCACGCCTGGAATACTTGGCAAATCACCATCACCCTTGCCTACTTTTAGCTGGGCTTTCATGCCTTTTTCCATGTGCTGTGCAATATCGCAATGGACTAAATAGGTTTTATCGCCCGGCGGTAAGATCAAAGTCCCTGAAATTTTAGATGGGCCTGAAGCCTCTATATGAAACATCCCTTTAGGGTATAAATATTTTGGTAAGCCATGCATCATCCATTGATGTCGAATATTGTCCTCGTTGACAAAATGAACCGTCAACTTGGTACACGGTTTAAAATTAAATTCTTGCGTATCAAAGGCAAACATTCTACCTGGAAATTTTTCAGCGTATTTATGCCCCGCATGAACCGTAATTTCTTTGGTTTCAGAAATCCGGTCACAACCACCCGGCAACGTGCTGGTATTTTGCCCCATCACCATACCACCCGCCATGTCCATCAAGTGACCATCACCGTGATCCATCAGCATACCATCATGCTCTTCATAGTCCACCGCCATAACTGGCGCAGAAAATAGAGCAATCAGTACTCCAACTGATAAAAACTTCACCATTATTTACTTCCTCTTTGTGCTTGACATAAATTAAAGCAATTTTAGCTCAATTACCAGTTGGTGTGCTAAAAGCTCAAATAATTAAACTAAACAGATCGTTATATCGAATCAGATTGATGTTACGCAATATCTTTATCTAATAAATCGGGTTTATAGATACTCTTGATAAATGCGTAACACCTGCTCATTAATTAACTTTTGATTTTTATAATCACTTCATCAACTTTACGTTTAAAACCTGCATTAGATAAATATAATACGTATAAGCCAGCTAAAGCAAAGAATGCGTAAAGTAATAAATTATTTTTGCTGACTGGCTGCCCGCCACCCGCTTTAAAACCCATGTGAACGTCTAAACGCTCACCTTGTGTACGATTCTCAGTATCTGCTGGATCGGGTACTAAGGTAATGTGAATTAAATACTGCCCCGCTTCTGCCACGCCATTTGGTAACTCTAGATTAACTGAACCTTTTTTATGCTTTGCACTGGGTAAGAAAAATACCTGCTTACCTTCTGGCTCTTTAGTCACCTCAAACTCAACCAACATATTTCTGTATTTCATATCCTGGTAGTCAAAAACCAATTGTGTTAGCGTATTAATGCCAGGCAAATTACCGCAAAATTCTTCCGCTGGGTATGCGCTAGGCTGATAAGCCGTGTAATGAATCCAATGGGTTGGCTGTAATTCAAACTTACATTGATCTGTATCCGTTCCTGCTGCGCCACCATGTGCCCATAGCGATGCCGAAAACATCAATCCCAAAAGTCCTAGGAAACTCTTTCTAATTAATTGTACTCTGTTCATAATACCTTCCCATTATTGCTATATGATTATTATTATATGAAATTTTTAATGCTCTTTTTATTTTTGATTTCATCGAAAAAAACTGCATTTGCTATAGATCAACTTACAGCAGTGCCAACTCTAGCACACCCCCCCATCTAAATAAAGGAATTGATAGGAATCTAAATCTAAAACAGGTATTTCATTAATTAAAGTGACAGTGCATTCATTGCGCTCTTGCTATCCAACCCTACTTTTCGTAGACTTAAGCTAACTTATTTTAAACGGAGCCCAAAAAACATGTCATCGTTGACTACCTCAAAAGCATGGATCGCTTTACAAAACCATTATAATGAAACTAGAAACTATTCAATACGTGAAGCCTTCAAGCAAGACCCCGAGCGATTTAATAAGTTCTCTATTAATTTTAACGAAATACTTTTTGATTATTCAAAAAATCGAATATCAGAAGACACTGTAACCTTATTATTGGAACTTGCAAATTATGCGGATCTAAAAACAAAAACTAAAGCACTCTTCTCCGGTGAAAAGATAAATACCACCGAACGTAGAGCCGTTTTGCATACTGCTTTACGTAATAGAAGTAACCAGCCTATTTATGTTGATGGTCAGGATGTTATGCCTGATATTAACAAGGTTTTAGGTAAAATGCGTACATTCTGTGAATCAGTCCGTTCTGGCCAATGGAAAGGCTATACTGGCGAGGCGATAACAGATGTGGTTAACGTGGGTATTGGTGGCTCAGGTTTAGGCCCCAAAATGGTTTCTATGGCGCTGACGCCCTATAGTTCCAGCTCATTAAAAGTTCACTATGTGTCCAATATTGATCAGACCAATATCACTGAGGTCTTAAAGTCATTATCACCCGAAACGACTTTGTTTATCATTGCATCCAAAGTTTTTAACACCCAAGAAACCATGATGAATGCAAAGTCAGCAAAACGCTGGTTTCTTGAGACCGCTAAAGACCCTGAAACAGTGGCTAAACATTTTGTTGCTATATCCACCCATGCAAAAAATGTCTCTGATTTTGGTATCGACACCGATAATATGTTTGAATTCTGGGATTGGGTCGGAGGCCGTTATTCTTTGTGGTCAGCGGTAGGTTTATCCATTGCCCTGTACATTGGTATGGATAACTTTGAAGAACTCTTACAAGGCGCCTATGAAGCGGATTGTCACTTCTTTGAGGCACCCTTTGAGCAAAATATCCCGGTCATCATGGGATTACTCGGCATTTGGTATAATAACTTCTACAACGCAGAATCTCATGCCTTATTACCGTATGACCAATCCATGCGTTATTTTGCTGATTATTTTCAACAAGGTGACATGGAAAGTAATGGCAAGGGCATTGATTTACAGGGAGAAAAGGTTGATTACGACACCGGGCCTATCATTTGGGGACAACCCGGCACCAATGGTCAACATGCGTTTTTTCAGTTAATTCATCAAGGCACCAAGCTGATTCCCTGTGATTTTTTAGCGGCGGCTAACAGTCATTATAAATTACCCGAACACCACGATATTTTAATTTCAAACTATCTTGCTCAACCAGAAGCCTTAATGAATGGCTTAACGGCTGAAGAAGTCAAACAGAAGCTATCACCTGAAGATCAAACCGATGCCTTGTTGATTGCATCGAAAGTATTTGAAGGCAATAAACCGTCAAACTCATTTCTTTTCAAGAAAATGACCCCTAAAACACTAGGCTCATTACTTGCTTTTTACGAACACAAGATTTTCGTTCAAGGCGCTATCTGGAATATAAATTCCTTTGATCAAATGGGCGTAGAGTTAGGTAAGGTATTAGCTGGGGTTATTTTACCGGAGCTAAAAAATGATGATGTCATAACGAGTCATGACAGTTCTACCAATGCGCTAATTAATAAATACAAAGCATTACGCGAATAGTGACTGGTTATTAGCTATAGAGGAGTGACTTTAGCGGCCTGTTTTTGTAGCCAAAGTCATTCCTTGCTATCAGAGTATCAATCGTTGCAGCCAATACAAGGTCGAACAAATGAGAGCAGATTTAATCACCTTTAAACCTTTCTAACTAAAACATCCAGCCAAGACGTGGGCAGAATGCGTTTAAGAAATGCAAATAGATAAGTTGGAAATGTAACGTAATAGCGTATTTTAGGTTGTTTCGCTTCCAAAGCATGAATTACTTTATCAACAACCGCTTTGGCTGGTAACGTAAATGCTACGGCGGCACCTTCTTTTTGCAAACGCGCTTCCATCGCTTCGTATGCAGATTTATGAAAACTCTGTTCAAAAGCTATATTTTTTTATACAGAGTGTATGAGTTTGTTCTAAAGTTGCTTAGAATGGAGCCGGGTTCTATTAGTGAGATATAAATAGATGTTCCATGAAGCTCAAGGCGTAAAGTATCAGCCAATCCTTCTAAAGCAAATTTGCTAGCGTTATAGGCACCACGATAACGCATAGCGACTAATCCCAAGATAGAACTGTTATAGATTATTCGACCATGACCTTGTTTACGCATCAACGGTATAATCAAATTAGTTAACTCATGTGTGCCAAATAAATTAGTTTCAAATTGAAACCGGAGCACATCTCTCGTTAAATCTTCAACAGCACCCGGTTGACCAAAAGCACCATTGTTAAACAGGGCGTCGATCTTACCATCAGTTAACTCCACTATCGCCTCAACAGCTCGATGAATACTTGAGCTATCAGCTAAATCTAATTGTAGTGCAGTAAATCCTTCATTTATCAAACGTTGAACATCGTCTAATGACCTTGTGGTAGCAATCACATGATGCCCTCTTTCTTTTAAGTGCAATGCTGCGCTATACCCTATACCAGTAGAACAACCAGTAATTAAAATTGTTTTTGATGATCCCATAAATTTAACTCACAATTCGCACATTTTATCGGATGATTTCAATTACAGCGCCCCAAGACATCACAAAGCCGCTCAAAGGACTTTAGCATTTTATCTTGTAATAACTCTCTACCCACCAAGTGCTTGAGTGTGCTTCCCGTTCCCATTACCTGGTCAGTGAAGCTACGCACCTGCTGAAAAACGACGGTACCCTCACGATACGGTAAGCCTCCTGTTATCCATTGGCTAGAATTATAAGAGTGTGGCACATAATATTCACGTGTTAACACTAATACACCCCCATTCCAATCCATGGTTATGCGGTGCCTGAGGATAATTGCAGTGCGCCCTTCAACGCTTTTTTCTACCCAGGGAAATGCTTCTCTGGCACCCGCTGGCAAAAGTTTAGGATAGTCCAGCCACTCTTTGAGCAAGCCTGAAAAGTGTCGCGACAAAATATCACTTTCACCTGCCGACTGACGTAATTCTATAGCGGGCTTTGATTCCGTGCCATGTTTACGCATATAGGGCGATATTGCATTGATACCTTCACGTCGATAAGCGTCATGACGCTGTAAAAGAATCTCCCGGAAATACTCACTAGCAGCATCTTCTATCGCTCTTTGTGGTACTCTTTTAAGCGCATGCTTGAAGGCTTTAAGCTTTTCGAACTCATGACTGGATAAATTAAATTCCTCTCCTGGTTCAGCCTCTAATAACCCCCGAGCTTCATCTTTTGAGAAAATCACCGACTTAAGAGCTCCCATCCCACTATGCTCTGTCAAAATCCCGTGAGCAATGACGTCAACATCTAACATATCAGGTTCTTGCATCCACAATTTTTCCACAACCTTTTCTAAAGGCACAGGAAAATACCAGATCAGACCCACAGCCAGCTCATCACTGCTACCTTCTTTTAAATCATAGACAATGGGCCGACCTTTATCTAATTCGGCAAGCTGGGATTTATCAAGGCCTAATAAGCTCTCAACGTCTAGCAACTCGGCAAAAGCAGGCGCTTCAAACAAGATAAAAAGGATACAGAGCAACCAGAATAATATGACTTGTTTCCGTATTCGTGACATCAAACTACTACTTTTCACGACTAGCCCACATCGCTTGTATCTCTAGTATCTGCGGCAAAATAAACATAAACTGTTCAACCAATCGTGGTTCAAAATGGCTGCCAGCACCTTCCTGAATTATCTCCAGAGCCTGTGTTAACGACCACGCACCCTTGTACGGTCTTTTCATCGTTAACGCATCGAATACATCTGCTAATGCCACAATACGTGCCGATTCAGGAATCAACTCCCCCGCCAGTCCATCAGGGTATCCGCTACCGTCCCACCGCTCATGGTGACACAAGGCAATTTCAGCCGCCATTTGAAATATCGGTGCCTTACTCTTGGAGAGTATGTCATATCCTATGATTGAATGGGTTTTCATCACCTCCCACTCCTCTGGCTCCAACTTACCGGGTTTCTTGAGAATTAAATCTGGAATACCAATTTTACCGGTATCATGCATCGGAGCGGCTAGTTCAATTTGTTTGCAATCATCAGAAGACCAGCCACAGGCTTTTGCCAGAGCACTCGCATAAGCAGCCATACGCCAGATATGCACCCCCGTGTCGTTGTCATTGTAATGCCCAGCCTCTCCCAACATATAAATGGCATCGTGATAACTCTGCTCCAAATCACTTGCACGCACTAACGACAAATGTGTTTTCACCCTCGCACGCACAATCGCTGACGATACAGGCTTAATAATGTAATCGACCCCGCCGACCTCGAACCCTCGGGCTTCATCGCCTATATCTGCTAATGTGCTAACAAAGATCACCGGAATATTCTCCGTTTGTGGGTCGGCTTTTAATTGAAGACATACCGTATAACCATCCATATCAGGCATCTGGATATCCAGCAAAATTAAAGAAGGCCTATGTTTACGAACAGCATTGAGCACTTCTTTACTTTTACGAACAAAGACCAGTGGATAGCTGTCCGACAAAATGTGTTCCAGCACCGCAAGGTTTTGCGCTTCGTCATCGACTATCAGGATAGAGCCATTTGACATTTTCACGTTTCCATTAATATATTGAGATCATTAGCCAGTGTTCGGATAACATCCTCGCCATCCCGAAAATCGAAATTCTCGACCGCCAGATGGAGCGTCATCAGACGTGTAGGCGGTAATATTTTATCCAGTTCGGCCAATATTGGCCTAATAGCCGTCATACTATCGGTGTTCAATGCATCGAGCATTCTGGCAAATAGCCGGGCAAGCTGCTCTGTATTGATGGCATTGAACTGGACGTTTTTAGTATCAAGGTCTGGGGGCGCATAACGCTCAATTGATTCCAATGCCGTATTGAGTACCATCTGCAATCGAGTCAAACTATCGGCTGGATCTCCGCCGTCATGAAACGCACGCTCCACTTCGCCAGCCAGCTCGGCAACCTGTTGCAGACCCAAGCTGCCGACCGCTCCTTTCAGCTTGTGTGCAAAGGCTTCAGCTTCGCATTTTTCAGAGTGGGTTATTACTTGCACGCTATTGGCATAATCACGCACGAATTTACGCAGATATTGCTGATAAGTCGTGGCATCTTTCCAAAGACTGAGGGCATATCCGATCGCCAAACCAGGAAGGTCTAGATCCATGGCTGGAGCCAGAGGAGCAAGCTCCGAGGGCTTAACGCGGGTATTCGCTATGAACCATCCTGAATGCTTTAGTATTAGCTCAATAGCGGTGTCTACATCAATCGGTTTGGCGATAAAGTCGTTCATGCCCGCCTCACGAGCCAATTCTTTTTGCTCCACGAAGTCACCTGCAGTCAAAGCAAGCACCGGCAATTCGGCCAAGGCCGATACCCGTCGTATCTGGCGAGTAGCCTCATAGCCATCCATAACGGGCATTTGCACATCCATAAGCACAATATCGACCTCGGTCGGATGGGCTTGCAGCCAATCCACGGCTTGTTGACCATCATTGGCAAGTATGACGTGAGCGCCTCCGTTAACAAAAACGAGTTCCGTCAGTTCTCTGTTGATTTCACTATCATCAACGATCAGCATTCGTAATCCCGACAAAAGCTGCTGTGCAGAAATAGATGTCAATAGGTCGTCATTTTTTCGATCTTGCATTGCGAGGTCAACCACGTTGTAGAGATTAGAGGAGTACAGCGTCACAAAGGCAAAACACTCAGACCTGATGCACTCCTAAATGCGTAAGACTAAACATATTGGTTAATTTAGTCAAGCCGCCGGAACATCTTAAAGAGTTACAAATTCGACAAACGCTCTATACACGTAAATTAGTCAGTACTCAGTTTTTGCCTTAATTAAGGCCTCATGCCTCAGCAGCGCTTCAAACTGTTCAATAGGTACTGGTTTGCTAAATAAATAGCCCTGATATTGGGAGCAGCCATTCAGTTCAAGAAAAGCTCTCTGTTGTTCCGTCTCCACACCTTCGGCAACGACTTCCACATTAATATTTCTGGCCATGCCGATGATGGTTTGCACGATGATCTCATCGGAGACATTTACACCTATATTGAACACGAAAGACTGATCGATTTTTATTTGATCCATGGGTAATTTCGACAAGTAAGCTAGCGAAGAATAGCCGGTACCAAAATCATCCATAGAAAACCTGACGCCCAGCTCACGGAGTGCATTCATCTTTTCGGTAGCCTCTTTAATATCATCGAGCACCACCGTTTCAGTCAATTCAAGCTTGACTCTACTAGGATTAATAGCACTATTTTCCAGGACTCGACGCACAGTCTCCACAAAATCGATCTCGTGAAACTGACGGGCACTGACGTTAACAGAAATGGTTAAGTCTTTGGTATATTCATTATTTTCCCATTTTTTAATCTGGGCACAAGCGGTTTCCAGAACCCATTGACCAATCGATAAAATCAAACTGTTTTCTTCTGCCAACGGTATAAAGGCATAGGGGTGTACAAAACCACGGACGGGATGATACCAACGAATTAAAGCTTCAGAGCCTATTACTCGATGTTCAAGTTTTTAAGAATTGGAAAATAGCACTAAACCTTGTAAGATAATTCGTGTAAACTTCCACGTATTTCAGCACAACGTTGATGTACGAACCCGCTATCTTTATCAAAACGTTTGT